>TBL_comb47_HYPODRAFT_10004274_pt1 | contig 16478 bp, 15 predicted proteins | sample TroBogypolimnion_40_FD_10682 | JGI IMG/M metagenome (IMG submission 10682)
CACAAAGAAAATAAATCGACATAATCCTTAACTTAATGACATTGCCCGTAGGGGACAAAAGATCTACATATTTTCAATTTTTCTACCGACCTTGGATTCCTAACGGAACCTTAAAAACAAAATTTAATGAGACTTCAATAACTCCTGCATAAGCTGGTGGCTCTCCAAAGTCCCGTAGCTACCTTTTGCGGCAGAGTGCTCGTCATATTGATTAACACCGTCGGGCTCAATTCCGGGGTACCAGATCAGAAAAGGGACCGCATCACGGGTGTGGGTTTTCAATTTCCAGGGGGTGGGATGGTCCGGAAGAATGGCAATGGCAACCGGTTCATCCATTTTGGCTATTTCATCTACGAGGTATTTAACTACCCGGTTATCAAGATATTCAATGGTCTTTAATTTAAGATCATAGTTACCTTCATGACCCGCTTCATCGCTCGCCTCGATATGCAGATAGACAAAATCCCTGGTTTTCAGCGCTTCCAGGGCAGCAACTGCTTTACCCTCATAATTGGTATCATACAATCCGGTGGCTCCTTCCACTTTAATCACATCCAGACCGGCATAAACACCGATGCCCTGGATCAGGTCGACTGCTGAAATTACCGCTCCGGTTCCAATTCCAAACATTTCTTTTAAGGTCTTCATCGAAGGTTTATAACCCGGCGACCAGGGCCAGATCGAATTGGCAGGATCTTTTCCCGCCCTTTTGCGCTTCACATTGACCGGATGATTTTCGAGCAATTCCCTTGATTTATGAATCAGGTCCAATAAAAGCTCTGCGGTTTCCTTGCCTGATTCATTAGAGGAACAAGGGAGAACATCAACAACGGGAGTTCCTGTAACATCGTGTGGAGGTACGCATTTAAGCGATTTATTTCCCCCTTTGATCACTAACAAATGCCGGTAGGAAACACCGGGGTAAAACTTCACCCTCTCATCTTCAAAATTCTCATTGAGGGCGTCTATCAATTCGATGGCTTCGGCTGTTGAGATATGCCCGGCAGAGTGATTTTTGATTTTTTCGTCAGCAATGCAAATAAGATTGCATCTCAGGGCAAGATCTCCTTGTTCAAGCTCAACCCCTATACTTGCAGCCTCAATTACACCTCTCCCTTCAAATACCGCTTCCACATCATAGCCCAGAACCGCAAGATTGGCAACTTCGCTGCCAGGATGGAGTCTTTCCGGGATTGTTTTTAACAGCCCTGATCTTCCTAATTCTGCAAGTCGGTCAATATTTGGTATCCGGGCCGCCATCAATGGAGTCAGTCCGCCGTGTTCGATCTCGGGTTGATCGGACATCCCGTCACCAAGAATAATTATATACTTCATTATTAATTAATTACATTTTATATATTCGAAACCTTGATCAGGTCGGCAAAAACACCTGCAGCTGTGACCGCCGCGCCGGCTCCATATCCTTTGATCAACATCGGATATTCGTTGTACCGCTCACTGGTCAAGAGAAGGATATTGTTACTTCCCTCAAGATCATAAAACGGGTGGCCAGGATCCACGATCACCAGCGAAACAGAAGCTTTACCTTCGTTCATCACCCCTACAAAACGCCATTTCTGCCGTTTAGATTCAAGAATAACCCGTTGCTGCTCAAATACCTCATCCATTTCGCTGATGGTATTCCAGAATTCCTCCATAGAAGAATTAAAATACTTCTGAGGAATGAATGAATTATTTTCAACTTCTTCTTTTTCTAAGCGATACCCTGATTCGCGCGCAAGAATCACCAATTTGCGGATTACATCAATTCCGCTAAGGTCGATGCGTGGATCGGGTTCCGCGTATCCCATCTCCTTGGCCATTCTGACTGCTTTACTGAACGGCACCTCCTTACTTAAGGTATTGAAAATATAATTCAGTGTTCCGGAAAGCACCGCTTCAATACGGACGATCCGATCGCCCGAATGCATCAGGTCGTTGATTGTCGAAATCAACGGGAGTCCAGCTCCCACATTGGTTTCAAACAGAAATTTAACACCGTGTTTGGCAGCCATCTCCTTGAGCTCCCTGTAACGGCTATATTCAGATGAGGCGGCCACTTTATTGGCTGCAACAACAGAAATATAATTCTCGAGTGCAAACAGGTAATGATTTGCAACTTTTTCGTCTGCTGTACAGTCAACAAATACGGAGTTAAACATGTTCATTTCAACCATGGTGTTGCAAAACACCTTCAGGTCGGATTTAACCTCTGAGAGATTGAGCTTATTTTTGAGCGTTAAAACATCAAGACCTTCGCGGTCAAAGATCATCTTTCGGGAATTCGCGACTCCGGCGAGTTTCAATTTGAGCCGGTGTTCCTTTTTTAATTTCTCCTGTTGACGGCCAATCTGATCCAAAAGATCACGGCCGACTGTTCCGATTCCGACCAGAAAGATATTCAGCTCGACAAAGGGAGAGAGGAAAAATGCCTCATGCACAACATTGAGGGTCTTCCGTAAGTCGCTGTTTTTAACCACCCAGGATATATTTTGCTCCGAAGCGCCCTGAGCTATAGCGACAACATTAATTCCGTTCTTTCCAATGGTATGAAAAAGTTTCCCTGCAATTCCGGCAGAATGTTTCATATTTTCGCCAACAATGGCCACAATCGAAAGTTCATTTTCACAGGCTAGTTTGCTAATGCTTCCGGAGGCTATTTCACGTTCAAACTCGTAGGATATGGCCTCATTGGCAATTCCCGAGAATTGGGAATCAATGGCAAAACTGATTGAGTTTTCGGAAGAAGCCTGCGAAATAAGGATCACATTAATCTCTTTCCGGGCCAGGGCCCCAAAGAGCCGCATTGAAATACCGGTGACTCCAACCATCCCCAGGCCCTGAATCGTAAACAAGGAAATTCCTGAAATCGAGGAGATCCCTTTGATCGGATGATCCTTCCCTGCAGTTTCCGACTGGCTGATTAATGTGCCCTCACCCTGAGGATTTAAGGTATTTTTAATATGAATCGGAATATTTTTCTGGTAGACCGGCAATATGGTAGGTGGATAGATCACCTTCGCACCAAAATGAGACAACTCCATGGCTTCCGAATAAGTCAGCATGGGGATTGTATAAGCCTTGCTTATTACCCGCGGGTCGGCTGTCATAAAACCATCCACATCGGTCCAGATTTCCAGTTGAGTGGCATTAACAGCGGCAGCAAAAAGGGCAGCTGTATAATCAGAGCCCCCGCGGCCCAAAGTGGTCATGGAGCCATCAGCGGCAGAAGAGATAAATCCGGGAGCTATCGCAAACTGATCAACTTTATGACATGCCTCTGAAATTAGCTGATAGGTGATTTCAAAATCAACATTCGCCTTGCCAAAATTCCGGTCAGTCTTTATTAACGACATACTATCCAGCCATGGAATATTTAAATAATTGCTAATCAACAATGAAGAGAGCCGCTCACCAAAACCAAGAATCTTATCCAATGTTTTTGGCGTAAGCTCTCCGATAAGGGAAACTCCCTGAATAATCTTTTCGAGTTCTTCAAATAGGGGTTTTAGCGATTCCGTTGTTTTTACACAATTTTCAGAAGCAAACAGGGCTCCAATGATCTCCTCATGACGAAGCCGGATTGCGATGAGCTCACTGTTCACATTTATCCCTGAGGATGCCTTCTGGGCTAAAGCAAGAAGCAAATCTGTAACTCCACCCAACGCAGAAACAACAACAATTATTTTTTCCTGTTGAGTAAGAACAATTTCGCTTATCCTTTTTATGTTTTCAACGGAACCAACCGAGGTTCCCCCAAATTTCAATACCTTCATTTGTAAACTATTTATTCAAAATATCATCACTTCCAGCAGAACTTTCCAATTAATAATACCTGGATTTCCTCCATTGAAAATGACTGGAATATTCACCTTAACCCCGGCAAAAGTTCAAAAAAAATCTGAACCCAAAATTTTCCGGTTCAGATTTCATTAGAAGAAGACCTTTGACTATTTTTCCAAAACGGTTGTGTAATTTGCTATTATCTTTTTTTCAAGCTCTTCCAGTAATTCCGGATTATCTTTAAGAAGTGATTTCACCCCTTCCCGACCCTGTCCAAGCTTTGTTTCCCCATAACTAAACCACGATCCGGCTTTTTTTATGAGTTCAATTTCAACACCCAGGTCGATAATTTCCCCAATTTTCGAGATTCCTTCACCGTAAAGTATATCAAACTCGGCTTTCCGGAAAGGAGGAGCTACCTTGTTCTTAACCACTTTAACACGGGTATGACTTCCCTGCACATCGTCACCATCCTTCAGCTGACCGATTTTGCGGATATCGAGACGGACAGAAGCATAAAATTTAAGGGCATTACCACCCGTTGTTGTTTCCGGATTTCCAAACATCACTCCGATTTTATCGCGCAACTGGTTAATAAAAATGACGCAGGTTTTGGTTTTGCTTATACTTCCGGTAAGTTTACGCAGCGCTTGAGACATCAAACGGGCCTGGAGTCCCATTTTCGATTCCCCCATTTCACCCTCGATTTCGGCTTTGGGCGTTAATGCAGCTACAGAGTCAATGACAATGATATCAATGGCGCCAGAGCGGATTAAACTATCCGCAATTTCAAGTGCCTGTTCGCCATTATCGGGTTGAGAGATTAACAACTCATTAATATTCACCCCCAATTTCTTAGCATAAGTGGGATCGAAAGCATGTTCAGCATCAATAAATGCGGCGATGCCACCCACCTTCTGCGCTTCAGCAATGGCATGAATTGCAAGAGTTGTTTTCCCTGAAGACTCCGGACCAAAGATCTCAATTACGCGCCCTTTCGGATAACCGCCGATTCCCATGGCCATATCCAGTGCAATAGAACCGGAATGAATAGCCTGCACATCGTCGACAGGTTTATCACCCATTCTCATGATTGAGCCTTTTCCATAGCTCTTTTCAATTTTATCCATTGTAAGCTGGAGCGCCTTCAATTTTTCACTGTTCACCTTCTGGGTATCTTCCTTTGCCATTTTTTTATATATATATTTACTTAATTAATAGCTCCTTAGTGATCTGTGCGGAATGTTCTTTCGTATCGACTTTTTTGAATATTTTTTCAATATTCCCCTCTTCATCAATCACAAATGTTGTCCTGATTACACCCATATAGCTTTTACCATAATTTAATTTTTCGCCCCAGACACCATAAGCCTGAAGAATTTCTTTACCTGTATCAGCAATCAGGTTAAACTTCAATCCAAATTTTTGGGCAAATTTCAGATGAGAAGCCTCACTGTCTGGACTAACACCGATAACCTCATAACCCTTTGCAAGCCAGTAATCATAATTATCATTCAAATTACAAGATTCCGCCGTACATCCAGGGGTGTTATCTTTAGGATAAAAATAGAGAATCAACTTCTTCCCTTTAAACGATGAAAGCGAAATTATTTTTCCATCCTGGTTAATTCCGGAAAAATCGGGAGCGGGTAATCCTTGAACTAAATTTGACATATCTTAATATTTTAAAATTTATAACAGAACAAACTCACACTAAACAAAGTTTGCAGGGTCATGAATTAAAAATTATTCCATGAAACAATTCTGAAAGATTCCCGAACAGGTAAAAATACTCAGCAATCTTGATTTACATTATCCTACAAATATACGAATTTAAAGAAAAAAGAGCCGGAATTGATCTGAAAAAACAGAGAAAAATTTATTAAAAGCCCAAATAACTGACTAAAATGGTTAATTTTGGAGTCTAATTATTTCACGCATTCGATGTCATGAAAGTTTCTTTAAAAAGCAATTGCTTTATGCTCCTGGCAAGTTTGTATTTGCTGTTTCCTAATCTCTCGATGGCTCAGGAGGTATTTGGTAATGAGAAACTTGCCATTGAATATTTCAATGAAAAGAATTATGAGAAGGCATTGCCTTTGTTTACAGAGCTTATCAATAAATCTCCGGATAATCCTATGTTAAATTATTATTACGGAGTTACTTTGCTAAAGAATCATCATTTTGAAACGGCTACTAAAGAGGCTCTGCTTAATGCGGTAGTTGACAAAACGCCTGCCAACGCCAATTTTTATCTGGCAAATTACTTTCATGCTTTAGGCAACTGGCCTGAAGCACTTGATTTCTATAAAAGATATAAAGGGAGTAAGCAGGAACGCCGGGAACTTGAATATGATAAGTATTATGATCTCTGTTTAAAGCAAATCAATCCTTTTAAGGTTGACAAAGGAGACGCCAAGACAATTTTTATTGATACTATCAAAGTGCCTGCACCACAGCCGGATGAAAAGATTTTTCCAATCCCTGATTCACTCAGGACAGAATGGTTTAATTTTCAAATTAATAGCCAGCTCACATATCACAGCATAACGGATTTCAGAAGTGAGGCTGCAAAAATTCTGTTTGCAAAGGCATGGATAGCAACCGGCAAGAATGACTCAATCGTAAGCAATACGGATATTCTTAGAAAGGCACATGAAGAGACTAACAGCGTCACTACCCGGATCGCCCTGGTGCAACGGATAGTTGAGGCCGAGCAACTATCTTACCAGTTACTGCGTGAGCGCGAGAAGTATTTTGAGCAGGCAAGAATAAAAGAATCAGCCTATTGGGAAAAATTGGGTGCCGATAAAATGGCAGTTTTCATTTCAGAAATAACTGAGCGGGAAAGAAGCAGAGGTGAGCGACTTCTGAACGAGAAAAAGAAAGCAGAGATAATTCCTGTTGTGGTCCCGGTGAATTCAACGCCCCCCCCTAATACAACATCAATCGCTGGTGAACCCGATTCGCTGAAGCAACAGGTAATCACTCCGATTATTCCTCAGGAGCACAAGGATGTTATCGTGTTTAAGGTTCAGATTGGTTCCTTTAAGAATGGCAAGCTGAGCGCTTCCTTTAAAGCCAGATATGCTATGTTGTCAAAATTCAGAAAAATAGATATATACACAGACGAAAAGCATAACGAAATATACACAATCGGGAATTTTACTACTTATAAAGATGCCACAACACTTAAAAATCAATTGATTATGGAAGGGGCAAAAGGAGCGTTTTTGGCGGTTTTTAAAAATGGAGAGAGAGTACCGGTTTCTTCGGTTGTGAAAGAGGTTCCTTCAAAATAAACAGGTTAAACTTATAGCACAGAATGGGTATTGAAAAGCAAAAGAACCGGGTTTCACCTACTGATTCAGACAAGGATCACAGTTGCATTTTAGAGCTTCACAATGATGATTATCACACCTTTGACTATGTGATTGAATCATTGATCCAAATTTGCGAACTTGAATCAGTTCAGGCAATCCAATGCACTTATCTGATTCATTATAAAGGCAAATGCGATGTAAAGAGGGGATCTAAAACTTATTTGCTTCCCATGCGGCGCGCACTTGCAAAACGCGATTTAAAGGCGGTTATTAAATAATTTTTCCTGCAAGCAAGACTTATCTTTTTAATTATCAGGGCAATAATACTATTTTTCATTTCGGGCACCAGGGCCTTGGTCACTTTTTGGTATTCCCGATATTGCTCACCAAAATGAAGGATGAGTTGCTTCTCCTCACGTTGAATACGATATTTGCCAAATGGGATAGCAAGGATCAAAAAAGCGGGGCCAATAATCCAATTTTGTAACATCAGGATTTGAGCCACTGCGATGGATGCAAAAGCGGCATACATCGGATGCCGAATCCATTTGAATATTCCTGTCGTGACCAAAACATGCTCTTCCTTAATTCCCCAATCTGGTGACCACGATTTCCCCAAATCGGTATAAGCTTTATAAAATAGCCAATAGCTGAAAAAATAGAGAAAAAGTGCAGGAAATTCGGTCCACTTTGGCAAATTATAATCAAACCACGAAAACCAGGAAGATAAAATATAAATTAATGGAAGCAGCTGGAATACAATGCACATAAATAATAAATAGAGCCGTTCCTTTCTATTAAAATAATCGTGGAACTTTTTAGGGAAATAATCCTGAAGGTAAGGGAAAATGAGAATAATCTGTAAAATCAATCCGCATAAAAAAATTATTTCAAGATAAGCACGCTCCATTTTTTCAGTTTTACATACAAATACAGCAAATTTGCAGGAGCAGAAGTCATCGACCCGCTCTATCACACCTATTATCCCGTTACTTCGCTACGGCCGGATTTTCCAGATACAGTTGCTCAACTTTAGCTCGTGCCCATGGAGTTTTACGCAGGAATTTCAAACTCGAAGAGATGCTGGGATCACTGATAAAACAGTTGATTCTGATACGATGCCCTAACTCATCCCAACCAAAATGGTTAACCAGCTGAGTCAACATCATCTCAAGAGTAAGGCCATGCAGGGGATTATTTTTTTGACCAGTTGTCATTGATAAAATAAAAACTAATATTTAAAACTTAAACTTAGGAGGTTTTACAACTGCTACCGGTTGTTTCTTTTTGATTCCAAATTTTGGATTCCTGGTTCCGGGCCCCCCAAGATTGATCTTTTTATTTTTAACCTTTTTCTCGTGATAGGCACCCTGAGATTCCCGGATAGCCGTACCCGACTTATGATAATTTTTATCAAATAAGTTTGTTGGACTCTCCTCTTCAGTAAACTCAAAGGAAATTTTAAGATTGGACGGAAGTTGCCCGACAGGAATTGAAATTTTCATCAAGGCTTCAGCATTAAGTTGTTCAGCCTTCTCCTTCTCAGTAACAAATGAGATCGCAGCTCCCTCTTTTTCTGCCCTTCCTGTACGACCGATACGGTTAACATAGTCTCCGGCTGTCTCAGCCATCTCAAAATTAATGACGTGTGAGATATTGCTTATATCCAAACCACGTGCAATAAGATCCGTTGTTACGAGCACCCGATAAATCCCCTCTTCAAAATATTTCAAAGCATTGATCCTGAAATTCTGAGATTTATTGGAGTGAAGAATCCCGATCTGCCCGTGAAATTTCGAGTCGATTGTTTCGAACAGACGGTCAGCGGTTTTCTTTGTGTTTACAAAAACCAATACCCTACTAAATTCCTTATTTTCAAGCAGTAATAATTCCAGCAGGTTAACCTTGGTATAATAATTAGGTACCTGATAGATAATCTGGGAGATTTTTTCAAGAGGTGTGCCATGTGGTGTAACCTCAATTTTGCACGTATTTGCAAAGAAATCAGAGATCAGTCGATCCACATCCTCTGTAAGAGTTGCACTAAACATGAGGTTTTGCCTTTTGGGAGAAATAATCTCCATCAGGCTGATTAGTTGAGGGCGAAAACCAAGATTAAGCATCTCATCAACCTCGTCGATCACCAGTTTCTGAATCGATTTCAATCTAAGAAGCCCTGTCATCGCAAGATCTACCAGGCGTCCGGGTGTGGCTACCAGGATGTCAAGGCCCGCATATAATTCTTCTTTCTGATTATTAATATTTGTGCCGCCATATACGCCAACTACCCTGACCGACATGTAAGTGGTCAGTTTTCGGATCTCCTCAACCACCTGAATAACCAATTCGCGGGTCGGCACCAGGATCAGTATCCGTGGATCTTTCTGTCTGGAAAAAGTGAACTGCCTTAAAACAGGAAGCAAGTAAGCTAAAGTTTTACCAGTTCCGGTCTGGGCAATTCCAATCACATCCTTCCCCGACATAACTACCGGAAATGCCTTCTCCTGTATGGGAGTTGGATTAACAAACTCAAGATCAGCCAATGCCTTGAGTAACGCATTGCTTAAATTTAATTCCTCAAAAATCACCTTTATCCGGTTTTAATTCGCGACAAAGGTACACCGTTTCCGGCATATGAAGTACAATGTTGCAGTGATAATCAAAATATCAGGCAAAATATTAAAGGTGAAGGGCAAAATTGAAAACAGAAAGGTTCGTATTTTTCAACTTTTTTCACCTGTTTTTATACTCATACACTCCTCTACTCTACCTTTTCCCATCCCGTTTTGCCTTTTTCTCAGCCCGTTTTTCTTTCAGGTTTTTTTCGGGTTCCTTTTTGTTTTTATCCTTTGTTGGACTTTTCTCTTTACTCATAGCCGTATTTTTTAAAGTTAAACCTGATCTATTCTAAAAAATTATCATTGACCAAAATTAAAAAACAAAGTTATTAAATATTGAATAATTATTGACAACTTTGAATCAAACTTAATTTTAAAGATGAGACCCAAATCCTTTGTTATGCCACAAAGACCAGCCTTTATCCTTTCAAGGTATCTGATCAGCAGGTTCATATTAATAACTATTATGCTTTTCTTACTCCCTGGTTCCGGTCAGGCCAAAACCAAAAAGAAAGAGCTGATTGTAAATGGAACAATACCCGAAAAACTGGCAGGTGATTTTCAGTTCACAGAAGGTCCTGCTTGCGACAGGAAGGGAAACATCTTCTTTAGTGATCAACCCAATAACCGGATTATGAAGTGGTCGACAGATAATAAATTATCCCTGTTCGGCGAAAACTTTGGGAGGGCCAACGGAATGCATTTTGATCACAAGGGAAATCTGATCACATGTTCGGATGAGAAAAATGAACTTTGGTCTATCACACCCCACGGGAAGGCAACCATACTTGTTAAAGGTTTTGAAGGTAAGCGCCTCAACGGACCAAATGATCTCTGGATTGCTCCAAATGGTGGAATTTACATCACTGATCCCTTTTATAAACGCAGCTGGTGGGACCACCAGACCTCAGAGATGGAGGGCGAAAACGTCTATTATCTTGCCCCGGGTACTTCTACGCTGGTTAAAGTGGCAGGTGATTTTATAAAACCAAATGGAATCGTCGGAACACCCGACGGAAAATACCTGTATGTTGCAGATATCAGAGGAAAGAAAACCTGGCATTATAAAATCAACAAAGACGGAAGCCTCACAGAAAAAAAACTTTTTGCGGAACAAGGTTCTGACGGAATGACTATCGACAATCGGGGAAATATCTATCTGACAGGAAACGGTGTGACCGTTTTCAACCCCAAAGGGGAGTTGATACTAAAAATCCCAACGAAAGAGAGCTGGACAACCAATGTTTGCTTTGGAGGAAAAGATCGTCATTTGCTTTTTATTACAGCCGTCAAATCAGTTTATGGGATTAGGATGAAAGTCAGGGGAGTAAGGTAGGCTGTTAGGCTGCAGGCTGTTAGGCTGTAGGCTGTTAGGCTGCAGGCTGTTAGGCTGTTAGGCTGTTAGGCTGTAGGCTGTTAGGCTGCAGGCTGTTAGGCTGTAGGCTGTTAGGCTTATTGACTGTTAATTTACCAATTTGCCCCTGGAATTATTCAGGTATGCCCTTTTGTCCATTTTCCGCGTAGCGGTTAAAGTATAGTAGAATAATGTATATAACCAGCCGGTTAACGCGTATCGGTATCCGTATTGATACAGATTACAGGTTAACTCCGGTTACTGCACAGTGGTTAAAATACAGAACAAATCAATTCGCTTTTTTTATCTTAATCCTTCCAGATTGCCCCGTCTTTTTTTGGCAATCCGGATATTGTTCGGTACGTTTACATAAAATACTGGTCCCAAATCAGAGTCCCAATTCAAACAATGAATGGCGTAGGAGCAGAATATAAACTCTGGTATGCAGCCTTTCTAAAAGTCGAACAAAGAATTTCACCAATCAGATAAAAGATTATGAGATTACAGGAGCTATTGTTGGCAGGATTATCAATCTTTCTGACTCCACGAATGGCTATTGGTCAAGGTCGTATGGCAGTCAACTTAGTCAAAGGACTTCAGGGGAACGACCCAAAATACCTAAAAACGGTTGCCACGGCCAAACATTATGCGGTTCACAGCGGACCGGAATTCTCGCGCCATATTGACAATGTCTATGTCAATAACCATGATCTTTACGACACTTGTCTTCCGGCATTCAAAGCCGTAATTAAGGATGCTAATGCTCAATGGATGGTGAAGATGTTGTCCAACTTTACATCCCGAATAAGACGACCAAATGGATCGCGCCCAATGTTGCCCTGAAGGGGTTTAAACGGATCAATCTGATAAAGGGAGAAAAACAATCAATAATTTTTACTCTGAATCCGGAAAATTTTGCAATAACAAAATTCCGATGCCCGCCAATTTGTAGAGCCCGGCACTTTCGAAATCGCGGTGGATGGCAAAGTCCCTGATAAAAATTCGCTGCTAAAATCAATTCAACTGACGGGTAAAACAATTGAAATACAATATAAATTGAATTGAAATATCGCAGGTCACAATAATATATGATGATTAAAACTACGTTTCTGATATTGTTCAATATAGCGATCTGGAATTTCCAGATTTATGCACAGATTACCAGGCATGAAGCACAAATCCCTCTAAAAGCGGCCAATACAAACGGTTCATTCAAAGGATTTGTCTTTCCTTTGCATGACAGTATCCTCCATGTAAATCTGGGCACGATTGAAATGGTTGGTCCATATTTATTTAAAAACAAAAGAGAGGAGAAAAAATATAATCAACTTGAAGCGGATGTTTTAAAAACTTACCCCCTGGCTCTGATCGTAAGTAGCGAACTGAAAATTGTCAATGCCGAATTTGAAAGTAATTATTCGGATCAGGAAAAAGGGAAGATTTACATCAAATGGTACCAGAGATATGTCTATAAGACCTATATGGACACCCTTAAAACCTTAAATGCACATCAGGGACGGTTGCTGTTAAAGCTGATTCACCGCGAAACAGGAAAGACGCCATATGATCTGATCAGGTCGTATCGTGGAGGATTCAATGCATTATTTTGGCAATCGATGGCCTTTATGGCAGGCGCAAATCTGAATTCAAGGTATGAACCGGACGAGAATATTATGATCGAGCATATCATCCGCAGGTTTAAATCAGGTGAGTTTTATTAAATATTTTTATTAGTTTCGCAACATCAATGAATTAATTCATCATCTTTATTATCAATATAAATCAGATAATTATGGATCTCTCAGTCAAATTACAAAGCAACAATCCGATTTTTGACAACTACTTATCATATCTTCCCACCAATCTCACCCATCGGGATATGCTGACGAAATACGAAAAGATTCCGACTTATATTTACGCTGACAGTTCAGAAGCTGCAGTTGCGGTAGCGGCCGAAATCGCACAACTGATTATCGAAAAGCAACAGGAACAGAAGATGTGTGTGATAGGTCTGGCAACAGGATCGACTCAGATTGGAATATATGGGGAATTAGTCAGACGTCATAGGGAGGAGGGACTCAGTTTTAAAAATGTGATTACTTTTAATATCGACGAATATTACCCCATCTCCTCTCATTCGTTTCAGAGTTATCATCAATATATGCGGACTCATTTGTTTAACCATATTGATATCCTGCCTGAAAATATCCATATTCCGGACGGCACAATTATTCTGGAAACAGTCCATGACTATTGCCGTGAATATGAGCGGAAAATTGAGTCTTGCGGTGGTTTTGATCTGATTTTGCTCGGCATTGGGCGAACCGGGCATATTGGGTTTAACGAACCCGGATCGGGAAGAAATACAAGAACACGCATTATCACCCTTGATACGGTAACACGGCAGGAAGATGCCAATCAGTTTCAGGGAATAGGGAATGTCCCCCGCAGAGCAATAACCATTGGAATAGACACTATATTAAGTGCAAAAAAGATTATTTTAACAGCCTTTGGTGAATACAAAGCAAGGGTAATCCAAAAAGCAGTTGAAGAAGATCCCGATAGTCTCATTCCTGCTTCGTTCCTCCAACTTCATGAAAACGCCAGGTTCATTCTCGACAGCAGTGCTTCGGCTCAGCTGAAGAGGGTTAAAACTCCATGGCTTTTGGATAGTCTCGACTGGACAGATGACCGCTTAGTCCGGAAAGCCGTTCTTTGGCTCTGTGGCATGTCAAAAAAACCAATTTTAAAGCTCACCGGCAAAGACTACAACGACAATGGCTTAAGTGATCTGTTGGCAATTGCAGGTGCACAATATAAATTAAACATCAAGATATTTAACGACTTGCAGCATACCATAACCGGATGGCCTGGCGGAAAACCGGGTATAGAAGATACTTTCAGGCCAGAACGTGCAGAACCTGCCAGGAAACGGATTGTCATTTTCAGTCCTCATCCCGACGATGATGTCATTTCGATGGGTGGGACATTATTGCGTTTAGTGGAACAGGGCCATGACGTCCATGTTGCCTATCAGGTATCGGGGAATTATGCCGTTTCGGATGAGTATGTAACCCGGTTCCTCGATTTTCACCACGAATATATCGACTACTACGATGAGAAGAACCAAAAGGCATCCGCGCAGGAACAAATAGTTCTCTCTTTTATTAAAAACAAGAAAGAGAACATGGTGGATATTCCTGAACTAAAGAAAGTTAAAAGCTTGATACGAAGAATGGAAGCGCGTTCTGCACTGCGGTACTTCGGAATCCCTGAAGAAAACATTCACTTCCTCGATCTCCCATTTTATGAATCAGGATTAAAACTAAAACTTCCTATCAGTGAAAATGATATAAATCTGATCATTGAGCTGCTTGAAGAGGTAAAACCGCATCAGATATTTGCAGCCGGTGATCTGGCCGATCCGCATGGGACACACCGGGTTTGTCTCGATGCAATCTTCATTGCTCTTGAACAGGTAAAACAGGAAGAGTGGATGAAAAATTGCTGGGTTTGGCTTTACAGAGGAGCATGGGCTGAATGGGATGCTGACGAAATTGAAATGGCAGTTCCTATTAGTCCCATCGAGCTTACAAGAAAGCGTGAAGCCATCCTGAGACATCAATCGCAGAAAGAGGGGGCCATGTTTATGGGAGAAGATGACCGTGAGTTTTGGGAACGTGCTGAACAGCGCAACCGGGCGACAGCGAGATTATACGATGAGCTTGGGATGGCTGAATATGAAGCGATGGAAGCCTTTGTAAAGTATTATCCATAAAATCCACCCGGTCCCTTTGGCGAGAAGACCGGGGAGATTTTATTTAATCTATCTAACCGGACTTTCAGGCAGATGTATATAAAGAGTTACAAATCATATCTATTCATACTCATTTTTTCAATCTGGTGCGCCGAAATAAGCTCTGCCCAACATTCGCCGGTAATGGAGTTTCGGGGTATATGGATTGCTACAATAAATAATATCGACTGGCCATCTGCCCCGGGACTAACTGTTGAAGAACAAAAACGAGAACTTAAGGAGCTCATAGAACGAATCAAAAAACTTAATCTGAATGTCGTAATCTTCCAGGTCAGGCCGGCCTCCGATGCTTTCTACCAATCGGAAACCGAACCCTGGTCTTACTTTCTCACCGGGAAACAAGGCAAAGACCCCTACCCTTTTTTCGATCCGCTATGTTATGCTATTGAGCTTTGCCACGCAAACGGAATGGAACTCCATGCCTGGTTTAATCCGTTCCGGGTCAGAAATGCAGGATTTTACAAACTCGATCCTAAAAGTTTTGCCGCCAAACACCCTTCATACACGCACGAATATGAACATAAACTTTTCCTCGATCCAGGAATTCCTCAGGTAAGAGATCATATCAATAAGGTTATCATGGAGGTGGTGCGCAAATACAATATTGATGCGGTACACTTCGATGACTATTTTTACCCGTATCCGGCTGGCACAGGAATTATATTTCAAGACCAGAAAACCTTCCGTCAATATGGCAAAACCTATTATCCCCAAAGGTTAGGTGATTGGCGACGCGAAAATATCAACCAGTTTATCTCGGCTATCCACGATAGTATTAAAGCGGTAAAACCCGCTGTTAAACTGGGAATCAGTCCTTTTGGAATATGGAGGAGCAAAAAGGATGATCTGAATGGATCTCCGGGAGCAAAGGGGACCACTTCATATGACGATTTATATGCTGATGTTTACAAATGGCTCTCAAACGGATGGATCGACTACGTTATTCCGCAGTTATACTGGGAGCAGGGAAACCGGTTTGGTGATTTTTCAGCTCTTGTAAAATGGTGGAACGACCATTGTTTCGGTAAATCTCTGTATATCGGCCAGGCCTTATTTAAATCGACCGGTGAGGTCAAGATTTTTGAAAATCCCAAAGAGATCAATGAGCAAATTACCATCTTAAGGAAATTCGGGAATGTGGGTGGTTTTGCCTTCTACAGTGCCACCCACCTGGGCAAGCTTTCTGAGACAGCCCTTAATGAACTCGCACTTAATATGATGCCACATATTCCGAAAAATCAGATTATTGCACCTGTCGAAATTACAGCTCAAAAGCCGAAAGCGCTATGCCCACCCAAGTCCGTTACCGAGAACACCTTATTTGCTGATAAAAAATCGTTAGCCGACACCCTCAATTTCAGATACAAAACGCTGATAGACAAGATACTTCAAGCACCCTCCCAAATTAGTGTAACCAAATCCCGAAAAGGGTGGGAAATCGGATGGATAATTTCGCCATTGAATCAACACAATAAATTGAAGTATTCTCTTATAATCTTTGAGCGGGTAAAGGGGGGCGGATACCTAAAAAGAACCTTAGGCGAAACCGGTGATACAAAGTTCCTTATTCCGAAGAATTCAGA
>TBL_comb47_HYPODRAFT_10004276_pt1 | contig 16475 bp, 12 predicted proteins | sample TroBogypolimnion_40_FD_10682 | JGI IMG/M metagenome (IMG submission 10682)
ATCACCTCGCATCATCCGTCAACCCACGGGAAGTTTCGGCGGCGCGGCAGCGCCGCCCTACCGCAAAAAACTTTCCCATCCGTACGCCATGCGTTAAAAAATCCTCATGAGCGAAACGCCTTTCCGCGAACCGGGTCGTCATACGCCGGCCAAAGGCGTTCACGTTTCGCTTGGCGGTCCGAACTGGGTTTTTCTCACCGTTTGCACCGAGAAACGCGAACGCTGGCTGGCGCAAACTTTCATCCAACGCGCCTTGCACGACCTCTGGCAAAACACGGCGACGGCGTGGTTGGTGAGCGATTATCTGCTGCTGCCGGATCATCTGCATCTGTTCTGCGCGCCGCGTGATTTGAAATTCACCATCGAACGCTGGATGGGTTTCTGGAAAGACCAGCTGGCAAAGTCGCTGAAGAATCAAGGCGACGCGGCGGCGTCGCCCTGCCACATGTTTGGTAAATTTCAGGCCGGCGGTTTTCACCACCGATTGCGCGACAACGAAAGTTACACGCAGAAGTGGCAATACGTTCGCGAGAATCCGGTGCGGGCCAAGCTCGTTGCAGAACCAGAGGATTGGCCTTATTTCGGGCGTGTGCATGAGATTCATTTTTCGGCGGATTGAAAATTGGGGCGTTGAATAATTTGGGCGGAGGGGCACCTCCGCCCTACCAAAAAATTTTGGTAGGGCAAAGCTGCCGCTTTGCCCCCTTTAATTTTCCATCCGCATCGCTTGCTTTCGTTCCAACGGGATCACCTCAGATCATCCGTCAACCCACGGGATGTTTGGGCGGCGCAGCAGCACCGCCCTACCGTGATTTAATTTTGGTAGGGCAGAGCTGCCGCTCTGCCCATTTTTATTCCCAACGCGTCCACTCCGGTTTGGGGTGAGCCAAGGTGCCGGCGCGGTGGGGCGGAGTTGGAATCCGGGCTGGTTCCCGGTATTTCCCATAAATCCCTCAAAACAAGCCTTCTCGCCTCGTTGGAACCGCCGCTCGCCCCTTCCGGGCCGGAAATCGCCCCATCGGAATCGATCTCGCCCTCGCTGGAACGCAATTCGCCCCGCCCAAATCCGATCTCGCCCCGGTCGAAGTCGTACTCGCCCCTCCTTTTCCGATCTCGCCCCTTTCGGAATGGCACTTGCCCCGGCGGGAGGCCATCTCGCCCCCGCCAAAACCGGTCTCGCCCTCGTCGGAACGGGTCTCGCCCCTGTCCGGACGCGATTCGCCCCGGATTTTTTGCATCTCGCCCCGTCCGGAACGGGTCTCGGTCGGGTTGGAACGCGGCTCGCCCCATCGGGAACGGCACTCGCCTCGGAGGGGAGGGAACGCGCCCCGGTTCAAATCGGGCTGGACGTGTTGGCCGGGATTCACGAAATAATTTTTGTTCCCTTAAAACCGAAAACCATTCATCTCGAACCCAAAAAATTCTTTATGAACCAAGATTAAATCACCATCACCGACCTGCACCGCACGGTCGCCGGTGACTGCGACCAAACCACCGCCATCTGGAGCGGCCGCAAGGTGGTCAGCGGGCGGGGCTTTCGGGCTTCGGTGCGGGTCTGATTTTGAACGCCGGACGGCAAATCAATGGAACAAGGAAGCGGAATCGGCAAAGACGCGGGCGACTCGTTCCATGGAAGGTCGGCGCGCAGCGTCTTTTTCCAGACAGGCCATGATGATGAGGGCAATGCTGCGATGCACATGCGCCTCGGCTTGTAGTGGCGAGGGCGGAGTCGCTTCGCGGATGGCCTTTTCAATTTGTGTGGGGTCGCCGGCAAACGGATATTTTCCGAGGCAGGCGAAATAGGCCAAGACGCCAAAAGCAAAGACATCGCCGGCAAAACCTTTCGTGTAGTCGCCTTCCCATTTTTCCGGCGCCAGATATTTGGCGGTGCCATGCGGTTCCTGTTTTTTGTCGGTGATGAACGGCGGCAGGTTGCCGTCAAAGTAGGAATGCGAAAAATCAATGAGCCGGATTTCGCCGGGCGCGTTGACGGGTTCCAAAACGTTCCGACTCTTCAAATCGTTGTGGACGATGGGCCGGCCGCAAAGGATGCCCGCGTGGAGGTCCGCTACAGTTTCGGCGACGGCTTGGAGGAGGCGGTAGATTCGGCCCGGATGCGAACGGTTGACTCCGGTTTGCACCAACTCCTGCAGGGTTGCCGCTTCGTAGTATTCCAGAAACAGCCAGTGTTGCGTCGCGTCATAGGCGAGGAGGCGACGGACGCGCGGGTGGGTCACTTCGCTCAACACATAGGCTTCGTTGGCGATGAAAATCTTGTCCCAGAATTGCGCCGGTTCTTTCAGCAACGCGGGATACGGCAGGCGCTCAAACTCCACTCGCGTCAGTCGGGATACCCCGGCGGCCACTGGCAACGGCGACTGTTTTTTAAAGGACGGAATTTTCATGGTGCGATGGCGGCGGCGAACGACTGAGCAGTGCCAGAAACTGATTTTCGCGTCAAGCGATGAATCGGCACCGGCGGGGTAAGATTGCCTCACCAGCGTTCAGGTTGCCGGCAGGAAACTCCGCACGCGCGCGAGGGCGCGGGCATTGCCGAAAAAGTTTTGGCGCAAAATGTTTTCGCGATAGCGGTCCCGCTGGCCGAGAAATTCCTGCATCTTCCCCGGGAAATCGCGCAGGTCATCACACATCAGGCCGTAGCCGAGGTCGTGGAGATAGCGGGCGTTCAGCCATTGCTCGAATTGCCACGCCACCGGCAGCGAGAATACCGGCTTGCCGAGATACAGCGCTTCGCTCATCAACGTGTAGCCGCCGTTGGTCAACACCCACGCAGCGCTGCCGACCTCTTCGATGAAGCGTTCATCGGCGCGCGGAAAATAAGTGATGTTGCCGTCCTGCCCTTCGCGTTCTTCATACGCGAAGACCTTGAACTGAAACGGCAGTTGCTTGAGCAGTTCCGGCAGTTGGGACACCGAACTGCTGGTCTGATAAACCACCACATGACCGTCGTTGCGCGGGGTGATGTTCAACACCTTCTCGCGGAGAATCGGCGGAAAAAATTCCACGTTCGTGCCGGCGGGCAGCGGCGGATAATAAAACGACGTCGCGAAATGCGCCTCGGTGTGATAATCGGTCAACCACACCACCGAACGCGCGGCCAGCGCGGGAATCTGTTGGTCCAGCGGCAGCGCTGGTCGTGAAAAGGGAATGACGCCCTGATGATCCAGACTGATGCAGCGGAGTCCGGTGAGTTCGGCGGCGCGCGGCAGAAACGGCTCGAAGTCCGTGATGGCCAGATGCGGCTGCCAGTCTTCAATCGTCTTCACGATTTCGCGGATGATGCGGCGACGTTCTCGGACGAGCGGCAGGTTGCCCCAGAAGCTGGCGAGCAGTTCCACGCGGTTGTTCTGATAGACGAATGTGAATCCGGGAATTTCATGCACGTCCGGCAAGCGCGGCTGGAGCACCTTGAACGCTTTGTGGCTGGCGAGAATTTTTACCTCGTGGCCCAGCCGGGTGAGCGCGTGAGTCACGGTCAGCACGCGAGAGGAATGTCCCTGACCTTCGCCGCAGCAGCTATAAAGAATCCGCGCCATGTAAAGCGGGTATTGTTGACCAGCCGGCGTTCGGTGGCAAATGACAGTTGCGTGACAAACCAATTGGGATGAAGGAGTCGGGCGCGCGTTTTCTGCGGCTCATCGTTACAATCGGGGCTTCATCGGTCACCTCGGCGCGGCGTCTTACTACAGCGGTCAGGGGCGAGGTTCACTGAAGGTTTGAAGGGTAGTAACATTTTCATCGGTCGTTCGTCTTCCATTCCATGCGAGTCAAAATCCTTTTGCTGGTTTTAATGTTCGGGTTGCCCGTTGCGTTGGTGCGGGGCGCAGAACCCATCCGCGAATGGCAGATCTCCGTCAATGGCGTTGCCCGCTCGGCACTCATTTATGCGCCGCCGTCCGCGAAATCCAGCCCGGCGCCCGTGGTGTTCGTTTTTCACGGTCACGGAGGGAACTCGCGCAATGCCGAGCGCAGTTTTCATATGGAGCAGGAATGGCCGGCGGCAATCGTGGTTTACATGCAGGGTTTGCCGACCGTCGGCCAGCTCACCGACCCTGAGGGCAAACGCTTCGGCTGGCAGGCCGCAGCGGGTGATAACGGCGACCGTGACCTGAAATTTTTTGACGCCGTGCTCGCGCAGTTAAAGCAGGATTACCAAGTGGATGCCAAGCATATCTATGCGACCGGTCATTCCAATGGCGGTGGTTTTACTTATCTGCTCTGGCTCACGCGCGGTGACGTCTTCGCGGCCTTCGCGCCTTGCGCGGCCGTGGCCAAATATGCCGCGCAACTCAAACCCAAGCCGGCGCTGCACATTGCCGGCGAAAAAGATCCGCTCGTCAAATTTGCCTGGCAGCAGCGGATGATGAATGCCGTGCGCCAGATTGATGGCTGTGCGGTCGCGGGCGAGCCGTGGGCAACCCATTGCACCCTTTATTCATCCGCCCAGGGCACCCCGGTTGTTACCTACATCCATCCGGGCGGACACATCGTGCCGCCAGCGGCGCCGGCGCTCATTGTGAAATTTTTTAAGGAACACTGAATGGTCTTCGCCGTTCGCTCCGGGGCTAGATGACTGGGCGGCGCGGCAACGCCGCTCTACCGAGGAAGTTGGTGGGGCAAAGCTGCCGCCCGCCTTGCTTTTCCTCGGGCCAATCGGTTAATTATGTCACTCATGATGCGCACGCTACTCTTCATTCTCGCCACCGCAACGTTCCTGCCCGCCGCTTGGGGCGCGGAGGGTGGGTTGACGCCCGACTTTCTGGACCACCTCCGGCAGTCCTACCAACCCGATGAGGTCCGCTTCAATGCGCTGGCGGCCAATCCCATCAACGATCTGGTGCTGAACCGGAGCGTCGTGGCCGCGCATGACCCGCACTTCACTTATCGCATCCGCTTCAAGGGCGTGACCGATCAGCATCATTCCGGGCGCTGCTGGCTGTTCGCGGGGCTGAACACCTTGCGGCCGGCGATCATCGCCAAAAACAAACTGGACGAATTTGAATTCTCCGAGACCTACCTCCAGTTCTGGGACAAGCTGGAGAAAGCCAATCTTTATCTCGAATACATGATTGAACTCCGGGACGCCGACCCGCTCGATCGCGAGTGGGAGGCGGTGCAAAAATGGACTTTGGATGATGGCGGCTGGTGGCAGGGCGTCGTGGCGTTGGTGAGCAAGTATGGCGTGGTGCCCAAGGAGGCCATGCCCACCACCACGGCGAGCGACAACACGGATACGCTCAACACCGTGCTCGAACGCAAGCTGCACGTGGACGGCGCGAAAATCCGCGAACTGGCCCGCACCGGTTCCGAGGTGACCGCCCTGCGCGCTTACAAGGAACAGGCGTTGGTGGAAGTCTATCGCATTCTCGCGCAGACCTTGGGTGAACCGCCGAAAGAATTTTCCTGGCGCCCGAAGCAGAAGGACGGCGATAAAAAATCGGCGGCGGAAGGAGCGGAGAAAAGCGGGAAGAAAAAAACCGCCGCCAAGTCCGGTGCGAAAACCAAGGAATCCGCTTTGGACATTGATCGGACGCCGGCCAAGAAATACACGCCCCTGAGCTTTTATCACGAAATGGTTGGCGCGGCGCTGGAAGACTACGTCAGTCTCTATTACGATCCGGTGAATCCGCTCCTGAAGCATTACGCCTTCCAGCGCTCCCGCAATTTGGCCGACCACGCGGATGTGGATTTCATCAACATCGGCCTCGACGCCATGAAGCAGATTGCCATGAAATCCGTCATGGCGAACGAGCCGGTGTGGTTCGCCTCCGATGTGGGCAAGGATCAAAACGCCAAGCTCGGCATCATGGCGGCGAACCTCTACGACTACGGCCCGCTGTTTGATGTGAATCTCCATCTCGACCGCGCACAGCGCATCCTCTTCCGCGATGGCGGCGCGAACCACGCGATGGTTTTCATGGGCGTGGATGTGGTCAACAACAAGCCCGTCAAATGGCTCGTGGAAAACAGTTGGGGCGCGGACAAGGGCGACAAAGGAACCTGGACGCTCTACAACAATTGGTTCGACGAACATGTCTATATGGTCATCGTGAACAAACGCCACGTGCCGGCCGCGATGCTCAAAGTCTTCAACCAACCGGCCACCGTGCTGCCCCCGTGGTATCCCGGCGCCGCCGGCGCGAATTAACCTTACTCGGCAAACCTTCCGGAGCCAAAATTGCGGCTGAAAAAATGGGGCCGCACGGCAGCGCCGCCCGACCGGGAAGCTCGGTCGGGCAAAACTGCTGCTTAGCCCATTTTAATTTTCCGCCCACGTTTGACTAGCTGGTTTGGGCTTCGCAAACCGACCACTAAACGGCTGAGCGATTGTTGAAGCCGGCTTGGCGAGGAATGCCCCAGGTTTACCGGGAAAATGTCCGCCCTCAAAACGAGACTGCGCCGGCCCGTCGGGCGACTGTAATGTGCCACCGTGGCACTTGCATGAGTCACCGTGGCGCTGTCAATGGTCGTCGGGAGACGGCGCGTGGTCAAAACGAGACAGTTAATGCCCGGCGGGCGATTGTTCGGCGTCAAAACGGAAGTGAACAAACCCGTCGGGGCACTGCAAGTGGTCAAAACGGGACCGACAAGCTCCGACGGGAGACGGTCATTGTTCGTCGGGCGACCGCTAAGGCCCGTCGGGAAACCGCCAACTCCGGTCAGGATCGGCGCAATCCGCCTCTGGGAGTCGCCACGACCCGGCGGGCGAGGGGCAAGGTTCGACGGCGGCAGTGCGGAAAAAGTTTTGTCGCCGAGCGGGGAAGTTTTTTGCTACGTTGACCGCCACTCGCTTATGACGTTGAACTATCGCGGATGTTTCGTGGGCTTGCTGTGGGTGCTGCTGGCGGGAAACCGGTCGGCCGCCCAGCCCGCGCCGGCCCCGGCGCCGGTCGTGACGCCGCTCGCATGGTCGCAGCGGCTGGCGTTTTCCGAAATGGCGCGGCGCGGGGATTCGCTGGCGTGGCAAGCGAACGGCAAAGCAAAATGGGATTACACCGCCGGGCTGTTCACGCTGGCGCTGTTGCAATTAAACGCCGTCGCGCCGGATGCGCGCTATCTCCCCTTTGTCGAACAGGCCATCGGGTCGTTTGTGAATTCCAACGGCGTCATTCAAACCTACAAGCCGGAGGAATATCAGCTCGACGCGATTAATCCCGGCAAGACCTTGCTGGCTTTATGGCAGACCGCGACGAATGCCGATTCGCCCCGACTATTTAATGCCTGCGGGAAACTGCTGGCGCAGTTCGACCGGCAGCCGCGCACCTTCGACGGCGGCTTCTGGCACAAGCAAAGGTACACGAATCAAATGTGGTTGGATGGGATTTACATGGGTTTGCCGTTCTACGCGGCGATGGGGCATTATTCGAAATCGCCGGCGGCAGTGTACGCCGACGCCGCCAAACAAATCCGGCTGATTGACGCGCATACCTACGACGCGCAGACAGGTTTGAATTTCCACGCGTGGGATGCTGCGAAAGTCCAGCCGTGGGCGAATCCCGTCACGGGCTGTTCCTCAAACTTCTGGGGCCGCGCCGAAGGCTGGTACGCGATGGCGTTGGTGGACGTGCTGGATTTTCTGCCCACCAATCACCCGGCGCGGACGGAGATCATCGCCACTTTGCAAAAAACCGCGCGCGGCATCGTGCGCTGGCAGGATGCGCCGTCGGGGCTGTGGTGGCAGGTGCTGGATCAGGGGCCGCGCCCGGGGAATTATCTCGAAGCCACGGCCTCCGCGATGTTCGTCTATGCCTTGGCGAAAGGCGTGAACCACGGTTACCTCCCGCGCGAACTGGTGCCGGCGATCACGCACGGCTACGCGGGCATCGTGCAACAATTCGTGCAGCCGGACGGCGCGGAGCGCTGGTCGCTGACGCACTGCTGCGCTGTCGCCGGTCTCGGCGGCGCCCCGGCGAATGGCAAATACCGGTCGGGCACTTTCGATTACTACATCAGCGAACCGGTCGTGGAGAATGATTTGAAAGGCGTAGGCCCCTTCATCCTCGCGGGCTTGGAATTGAACCGACTGCGTTAGCCGGTCGCCGGCAATTTATCGTTTCGACATCTTCCGGCGGCTCTGTAAATTGTTCGCCAGCACATGAAAAGATTATCCCACTTGTTCTCCGCGCTGGTCGCGGGAATTTTCCTCGTCGCCCCCGCAGTATTATTCGCGCAACCCGCAGCGGTTGTTCCCCCCTCAGCGTTGGTTCGGTCGCCCGGCGTGCTGGGCGCCTTGCAACAGCCGCTCATCACCACGCAACCGGTGGCTGCCCTGACCGCCGCAGAAATCCTCACCGTCATGCAGCGCGTGGCCGACTGGCAACTGGCGCATCCCTCCGTGCACAAGCCCACGGATTGGACGCAAGGCGCGGGCGACGCCGGCCTGATGGCATTGGCGGGAATTTCCGGGGACGTAAAATATCGCAACGCCATGCTGGCGCTGGGCGAGACGAACGGATGGAAACCCGGTCCGCGCAAGTTCCACGCCGATGATCATTGCGTGGGCCAGACATACGCGGAATTGTACTTCTTGTTTCGCGAGCCGAAGATGTTGGCGCCGCTGCGCGAACGCTTTGATGAAATTTTGCTCCATCCGCCGACGGCCACGAGCCTGGACTTCACGCAGCCCAAAGGCAAAGCGCAGGAACACTGGGCCTGGTGCGATGCGCTCTTCATGGGACCGCCCGCGTGGGTGCGGCTCTATCGCGCTACCGGCGAGGAAAAATATTTGAACTACGCCGTGCAGGAATGGTGGCGCACGACGGATTATCTTTACGACAAAGAAGAACACTTGTTCTTCCGCGACAGCACTTATTTCAAGAAAACCGAAGCCAACGGGAAAAAAGTTTTCTGGGGCCGCGGCAACGGCTGGGTGATGGGCGGTCTGGTGCGCGTGCTGCAATATCTGCCGACGAATCATCCCGACCGGGCACGCTTCGAGCAGTTGTTCAAGGACATGTCCGCGAAACTTCTGACCTGCCAGCAGCCGGACGGACTCTGGCGCGCGAGCCTGCTCGACCCGGACAGTTATCCGCTCAAGGAAACCAGCGGCTCCGGTTTTTACACCTACGCGCTGGCGTGGGGCGTGAATCAAGGTTTGCTCGACAAGGCGCAATATGAACCCGCCGTGCGCAAGGCGTGGGCGGCGCTCGTCGGCTGCGTGGATGCGGATGGCAAGCTGACACACGTCCAGCCCATCGGCGCGGACCCGAAACATTTTGCGGAAGACGCCACGGAAGTTTATGGCGTCGGCGCGTTTCTGCTCGCGGGCGGCGAGGTTTATCGGATGGCGGTTTTGAAAAACTGGAAACCAATAGCCGTTAAAATAACCAATCCGTCTAATTTTCACCGCGATTCCGAAACGGTCGAAGTTGACGCACAAAAACTTGTAGATTTGTTTGAAAAAATGAAACAAACACCAAAAGTCAATGGAGACTATATGGGACCTCCAATTGGAATGTTCAATATGCAAGTGATGGATGGCTTGGCATCGCGCGTTTTGGATTCACAGTTCTATTTCACCCAATCAAATTTTGACTCTAAATTACTTTTTCAAGCCGACTTTGCACCGAACGAAACGAAAACTTTTTACGTTGTTGACGCAAGTGCGTTGGCTGCCACGCCGCCGCCGATTGTCAAAACATTTGCCCGTTATGTCCCCGAACGCTACGACGATTTTGCGTGGGAGAGCGACCGCATCGCGCATCGCATTTACGGTCAGGCGCTCATCAAGGCCGAGGGCACGGTCAGCAGCGGCGCGGATGTGTGGATCAAAAAAGATCGCGGCCTCGTCGTGGACACGATGTATGCCACCAAACATTATCACGAGGACAACGGTTCGTTCATGGACGATTATCGCGTCGGCAAAAGCCGGGGCTGCGGTGGGCTGGGCATTTGGGACGGGAAAAAATTGTTTGTGTCCAGCAATTGGAAGAATTGGAAACTCATCACCACCGGCCCGATTCGTTCGGAATTTGAACTGACTTACGACGCATGGGATGCCGGCAACGGCCGGATGGTTTCCGAAGTGAAACGCTTCAGCATTGACGCCGGCTCTTGGCTGACAAAGGTAACGAGCACGATTGTGGACGCGACGCCCCCGTCGCAAAAACCGAATGGCGACGAGGCGTCGCCGCCACCAAAGACTTTGACCATCGGCGTGGGACTCGCCGAGCGCGCCTGTCCGACGAACCGCGAGGAATTTATCGCGCATGACCAGACCGAAGGCTGGCTGACTTATTGGCAACCGGAAGATCAGCCGAAAGGCACGACGGCCGTGGCGATTCTGCTGCCAAAAAATTCCGTGAAAGAATTCACCAACGACAATCCGGCCATGCCCGACAGCGTGAAACACGCGAACGTGCCGCAGCCGACGCATGAGGGTTATCCGCCCATCCGCACGCAGCTGGCGGTGACGCAGATGGAAGTGGGCCAGCCGTTCAGCTATTACTTCGGCGCGAGTTGGGATCGCAGCGGCGATTTCACCAATCACGTCCAGTGGGAGAATTATTTGAAGCGCTTCGCCGAGCGCCGCGACCAGCCGTTGCAGGTAAAGGTGGGGAATTAATTTTAGATTTGCGAAATGCGATTTACGCGACCAAAGAGCTTCGGCGCGTAAATCGTAAATCGCATATCGAGAACGGCTGGAGAATCAGCTTTTGGTTGGGGCGGACGCAATGACCTTCATCGCCTCCGTGGTCAAGCTGGTGATTTTGGCCCAATCTTTATCGGCAACCAGTTTGCGTTCCGCCATCCACGACCCGCCCACGGCGGCGACCTGCGGAATCGCCAGATAGGTCGGCAGCGTCGCGGCGGTGATGCCGCCGGTGGGAATAAATTTTACGCCGGTGTGGCCGAAGGGGCCGGCGAGCGCTTTGAGGGCATTCACGCCGCCGAAAGTTTCGGCCGGAAAAAATTTCAGATGCTGCCAGCCGAGGTCCAGCGCCCGCATGATTTCGCTCGGCGTGACGACGCCGGGAAAAAGCGGAAAATGATTTTCCTGGGCGGCGCGGGAAACGGCTTCGCTCAAGCCGGGGGAAACGCCGAATTGCGCGCCGGCAGCCACGGCTCGCTTTACGTTGTCGGGCGTCAGCAAAGTGCCGGCGCCGACGATGGCGTGCGGCAGGCTTTGCCGAATGCGCGCGATGGCTTCGGCCGCGCCAGCGGTGCGGAAGGTGACTTCGATGCAGTTTAAGCCGCCGGCCAGCAGCGCCTCGGCGAGCGGCACGGCGTCATCGGGTCGGTCAATGACTGCGACACAAACAAGCCGGGATTGGAGCAAAACGGGGATGTTCATAATTTGAATGCGGAGGATGATACACGGTTGCGCTGGCGAGTGAACCGGAAATTATTTGGTAATTTTGATTTTGTCCGACCGCGTTTTATTTTTTAATTCCCGCATGAATATCTCCGTGGAACACATCGCCATTCCCGCCGCCGATCCGCTCGCCTTGAAAACGTGGTACGAGCGCGTACTGGGTGCGAAACCAGTTTGGGATAACGGGCAGCAGCCCTTGACGTGCCTGATCGCGCTCGGAGCGGTCTGGTTTGAAATTTATCAGGCCGACGCGCCGTTGGCGGAGCGGGGCAACAACAAACTGGCGGGCTTCCGTCATCTCGCCTTGCGCGTGCCGTCGCTCGCCGCGGCGAAAGCGGAACTCGAACAGCGCGGCGTAATGTTCACCGAAGAAGTCCGGCCGGCGGCCGGCGGTGGCCGGGTGTTATTCTTTGCGGATGCCGAGGGGAATTTGCTGCATTTCGTGGAGCGCCCGGCGGTGGGTGGCCCGGGCGCTTGAATGTTTACGCGGGAAGGCTCTTTGAACGAGTAAAATGTTAGATTCGGAATTCCTACCCGAAAAGGTGGTTTCGTTTGCGGCGCAATCGAGTTAAGCTCACACTTATGTTCCCTGCAAAAAAATCTTCCGCCGCCTTGGCTTTCACGTTGATTGAATTATTGGTGGTCATTGCCATCATCGCCATTTTGGCGGCGATGCTCTTGCCCGCTTTGTCCAAGGCCAAAACCAAGGCGCAGGGAATTTCCTGCGTGAACAACATGAAACAACTGGATCTGGCGTGGATGTTGTATGCCGGCGACTATCAAGAGCGCTTGCCGCTGAATCCCTCCGGTGATGTCGGCAACGTGGGGGAGCCGGGCAATCCTTGGGGCGCGTGGGTGGCGGGATGGCTGAGTTTCACCAGCAGCACGATGGACAATACGAACACCGCGCTGCTCGTCGGTGCGCCCTATCAAGCGTGCGGATCCATCGGCGGCTACACCAAAGCACCCGGCGTGTATCATTGTCCCGGCGATAAAAGCGTGGATTCACAGTATGGTCCGCGGGTTCGTTCCTGTTCAATGAACGGCTTTGTGGGCGCGGTGGCCAACGGGGGATTGAGCGGGCAATTTCTCGCCGGCAGCTATGAATGTTACACCAAAACCACCAGCTTCAAAAAACTGGCGCCGGTCAATGCGTTCGTGTTTCTCGACGAGCGGGCCAACAGCATTGATGACGGGTGGTTTTACATTTCCGCTTCCGGCTACCAGCCCAGCGGGAATACGACTTCCATCACGGTGAAAAACTTGCCGGCCGTGTATCACAACAATTGCAGCTCATTTGCTTTTGCGGATGGTCACGCGGAAATCCATAAATGGCGTTCCGGGGCCTTTGCCGCATTAACCGGCAATGCGCAAACGACGGTGTACAGTTCGGGGCAGGATGGTTTTGCCGACGGCTATTGGCTCGTCTCCCACGCCACGTCGCAATAAACTTTTCCCCGGAGTTGACCGGTGCGAAAAGCTGATTTACCGGATGCGAAGTTCGTCTTAAAAAACTGCTGGGTCAGACGCCGACAGATGTAATTGATTTTAGGTGCGAGCGGCGGCGCAGAACCAAACCGGTCACGATGGCAGCGGCGGAGAGTGCCAGAACGGAAGGTTCCGGAACGGCGGAAACCGTGGTGATGGAAGCGCCTTCCACATCGTTGTATGCGGTGCTCAAGAGCGTGATGCTGTAGTCGGCATTCACCTCGATTTCGGCGTAACCATAAAAAATATTGCTGGCGCCTGCACCGTTGGAATCACGGATGGTCAGTCCAAGGTAGCCATGTTCGCCTGCGGTCCAATTACCAAAAGTTGGTCCGAGGTCCGCGTAACCCGCTCCCGGCGACTGGTAACCGGACGACGCGCCAATAACCGCCCCGTCAGTGAAGTAAGCAGGGTTCAAATTGGAAGCACTCTGGTAGATGACGCCATTTCCTCGGTTGAAAAAACCTTGGGTGAAAATCTCCGCTTCGGTTTGCAGATAAGAAGCGTCCATCACCAGAAAAAACTGACCGTCAGCAAAAAGCGTGGTGGGGAAAGTCGTCCCGCGACTTTCGGAATATCCCGTCAACGGATTGAACCATACACCCGTGCCATTGGAGTTGCCGCCCGCAGGATTCGCGTCGGTGGTCAAATTGATATTGGTGGTGTAATGAACGGTGGCATGAGCCGCCAAGGGCGCGATGGCAAGGACGGTGGCGATGGACAGAATTGGTTTCAAGGTACGCATGATGTTTGTTTTTTTCTTACGGTTTTTTTGTTATATTTTCTGTTCAAAAATTTACCTAACTTGCTGCAAAGCAGTTGCCATGCCGAATGTAACTGAACCAATGCAACCCTAGTTAATTCATTATTTCCAGCGCCCGTTGGTTGCTGGGGACTGGTCATAAATGGGCTGGCTGGAAAGTTTTCGCCAGCGGCGGTTCCGCCCGATTTTTTGTTTCTCTCGCTTCGCTATTTCCTGTGAGGTTTCGACTTGACCGTGGTTGGCCGGAGTCACATTTTGGCGGCAGATGAACTAAGGTCGGGTTGTTGGTCTTTTGCCAAGGAGAAAAGCTTGAGAAAAATAATATTCAGTATTCTGCTCGTGACTTCGGGCATCCACGCCGGGGAACCGCTGGTGCCGCCGCCACTCCCCGCGATTGCGCCGCAGATCGCCACCCAATATCCGAACGATGCCGACGGCGATCATGTGGCGGATGATTTAGCCCAACGCTGCCAACAAGCGCTCGCAAAAAAAACGGCGGCGGTTTTCGTGGCTTCAACCAATATCTCCTCGCCCGCACCGGATGCAGCGATTGATTTGGAATTAATTTTTTCCCGGCCGATTACGCAATCGCAGATTGACACCTTTCTTCAGTTGGGCGGGAGCATCACCTATATTTACAAGGCGGTTTCTTATGGCTGGAATGGCCGGCTGCCGCTGGCGCAAGTGAATCGGTTGCCGGCGTTGCTGGGCGACTCGCTGGTGTTGGTGGAAGAATCCCAGCCGGTTGAATTACACATGGACCACGCCACGCGCACCGGTCGGGTGCGACCGGTTTGGTCGCCGGGCTTCGTGGGCAGCGCCCTAGGTTTTTCCGGCAACCCGAATATCACGGTGGCCATCGTGGATTCCGGCATGGACGCATCGCACACGGATCTCGCGGGCCGCCGGGTGTACTGGCAGGATTTTTCCACCGACGCCGCGCCCAATCCAGTGGATTACAGCCAGCACGGGACGCACGTCGGCGCGGTCGCGGTGGGCACGGGCGCAGCCAGCGGTAGCGCGACCGGTCCCCTCCTGGGCACGTTGTACGGCAGTCTCAGCGGAATTTTCAGCAATAATTTTGTCGTCACGCCAATGCTGTTGCCGACGAACACGATCAATTTTACCGCCACCGTGCGTTGGAATGGCGGCGGCAATGGCACGCTGGAATTACTGTCGCATAATCAGGGAACCAAAGCGGGTTGGACGGTGGAAGGCGCTGGCGTCAGCGGTCCTTCGCCGCTGTCCTTGAACGTAAGCGTCACCGGCAATCCGGCGCGCGAATATTCACCGGCGCTGGTTTCTAACGGTTCCATGACCGACTACGTCATTACTTATCAAGTGCCGCAGTATCCCGGCGGCGATAATTTCAACCGGCTGAGCGGCGTTGCTCCCCGGTGCAACTGGGCGGCAGCCAAAGTATTTGCGACCAACGGCAGTAGTTTGTTGAGTTGGACGGCGGCAGCGGTGGACGACTTGGTTGCGAATCGCGTGGCCGACAATATCAAAGTGATGAACTTGAGTTTGGGCACCACTGGCAGTCCGGGAATTTCGACCACCACGCGGCAGAAAGTGAATACGGCCGTCAACAACGGCATCGTCGTCACTGTGTCAGCCGGCAACAACGGGCTGCTCTCGCCGGCCAGCGCGCGAGAAATTTCCGATCCCGGCCGCGCGGCAATGGTGCTCACGGTTGCGGCGGCTAACGATGTGAATCAGCTCACGGATTATTCCAGTCAGGGTTTTGGTTCGCCGACCAACACCGTTGGACAGGAAGAAGATTACAAGCCGGACCTGATGGCGCCGGGCGGATCGAGTTATTATTCGGACATTCTGGCGGCGGATAGTAATTCCGGCGACGGCACCGCGTTTCCCGACCAGCAGGCGAATGATTATTGGAGCATCCAAGGCACGTCCGTCGCCGCACCCTTTGCCGCCGGTTGCGCAGCGCTGGTGGTGGATGCGTTGCAGCAAAGCGGCGTTACCTGGGATTTTTCCTCGGCGCAATTTCCGTTGCTGGTGAAAATGTTATTGTGCGCCACGGCCACGGAATCGAACACCAACCGCGAAAGTCTGGCGAATAATCCCACGTTGCAGCGCGCCGCCAACGGCACCAACGGATTTCCCAGCGGCAAAGATCAGTTTGAAGGTTACGGCATGATTAATCCCGACGCGGCGGTGGAAGCGGTCAGTCAGAAACTGGTTTTTGGCAGCACAAATAATTTTTCGCTCGGTGCCACGACCACGGATGCTCGCGCTTGGGCGTGTCAGGTGAGTCTCACCGCCAACGTCAATTTCTCCGCTAGCCTCACGGTTCCCGGCACGGGCGATTTTGATTTGTACCTGTACAGCGCGATCCCCGGATTATTTGGCAAACCGGTGATTCTTGCCGCCAGCACGCAGGCAGGCAACGGCGTGAATGAATCGCTCAGCTATCAATCCTCCACCAACGCGACGGCCTATCTTGTGGTCAAACGCGTCAGCGGCGCGGGCGCCTTTAGTTTGGTGGGCAACGTGCCGCCGCAGCTTGCCGTCGTGCCGGCGAGTTATGATTTTGGCTTGCTCGCGACCGGTGGTTCGGCGCCGGCGACTTTTGTCGTCAGCAATGCGGGAGCGGGAATTTTGACGGGCACCATCGGCCTGCAAACTGCCGGTGGCTTTTCGATTCTGTCTGGAACACCGTTTTCTCTGGGGGCATCCGGTGCGACCAATGTTACGGTTCAATTTTCGCCGCAAAGCCGTGGCAGCTATAGCAATGCGGTTGTGGTCGCCAGCAACGGTGGCAGTGCCAGCAGCGTCCTAACGGGGCGGGCGGCGGACCTTCCAATGCTATCGGTCGCCGTCGGGCAAAGCCCGCTCGCTTTTTCATTCGCTACTACTGTCGGCTGT
>TBL_comb47_HYPODRAFT_10004277_pt1 | contig 16473 bp, 10 predicted proteins | sample TroBogypolimnion_40_FD_10682 | JGI IMG/M metagenome (IMG submission 10682)
CCGCCAATACCCGTTATTGATGCAACTGCTTTTTTAGGGAACATATCGGATGCCGTTGTAAATATGTTCGCTGACCATGCCTGATGGCTTGAAGCAGCAAGCCCTATAATTAAAATAGCAAACCATGGATTTATTTTTCCAAGTTCCTGTGCCGTTACAAGGGGAATTATTAGTAAAGCAAAAGCAAGCATAACGATTTTGCGGGCTTTGTATACAGTCCAGCCTTTGTTTATAAGGTGCCCTGATATCCATCCTCCGAAAATGCTGCCGACTGTTGTCATTGTATATACAACTGCCAAAGGGAAAGCGACTTCAGTTTTTGTCATTCCATATTGTTTATTCAGGAATGAAGGAAGCCAGAATAAATAAAACCACCAGATAGGGTCGGTTAAAAACTTACCTATTGTAAATGCCCATGTCTGCCTGAATGAAAGCAGTTTAAACCAGCTTACCTTTTTATCATTATCAGCTGCCTTTGTTGTTTCAACATCACTATTTATATATTCAAACTCTTTTTTAGAAAGCTTTTTATTTCTCTCGGGTACTTCATAAATAAGGAACCAGAAAAGAAGCCATATTAAACCGGCACTGCCTGTAATTATAAATGCCCATTGCCAGCCGAATTTCATAGCAATGAATGGTACTGTCAACGGAGCAATGATAGCCCCGACATTGGTGCCTGAGTTAAAAATTCCGGTGGCAAGAGCTCTTTCTTTTTTGGGGAACCATTCAGCAATAGTTTTATTTGCAGCAGGGAAATTTCCTGATTCGCTTATTCCAAGTACCGAACGGGCAGTTAAAAATCCAAGGGTATTACGGGCAAAAGAATGCCCGATTGCTGCCAGACTCCATACCGCCAATGAAACGGCATATCCCAGTTTAGTACCTATTTTATCAATAATCCTTCCAACACCAAGCATACCAATTGCATAGGCAATCTGAAAAGCAATAACAACATTAGCATAGTCTGTTTCAGTCCAGTTAAAAATCTTTTCAAGGTAATCATCTTTTAAAAGACTGATAACCTGACGGTCTAAATAATTAACTGTAGTAGCAAAAAATACAAGCGAGCAAATAGTCCAGCGGTACTTACCTATCTTGCTTAATTTCTCAGTCATTATTGCTCCATATTTTTATAAAAAACACTCAAATATTGCGAAAAACACTTGTTTAATCGGTTACTTTACCGATAAACAAAGATTGCAAAAAAATATGACTTTAGCAACAATAATTTCATTTTTTTTATAGAAAAAGGAAAGAATAACGATTTAAAATAATCCTAATTGCCATTTAAAAAAGTAGGAATTCTTACCGGTTAGTGGAGAATATTGGATGGGAATATAAGAAGAAGAATTTATGCCCTGTTATACCTTATACAGGTACCTCTTAAAATCAGCTCGGTACCAAGGACGATCTTTTTGCAGGTATAATCTTCTTTCTTTTCTATATTATCAATAATCATTTCCATGGCATTTTGGCTTATTAATTCCGTAGGCTGATCAACGCAGCTTAATGGAGGAGAGAGAAACTTTTGAACTTTAGCATTACCGAAACAAATTACATCTATATCTTCCGGTATTCTTAAGCCAAGTTCACTTGCAGCCATATAAACACCAAGTGCAACCGGATATGTTACTGCAAAAATAAGATCGGGTAAGTTCTTTTGGCTGTATAATTTCAATAAACATTCATAACCGTAATTTTCACCGAACCCGCCTTCAAAAATCCAGTCTTTGTTAACTTCAACATTATTAGCTTTCATTGCATCATAGAATCCAAGAAGCCTTTCGCGCCCAATATTAATTTTTGATGAACCGCCGAAGTGCCCTATCTTTCTGTATCCTAGCTTAATTGCATGGTCAATAGCTTTATATGCACCCCCCCTGTCATCTACAACTACAGAATTATAATCGATTGTCATTTCGGGAATACGGTCAATAAAAACAATGGGAACACCCCTTCGTTCAATCATTTCGAAAACAGAATAATCACTTGTTTCCTGAGTAATGGAAATAATAATTCCATCTACTTTCATAGCAAGAAGGGTTTGAAGATGCTTTTTTTCCCTTTCAGCATTTTCCTGGGATACAGTTAAAATAATTTCATAGTTATTGACAAATGCGTGATCATAAATTGCTTCAATAATGGAACCGAAAAAATGATGAGCTATTTTAGGTACAACAACCCCTATTGTATTAGACCTTCTGGCAGAAAGGTTTCTTGCCATAATATTGGGAGTGTATCCCATTTCTTCGGCAATGGTTTTTATGATTTTTGTTGTCTTGGGAGAAATATCAGGATGGTTCCTTAATGCTTTGGAAACTGTTACAGTGGAAAGGTTTAATTTTTGGGCTATATCACTTAATGTAATTGCTCTTTCTTTGCCTGACATATTGATTCCAATTTATCTTCTGTGCAATTCGATTAACAAACCAAATGAACAAATTATTTAGTGCAATTATGACTCATTTTATAAAGTAAATTTAAACTTAAGAACAAACAAAACAAAATAATTTAACGATTCAGTAATCCTTTTTTAAGCTAAAAACATGGTTTTTGTTAAAAAAGAATTGCGGCAGCTATTAACTGCCGCAATTCTGGAAATTTTTAAGGATAGTAAATCTTAAAATTACTTTAACAATAACATTTTTTTAGCAACTGTGAATTCATTTGTACGTAACTGATAGAAATAAACACCGGATGCTACTAAGCGTCCGCTGCCGTCTTTTCCGTTCCAAACAAATTTATGATTTCCTGCACTTTGCATTTGGTTGTTTACTAAAGTAACAACTTCCTGCCCAATACTGTTATAAACTACTAAAGTAACATTGGAAGCTTTTGGAATTGAATAAGAAATATTTGTAGATGGGTTGAATGGATTAGGATAATTCTGATCCAATTTGTATGTAAGAGGTAATCCGCCCGGTATATCGGTTATACCGATTGCATCTCCTTTAATCCATTTTGTATGAAGTGCAGGGAACCAATTTAAATCACCTGCGGGATAACCTTTATCGGCACCCATATATGCTGCTGAAGCACTGCTATATGTACATTTTAAAGTATCGGTAAAATAGGTATAACTTCTGCGGTCATAATCATAAGCCGCGCTCCATGGGTTAGTCATACCGGTTGTGTTTTTCGTTTTGTTAGCACCGGTTGGAGATCTGTACCAATCCATAAATGTGGTCATAAGCTTAGGAATAGCTGTTAGGGTCAAATCTGTAACTTTTGTAAAAGTCTTAGTAGAGTCAGCTCCTATTCTTTTATTAATTTTCCATGTTAAAGGAGCACCTTCGCCGGTAACGCCATTGGCGGTATATTTATTATACCAGGTCTGGCTTGCAGTAGTAACTACATAAAAATTCTTTGTAATTGTCCATGCAGTTGTATCATTCGGTTCTGCAATTACCCAGGACATTCTTGGATTGCCTCTTACATCATATTCCTTACTATCTGAATATTCCACCTGCCGTACCTTATCAGTATCATTGCCTAAAGCAAATCCATCATAAATAAGGTTATTTGTAATCTGCATATTTTTACCGACTTTACCGAGAGACAGCATACCATGATAAGACATGCTGTTTACAATAGTATTGTGGTCAAATTTCATGTATTTAATATTGGCAGTACTGCTGTAATGGCGTACAATACGATCCTGGCTGTTTACGAATGTATTGTTAACCATGATAAGAGAGTCACAGGAACCGGCTCTAAGATCAAGGGCTTTTCCGGCACCAAGATTTGATGTGCCCAGATATCCCATATTTGCAAAGAGACAGTTTGTGATTTTAACCACAGTAGGAGCTTTATCGGTTCTTACATGGTTACCGTTGGTATTTGTAAGCATACAGCTATCCATTGTAATGCTGAAACCCGCAGCATTTTGGTTAACCAGAGAGCCCTGCATATATGCTATGTTTGTAGGATCGGGTTCAAAAATACCATCCATAACAAGATTTTTAAGAACTACGCTGCCGTAAACGTAGAACATTCTGCCCGGGTTAACAGTCTGGCCGGTAGCCTTAAAAAGGAAAAGAACAGGTCTCGCACCAATAGTATCCTGAGCTTTAACTCTTAAAGTCCACCCGTTATTTTTAATTGCACTGCGTACAAGATATAACCCGCCGCGCCTTAGGATGTAAACATAATCTGAATAAGCTTTAGCATTTGCTGAGTCGGCAGTAATTAAAGAATCAAGGTATTGGAAATTTTTGGTATAAGGCTCAATGATTTTTTGATGCTGCGCAAAAACTGTTTTAACAGAAAGAAGAAGAAATAAAACAAGGAAAACTGGTCCTAATGTTTTTTTCATGTTGCCCTCCTAAATATTTTTTAAATATGACATTATTTATATACTATTTAATTAGAAAGTTATTTTCAAACCTAAATCTGCAGTAAGTCCGTATCTTGAACCGGTATCCGGTACAGTCCAGTTCATAATTCTGTTAATTTCGTTAGTCCCTTCCTGAGTATTAGTAAAGTTGTTAAGGTTGAACATAACGGTAATATATTGATTAATTTCCTGTTTCAGGGCAAGGTCCCATCTTGAGAATTTGTTTTGGATATAATCGGTTTTCTGGGTACCCGAGAATACAGAATTATATTCACCCTGGAAGAAAAGAGAAATCCTTGCAGAAAAACCTCCTATGTCATAACCGAGTGAAACGTTTCCGAAAAGCTCCGGCTGGTCTTCCAGTTTCTGTTTCTGTTCATAAATTACCCATCTCGATTTAGGAATAGGAATTCCCCAAATAATAACATAATAAGTTTCTGCTCTTGAGGTAAGAATGTATGTTTCTGATCTGAGAATAGAAAGATTGTAACTAAGAACAAAATTAGATAAAAACCCGGGCAGGAAATGTAAATTAGTCTGCTGCTCTATTTCAAGCCCCCAAACTTTTGTAGGTTTCTTGGAATTGTAAGCATAATTCAGGCCATAGTCTGAATTGAAAGGAGTTCTATATTTTATACCGAGAGTATCAAGATAAGATTGGCCGGAAAGAGTAACTCCATTCATATAATGGTACATGTCTTCAATATATTTAAAGAAAACTGAAACAGAGAAAAGCCCTAATACGTTATTATACACAGAAGCATTAGCTTCAAGGTTCCATGCCTTAGCAGCTTTCAAGCCGGGGTTGCCGATAGTTAAGCTGTTGCCCGAATAGAGTGTACCGGTATTACGCGGAATGTAATTTTCAAGCCTGTAATTAAAGTCAGGGCGTGACAATGCTCTGTAGCCTGCAAATCTAAAAGTTAAATAATCGGTAGGTTTAATAACAAGCTGTAAGTTTGGAAGCCAAATGGTTTCATAATGAGTAGCAGTAGTATCTCTGATTGTACCTACCGGTGTGGGGAAACCGGACAAACCGTAAGGAGCATAACGTGATTTATAATTATCAGCTTCATTTTCCATTCTAATACCGGCCATAACAGTTAAATCCTGCCCTATATGCAATGTATTCATTGCGTAAGCAGATACAACATTTTCTGTAATGTTGTAATAATTAGCATCGTTTTCAAAGTCTCTGCTGTATTCAGGGGAACTGCCATCCGCATAGTTACAGCCGTCAGCATTCAAATCGTACCATGCACGGACAGCTTCTCTGTTTAAGATAGGGTACAGGAAGAAACTTCCGAATACGCTTCTTCCCCTTACAGGGTCATTAAGGAAATTCGTAGAAAGAACCCTTGAACTATTTGTAGCTAAATTTGCAAACATTGTGCCTGCAAAACTTTTTGGAACTACAGTTCCATCCGCTAATTTTACATATGGGGCAACTGAATATAAGTAGTAAGGGCATACAAGTTCAGTTGATTCCATAAATCTCGTATGGTAACGGTATTTGCCCCCCATTTTAAATTCACCTGTAAAATAATTATCCAGGTTATATTTCTTTTCAAAATCTAAGAAAGCAGTTTTTTCTCTGTCCTGGTTCTGTCCAAACCTTATATACTTAAATTCAGGTAAGCTTTAGAGAAATTATTTAATGCATAGCCAATAATATTTTCAGCGGGTCCTTTATCATACATTGAAGGAACATTTCCCATTCCGGAAATAATGTTTCCATGATCGTCCAGAGCGGAAGGCTCTAGGAAATCAACATAAAAATCAAAAGGTGTCTTAGACATTGATTCTGAAAAAGAAAGGCCCCAGGTAATATTCAAACCAAATAAATTATTATCGCCGCGTAGAGAACTTGTGTAAGTTTTTATATCCTGTTCCTGATCTCTGGCGCTATATAAAAGAGAAGTAGCAGTCATGGGATAATTTCTCTGGTAAGTAATAAAATCGCGAACAGTGCTGTTATAAACATTGCTCAATTTAATTGAGCCGCTATCCGGAGTATTAATATCAAACAGAATACTGAACCCGGATCTTTTTCTTGTTTCATCGGTATAGCCTACTGTGAAATTGGAAATTTCATAGTCTGAGCCGTTATTTAAAGTTGTTAAATTCCAATCGTAATTAGTAAACTCACGGCTTCTGAATTTTTTCTCAAGATTTAAGGTAGCCTGAACGCCCAACACATTATCAAAAAATCGTTCCCCATATTTAAGGGCCAAATCATATTGACTTGCACTGCTGTTCATATTGTTATATCCGCCTTTTACATCTGCTCTTATTAACCTTGTTTCGGGAGCTTTCTTTGTTACAAGGTTAACCGATCCGGCAATAGCATCTGCATCTTTATCAGGAGTGAGAGCTTTAAATAATTCAATGCCTGCAAGAGAACCCTGCGATATTGTGCTAAGGTCAACGCTCCTCGACGTAGGGTCTGTAGAAGCCATTCTTACGCCATCTATAGTAATGGTAGAAAATTTTTCACTTAATCCGCGGAGTACAACCTGTGTTGCTTCACCGCCTGAACGGGTAATTGAAACACCGGGTAAACGGCCGATTGCTTCGGCAGCATTTGCATCAGGCAGTTCCTGAATTTTCTCTTCTGAAATAACATTGACTATTGTATTGGAACCAAGCTGCTGGTTTATTGCTGCAACCTGTCCTTTTGCCTGTCCTGTTATTACAACTTCTTTTAAACTAACAGCATCAATTACAATTTTAATGTTTACTCTTTTTATTTGATCATCAGTTACTTCAAAAGGAACAAATTTTGTTTTATAACCGATGTATGTGATTTTTAACTGATGTTTTCCAAATGGAATATTTACAATTTTATATTCACCGTCAGCATTTGATATTCCACCCAAGGAAGTTCCTACAACACTTACAGTTGTTCCTACTAATTTATCGTTGGAAAGTGAATCGTAAACGATACCTCTAATTGTACCCTGAGCATACATCAAAGTGGGTAATATCATGAGCATAAGCAGGAAAAACCAAAATTTAGCAGTAGCTTTTTTAATCATATAACACTCCAAAAGAAATATTTTTAAACTGTAAAGTTATTGTTTACTTTATCAATAACTTAAAATGGCAAAATTATTTTAAAGAAGCAAGCAAACATTTAAAAATTATTTAAGATTTTATAGGAATTTTCTTTAGAACCGTTTAATAATTCAATATTCGAGTTCGAAGAAATTTGGGGGATTTTTTCAAAGACAATACCTCCTGTTTTATCTCCAAGAAGCCTGACTATGGTTTTTAACTCTTTAGAAAACACTATGGATTTGAATTTTATATTACTGCTTTGATCTATATATACGGCGGGTTCAATTTGTGAAAGTAATTCAACATTTTCGAGCGTAATATCATGTGCATTTTGAAATTTTAAGCCGTTTTTGGATTTGATTATTGAGTTAGTGAGTGTAATTTTTTCAATAGAACCCCTTTCAAGCCCGCGTATAAAGAATGCACTCTCGGCTCCATCACAAATTACATTATTTATGAAAATGTTTTTGAAGTAAGGAATTTTAGTAGAGTCTGTTTTATCATCAATTGTTGGAGTAGCCCCGGTATCTACATATAGAAGATCAAATCTAATTGCTTCGGTCTTAATGTCCTTCATATTTATATTATCAATAAAGATATTTTCTACAGGGCCGCCCCCGCCTATTCTACTTTTAAATCTGAGCCCTATATCAGTCATTGAAAAATTACAATTGCGCACGCAAATATTTCTTATGCCTCCATCGGTATTGCTTCCAATAGTAAATCCTCCGTGCCCGTGAACAACGGTACAATTATCAATACTAATATTTTCCATAGTAAATTCCCCGCGTTTATTCCCGCTGGATTTCATACATATGGCATCATCACCTGTATTAACAAAGCAATCATAAATAAGGACATCCTTACAGCTGCTCAAATCAAGCCCGTCTCCATTCTGTGCCCACCATTCATTCATTGCTTTTGTATTATGTAAAACAATATTATCACTGTTCTTAATCATTACAAGAAATTTGGGCGAGTTCTGGAATGTAACTCCTTCAATTAAAATATTTTTCGATTTATCAAAATAAACCATATAAGGACGGTAATAAACTTTTGCCTTCTCAATATCTGCCTTTGTAATTTCCGACTTTCTGATTTTCGGAAGCATTTTTTCCCACTCGGCTGCATTTTTGTCGGGCCACCAAATGTCACCATTCAAACCGCCTCCGGACTGCAGCAATTCTTTCCATTGGCCTTCAGTACATTTATCTTTTCTTACAGGTCGCCATGCCTGGCCGTTTCCATCAATAATTCCTTCCCCTGTAATTGCTGAATTCTCAAGTTTGCTTCCGTAAATCTGATTCATAACAGCATATGAATTACTTCCTGAATTGATAAGCGGGTATTCATTATAATCGGCAGTAAAAATGACCATTGCCCCTTTATCAAGATGAAGGTCAACGTTATTCTGCATAATAATCGGGCCGGTAATCCATACACCTGCGGGAATAATAACATGCCCGCCTCCCTTTGCGGAACATTCTTTTATTGCTTTATTAAATGATTCCGAATTTAAAAACAGGCCGTCTCCTTTAGCACCGTAATCTTTAACATTATAATTTTTATTCGGGAATACCGGGACACTGATTTTAGGTTTTGTAAAGGGAAGATTATTCAAATGAGAATTAACATCACTCATCAAATTGTTTTGCGCATAAACATTCACTGATAATATATATAAGAATAGAATTATTGCACTTTTAATTATCTTCATAATATCTCCGAAAAATTATTTTAGATTTAAATCCGCATCCCGTTCCTGTACTGATGCGGAAGAAGCAATTATTTTAGAACTGTTTGTTATTCTAAGGCCTACCAGCCGGGATTTATCAATTGGAGTATCTGCGGTAAAAGCAATTGTATCAGATCCTCCCCCGGAATTATATTTTAATATTGAACCGTCATTGGATTGTATAACAGGCTTGCCGATTATTGTAATTTTTTCATCAAAGAAAAGAAGGAGAGAATTGCCGTTTATTTTGTATTTGATAATCTTAGGGATATCTGTTCGTTCCGGATCCCATTTGTGTCCGAAAGTCCACGCTGCTGAAATTTCACTTTTAGCAGGAGAACCGTCTGCTGTTTCAAGATTATTCTTTAACCATTCAAGCTGAGTGCCTTCTTTAAAACAATCTGAAAAGTAGTAACGGGGGCCCCAGTTAAACGGCCTGTCTTTTTCAGGTTCATTCGGATAAGTAACACGGTAAATTGGCTTGGCACTCATTGAAGAAGAGAATTTGCAGTCAATAAGATAAAATTGTGCTTCATAATGATGTCTGCCAAGTTCCCAGCCTTCAATACCATCGAATGAGGAATAAACCACAACAAATTTCTGAGTAATATCATCTCCGCCGGCATGCCATAGTGATGCTGTCTTTTTTACTTCATAAAATTTAGAATCTCTTATAAAACACCAGCCGCGTGGACAAACGAAATCAACAGCTCCTTCAAAATAACAATTCGCATGGTAATACATACCTGTTTTATTATCCCATAAGGAAACTGTATCCGCACCTTTACTTATAACATTGCAATTCAAAACTACCGTTCTTGTTCCTGTTCCATAAAGGGCAAATGCATGAGGGCCTATTTGCGGCTGAGTATTTTCAACCGTAAGGTTTTCAAGAATAAAATCATCACCATAAATATTTATTACCGCCGGACCTATAGAATCTTTCTTTGCATCCCAATCACTTCTTAACTGTGAATAACGGATTATAGTTTTTTCTCTGCTTTCTCCCCGCAGAGTGATATAATCTTTTTCAATCCTCAGCTTCTCATTATAAATACCATTCTTAATAAGGATTACAGTTCTTTGGTAATTAAAAGCAGGCAATGACCTGATTGCAGCGGATATGGTAGTAAAATCCCCTTTCCCATCCTGCGAAACGGTTATAAATCTTGCTTCCTGTGCTACAGTAATCAATGGGAGGATATTCAGTAATAAGCAGATTAAAATTGTTCTTTTTATAATCATCATTCAAATTTTAGTGCATCTTTTGCAACTTCATCAGAAAGTTTAATTTTATTGGAATATTTACTGCCGCCTATAAAAATAATTTTATTAGAGCCTTCCCCTTCTATGGAAAGTACTGTTTTATTTTTTTCATCGACGGTAAAATTTGAAATTGTAATATTAGAGCCCTGTTTTATTTTAATTGCAGGATCAGAGGTCAATATTTTTGCATTTGTAATATTTATTTTTTCTGCATCGGAGATTGATATTCCTTTTTGCGAAGAAATGGATATATTTTTCAAATTAATATTTTCAAGAGGCATTTCCGGCAAACCGCGCAAAACAACTGCGTCCCTTGCCCTGCTGCAAATAATGTTATCCATATAAATATTTCTGAAAATGGGAGTTTCCTCTGTAACGGGATAAGTTTTTTCTATTTTCGCTTTGCCGTCTGCCGATTTCTCCTCTAAAGCAGAAACTCCGCTGTAGAAAAGATTAAAACTTATTGCTTCGGCAGGAATATCTTTCATGTAGATATTGCTTATCCATATATTTTCTACAATTCCGCCCCGGCCTCTCTGACTCTTAAATCTTAATCCTACATCAGTGCCGTTAAAATTGCAGTTATCTACTTTTACATTTCTTACACCGCCCGACATTTCGCTCCCTACTGTAAACCCTCCATGACCGTGATAAACAATACAGCTTGATACAATTAAATTCTCAGTAGGTTTGCCTATTTGGCGCCCTTCTTTATCCCTGCCCGATTTTATACAGATACCATCATCACCGACATCAAATTTGCAGTTATATAACAAAGTATTTTTGCATGATTCTATATCTATACCATCACCGTTTTGAGCATACCAGGGATTTCTTACCATTAAATTGGTTATTATCAGATTCTCACAAAACAATGGATGCAAATTCCATGCAGGTGAATTTTGAAAAGTAACCCCATCCAGCAGAACATTTCTGCAATTTACAAAACTCAGCAATACAGGCCTGAAAAATAATTTATACTTTTCGGCCTTTTCTTTTGTCAACAATTCTTTTTTTGCCATCACTGCCGGCAAAACTTCCAAGGCTTCCATTGCTTCTTTTGAAGGCCACCAAGTTTCTCCCTCTTTATCTACTGCTCCCCCTGACTTGACAAGATTTTTCCATTCACTTTCTGTCAATTTGCTTTTCTTAACCGGGCGCCAGTATTGTCCCGCTCCGTCAATGGTACCTTTCCCTGTTATGGCAATGTTTTTCAGATTCTTACCCATTATTGGCGATGTACACCGGAATTGTGTGTATCCTTCCCAAAAGCCTTCTATTAGAGGGTAGTCGTCATAATTATTTGTGAATTGAATCAATGCACCCTGCTCAAGATATAAATTAACATTGTCTTTGAAAAATATAGGTCCGGTAAGCCAGATTCCGGCAGGGACAATAACTCTCCCGCCTCCGCCTCTGGAACATTCCTCTATTGCTTTGTTAAATGCCGAAGTATTTAACGTAAGCCCGTCCCCAACTGCATTATATTTTTTAATATTAAAATCTCTATTTGGGAATTTAGGAGCTTTTATAACTTCCATTTTAAATGGCAGGCTCTTATATAATTTTGAATAATTATCAGCTTGTTCCTGTGCAAACATTACTGAAGTGCTAACAATTAAGAACAAAATTATGATTAATTTAATTGAATGCTTCATAACACCTGTATATTACTATTTAACGGACTGTTTTACTTTTTTCAAAAAGCCATGAGAATAAATTAACGGCAGCTTCATAATTCTGGTAATCCTGCGGAAGCCTCCAATGAGTCATATATTCGTTATATATCCACGGATCGCCGACTGCAAACACAAAACCTTTCCCTATCTTAGCCGACGCTATAATAATATCATTGCCGTCAACAAGAATTGGTTCTGCATTGCCGCTAAGTTTTAATGTGGAAATTTCTTTGAGATATATTTTTTTCAGGTTTTTAAACAATGGATGATAGGGGAAATTATCGAACTTGCCCATATCGAAATTATTCCCTTCTACTTTATTGCGACTTACTTCATTAAAATGAATTCCGAATGTTTCAGCAAGTTTATTCAGATGCTCAAATTCACAATTGCCTATATCATTACCGAGCAGCACCAGGACACCGCCATCATTTACATATTTATTTATTTCGATTATAGCCTCATCCGAAATGTAATTCGGCTTTGCTGTTTCCTGAGGTGTATCCGGGTCAACAATTACATATATACTTGCTTTTTTCAGTTCTTCATATTTTGGTGAAACATGTATCTCTGTAATACCGGCGCCGAGGTTTTCTATCATGTTACCCAGTAATGAGAAGCCTGAATTTTCCTTATCTTCCCATATATAATGATACTGGTATTCTTTGCCCTGTGCATCTTTCTTTAATTCATGATTGAAAAAATAATCCAAAGCAACAATTTTACCATAGGCGGCATCAGAGAATTGTACATCAGGTTTCAAATATTGCGCAAGCGGCAGATTGTTATCTTTAATTCCTTCAACAACCATTTTAGCAACTTCAATTGCTCCTTTACGGGTAAAATGCGTATCATCATTTTTACCTTCCGGGGCAGCTTTATAAATACCCGGTTTTACATGCAAAAATATTTTTTCTGTTGCAGCCGGCCCAAGTTCGGAAAATAATTTTAAGCTTTTATTATGCACATCAATTAATATTACCTTAAGTTCTTTTGCTACTTCCCTTACAACAACCGGATAGTCGCCATGCTGATCAATAAAATTACCTTTATCATCAAACTTTCTTCTGTTTACCGGAGTAAGTAAAACCGGAATAGCTCCCTTTGAACGGGTTTCGATAACATAACGGATTAAATTTTGCTTGTATGCAGTATGAGGTTCGGCATATCGTGTTGTATCGGAAATCTTTGAGTCATTATGCCCGAACTGAATAAATACATAATCCCCTTGTTTTAGTTTATCAAATACATTTTTCCATAATCCCTGATCGAGAAAACTTTTTGTACTCCTGCCGTTAACGGCATGGTTTTCAATTGTTACTCCTTCATCAAAGAAATTTGGGAAAAGCTGTCCCCATCCCCGTTCGGGATTATCATCCAACGGCTTATCGGCACATGTGGAATCCCCTATTAAATATATAACCTGTTTCTTCTGCTGAGGAAGAAATATAAAAGCAGTAAAGAGAATTGCAAATAGCAAAACAAACTTTTTAACAGATGTTTTCATAATTTCCTCATACTCTTATTTAATTGCTTTTGCTTTTGTCAATTCAACGGCTGCCATAATAAATGGACCTACGCCTTTCATGTCATCTGTCTTCTGTGCTTCCCCAACATAATATTCAAATGTACCGTCTCTGTAAGGATTTCCTCCAAGCCCTGCACCTTTGCATATATTGTGTAATAATACAGCGCCGTTTTTTTCAATTGTAACACTGTTTTTTACAATTCCTTCAAATGCTTTTTTTGCCGCGGCAAGATATTTTTTATCAAGGTATCCTTTGTTTGCTCCTTTTGCAAAAATATATGTAAACATGCATGATGCAGAAGCTTCCGGATAATTTCCTTTTCTATCGGGAAGGTCAATAACCTGATACCACATTCCGGTTTTCTTATCCTGCACATTTAATAATGCTTCGGCAAACTCCTTAAATATTTTTAATATCTCAGCACGCTTAGGATTATTTTTTGGTATAAAATCGAGTATGTCAACCAGTGCCATTGCATACCATCCCATTGACCTGCTCCATAGGCTTGGCGATTTACCCGTAGCCGGGTCCGCCCATTTCTGCTGCCTGCTTTCATCCCATCCGTGATAATATAACCCTGTTTTTTCATCTCGTGTAACCTGCCCAACGTGAATGAACTGAAATGTTATATCATCAAAGTCTTTGGAATTATTAAACATCTTAGAATATTGTGCATAGAAAGGTTCCGCCATGTAAAGGCCGTCAAGCCACATTTGATAGGGATAAATCTTTTTATGCCAGAAACCGCCGCTCTTTGTGCGGGGCTGATTTGCAATTTGTTTTCTTAATGTATCTGCTGCTGTTTTATATTTTTTTTCTTTTGTTATACTGTATAAATATAAAAGAGATTTGCCGGTATTAACCATATCCAGATTAAAGTCGGTGTACTTATAAGTTTTTATTATTCCGTCATTCTGAACAAACTGATCTATGTTTGTTTTAATGTAATTGTAATATTTTTTATTTCCGGTAAGCTTGTATGCCTGGCGCAAACCTTCAAGCAGTACCCCCTGGTCGTAAGTCCATTTGCCCGCGTATGTAGTATCATTAATTTGATCTGCCGGGTGGCGCATTATAAATGAATCTGAAATTTTTTCTACCCAGGTTTTGGCGTTAATATTCCCGGTATTTGTGTTTGCTTTCTGGGCGTTAACGAGGAGCGGAATTAGAAGAAATGAAATTATTAAACAGATTTTAATCAATGATTTCATATGCATTGCCGGTGATTAGTGAAATATTTTTCATTTATATAAAGATATGAATCCTGTAAACTTTTCGATAAACATATTTTACATTTTTTGATTTTCTGACATAAAATAAAGAGCAGAAACAGGGAAATAAAAGGAAAAACTAAAATGTTTACTTAATCGCTTACTTAATTTGCTTAAATTTTGTACTTTTGTCAAGCTCATTTAATTCAAAATCCTTAAAATATTATTTGTGATTTAATATTTTAAGATTTTATTTGTATGGATGACGTGACAGATCATTCTGACATAAAAGTTGACTTTGCGCCATATTTTAGGAATATTATTAATTAAATATCAACTGGAAAAGAAATGCTGAAAAAATTGTTGTTTCTCTTTTTACCTGCGCTATTGTCCGGACAGGCAACCATGACTAAATATTATCAGATGGATACTTCTTTTACTCTTAACAATGCTTATACAAAGGTCGTGAAAGATTTTCCGTTTGCCAAACAGGTAGATAGAACGGTGCCTTCAAACGTAACCGCAAAATATGATTTGATTTATTCCTACATCGGCAAGAGGTTTATGTATTTCGATCTTTTTACTCCCAAACAAAAGAGTAAGAAAGGTTATCCTCTTGTTGTAATTATTCATGGCGGAGGCTGGAGGTCGGGGGATAAATCAATGGAACACCACATAGCAATTAATCTTGCGGCACATGGATATGCCGCAGCCACTATTGAATATACTCTTTCCACTAAGGCATTATATCCCACGGCAGTTTATGATATTGATGAAGCGATAACCTGGATTATAAAATACAGTCACACATATAATGTAAACCCTAAAAAGATTGTCGTGATGGGAGCTTCTTCCGGTGCACATCTTGCTACTTTGGTAGGTACATGCGAAGGGAATAAAGATTATCCTGTCTTAGAGAACAGTATAACACATAACATTCATATCAGTGCAATAATAAATATTGACGGCGTGCTTGATTTAACCACCCCGGATGAAAGTGCAAAAGATTCTGATACTGCAAAACCATCCGCAGTTAAACAATGGCTTGGAGCAACATATAAAGATAATCCGAAACTTTGGGTTGAGGCATCTCCATTAACATACATAAATTCCAAAACTCCCCCAATATTATTTATTAACAGCTCGTTACCGAGATTTCATGCGGGAAGGGATGAAGCCATTACAATCTTAAATAAATATAAAATTTATTCTGAAGTCCATACTATACCGGATACACCTCATCCGTTCTGGCTGTTTCATCCCTGGTTTGATGAAACTTTTTCTTATATCCTGAAATTTCTGGATAAGGCTGTGAAATAAGTTATTCTTTTGAGTTCGATTGTAGAGGATTAAAATAGTTTTACCAATTCTGGGTTTTTATTCCTGATTTCTTGGTACAGTTATAATAATTTCAACCCTTCGGGTTTTGTACATATATACTCATAACCGCAAACTAACCTCCGAAGGAGGTGAAACTATTATAACCAAAGAATGAAAATAGAATGGAACCCCCCATAAAGGGTGACATGTATCGTCCTGAATAAGGTTTACACAGATATTGATAAATTACTTAATATTAACCCCTTGAGGGCGTAGCCCGAAAGGGGTTAATATTTTTTCCGGTTTGCTGCTGTCATACACTTTTGCCGGAGTT
>TBL_comb47_HYPODRAFT_10004281_pt1 | contig 16466 bp, 5 predicted proteins | sample TroBogypolimnion_40_FD_10682 | JGI IMG/M metagenome (IMG submission 10682)
TGCTTTAATCGATGGACAAGACAAAGGCCAAGACAAATCTTCCAAGAAAAAGAAGAGTAAAAAATAAAAAATTAAGTAAGACTATATATATAATGACATCTTCTATTCCATTTTGGTCTAATGATCCGACAATATTAATGAATAAAGAATACATTAAAGAGCTTTATCCTATGCCAAATATGACGTATGAACAAAAATTAAATGCTATTACTCGATTAGTTATATTATTAATAATTATAGGATTTATTTTTACTGCATCATTAAAACTATTATTTATGGGAATAATTACAGTAGTTGTTATTTTTATATTATTTAAAACACAAAAACAAAAAGTGACAAAGGAATCTTTTCTTAACGGCAAAAGCGACGGTATAAGCGCAAGCAAAGGCAATGGTACAAGCAAAAGCACAAGCAGAGGCATTAAAGGAAAAGAAGGATTTAGTAATATTTCTGGATCAAATGGAGCCACTATTATTAATCCCGAAACATTGCAAGAGTTTTTGAAAACGGATTTCGAACCGAATACAAAGTTGAATCCATTTGCTAATGTTTTATTAACTGATATAGGAGATAATCCTGAGAGAAAATCCGCACCTCCATCTTTTAATCCTGATGTATATGAGGATATCACTAGTTCTACTAAAAAAATGGTACAGAAGTTGAATCCTGGTATTAAGAATACTAATAAACAATTATTTGGTGATTTAGGAGAGAAGTTTTATTTAGATCAATCAAATCGTAATTTCTTTTCAACTGCTAACACCAGAATAGCTAACGATCAAGGTGCATTTTCAGAGTATCTTTATGGTAGTATGATTTCCGCCAAAGAATCTGGTATAAATGGAGCAATTGCACGTGTTCAAGACAACCCAAGATACAATTTATATTAATTTACATATAGCATTTTATTTTTTTAATTTAGTAAAAAAATAAAAAAAGTATTATATATAAATGGCTTTTGTTACTAACTTTACATTTGATAATATGAGTAGAATTGGGTCTGATGTTTGTTATCAAGACCAAGAAACAATTCAAAACATTCAAGCATGTAATTATACATTACATAATTATTTTGCTGATGACTGTTCAATGAGAAAACCGATTGAATTAGCAACTTCTCAACCCGGAATAATGTATAATGGTCCAAGTAATGTAGGATCAGGTGGATGTATGGTTGATACTTCTTCTAAGCTATTATTAGGCGGTCTTGTGACGCATCCTAGATGCAAAATTGATTTATTTCAACGCCCATTTGCTACCGTACCTTATTTAGGTCGTGGATCTGTTGATCCGATTTTGGAATCACAAATGCAGCAAGGCGAGCTTTTAACAAACAAGCGATCAGTTACGCGTCTTCCTGAGAAAAGTTATATGGCTTACACAAATACGCCTTTATTATCGGATATCAAAGATCGTGTGACTAATCCTGCTTATTGCATTGAAGGTGTTGCATCGGAAGGTTGGATTCGTGGTGGTGTGCCGTCGCGTGAATTAACTCGTGATTCAACCTTTCAAAAAGGTTGAGCCAAAATCCACTTTTAGAAAAAGTGGAGCAAAATATAGAACACATTTTAAGATAGATTTTTGCTCCACTTTTTCTAAAAGTGGATGATAAACAGCTTAAAGAAACCTTACAAACTCCATTATATGTATAATTCAACATTTACTTGCACATATAATTTTTATGATATGTCTTTAGCCAAAATGAATCCAATATCGAAACAGATTGTCGAAGATCATCCTAATTTACATGAAGAAACAGAAGAAGAATTATTTCAAATATCTGATATTATATACAAAAATGAATTTTTAGCTGCATTTAATTTAACTGAAATTAATGATCGAAATATTAATATGAAAATTGAACTACTATATTCTACACTTTTTAAATCTGATAAAAAACTTGATGATAAACGCTCTGAATTATTACATTCTTTTATGAAAACATTAGCAGGTAAATTAATGTCTGAAGAAATAGAACTGGGTTTTGCTATTCTTTTTTCATATACATATTTTCATTTAACACATTTATGTTTATGTGATTTTTTTAATGATGGAGTTATCAGTGATATCAATTTAAACGCCCTTCAAGAAAGTATTTTGGAATAGGAAAAAAATATTTTGAAATAGGAAAAAAGTATTTATTTTTATATTTTATAATATATAAATGGCATCTACACGAAATATAAATACACCAGGAAATTATGTTTTAGAACAGCGACAATATAAACAAAATGAACAATATAATTTGTATAAAAATTCTCAATATGGTGAAGCAAGTAGCACAAAATATGCGGGCCTTGGACTTTTACCCGGTCAACTTCCTGTTGATAAATTATCATATAATCCTATTGATATTGAAGGATTATTATTTGGAATAGGGTCTACAAATTTAGTAACTCCTATGGCGCCAATTATTCCACAATTAAAAACATTAGAAACCGCTAATATTTATGTAAAACAACAAACAATAATGCCTTTACCCTTGGTAATTGAACGTAATCGTCCTTTTCCATGTCCATAAATCATATTGACTTTCAATATTTAGTAATTATAATAATCTATATGCATTATTATAATTTATTGCATTTTTATATTTAAAATACTTCCTGTTTATATATTATGAGTAACATAAATTCGAATAATATACAAAGTAATAATATTACTACTGGGAATTTAAATGTTCAAACAATTAATGGTGTTCCAATAAATCAATTATTTGGAAATAGTAATACTGGATATTATATTCCTTGTCCATCATGTGGTGAAAATCCACAGAATTGTGATCAAGATGTTTGTGATGGACAAAGTGATTGTAATTCTGTGCCTTTTGTACCAGATGAATGTGATTGTTATATACCTCCAACTCCTAGTGGAAATGGGTCTACAGGTGCTACAGGAGCTACTGGAATAATGGGTGTAGCTACAAATACAGGTGCTACTGGAAGTACAGGTACTACAGGAGAAACAGGAAGTACTGGACCTACAGGTTCTACAGGTCCTACAGGTACAACAGGTGCTACAGGTGCTACAGGAGAAACAGGATCAACAGGTGCTACAGGTTCTACAGGTTCTACAGGTGCTACAGGTCCTACTGGAAGTACAGGTACTACTGGAAGTACAGGTCCTACAGGTCCTACAGGTACAACAGGTGCTACAGGTGCTACAGGTGCTACAGGAGAAACAGGATCAACAGGTGCTACAGGTCCTACAGGTACAACAGGTGCTACAGGTGCTACAGGTGCTACTGGTTCTACAGGTACAACAGGTGCTACAGGTACAACAGGTCCTACAGGATCTACAGGAGCCACAGGTGCTACTGGTACAACAGGTGCTACTGGCGAAACAGGTCCTACAGGAGCCACAGGTGCTACAGGTCCTACGGGAGAAACAGGAAGTACAGGTACTACAGGTGCTACAGGTCCTACAGGATCTACAGGTCCTACAGGTGCTACAGGAGAAACAGGTTCTACTGGTACAACAGGTGCTACAGGTCCTACAGGTACAACAGGTGCTACAGGTCCTACGGGAGAAACAGGAAGTACAGGTACTACAGGTGCTACAGGTACAACAGGTCCTACAGGATCTACAGGAGCCACAGGTGCTACTGGTACAACAGGTGCTACTGGAGCCACAGGTGCTACTGGTACAACAGGTGCTACAGGTCCTACGGGAGAAACAGGTGCTACTGGTTCTACAGGAAGTACTGGTGCTACAGGTCCTACTGGATCTACAGGATCTACAGGATCTACAGGTACTACTGGTTCTACTGGTACAACAGGTACAACAGGTGCTACTGGTCCTACAGGATCTACAGGAGCCACAGGTGCTACTGGTTCTACAGGTGCTACTGGTCCTACTGGTGCTACAGGTCCTACTGGAGAAACAGGAAGTACTGGTACTACTGGTGCTACAGGAGCCACAGGTGCTACAGGTCCTACAGGTGCTACTGGAGCCACAGGTGCTACAGGTGCTACCGGTGCTACAGGTGCTACCGGTGCTACAGGTGCTACTGGAGCCACAGGTGCTACAGGTGCTACCGGTGCTACAGGCGAAACAGGTGCTACAGGAATACCCGGTACAGCAGTTAATACTGGAGCAACAGGTGATACAGGAGCTACAGGTGCTACAGGCACAACAGGTTCTACAGGAGATACTGGTGATACTGGCTCTACAGGTGCTACAGGTGCTACAGGAATACCAGGTACAGCAGTTAATACAGGTGCTACGGGAGAAACAGGAAGTACTGGTGCTACTGGTCCTACAGGATCAACTGGTGCTACAGGTCCTACAGGATCAACTGGTGCTACTGGCCCTACGGGATCTACTGGAAGCACTGGTGCTACTGGCCCTACGGGATCTACAGGATCAACTGGTGCTACAGGAAGTACTGGTCCTACGGGGGAAACAGGAAGTACTGGTCCTACGGGTGCTACTGGTCCTACAGGAAGTACTGGTGCTACTGGAGAAACAGGAAGTACTGGTGCTACGGGTACTACTGGAGCTACGGGTACTACTGGAGCTACTGGTCCTACGGGGGAAACAGGAAGTACTGGTGCTACGGGTCCTACTGGAGAAACAGGAAGTACTGGTGCTACGGGTACTACTGGAGCTACTGGTCCTACGGGGGAAACAGGAAGTACTGGTGCTACTGGTGCTACGGGTACTACTGGAGCTACTGGTGCTACTGGTGCTACTGGTGCTACTGGTCCTACGGGAGCAACAGGAAGTACTGGTCCTACTGGAAGTACTGGTCCTACAGGAGAAACAGGAAGTACTGGTGCTACTGGAGCTACTGGTCCTACGGGGGAAACAGGATCAACAGGAGCAACTGGTCCTACAGGGGAAACAGGAAGTACTGGTCCTACGGGAGAAACAGGTGCTACTGGAGCAACTGGAAGTACTGGAGCAACTGGAAGTACTGGAGCAACTGGAAGTACTGGAGCAACTGGAAGTACAGGTCCTACTGGATCTACGGGAAGTACTGGTCCTACAGGGGAAACAGGAAGTACTGGAGCAACTGGAAGTACTGGAGCAACTGGAAGTACTGGAGCAACTGGAAGTACTGGAGCAACTGGAGCTACTGGTCCTACTGGTGATACTGGTGCTACAGGTCCTACTGGTCCTACTGGATCTACGGGAAGTACTGGAGCAACAGGAAGTACTGGAGCAACTGGGGAAACAGGTGCTACTGGTGCTACAGGTTCTACAGGCACTACGGGAGAAACAGGAAGTACTGGTTCTACAGGAGAAACAGGAAGTACTGGTCCTACAGGTGCTACTGGTGCTACTGGTGCTACGGGAGAAACAGGTGCTACTGGAGCAACTGGAGCAACTGGAGCTACTGGAGCTACTGGTCCTACTGGTGATACTGGTGCTACAGGTCCTACTGGTCCTACTGGATCTACGGGAAGTACTGGAGCAACAGGAAGTACTGGAGCAACTGGGGAAACAGGTGCTACTGGTGCTACAGGTTCTACAGGCACTACGGGAGAAACAGGAAGTACTGGTTCTACAGGAGAAACAGGAAGTACTGGTCCTACAGGTGCTACTGGTGCTACGGGAGAAACAGGAAGTACTGGTGCTACAGGGGAAACAGGAAGTACTGGTCCTACGGGAGAAACAGGAAGTACTGGTGCTACTGGTCCTACGGGAGAAACAGGAAGTACTGGTTTTACGGGTGCTACTGGAGCAACAGGTTCTACTGGTCCTACGGGATCTACTGGTCCTACAGGATCTACGGGAAGTACTGGTTCTACAGGAGAAACAGGATCTACTGGAGCTACTGGTCCTACAGGGGAAACAGGTTCTACTGGTGCTACTGGTGCTACAGGATCAACTGGAGAAACAGGTGCTACTGGTGCTACAGGTTCTACAGGCACTACTGGAGCAACTGGTCCTACAGGATCTACGGGAAGTACTGGTCCTACAGGATCTACGGGAAGTACTGGTCCTACAGGAGAAACAGGATCTACTGGAGCTACTGGTCCTACAGGGGAAACAGGTTCTACTGGTATAACAGGTGCTACTGGTCCTACGGGCGAAACAGGAAGTACAGGTGCTACTGGTGCTACTGGTATAACAGGAAGTACTGGTCCTACGGGCGAAACAGGAAGTACAGGTGCTACTGGTGCTACTGGCCCTACGGGTGCTACTGGTATAACAGGAAGTACTGGAGCTACGGGCGAAACAGGTTCTACTGGTGATACTGGAAATACAGGCCCAACAGGAGTAATATCTTTAATACAAGCAAATACTGGAGCAACTGGAAGTTTGATATTTTATAATAATTTAACTCAATCATATTATTATTCTGATATTCTTCAAGTTGGAATAACTGGTCCTAGTGGAGTAGAAGAAATATTAGTTAATGGAAATATAATTCCTGATGCATCTGGGTATAGTTTAGGTAGTGCTGATGCTCCTTGGAAAGAACTTTTTATTACAAATCATTCTATTGTTTTTATTCAAAATGATGAGCAAGTTCATCTTGGATTTTTTGGTGAACAGTTAACTATTGTAACTAGTAATAATATTACTGGAATAGGATATACTGGACCAAATGGACAAACAGGGTTAAATAATATATATATTGATGTAAATGGTGCACAATATAATTTAGGTAATATATCTGGACCTACTGGTGATACAGGTTCTACTGGTGCTACTGGTCCTACGGGCGAAACAGGATCAACAGGTGCTACAGGAAGTACTGGTCCTACGGGCGAAACTGGTGCTACGGGAAGTACAGGCGAAACAGGTGCTACTGGTCCTACGGGTGCTACTGGTCCTACGGGAGAAACTGGTACTACGGGAGAAACAGGTGCTACTGGTCCTACGGGTGCTACTGGTCCTACGGGAGAAACTGGTCCTACTGGTCCTACGGGAGAAACTGGTGCTACTGGTCCTACGGGTGCTACTGGTCCTACGGGAGAAACTGGTGCTACGGGAAAGTACAGGCGAAACAGGTGCTACTGGTCCTACGGGTGCTACTGGTCCTACGGGAGAAACTGGTACTACGGGAGAAACAGGTGCTACTGGTCCTACGGGTGCTACTGGTCCTACGGGAGAAACTGGTGCTACGGGAAGTACAGGCGAAACAGGTCCTACGGGCGAAACAGGAAGTACTGGTCCTACGGGCGAAACAGGTGCTACTGGTCCTACTGGTGATACAGGTGCTACAGGTTCTACTGGTCCTACTGGTCCTACTGGTCCTACTGGTCCTAGTTTTTTTACATATTATAATACACTTACTGGGTTCTCAGGGCAAGCTGGAAGCACTGGTGCAACTGGAACAATTGCAGTTTTAAGTTCTACGGGTAAATATTCTACAATTGATATTGCTGCTCCAAATATTTATACAACAGGATCATTAACTTTTCCTGATAATAGTGTTCAAATATCCAATTCAAATGTAAATATGATAAATAATTTAGATTTATCTGGTAATTTTGGACAAACAGTTTGGACACAAAATCTTAGTACATTAAATTTATTTAAGAGATCAATAGCAATGTCTTCATCTGGACAATATCAGACTGCGTGTATTTTTAATAGTAGTGGAGTAATATATAATTCAGTAAATTATGGAGTAACATGGACAATAACTAACGCACCACTAAAAAGTTGGTCTTCAGTAGCAATGTCTTCATCTGGACAATATCAGTCTGCGTGTGCTTATAATTCTACTAATCGTGAATATATTTATTATTCATCAGATTATGGGATAACTTGGTTACAAAGTAATGCACCACTAAAAAATTGGTCTTCGGTAGCAATGTCTTCATCTGGGCAGTATCAAACTTGTGTTAGTTTTAATGTAAAATTTGGTGATAATGGATCAATATATAAATCAACAAATTATGGAGTAACATGGATAATAACTAGTACACCACAAGTAGATTGGAATTCAGTAGCAATGTCTTCATCTGGTCAATATCAATGCGCTTGTAATAATGTATCAATATATTATTCAATAAATTATGGGGTAACTTGGACACTCAGTAGTACACATACTGCATCGTGGAGTTCAATAAAAATGTCTTCATCTGGACAATATCAAACTGCATTTATTTATAATGGTTGTATATATTATTCAACAAATTATGGGATAAATTGGACAATAACTAACACACCATTAACATCATGGAGCTCAATAGCAATGTCTTCATCTGGTCAATATCAATGCGCTTGTAATAATGTATCAATATATTATTCAATAAATTATGGTGTATCGTGGATAATAAGTAGTGCACCATCAACATCATGGTTCTCAATAGCAATGTCTTCATCTGGACAATATCTGACTGCTTGTGCTTTAAACAATTATATTTACACAACTTTTGTTCCAACAAATATAGGAGGTGATTTATGGGTTCAAGGAAATTTATATATTAATGGAGGAATTGTTAGTAATACAGGTGCAACAGGTCCTACGGGAGAAACAGGTGCTACTGGTGCTACTGGTGCTACTGGAGCTACGGGCGAAACAGGTGCTACTGGTCCTACTGGTGATACAGGTGCAACTGGACCAACAGGATTTGGTATGAATTTTTTCGCACCAACTAATTATGGATACTATGATAATAGTGGAGCCTTTCTTGATGCATCATCAGGATCTATGTATTCAACAATCGATCTTGGTATTCCAAATTTATTAATGAGTGGAGCAGTAACATATCCTGATGGAAGTGTTCAAATAACAAATTCTACAGTAAATATGGAAGATAATTTGGAACTTTATGGAAATTTTGGTACAACTGCTTGGTTTCAAGCAACGGTTTCTATAACATTACCATTACCACAACCACCAAACCCCCTTGCACCTTCAGAATCATTAATTTGGACTTCGATTGCAATGTCTTCATCAGGGCAATATCAAACTGCTTGTAACATCAAAATAAATGGTGAATATGGCGGATATATTTTTTATTCAATAGATTATGGTTTAACATGGACACAAACTACACAAGGACCATCTGGATATAATTCAATTGCAATGTCTTCAACAGGACAATATCAATCAGTTGCTGATATTGATAATGGTAATATTATTTATTCATTTAACTATGGTAAAAATTGGAGTACATCTAATTCTGAATTACGTCCTTGGTCTTCTATAACAATGTCTGCATCAGGACAATATCAATGTGCTTGTGTTGAATTAGATAATGGTGAATATATATATTATTCAACAAATTATGGTGTAGATTGGATTCGAACAAATGTTTTTGCGTGTTCGTGGTATTCAATAACAATGTCTTCATCTGGACAATTTCAATCTGCTTGTAATAACAGTATGAATATAGATATTTCCAATGGAATTTATTATTCAACAGATTATGGTGTAACTTGGACATATTCAAATGCACCAGTATCATTATGGACTTCAATAAAAATGTCTGCATCAGGACAATATCAATCTGCGTGTATTAATAGCGGACAAATTTATTATTCGCATAATTATGGTGTAAACTGGATACCATCTGATTCTGAATCACCTCCTTGGTCTTCTATAACAATGTCTGCATCAGGACAATATCAATGTGCTGTAGTAAATGGAGGTCTAATATATCACTCAAAAAATTATGGTGTAAGTTGGTCTACACCATCTGGCTTATCTTATAACTATATTTGTGTTGCAATGTCTTCATCTGGACAGTATATAAGCACTGTTATTGTTAATTCTAATCCTAATGTAAGTACATTAGTTCCAATTTCGGGAATTTATTACACAGTAATTCCAACAAATATTTCTAGTGATTTATGGGTACAAGGAAATTTACATACTAATAATATTGATGTAAGAAACTTATCTACACTTGGATCTATTACATATCCAGATAGAAGTGTTCAAATTAGTAATTCTAATGTAAATATGATAGATAATTTAGAACACATAATAACAATAGGAGGAACCGATTATTTACAAGATGGTAGATTTGGATACACCACATGGTACAATATACCAGTGTCATATTTTGGAGTTCAACAATTGTGGTCTTCAATTGCAGTGTCTTCATCAGGACAATATCAAACTGTAGGATCTAGTGATGCAACACTATGGTTATCAAAAGATTATGGTTTAACATGGACAAATGTTGGAGGAGCTACATCAACAGAAGGTGTTTGGACTTCAATTGCAATGTCTGCATCAGGACAATATCAAACAGCTGTAAATCTTTCTGATAAAAGAATATGGTATACATCTGATTATGGTGCAAGTTGGAGTTATTTTGATTCATCAACAACATATCACGCTCAATACTGGTCTTCTGTAACAATGTCTTCATCAGGACAATATCAAACTGCTTGTAGTGGAAGTTACAATGGTTCACAAGACGGTTATTTTGGAACAATTTGGTATTCACACGATTATGGTGCAAGTTCAAGTTGGGTACAAGCATCACCTCCTCCAACTGGCACAACTGCAGGTTCTTTACTTTGGACTTCAATTGCAATGTCATCATCAGGTCAATATCAATCAGCATGCATTAATGATACTATAAATGGTGGTATTTTTTATTCAACAGATTATGGTATAAATTGGCAAGCTTCAAGTTCTGGACCAAATCAATTTATTTCAATTTCAATGTCTGGATCAGGACAATATCAAACTGCTGCAGTTACTAATAATGGTGAAATATACCATTCAACAGATTATGGAATAAATTGGAGTAACGGTGGTGGTGTGACGGCGATATGGTCATCATTAACTATGTCATCCTCTGGACAATATCAATGTGCAACTGCGTATGATGACCAAATTTACTATTCCATTGATTATGGTATAAATTGGAATAGATATACTAATTCTTCATTCGATAATTATACTTCAGTTGCAATGTCTTCATCAGGACAATATATAACTGCTGTTGCAAGCACTGGAAATATTTATTACACAGCTGTTTCAACAAACATCGCCGGAGATTTATGGGTACAAGGAAATTTAAATATAACAGACAATTTAATTGTAAATGGTGTTCCATATAATAATTTCTTTATTAATCCCCCAATTCCTCCAATTGTTAATAATGCTATTGTAAGTTCAATAGGGTTATATTCTACACTAGATCTTGGTATTCCAAATATTTTAGCACAAGGGTCATTAACATATCCAGATGGAAGTGTTCAAATAACGAATTCTACTGTAAATATGCATGATAATTTAGATCTTAGTGGAAATTTTGGTTCAACTGTTTGGATATCATCATCAATATCTACAGGATGGAGTTCAATTGCAGTGTCATCTTCGGGTCAATATCAGTCTGCTTGTGTGCTTGATGGTTTTCTTTATTATTCAAAAGATTATGGAGTAACATGGACACAAACAATTTATGGGTCATATGATTGGTTATCTATTGCAATATCATCTTCTGGACAATATCAAGCAGCTATTAGAAGATCTGATCCTGTATGGCTTTCAATAGATTATGGTGTAACTTGGGCACCTTCAACATCTACATCAACCACTTGGAAGTCAATAGCAATGTCTGCATCAGGGCAATATATATCAGCGGTTGTGGGTGATCAAAATAGTGGATATATTTGGTATTCAACAAATTATGGTACAGATTGGATTCAATCACAATCTGTTAGTTCGATCTGGTGGTCAATAGCAATATCAGCATCAGGAATGTTTCAAACCGCAGTAGATGGATTAAATATTTATTATTCAAAAGATTATGGAGTAACATGGATAAATTCTGAATATGGCAGAAATAATCCATGGCAATATTTGGCAATGTCTTCTTCTGGACAGTATCAAACAGTTAGTATGTATGGTATTGAAGTACATTATTCAACAGATTACGGAGTAAATTGGGCACAAGCAAATGGTATCCCTAATCCAAGTAATATTAAATCTATAGCAATATCATCTTCTGGACAGTATCAAGTGGCGGCTGATGATCATAGTGGAAACCCTGGTGGTACAACAAACTATATTTATTATTCAACAGATTATGGTGTAAATTGGTCACAATATTTAACATCAACATTAGAATATTGGACATCGATAGCAATGTCTTCATCAGGACAATATATTTCTGCTGTCATAAATGGTGGCAGAATTTGGAGTACATATGTTCCAACAAATATTGCTGGAGAACTATGGGTTCAAGGTGATTTACACACAGAGAATGTGGTGTCACGAAATTTATTAATGAGTGGAGCAGTAACATATCCAGATGGAAGTGTTCAAATAAGTAACTCAAATGTTGATATGATAAATAATACTAATCTTATTGATCCTAGTACTAATAATGTCGATTTATATACTAATTTTGGTGAAACAAAGTGGTTTAAAGCATTTCCAGCAGCCGATTTAAATAATAGACTCTGGTCATCAATTGCATTATCATCATCAGGACAATATCAAACTTCTGTTGATAGTAATGGATTTATTTGGTATTCAACTAATTATGGCTTATTTTGGAATCAATCTAATTCTTTATCAAAAAATTGGAAATCAGTTGCAATGTCTTCATCAGGACAGAATCAATCTGCGTGTATTTATATTGATGAATCTTATGGAATATATTTTTCAACAGATTATGGTAAAAATTGGACGCCATCAAATGCTCCTAATGGAAAATGGAATTCAATTGCAGTATCAGCATCAGGCCAATTTCAAACAGCAGTCGAATTACAAGATAGTAGTATAATCTATAGTTCAACAGATTTTGGTGTTAGTTGGAACCAAACAAATTCAATTCGTGGATCTTGGGTTGCAGTTGCAATGTCTTCATCTGGACAATTTCAATCTGCTATATATGCTGGAGGTAATGGAACAATTTATTATTCAATTAATTTTGGTATAAATTGGACAAAAACAGTTACATCAACAGATTTTCCTGACTGGAATGCAATTGCAATCTCTGCATCAGGACAATACCAAACCGCACTTCACAGTAGTGGTAGTATAGTACATTATTCAAGAGATTATGGTAAAACTTGGACAGCAATAACTCCTAATATGATTCCAGTTCAACCTTGGATTTCAGTTGCAATGTCTGCATCAGGACAATATCAATATATTGTATGTAATATCGCAGGCCAAGGAATTTTTTATTCAATTGATTATGGTGTTACTTGGAGACAATGTGATGGTCTAGATTTGCAGCCTAATGCTCAATGGATGTCGGTAGCAATGTCTTCATCGGGACAATATACATCTATAGTTGGCACAAATATTGGTGAATCAAATAGTTCTGCAATATATTTTTCAAATGTTCCGTTACATATTGGAAGTTCAATTTATACAAATGGATCAATATATGCAGGTGCATTAGGTTCAATAAAAAATCCAATACCTGAAATTTATGTTTCTAATAATAGTATTCATATTGGTGATCAAGGTTGCAAATTATCATCAGATGCTTCAGGTAGTTTATTATCTCAAACCCAAATGACTATTGGTAGTACAGTAATTACACCAGGTGGTATAACTCTTGCTCCAGTAATTCCACCATCAACACAACAATGCTGGATTGTCGGTCAAGCATCAGGATCATATACTGCTTGGTATAATAATGGAATAGGTTATATATTTCAATCTTTTAATTTTGGTGCAAGTTGGTCTCCTATTTATCAACTTCAATCTACAAGTCCTATTGCAGGTGCATCTAGTATTAATGGAACATATGCAGCATTTTTCAATGAAAGTTCTGCAAATAATGGTGAAATTGTATATACTATTAATGGAGGAGGAACTTGGCATTCTCGTTCATATGATTTACCTTTTTCATTATTAAAATTCGGAAACTGTAATCCAGTATGGGCTAGTCAATCAAATGAAATATTTGTTTTGTGTACTGATAATAATGTATATTATTCTACAGATAACGGAGCAACATTTTCACTATTTTCTATAACAGGTATTTCCCCCGATATTATTGTTTCTATTTCTACATCAATAGGGTCTTATATATATGCATTAACTTCTTCAAATACTATTTATTATATCGATGAAACAACAGGTGTTTCTGCTGTAGCATATTCTGGAACATCAGATTGGGGTATTATAAATAATTTCACTGCAAATTATAACAATTCTGTTGCATATAGTTTCACTATTTGTGGTACAAAAGGGGCATTTTATGCAACAACTACTTCACTCCCTTTTACTACTGATTTAATTCAAGATGTTTCAGATAATTGTACATATAGTAGTATTAGTGATGATGGGGTATATATAATTATTTTAACTTTAAATCAATCATATATATCTAGTGATAGAGGTACTACTTTTACACAGCAATCTTTTTCCGTTGGTCCAAATACTTATACTTATTGTAATTGTTTTAGTGATATTTATATAATTTCACAGTTTAATAGCATTAATAAATCTGTTTATGGTTTATGGTATTATAGTTTATCATTAGGATGGCAAAATTGTGCAGCATATGGAGGTACTCCTGAATTGCCTTTTATTTCGCCTCATCAAATTCAAGATATAAATAGCTCATTAGGATTGTCAAATCAATATTTGCAGCAAACTACTAATGGAATAGTATGGACAAATATTCCTACAATTTATGGACACACTGGAGATACAGGAGCAACGGGTGATACGGGAGCCACAGGTGATACTGGCCCTACTTTACCTATTAATGGTGCAACAGGTGCAACAGGTGCTTTTCTTTTTGCAGACGGAAGTGGCAATGTATTTTATAATAGTGATAAAACAGGAACGCCTGTCATAAATTTTGTTGGAGGTGATTCTGGCGTTCTTGAATTTTTACAAGGTAATCTTAATTTTAAGGGTGGTAATTTAGGTAATATAAGTTCTATACAAAATCAAGTTGTTGCTCAAGGTTCTACTCAAATAGATATTTATAATAACAATAATAATGATACAAATGGAACTGGTATTGAAACTTGGACGGAAGAAATATATTTGACTGGTAGTTCTAATATTTGGTTGGATGTATTAAACGCTGACGGTGTGGGACAAAACGCACTCGTATATGATAACACTGGAACATTTCAAAATATATTATATCCTACTTCATATGGAACCGAAACAGGTATTGACTGGTCTTTACCTCCCAATACTCCTGCGAGTTGGACTATTACACCTTCTACTATGACAATAAATAGTATTCAACCTTCTTATATTATTGATAGTGCTGGTTCAACAGGGTCAGTAGGACAATCTTTAACTATAGGAGAAATTGGATTATATTGGAACCCACTTAATGTTGGCGCAACAGGTGCTACAGGTGCTACAGGTTTACAAGGAATAGCAGGTAATGCAACTTTAACAGGTGCAACCGGAGCTACAGGAGATACTGGTACTACAGGTGCTACTGGAAGTACTGGATCAACAGGTACTACGGGTACTACTGGTGCTACTGGACCACAAGGTATTTCAGGTATATCATCTGGTTTATTATTTCTATTGAATTTTGATATGAGTGGTTCAGGTGTGCCTATTTTTGATAGTACTGGTATTCCATTACCAACATTACCTATTGCTAATTTCACAGATAAACCTTTACCATATCCTTACCCTAATTGTAGTGAAATATCAACAACAGATTATATAAATATACCTAATAGTATTATAGAGCATTGGGATACAGGAGAATTAAATATTGCCACTACTGTTTGTGAATTTATATGGCTCGGAACAGAATTAACAGAATATCCTTCATTTATTCCAGCAGGTATTTGGGATTTAAATATATTCGCAAGAGCAACAGATACAAAAACTTTTTTAAATTATGCTATTTATCGTTATAATATGGCTGACACATCAATGAATTTAATAGTAAATAATGGATATGTTGAAATTCCTTATACAGGAATAGTAGAGCAATTATCTTTATCTGTTTATGTTCCATATACCGGATTATTGGCTACTGAAAAAATTGTTGTTGTTATATATGCTACTGCACATTTTAACAATAGTGAAATAGAAATATTTTTTGAAAGTCCAAATACTTATAGTCATATTCATACAAGTTTTGGGATTCAACCAGTAGTAGGACCGAAAGGAGATACAGGACCAACTGGTGCTATAGGACCGACTGGAACACAAAATCTACAACAAGTTTTAGATGTTAGTAATAATTCTACAACTTCTATAGTTATTACTGATGGAACTCACACTTCTACTTTATCTAAATTAGCATTAACTACTCCTAATCTAATAGCAAATACCATTACCGACCAGAACGCCAGTATTGGAAAAGACGGACAATATCTTGTATCTACTGGTGCTGGATTGGAATGGAGTAATCAACTCGTATCAAATACTCCTATTATTGTTCCAGCATCATATGCTGTTTATAATACTTCACAACCTCCTACTGCTTTTAATCCTGTTGTTTTTGGTTCAACGCCTATTGATGGTTGGTTTTTTCAAAATTATAGAACAGGTATTAATATTGACTGGCATTCGTATTTATTGAACGCTATTACAAGTCCTTCTATTTCGTATAGTAGTAATTCTATAAAAC
>TBL_comb47_HYPODRAFT_10004282_pt1 | contig 16466 bp, 5 predicted proteins | sample TroBogypolimnion_40_FD_10682 | JGI IMG/M metagenome (IMG submission 10682)
GACGGTTTCGGGACGAATGTTTGAACCGGGAACAACTGTGGACGCTGACGGAAGCGCGGGTGGTGGTGGGCGACTTCCGGCAGAAATACAACCAAGTGAGGCCGCATAGTCGGCTGGGCTATGAGAGTTCTTCGGTCGCAACTCCTCGCGGAATCTGTGTTTTTTGCAAAAACACCAATCAATGACTCATCCCCGGTCTGCAAGTTTGATTTCAAATCTGCAATGCAGCTTAGAAACAGTGACCTACATTATCTTGCCCTGGCGTGTTTTCAAAATTGCCGTTAAGGATTTCCTACCGCCGGATCAAGAATCTGAATCATGGTTCCCGGGCCTAAGTCCTCGGGCGGCAGCCACGAACGCAGCGCCCAGACGATATTTTTTGCGGGCGTGACTTCCAGCACCTGCACCGTTGTTGACCAGTCGAATTTATTTTTCGCGCCATTCGGACACCAGTTGCAAAACACGGTGTTGCCATTCGGCAATCGCTCTGCGCCTTGTATGGTGAACAACTTAATTTCTCCCGCGTCTTTCTGCGTGAACTCCCAAACCGTCTCGCCCGCTGGATTTACTTCGCGCAAATAGCCTTTCGCGTTGCCGGACAACAGGGTGTTGCCGTTCGCCAACCGCACTGCCGCCCAGACGCTCGGCGCTTTCACGGACCAGATTTCTGTGCCGTTCAAATCATATTCCACCACTTTGCCCTCGCCCATGTGCGGCACGAGCAAAGTGCCCGCCGGGGTCAAGCGAATATGCCGAAACTGCGCGTGGATGTTGGTTACGCTCGTGGGAATTGGAATCGTCCGTTCGACCAAATTGGATGCAACATTAAAAATCATCGCCTGCGCCGGATTACCGTTGCGCATGATCAGCACGCGGTCGTCGCCGAGATATTGCGCCGAATGAACTTCCGTGCCGACCGGTGCGTCGTAATTCCACACCAGTTTTTTGTCCGGCGAAACGATGCCCGCACCGGACATCCGCGAAAAGACCACATTGCCGTTCGGTAACAAACCAACGTCATCGAATTCCTGAATACCGCCGCGCGCTGCTTTCATCGGCATGGTGTAGTGCCAAACAATTTTGCCGCCGCGCACGATAAAAATGGCTTGCGCGTCCGGCTTGCGCGTGTCCCATTCGCCGCAATAGAGAAATGAATGTTGCTCCAGCCCTTTTCCCGGCAAAACCGTCGGCGAATATGGCGCATGTCCGATGAATTTTTTTCCGGGCTCGACCGCTGAATTCGTGTCGGCTCCGACTGCACTGGTGATCGGTAAATAAACTAGTTCGATGCCCTTGCCATTTTTCGGATCAAGATTGCGCGAATATTGCTTAGTCGCGTCGCTGTCCCAATGTTCATGCACGCCAAGACTCATCACTTTTTTACCACCTTGCTGATAAACCGTGCCGGACGGCGGATGCTCCGCTTGCGCCATTTCAAACAGATAATCATCCGCATTCGCGCGGATAAAAATGCGCGGATGGCCGTTCGTGTCGGTGTTGTTTTTCGTCTGCGCAAAAATCAAATCTAACCCAACCGAATCCAATGCCACGCCGTCCAGCGACGCCAGCAGGCTCGCCGGCCAGTCGGGATTATCGTAAGGCTCCACTCGGTTGTTGAACGGCGGATTTGGAAAATGCTGCGGATACGACTGCCATTTGCGCCCGCAGTAAAGTCCGTCAAGCACATAAAGAATGGTCTTCGCGCCGAGATTCGGCGAAGTAGCCAAATCCACCAACGGCGAATAAAAATGCGGCGTGGCTTCCAGATCAGGGTTGATGATGGAATGCAATTCATACGGTCCTTTGATCGAGCCAAAATGATTTTTCCCGCACATCGAAATCCCCGTCTGCCCGCTGTCGCCGTGATCCATCTCGTTGTAGGGATAGGAATGCGCTTTCAAAATCGCGAGGTTCACGAGATACGTCGCGTCCTTGATTTGCTTCGGGATGAGCCGCGCGTCCTTGTATTTTTCGTTGTCGCGCGAATATGTGACGCCTTCCACCCAGTTCACTTTTTCGAGATTGTGATAGTCGCCGGTCGCGGGATTTTTCGGCTGCGGCTCGACCGGAGTGGATTGCTGGACGAATCGCACTGCGGGAAATTCGCCCCATACCTTGCTCAAAATGTAAGGCGGAATGTAGCGGCGCACGTCGTAAATCACGATGTCCTGCGGCCGCACTTTCGCCTCGTTTACCAACTGGCGCACCATCGCCAAAATAGTCTGCGGCGTGGCATCAATGTAGTTGTCCACCTTGCCGGGCTTGGTACTGTTGTTCAAATTGATCTTCACCGCGACGATTTCGCCGGGCTGGTAGCCACGGGCTTCAAGTTGGCGCGAATGCAGATTATAAAATTCGAAAATCGCGCGCCACGCTTCCGCGCCATTTGTTTTGCCGGTGAGTTTGGTCAGCGTGCTGGCGAGCAAATTGTCCACGCGCGCCTGGTCGGTGTTTTCGTCCAGCCACCACTGGTCGGATTTCTGCTGCCAATGACCGGCCCACTTGGTCGCCAGCGGATCGCGCGCCCAGACGACGCGGCCAGGAAAAATTCCTCGCGCCACGCCCACCGGCTGGTTCGGCGGCGCGGGAATGAAATTCCAATCAGAAGGTTTTTTTGCCACGGCGTTTTGCGCCGCGCTGTGGCCGGTGAAAGAAATAACCGTCCATGCCACCGCCGCAGTAAAAACCAAAATGCCGCCGCCAGCCACCAGCCGTCCGCGCGAAAAATATTTTCCGCCCGCCTTGATGGCCACCAATCCGCACAGCCAAATCACAAAACTGCTCGCCAGCGGAAACGCCGCGCGCTGGCACGGATAGCTCGCGCGGCTCGGCTTGGGAATCACGCGGATCAAAAACCACGCCAGCGCCAGCGCGCCGGAGATTTGCAGGGCGGCCTTGGCATGGAATTTTTCCCGCAGGCGGCGGAGCATAGGGATGATTTTGGTTGGTTGATTTCTCATATTCGGTCAGTTGGAAATTGGCCAGACTTGCCACTCGGTCGTGGTTTTATTGAGGTTGGCGAACGGACCGGCGGGCAACTTATTTTCCGGCCATGGATTGCTAAAATAATCATGCACCACGGTGACGCCGCTGCCGTCCGCGTTTTCAAATTCCATTTGCGAAATAGCCGTCCGTCCCAGCAGCTCCGTGGTCACCAGCGGCCGGGAAATTTTGCCGGCGGCGGCAAAATCCAGATTCGCTTCCAAAAACCAGCTTGCGCCTCGTTGAAAGATTTTTGGCCGCAAAACCAAATTGGTTTGCACTTCGGGATTGGTTTCAACGGCAGCCGGCCTGGCTCCGTTCAGAAAAACATTACCCGCCATCTGCACCGGCAACACCGACTGGTCATACGAACTTAAATCGGCTTTGCCCGCGAAAATATTGTTAATAAAACGGCTGTCGCCACAGGGATTATTGGTCAAGCCAACCAAGGCCGTCGCGTGCGGCTGGAGAAACGGTGTCTGACGGTCGTCCTTAGGCTTAGTGTCAATTTTGCCGGCGAACAAATTGTGCGCGAAGGCACAGCCCTGCGACCACGATTTCAGCGAAGTCGGGGAAAGAAGCAAATTATCGTCCGCCAGAATCGGGCCGTGATCCACCTCAAAAAAAAGATCGTCCGCAGAATTGTCGTGCAAAAGATTGGCGGAAAGCCGCGTCCCTTGCGCCATCCAGTCCAGCCAGATGCCGCGCCAGCACCGGTAGATGTGGTTGCGGGAGATTTCCACATCCACCGCCCCGTGGAGTTTGATACCGGCCATTTCCGCGCCGCTGAACCGCCGCCGCGTGTAAATGTCGTGGATGTTGTTTTCCACAATCCGGCTGAATGCGCCGCCGAGGCTGCCGACAATGCCGCCCTGCTCGCAGTGGGAAATGTCGTTGGCGCGGACGAGATGGTGCCCGACCGTCGCCTTGTCCCAGCCGTTGGTGAGTGCTCGGCAGATGGTGCCCACATAACCTTCGGCCGATTCGGCGCGGTTGTCCCATTCGTCGCCGTATTTGCCGAGCGTGACGCCGGCGCAAATGGAATAACTGATGGTGTTGCTCTCGATGATCCATCCCCGGCTCCAGTGCGTGCCGATCAAACCAATTTGCTCCGCCGTTGGCGGCGCCCACGGCGTGGCCGCTTGCGAAAGTGTGAAACCGCGCACCGTCAGAAAATTCACGCCGGTTTTCGCGGGATAAAAAACCGTCTGCCGCGCGTTGATTTCCACGAACGCGGCGTGCGGATTGGCCGTGCCAAATCGCGCCCAGATCAAAGTGTTCGTCGCATCCTCAGTCGCGAACCACAGTTGATTGGTCGGCACGGGTTTTAGGACTTCTTGCAACGTCGCGGCCTCGGCCAGCCAATTGCCGTTCAAATATACCGCGCCGGTGTGATGCTGGCGCTTCTGCGGGTTGAACCAATCGCCACGAATGAGATTGGTGTAGGGATTGAAGCCGGCAAAAAACGAATTGGGCAACGTCGTCTGCCAGACGCCGGGCTGAATTTCGACCCAGTTGGAAATGACTTCCGAACCTTTGATGGCAACTTTCTCACCGGCGGCCGCTTGGTAACTGATGCGTTGGTGATCGCTCAATCCGCCGCGTGGCGGATTAATGCGCTCGCGATAAATGCCTTGATGAACCAAAATGACATCCCCCGGCAGGGCAAGCTCGGCAGCGCGTTGGATGGTGCGCAACGGCAGCTCTGCGGTGCCGGCTTGGGAATCATTGCCGTTCGTGCTGACGGCAAATTTGCGGGCGGAAGCGGGCATCGCTGCCAGCGTTAGATAAACCCAGATTGCGCATTGAGCCAAATGACGATTTTTAAATAATGTCCAGCCGGCTGGGTTCCGATTTTTTCTTTGGTATTTCCATTTCATGAAAAACGTTTCCGCGAGTTGCCACCTAGTTGTCGGCAAAATGGTTTTGCAATCAGGTTTGCTTGAGCATAAAACAATTATTGCGATTGGGAATACCTCCAGCGAGTTACGGCTTTGCACCTCCGGCCATCAGACTTGTTTTCATTTTAGAAAAAATAATAGCCCGGTGGTGTCATTTCCCATCCAGCGATAAATAGCCCTCTAGGGGCATGGCGCGATAGCCTTGACTCGATAGAGTAGGAGTGTCCCAAACAAACGTCGCTATGAATAGCATTGCAAATATTAATCAAAACAATTCCCATCCCCGACTTTTTTCGGCCAGAGGATTCACGTTAATTGAATTGTTGGTGGTCATCGCCATCATCGCGATTCTGGCGGCGATGCTGTTGCCGGCTTTGAGCAAGGCCAAGCAAAAAGCTTACATGATCAGTTGCAACTCCAACTTTCATCAGGTCGGCGTGGCCTTGAACATGTATCTCGGAGATAATCGCGATCAGCTTCCGCAATATCCTTACATCGTGAGCGGAATGCAACTCGGGCTGATGATTGGCCAAAAGTCGGTCTACAAATATGACGCTCCGGGCACGGCGGTCAGCAGCGCTAATTCCTGGTCGAGCTTGGTAACTTACCTCGTGCCATATTTGAGTTTGAAGGCGGCTGATCCGACGGCGCTGGCGAATCAATTTCTGCTGGCCAAGCCGTTTATTGATCCGGCGTATGCCAATTGGGCGAGTTTCCCCGGCGATCCTAGCAGCCCGACCACATGGCAAAATCTTTATATCTATGTTGTTTCCATTGGCGGCACATCGGATGGAAGCGGTGGTTCCGACTGTTTTGGCCCCGGCCAGCCGCCATTGCCGTATTCCATTTTTGGTTATGGAAGCACGGCTTCAAGTTACAGCACCCCTTCCCACAAGCTTTCGGAGATATCCACAGTTCGCTCGCTTTCGGATGTGTGGGCATTGTCGGATATGGATAACTTGCCGTACGGCGCGGCTGGCGCTCCTTGGGGAACCATGCCGCCAAAGCCGTTGCATGGCGGGGTGCGTAATTCCATCTTTCTTGATGGTCATACCGCAGCGCGCAAAGTTATCACGACCGTTCCCAGCACCGCGCCGTCAGGGTTTCATTATCAATGAGATGAAAATCGCCTCTAAGTTCCTTTTGCTCCAAAGAAAAACCAAACCATGAAGACCATCCCCCAAAAAAACGAAGCCACCATGAAAGAAATCAAGTCATATTGCCGCCGCAAGGCCGGCCTGACAACGCTCGCGCTGTTGCTCGTCAGCAGTGGCTGGCTCCCCGCGCAAACCGCCTACAATCTGACCACGGCCGGAAAATATTGGGGCAACAGCACCAATTGGAACCCGACTGGCATCCCCAATGGAACGGATGTCGTCGCGCAAGTAAATCTCGCTTCCGCGAATCTGAATTTAACCAATACCGCCGAAAATATTACCGCGTCCGGGGCCTTTCCGTTCGTGGTGGGCAAATTGCAAATCGGTACCACCGCCAGCGGCACCATTGGTCTTGCTGCCGGCAGTCCGGACGAACGTTTGCGTTTCGCCACCTCCACCGGCGTGCCGATCATTGATTATTCCGCCAACGTGAGTATCTACAGCAAGCTTTATAGCAATCAGGGTCTTTACATCACGAACTCGGCGCAAAACAATAAGCTGTTGGAGTTCCGTTATAACACGTCCGCTATGCAAGTTACCGGCACGGTGGAAATTGCCACCGGTGCCTGTCTCGAACAGAATGGCGATTATACACTAGGCAATCCTACGAATGTTTTACAGCTTGATGACGGCGCCACTTGGTCCACCCGCACGAGCTTAAATACCGCTGGAGATACCACACCGGCGACGCGGCCAATTTTTTTGAACTGCCCAAATACACCCGCCAACATCGGCACCTATTCAACTTACCCGTGGAGAATCTTTGCCCCCATCGGCGAAATGGCCGCTGGCTCTAGCCTTAAAATGCCGGGAACCATTGCTGGGTTCACGACTTATGGCACGGGGACCATCACCATGGCGGCCACGAACACTTTCACCGGCCCGATGATCGTCGCTGGCGGCACGTTGAATTTTTCCAATCAATTCACGTTGCAAAACAACACCCTGACGATGAGCGGTGGTTCCGTGACGTTCGACAAAGGAATCACTGGCAGCGCCTTTAACCTCGGCGGCTTGGCCGGCACCGGAAACCTCGCCGTGCAAAACACGACTCCCGCCGCTATTGTTCTGACCGTCGGTGCAAATAACGCCAGTACGACCTATTCGGGCAATCTCACCGGAGCCGGCACTCTCGTCAAAGTCGGTACCGGCACTTTGGATATTCAAGGCGCGGGCAACAACACGGCCGGCGTGCTCACCGTGAGCAACGGCGTCGTCCTGCTGGACAAAGCCAGTACCGCCACCGTTCACGCCATAAACAACGGCATCGCCATCAGCGGCGGCACCGTGCAGCTATCTGGCACCGGCGGCGACCAGATTGCCGACACCAAAACTGTCACGATCAACAGCGGGACATTTGATTTGAATGGTTTAACCGAAACCATTGGCGGACTCGCTGGCCTTGGTGGCACTAATTTAGATTCGGTCGGTTCCGGCACCTTGACCGTTGGCGTGCCTAGCGGAACGGCCGTCACGAACGCATCCGCTATGAACGGCGGCAACTTGGTTTTCAGCGGTCCCGGCACGCAGGTTTTAGCTGGGACGGATAATCGCGACGCTTTCTTTTCCGGTCTAACCACCACTGTTACCGGCGGTACGCTCCAGTTAGGCACCGGCGGCGCGCTGCCAGCAATCGGCGGAGCTGCGGGCATCACGTTGACCTCCCCCGGCACGCTGGCTTTGAATGGCGCGGGCACATTCGCCATCAATCTGACCGGCACCGGCAATCTGGCGGTCAACAGCGCCGGCACTGTCACGTTGGCGAACAGCGACACGCACACCGGCACCACGTTAGTTAATTCCGGTACGCTGGCGCTTGCCAGCGGTGCCACTTCGGTCGGCGGTTCCGTCATCACGATTGCTTCGAATGCGACGCTGGATCTCTCCGGCGGCGCCGGTGCGTTGGCCTTGAACGCCGGCCAAACCTTTAATGGCGCCGGTGCGATTTCCGGAAATTATTCCGTGGCGGCCGGCGCGACCAATGCCGGCAACTTAACTTGCAATGGCAACATCACCTTGCAAGCGGGAGCGGTGTTGAATCCGGGTTCGCCCTTGGCGGCGGGCACCATCACGAACAATGGCAACCTCGTCAACGCCGGGAATTATCAACTGTTGTATTACCTGGCGCCGCTCAGCACGCCCGGCGGCGGCACCAATTCGCTGCTCGTGGTTTCCGGTAATTTGAATGTGGGCAGCGGCGGCAATGCGGCGAAAGTGGTCATCAACGGCGCGCCTGCCAATGGCACCTATGTGCTCGCAACGTTCGGTTCGTTCAGTGGCACGTTGGCCGACGTGACGGTTGCTGGTCCCAGCGGCCGGCAGGTTTATACCTTGCAAACCAGCGGCAACCAGTTGCAATTAGTCGTCTCCGGTCAAGGGGCGCAAAATCTGGTTTGGCGCGGCGACGGCAGCGCCAATGTTTGGGATGCGAATAACAATGGCAATCGGGATTGGTTCAACACCGGCTTGAGCGCGGCGGAATATTTTGGTCAGGGCGACTATGTCACCTTCGACAACAGTTCCATCAACTTCACCGTGAATCTGACGGGCACTCTGGATCCCCAATTGAATTCCGTGGTGTTAGTGAATTCCACCAATAATTTTCTGTTCACCGGCAGCGGCGCTTTGGACGGCTCCGTCTCGCTGACCAAGACCAACACCGGCGTATTGACGCTGCAAAACAACAACACCTTTACCGGCCCGGTGAATCTCAACGGCGGCGTGGTCAGCGTCGAGACCGTCGCCCTGAACGGATCGCCTTCGCCCTTGGGCGCCGGCACGACCCTGGCCTTTAACGGCGGCACTTTGCAATACACGGGTGAAAACGCCAACGGCTCCGCTTTCAATCGCGCCGTAACACTGGGTGCCAGCGGCGGCAACTTCGACATCGAGGGCACGGCGGACGCCGCATATTTATTTGTCGGTTCGATTTCCGGCAGTGGCTCACTGACCAAAACCGGTACGAATCAGTTGGTGATTACCGGCAACAACACCGGCTACACCAACATCACCTACGTCAAGAACGGGCAATTGCAACTCAACAACGCCAACGCCCTCGGCACCAGCACGAGTCTCGTTTTCGCGACGAATAGCGGCGCGAGCGTGGCGGTCGGTGGGGGCGTAACGGGTACCATCGTCAAGCCGCTCGCTCTGGCCGGCGCTGGCGACGGCAATGGTGCGCTCCAAGCGTTTTCGGCGACGACGTTCTCCGGCGCGATTACGCTGGTCACGAATGCGAGCATCGGCGGCACGGCGACGGATACAATTAGCGGTCTCATTGGCGGCGCTGGTGCGTTGACGAAACTTGGTGCGGGAACGCAAATTCTAACTGCGAATAATACTTACACTGGTGGCACCACGGTCACAGCGGGTACCTTGCAACTCGGCAATGGGGTTGGCACCAACGGTTGGTATGGCCCGATGGCTGCCGGGGCGATGCTGACCAACAACGGAACGCTGGCTTTCAATCACACGAACAATGTCGCCGTGACCAATTCCATCACGGGAGCCGGCTGGCTCAACCAGTTGGGCAGCGGGGTGCTGACACTCGGGAGTTCCAATTATTTCACCGGCGGCAATGTTTTTGGCCATCCGACTATCGGCTTGAATTTCACCGCGGCGGTGTTTGCCGGTGCGGGAACGGTTTTGATTACCAACTCTTACGCCCTCGGCACGGTCGGGGCGGAGACGCAGAGCCGTTTGCAATTGGCCGGCAACATCAGCCTGCCGGTGCCATTATCCGTGTATTCGTCCGGTGCCGGGGTGACGAATGTTGAAAATCTCAGCGGGACAAATTCGGTGGACGCCATCTTCGGCATCTATGGAAATAGTTATTGGCCGATTACCGCCACGGCGGGCCAGCTCAACATCAACAACTTCAGCAACGTGATTTTCAACAGCACTTACACCCGTGTGCTGCAATTGCAGGGACCGGCCAATGGCTCGGTGACGAACACGATCGACCCCAGCTTCTACTGGTTGCAAATCCAAAAAGACGGCGCAGGCACTTGGTCGCTGGAAGGTTCCATTGATGCGCCGATTGGCTTGCTGGTCAACTCCGGTACGTTGATTGTCGATGGTTCCGTGAACGCGCTGCTGCGGAATCAGACCATCTCTCATACCGTTGCGGGCGGCACGTTGATTGTGAACGGTAGTTTGCCGGTCGGTTCCACTTCTGGAAATGTGGCGGTCAACGGGGGACAAATTGGCGGCATGGGAAGCATCAACGGCAATGTCTCAGTCGCCGCCGGCGCGGCCGTTTCGCCGAGCGCCCGCAACGGCACCAACACCAGCCAGTTGGCTATCAGCGGCAACTTGGCGCTGGCTGGCAATTTGATTTTCAATGTTAATAAATCGCTCGCGCAAGCCAATGACGTTGTCAACGTGGGTGGCTCGGCGGTAAATAGCGGCAGCGGTTTGGTCACGCTCACCAACAACGGTCCCGCGCTCGTGGTCGGCGACACGTTTACCGTCATTAGTCAATTTGGCAGTCCCTTGGCGCTCGCCAACGGTGGCGCTTTGACCATTAACCCCGTCGTTCGCGGATTGGTGGGGCAATATGTTACTTGGACCAACAATCTGGCGGTGGACGGAACCATCAAGGTGTTGTCGGTCGCTCCGCTTGGAACGAATGCGACGTTGCTGTCGTTGGCCTTGAATCCAGCCGACAATCTCACACCGACGTTCGCCACCAATGTCTTCGTTTATTATGCCACCAACGCGTTCGGCATCACTCCGACCGTGACGGTGACCAATGCGAACCTCACTGCTTCCAATGCGCTCGTGGTCAACGGCGTATTTTCGCAAGTGCTCACGTCCGGCGTTCCAAGCCTGACCCTCACCAACTTGGGCCTTGGTGCGACCAATGTTTTGAAAGTATTGGTCACCGCGCAGGATACCGTGACGACAAATCTGGTGACGATCAACCTTACCCAACTGGCCTTGTTGGTGAACACCAATTCATTCGTCATCACCAATAGCTTCAGCGCCGGCAATCTTAATCTGAGTTGGCCGACCGACCGCAAAGGCTGGCGCCTCCAGACCCAAACCAATTCGTTGGGCGCCGGCCTGAGCCATACTTGGTATGACTGGCCGAATTCGACCAACTTGACCGGCGTGAGCCTCCCGCTAAATCCGGCCAATCCCACGGTGTTTTTCCGCATGGTTTATCCGTAAGTGAAACATTTGCTAGGGATATCAGTGCTATTAAGAGTTGGGTGATCGCGGAGCGCCTTGGGTTTGGGCGCTCCGCGACTTTTCGAGGCGACACATAATTTTACCCGACAAATATCAATTGCCCTCCTGCGTTGATTTGAATGGAGTCGGCCGGACAAAATATTCGGTAAAAAACGCTCATGACATTTATCAAAAACTTAGCCGCAATCGGACTCACCGCTGGCACACTGCTTTTTAGTTTGCCAGCATCCGGCGAAACAGCGCGCGTTTTTGCTCATCCCGACCGCATCCGTTACGACCGCCAATGCCTGACCATTGAGGGCCGGGATGTTTTTATCTTCAGCGGCGCGTTCCATTATTTTCGCTGTCCCAAACCGCTTTGGGCGGACCGTTTTCGAAAAATTCAAGCTGCCGGTTTTAACTGTGTGGAAACTTATGTGCCGTGGAACTGGCACGAACGCGAATTGCCCGCCGGCTTGCAGGATTTCTCGAAAGTGGATTTGACCGACCTCGAAGATTTTCTGCAACTCGCGGAACGCTTCGGCTTCTATGTGATTTTGCGCCCCGGCCCTTACATTTGTGCCGAGTGGGACGCGGGCGGTTTCCCGCAGTGGTTGATGACCAACAAACCTGCGCAAACATTGCGCCCGGAAATCTGGCTGCGCACCGACGATCCGGTTTATCTCGCGTGGTGCCGGCATTGGTATGACGCCGTTTGTCCGGTCATTGCCAAACACCAAATCACGCGCCAACCGCCGGGCCGGCCGGGCGTCATTTTATTTCAAATTGAAAACGAATACGATTTCGTCAAACCCAAGTTGTCCGAAGAAATCATGCGTCATCAGTTGCGCGTGCTCGCCGCCAGTGCGCGGACCAATGGCATTGATGTGCCGCTGTTCACCTGCGTGACGCACGCCGTGCGCGGTGCGGACGATGCGCTGCTGCGGCAGGTGTTTGACGCGAATAATTTTTATCCGCTTTGGAAAGTGGACGAGACGCAGAAGAAAATAGACCAGCTTCGTAGCGAACAACCGGATGCGCCGCTCGCCACGACGGAATTGCAAGGTGGGTGGTTTGCCAAAATCGGTGGCAAGTTGAGCGAAGAACAGGACGGCATTACGGCGGCGCAAATCAACAACCTCACGCTGTTCACCATTCAAAATGGCGAGACGCTTTTGAATTACTACATGCTTTTCGGCGGCACCAATCCCGGCGACCGGGCGGCGCGGAACATGATTTCCAGCTACGATTACAACGCGCCGATCCGCGAATGCGGCGGCGTGGGCGACCGCTACCAGCGCGTGCGGGCCATCGGGCAAATGCTGCGCGCGCACGGCACGCAACTGGCCCGTTCCGTCGCGGTAGCTGTCGAAACGCAGACTTCGCAAAAAGATGTCACCGTTGTGGAACGACGCGCGGCGGATGGCGGACGCTTCATTTTTGTGCGGACATCGCAACACACCGAGCCACGCAAGGGCGAAGCAGTTATCAAAGAAAAAACGGGCAGCGCGCCGGAAATAAAATTTACCTACGACCTCGAATCGTTCGGTTCCCAGATTTTGTATCTGCCGCCTGGCGTGAATAATCCGTCTCAAGGCGAATGGCTGCCTAAACTAGAGCCAGTTATTTTGCGCCCGACAAATCTGCCGCCGTCCATCAAGATTTCCGTCGCGCGGATGCAAGCCGATCCCGGACCGGAGCATTGGAAATCGTTGCGAACCGGTGAGGATTTGGCGAGCGCCGGCATTTACGACAGTGGTTTCGTGTTTTATCAGACCACGATCAAGGGCACGAATCCAATGAGTGTGGCGGTCGCCTATCCCAGTGGCGATGCGGTTTTGGGAGCGGTTAATGACCAGATGGTTGCGCGCAGCCAAGGTGATTCGGCGCACTCGGTTTACCCATTGCCGGCGGGTAAATCTACCCTGCGTTGGTTGTACGAAAATCATGGCCACGACAACGGTCACGCGGCGATGGAAAATCAGCGCGGCATTTTGGCCGCCAAATTATGCAAGTCTGATGGGAAATTAATCAAAAGCGACAGCACAAATTCGACGGCTTCCGTCCGCCAAAAAATTCCTGCAGAAATTTCGTTGCCACTTTTTTGGGGCGAGGCGCGCGGAACTGAGCAGGAATGGTGGCAACCGAAATTCGACGACCACGAGTGGCAGACAACTTCTGTCGGAGACAAACAGACCACCAAAGATTCGGCGCAACTGATTTGGTGGCGGATGAATTTTGCGTTGCCCGCGCCGGCGGAGGGCGTTTGGGTGCCATGGCGGTTGCATTTGGACGCCAGCGGCAATGGATTTTTATTTTTGAACGGCCATGCCCTCGGCCGCTATTGGCAGGTCGGTCCACAGCGATATTTTTTCCTGCCGGAATGCTGGCTTAATTTTGGCCCCGGAAAAATGAACCAGCTCACGTTGAGCCTGCGCCCGCTGGACCGGGGTGTGAGCCTCCGCGCCGTCGTCATTGAGCCGTATGCAAATTTCGCGGAATATCGCTGAGCCGGCTGCGTGGTTGCTTCGTCTGGGCCCCGTGTTAATTTTTGGCCGATGAAAATTCCGCCAAGCTGTGCCCGTCGCCAATGGCCAAAATATTTTCGGCTGGGTGGCTTAGCGGTGTGGTTTTTTCAGCATGTTCTGGCTGGCGAATTCAGCGTGACGACGTGGGGCGTGGACGAAGGGCTGCCGCAAAGCTCGGTCACGGATATTGCCCAGACGCCGGACGGCTTTTTGTGGATCAGCACGTTGATGTCCGGCATTTCCCGTTTCGACGGCGTGCATTTTGCGAATTTTGATTCTCTGAACACGCCGGCACTAGTGAATTCCGGCATCCGGCGATTGCTTGTGGACAAGGAGGGCAATCTCTGGGTCAATGATTCTTGGGGAAATCTGTTGCTCCGTCAGGGCAATGACTTTGTCAAAACCGGCGAGAGTTTCCGGCTTGGTTTTATAGTGGGTGATCATGCCGGACGACTGGCGTTCGCCACCCTCGATAACGAGCTTGTGACCGGACGGCGTGATCTGGCTGGTCATTGGCAATGGCGGCGATTTAAGGCACCGTATGACATCGGGCAGAATTATCACGAAGATGCCCAAGGCGGGTTGTGGTTTCTGGCCGTCGGCGGAAAACTGGGCCGGTTCACGGGCGAACAATTTGAATTGCTCGACACGCCACCCGGGTTGCTGGGAAAAAAAATCCAGTCGTTGGCAAGTGATAAGCACGGTAAAATCTGGGTCGGGACCGAAACCGAATTAGCCTGCTGGGAAAAGGATGTCTTTACCAATCTTGGTCCGGGCGGCGTCTCCCGCAAAATCTCCGTTCGGCGCATCATTCCGACGCAGGATGGCTTGTGGCTGGAGGCCAATAACCAACTTTCTTTCTTCGACCAAAACCAATGGCATGATCCGGTGATTGGCTGGAACGGCAAGCAAGCCCCATGGTCGCACGTCCGCGCCATCCGCACCGACAACGCGGGTGGGATTTGGTTTTCGCTCAGCGAAGAAGGGTTGGCGCATGTGGATCGCGACGGCAAATTGGTGCGCGTGACCACGGCGGAGGGTTTGCCCAGCCAGTTGGTGCAGGCTTTCTTCTGTGACCGCGCGGGGAATTTGTGGGCCGGTTATCATCGCGGCGGACTGGCGCAAGTGCGCGAGCAAACGGTTCGCTCCGTCGGGCGGGCGCAAGGTTTGCTCGACACACTCGTTACTTCCGTCACGGAAGATAAAGCCGGCGCCATCTGGCTGGGAACGGCCGGCGGCACGGTGGCGCGTTATGTGGATGGCGAATGCGAAAATCTGAATCTACCACTGCGCGGCATTTATTGTCAGGACGTGGTGGTGTGTGGCGGACCGGATGGTCGGGTGTGGATCGGCACCGGTGGGAATGGATTGTTAGTTTGGGAAAAGAACGAGTTTCGGCATGTAGTTTTACCGGATCAACTAACGCCCGGCGTTCGGCTGTTGCAAGTCGCGCGTAATGGAAGTGTCTGGTTTGCTAATTTTAGTGGCGTTTATCAATTTGCCGATGGGGAGTTGACCTGCGTCGTCACGAATGCCAAGCCCGAAGAAGCGGCGGCATCCTTGGCGGAGGCTCCGGATGGCTCGATGTGGTTCGGTACTTTCAACGGCTTGTTGCGCCGGTGGCAAAAGGGAAAATTGATGAGTTGCCAGCCGGCCGATGGGATTCCGCCCAGTCGCCTCTGGTCGTTGTTGGCGACGCCGGATGGGACGATCTGGGCCGGCACCATCAACGCCGGGTTGTTGCGGTTCCAAGCGGGAAAATTTACGCGCTACACCAAAGCTGACGGCTTGGCGGATAATTATATTTCGCACATTCTTGCCGATGATTTGGAAAATCTCTGGCTAGCCTCCGGCGTAGGCGTGATGTGCGTTGCCAAAAAATCTTTGGCGGAACACGACGCCCGGCACACGCCGGTCTCCGGCCGCATGTTTGGCCGCAGCGACGGCTTGCCGACGGTGGCCATGACGCTGGAATTTCAGCCGAGTTGTCTCAAGACGCACGCTGGCACCTTGTGGTTTGGCACGCCCAAAGGCGCGGCTTGGCTGCGTCCGGACGATCTCCGGCCGGCTGAACCCACTCCGCAAGTCATGGTGGAGAAAGTGCTCGCCGACCGGCAGCCGCGCGAATTTAGCGCGGTTGGCAATCTGCCGGTGATCACGCTGCAGCCGGGAGAAAAATATTTGGACGTGGCTTACACCGCGCCCAATTTTGTTTCGCCCGATTTGCTGCGATTCAAATACCGGTTACATCCGCTGGATTCAGATTGGGTGGACGCCGGTTCCCAACGCGCGGTCAGTTACAACCACCTTTCCCCGGGCGAATACACGTTTCAGGTCGTTGCCGGCAATGCCGACGGCGTGTGGAGTCCGGCGGGCGCACGGTTTCGCATCGTCGTGCGCCCGCATTTTTGGGAGCGAAAAAGTTTTCAACTGCTCGCGGCCATGCTGCTGCTGCTCGCAGTCGGGATCGGCGTGCGCCGCGCTTCTCACCAACGCTTGCGCCGGCGTTTGGAAATGCTGCGCCAGCAGCAACAGGTGCAACAGGAACGCGCTCGCATTGCCCAGGATTTGCATGATGATCTCGGCGCCGGTTTGACCGAAATCGGCCTGACGAGCGACTTTGGGAAAAACCTCAAATCGCCGGCGGAAGCGGCGGGCGAATATTTTTCAGAAATTGGCGCTCGCGCCCGCGAACTCGTGCAGCGGCTGGATGAAATTGTGTG
>TBL_comb47_HYPODRAFT_10004283_pt1 | contig 16465 bp, 14 predicted proteins | sample TroBogypolimnion_40_FD_10682 | JGI IMG/M metagenome (IMG submission 10682)
GCTCGCCCCACCGGCGAGGCGTCTGTGGTGGGTGGGGCGAGCGTCCCCGCGAGCCGCGCAGGCCAAGTGCAGGATATTTCCAAGCTCGCCGGCCTCACGCACGCCGCGGCACTCTCGCAAGTGCCTTTGCTCCCCGAAGAACTCGCCGCGCAACAAGCCTTGTTCCCGACCGGGCAGCTTGATCAGGATTTGCAGCAGGTGGATTTGCGCGACCGCAATTCCTGGCGTTTCCTCATGCACGAAGTGCCCACGGTGGAATTGCTGGAAGTCCAACTGGTCAACGCCATCGCGCCGTTCATCCTCAACGCGCGGCTCAAGCCGCTGATGCTGCGCACGCCGGAGCGCGACAAGCACATCGTCAACGTCTCCGCCGTCGAAGGACAATTTTATCGCAAGTTCAAGACCACGCGGCATCCGCACACGAACATGGCCAAGGCCGCGCTCAACATGATGACCCGCACCGCCGCCGCCGATTATCACGTGGACGGCATCCACATGAACGCCGTGGACACCGGCTGGGTGACGGACGAAGACCCCGCGCACATCGCCGAGCGCAAGGTGGCGGAGCATCGCTTTCATCCGCCGCTGGACATCGTGGACGGCGCGGCGCGCATCGTGGACCCGATCATTGCCGGCCTCAACACCGGCACGCACGTTTGGGGAAAATTTCTAAAGGATTACCGCGAGACGGATTGGTGAGGGCGTGCCGTCCATCACCGATTAAATCTAATTAGCATTCAATCCAAATTCTCTTGTATGAAGTCTGTCTTTCCATGTTTTTTCGATATGTTGAACTTTTTCAGGTTCCATGTCATGCGGAAGAATTTGAAGAATACTAAAACGGAATTTTTCTGGACTTAGCCCCTTGAGCTTCTTGTTGTCTCCGTCACCTGACTTGAAATAATTCAACCAACGGCCAAATAAATTGTCTTCGCCATAGGCGGATCCCACATAACCCTTCCCGCTGTTCTCATCAAAAATAAAATAAATGCCTCGCCACCGCGAAAGTTCCTCTTGCCATTTTTTCGGGAGGATGCCGAGTCTGTGCCAAGTAAAATTAATTTCCTCCCATTTGGGCATCACATCAGTCAGCGCAGAATCCTCAAGGACTGCTTGAATTGGAATTTCATTGCGGTGAGCCCGCCGCCACCATGACCGTTCTGGCGGTGGCCAGCCTATAATCAACTTCCCACGCCATGACGAATAAAAATCTGTGCATTGAAGATCAAACCAGAATTGCCTCTGTCGATTATCGGTTTCACGACACCATCCCTGCATAGCAAACTTCTTCATTTCTTTGTATTCCGGAATGTCCCAATACTCATCATAGGTTAATGGCTTTGCCCCTTCGATCGAATAGAGTCCTACGAAAATTGCCTTGCCAGGTTCGTGTCCAATAAAAGATGCGACAAAGCCAGAGCCAACCAATGCCTCCATTGCACGCTCAAGTTTTGGTCCTTGTGTCGACTGATAAGCATTAAAAACTTTCGGCTTTTCGGCTGCCAGATTAGGGAGCACTTCTCTGAGTTTTCGCTCGTGTGGCCGATGTCGTAACACCAGCACGTTTTTTGGGTCAATTTTTTGGCCTTGTAATAAATCGTTCAGGTTCATGAGTGGAGTTTCATTCCGTCAACCACGCTCAGTCAATACCAAAGGCACGGGCGACCAGCCCCGTCAGGGGTGACATCTTTGTAGAATCACATTCCAAAAATAATCCAGCTCCGCCGGCGCCTTTGGAAATAGCCCAGCGTTTTTTTCGCTGGGGGGCTGGCGTCTGGCCAGCGTATTCCGACCTCCCGCCGGGACGACGGTAGGGCGGGCAATCCTTTGCCCGCCGCTGCTTGCTAACGGATGGCTCCTAGCTCACGAAGAGGGTGCGCACGGAGTGACGCGCCCTGCCCGCACCACAGTCCTCCCGTTCCTCGAATCCGTTGCCGGCTGGTTCGGTCCTGTAGCTGCGCCCGGGGCTGAGCGCGTTCCGAGGGTGGGGTTGGCGATGGCCAAAGTGGTGAAATAGGGGTTCGAGGGCTGGGGTGGCGATTTTTGACCATTTTTGCCTCAACTAGGTGAAAAACCCGGTTTTTTGCCATTTTTGGCCCTTTTTCTCGCGGGAAAGACCTTCCTCCTGTCAGGATTGCCCTCTCTCCTGACAGGATTGACCCTGCTCCTGACAGGATTGCGCGTCCTCCTGACAGGAGGGAGCCGGTTCCTGCCGGGATGGCCCGCTTTCCTGTCAGGAGAGAGCCATCTCCTGTCAGGATGGAGGTCTCTCCTGTCAGGATTGCCGGTCCGCCAGTCAGGAGCCGCCGCTTTCCTGTCAGGATCGGGCGTGCTCCTGTCAGGCGGGCGTTCGCTCCTGCCGGGATGGCCCTCGCTCCAGTCAGGAGGGAAGGGGTTCCTGCCGGGAGCGACCGAGATCCGGTCAGGAGTTTGTGGGTTCCCGTCAGGATGCTCCGGCCGCCGGTCAGGCGGAAGCGGATTTCTCTCCGGCGCGGCACGGTACCGGTCAGCAATCGGCGCGCATAATTCACATTCGGCCGCCCTTTGCCCCGTTCGTCCACCCCAAACTGCCCTTGACCGGTGCTGGCGCACCGCCACCGATTGGTACCTTGCCGGGGAACGCGCCCGTGCCGCCAGCGGCTATTGCGTCCGCCCAAACTTTTTTTCCAGTTCGCGGTAATTCATCTCAATCAGCGTCGGCCGGCCGTGCGGACAGGTGTACGGCATCGCGCAGCGGCGCAAATCTTCCACGAGGTTTTCCAACTCGGCGCCCCCCAGCAGGTCATTGGCCTTCACCGCGTGGCGACAGACGGTTTTGGCCACGGTATGCTCGCCCAGCCGCGCCAGATTCACCTCGCGACCGGCAGCGCGCAACTCATCCACCAGATCCAACACGAACCGCCGCGCATCGGGCACTTTCACAAACGGCGGCAGCGCATCGAGCAGAAACGTGCGCTCGCCAAACTCGTTCAGCCCCACGCCAAGACGCGTGAGCGCGGGCAATTGCTCGCGCAAAAAGAGCGTGTCGCGCGCCGGCAATTCGATGGTCTCCGGCAATAATAACTTTTGCGACGGCGCGGCGGTGTTGGCTTCGATGCGGTGCATCATCTGCTCAAATAAAATCCGCTCGTGCGCCGCGTGCTGATCCAGCAGCACCAGGCCACGGTCGGATTCCAGCAGCACATACAACCGGCCGACCACGCCGACGAGGCGTAGCGGGATGTTGAGCAACGGCTGCGGCGAAGGCGGCGTGCGCGGCGCGGCGGGCGGAGTGATTTCGCCCATCGCGGGCCGCGCGCTCAAGGCCGCAGCCGCTTCCAGCGGGAGCGTTGCCGGTTCCATTGGCAAAGGCGTGGGCGCGGCGGCAGGAAGGGGCGTCGCCCTGGCCGCTGGCGGGTTCAACCGTTCGGGAAAATTCGGCAGCGCCGGCGCGGTGGCTCCGGACACCAAATTCGATTCGGCCGGCGCTTTGGCGGACGAAATATTTTTTACCGGCTCGCGGTGATACGCGAGCAGCGTTTCGTGAACGGCCTGCGCGGTGAGTTTGCGGATTTCAAACTCGCGATGAAATTTCACCTCGCGCTTGGCGGGATGAATATTCACATCCACGGCGGCGGGATCAATTTCGAGAAAGAGGCAGCAGACCGGATAGCGGCCTTTCATGAGCGAATTATGATACCCCTCGATGAGCGCGTAATTGATGCCGCGGTTCTCCACCGGCCGCCGGTTCACGAACACAAACTGCCCGTCACGTGTTGCGCGCGAAACGCCGGGCGCTCCGATTAAGCCCCAAATGCGGATTGCGGATTTTGAATTTTGAAATTCGGATTTTTCCGGCGAAGCGGTTTCGAAAATATCCGTTTCCGCCGGCACGGAAGCCGGGCCGTCCTCGGTGAGCGCGGCGGAAAAATTCACGGCCAGCAATTTTTCATCGCCCAGCAGGGCGCGCAGCCGTTCGCGCAACGCCTCGATGCGACTGGAAATGGCGCGATCACTTTTCACCGCAGGGAGTTGCCAGACGTTGCGGCCGTCCTTGACGAAGGTAAACGCGATTTCGGGAAAAGCGAGCGCGGCGAGGGTGAGATAATGTTGGATGTGCGCGGCTTCGGTTTCTTCCGTGCGCAGAAATTTCCGGCGCGCGGGCAGGTTGAAAAAAAGCTGGCGCACTTCGACGCACGTTCCCGGCGCGCTGCCGGCGGCTTTCACTTCGGCAATGTTGCCGCCGGTGATGAGGATTTGCGTGCCCTCGGGCGCGGTGTCCTCGCGTTCGCGCGTGGTGAGGGTGAAGCGACTGACGCTGGCGATGCTCGGCACGGCTTCGCCACGAAAACCCATCGTGGCGATGGAGGCGAGGTCTTCCGCGCGCTGGATTTTGCTGGTGGCATGGCGTTCGAGGCAAAGCAGGGCGTCGTCCCGGCTCATGCCCAGACCGTCGTCGGTCACGCGAATCAGGCTGCGCCCGCCGGCGCCGATTTCGACGGTGATTTTCCGGGCATCGGCGTCGAGGGAGTTTTCCACAAGCTCCTTAACGACGCTGGCGGGCCGCTCGACCACTTCGCCGGCGGCGATCTGGTTGGCGACCTGTTCGGAAAGGAGTTTGATGCGATTCATCGAGGGGGAAGATTGGCGGGAGTCGGGCGACAAGTCAAAGCGAGTTGGCGAGATTTTCGCGGAAAAATATTTTCGCCGGCACGCTATTTTGTGGGAAAAATCGCAGCGTTGTCGGGTGGAATCGGATTGACAAAACGTTGCGCGTTTGTAACACTACGTTATTCGGGTAGCAGTACGTTTCTTCAGCGGGGTTCCCCACCCCCACCTCCTTGGCGTCTGCTGCCCGGATTTTTAATTCTTTCGATTTTTTAACCCAAACCTTGACGATGGGGCGAAAATTTTTTAATGTCTCGTTCCCCTTAGCGGGGGTGTAGCTCAATTGGTTAGAGCGCTGCCCTGTCACGGCAGAGGTTACGGGTTCGAGCCCCGCCACTCCCGCCATTTTCCATGCAATGATACCAAGCCCTTTGGGTGCATGGTCGTTTGCCCACACCACTTTCTCACAACTCCGGTCGCTAAGAGTGTCCACCCCGAACTTATGGCCAGGGCAAGTCAGGTGCCCGAGATCAACGTGGTGTTAGGCGCAGATGTGGTCACCGACAATGGAAATTCCGGGTGCGCATGCCAACATTCAGGGTTGGGCTTTCAATTTGGCAAGGGTGGTGAGCGGTTGCGTGATGATGGCTTGGGACTGATCGCGATAATGAACGTCCCGCGAATTGTAAACGGCCGTCGCTTGCTGCAAGGTGGCCTGGCCTGCCGTTGGCTTTTCGGCGAGTGCTGAACCAACACCTGCATGGCGCGGATGTGGTCCGGATCAAAAAAAACAAAAAAAGCCGCCCGCTGATTGACTGGATTGTCTTGTGCGCCGTAACGACCTGCGGAAAAATTTTTCACACCGCTGGTTGGGATCTGTAATGTCCCGCGCCGCGATGCCCGCCCGAATATCTTGCATCAGTTCAGGAGGCAATTGGTGTAGCCGGTCAGCAACGTAGGCGCCAGCCAGAAACAGGATGAGCAGCGTGCCACTGGCGATCTGCTAGGACGCCGCCGTGTTGGCTGCGAATTGAGGGAGGCTGGCGTGATTTTTCATGGCGCAAGGAACTTACTACGACAGAACCATCCGGGTTTGCGAAGGACCAAAAGTGACTTCGGTCCGTGCGAAAGTTGGCTTTGGTTTGAAGAAATAAAAACCCCGGTGCGGCGAGGCCGCACCGGGGTGGGGAGAAAATTAACTTAGTAAGGAGTGATCGTGCCGCCCACGCTCTGGCGCTTGGACTGCATTTCGATCAAGCGAATGGCCGTGTTCGGATAGCTCGCCGGAACGGTTTCGGTCTTATAGATTTCGTTTTCGATGCTGCCGACTTGGGGCACGCCGCCCAACGAAGGCTGGGTCAGAGTTTGGGCATTGAAGACACCCAAGAAGGTGCCCACTTGGCCTTGATCGCCCAACTGCGTATCGCCGATGGTCTGACCGGCTTGCAGCGACGGCTTCTTGGGGAAGACGAGAACCAATTGGCTCCAGAGGGGATAATATCCCTTGGTGATGGGTGAGAAGTCATTGTAGCCAGAAACTCCATGAATGCCGGCACCCGCCGCTGTGGGCCACATGCCGTTGAACGGAAGCAGGTTGCTCCAGTTAGCACCAACACCCTGACCATCGGACATCGAAAGATAACCAATGGCGGTGTTGGCAGTCGCGGTCAAGTTGAGGGCGTTCTTGATATCGCCGCCACCCACATAACCATAACCCCAGTTGTAGTTCGCCGTATTGAACGTACCACCATTCACCACGCCGTATGGTGCAGACGCATACGCGGTGGCGTTAGTAACGGAGTTCAAAACGGTGGGCGTGTACCAAACGCTGTTGGTCTTGTCGAAGAGGTAGATACCGACCGGGTCGTTAAACTGGTAGTAGAAGTCTGCCAATTCCGAGCGGCGGGTGCCGGAATCCTGCGTGCGCTGCAGCAAGTAAATCAAGGTGTTGGTATCGGCCTGATTGTAGGTCCAGGCGGACAACGGAACGTAACCAGCGGGAATACCGTATTCGGCCTGTTCCCACGAAACGTTGTTGACGTTCGTCATAACACCGCCAGCTTGGGATTTGAAGAAGCCGAAGGGAATCACCGCCGCCGCTTCTTCTTTGTAGTTGCCACTGACGGGATAGGTCGTCACGGTGGATGAGCAATCGTCAAACGCGATGGTGGGGACGTTGGTGACATAACCACCGGCCAAACCATTGGCGGTACCACCGAGAGCGGTGTCATCCGGAAACGGGAGCGCCTGTTGGTTTTCCACCGATTGAATGCCTTGAATGGAGCCGGTGAACAAGCCGTGTACCGCCAGCGTGTTGCCGGCGAGAGCGGTGATGTTGGTGATGGGCGTGCCGAAGATTACCCAGGAAGCGGTGCTGGAGCTAAAGCCGCTGTCGGCTCCGCCGTGCGCCGCATTCCCGTAGTAAATCGTGGGGGTGCCTTGGAACAGGTTTTTAGCGGCACTGTAGGCATTAGCCCGGAACGCCGTGGAACCAGTGAGATACACATGCACTTCCGTCGCCAGGAGCGAAGACGCTCCGGCTAAGCCGAGTGCCAGAGAGAGGACGAGTTTGTTTTTCATATTATTTTGTAGTTTGGTTTAATTGTGTTTTGTGGTCAAAAAACGAAGGTTGGTTATTGGGCGGTAATGATGTAAAAGCGGTTGTTATCGGTGGTGACGTCCGTGATGCTGTGGGTCAACGTATCGCCGTGGTTAAGTGTGGAAATGACCGGCCAAGTGGTCGCCGGGGCCGTCAAACCCGCGCTGCTGGTGCCGCGCAAAGTATAAGTGCCGTAGGTGCCGGTCGTGTAGGAAATCGTATTGGTCGTGCCCACGCGTTTGAGCGAAACCAAAGCGGGCGTGGTCGTTGGATAAGCCACATACGTCGTGGAACCGTCCGGGGCGAATTCAAAATAACCGAGTAACGTACCTTTGGCATAGCCGCTGGTCGGTGACAGCTGATAAAAATCCGAACGCACCACCACGCCATCCGTGGCAAAGCTGCTCAAGGTGGTGTTTTCCGGACTGCCTTGAAACGTACCGTTAAAATTGCCGCCGTAGCTTCCCGTGAGTGAGTCGTAATAGCTCAAGCCACCCGACCGGTAGTTCGCGCTGCTTTTGCTAGCGCTCGGTTCGACCACTGCTGAGCTTGAATTCGCGCTCTTGAACGTGATATTGCCGGCGGCACCCTGCTGGATTTTCTGGAGCCGAGCGGCGACGTTTGCCTGACTCAAAGTGGAACTGGCCAACCACGGATCGGTTTCGCTGTTCAAACTAGTACGCGCTTCGGTCATATATAAGGTATCGTCGTTCAACCAAGTGAACGCCGACCAACTAATACCGCTGAAGTCCGAGCTGATATAGTTGCCCAGTTGGGTGGTGGCATTATAAGTGCCAATAGCATAACGCTGGTTGGGCTGCAATCCGGTCAGGGTGGCGATGGGGCCGGCGTCCACCACCAGATTGTATTGCCCGCCGGCATTGAAGCACAGCAGGACATCGCCGGTGGTATAGTTGGTGATATTGCCAGCCATGATATTGCCGCCGACACATCCTGCCAGCGTGGCTAACAATGCTAACTTGGTTTGGTTTTTCATTTGGTAGTCTATAAATTGTTCAATTTGGTAATCTCAGCAACACCATCTTAGTTTTACGTACCGGATAAAACCTCCACGTTAAGGACAACCACCCACACATTCCCGCCACGCTTGGAAGGTGGCAAGAATTCTCCAAATAGGTTTAGAACCTCGGCGAAATGCTGCTGGTATGATCTACTCCTGACCCTTTGAATGCACCCGTCACCGAATTGTGACAGAGACTTTTTCTTTCTCCGCTAAAAATTCATGGCTGGCGAATCCAACATCATGAAACTGCCCGCAAAATCTATGCCCACATAACCGCTCGGTTCTGAGAATACCGTCGCGAAAACCAAACCCCTGCCACCTGCGGTTCGTCCGCTGACTTAACTCAAATTTTACAATTTAGCCGTTGCTTCTCTGCGGCATAAATTGAATCGTCTCCGCATGTTTAAGTTATTACTTCGGGCCGCAAGTTCGTTCCTTGTGCTCGGTCTGTGGACAGCACCCGCGCAGGCTGCCGGCCATGCGAAATATTTTATTCTCGTGGTCTGGGACGGCATGCGACCGGACTTTGTCACACCCGCAATCACTCCGACGCTGTATTCACTGCGGCAGGAAGGGGTTTGGTTCGCCAACCACCACCCGGTGTATCCGTCATCCACCGAAGTGAACGGCACCGCGTTGGCCACCGGGGTTTATCCGGAACGCAATCACGTTACCGCCAACAATGAATATCGGCCGGACATTGACGTCTTAAGAGCCGTACCCACCCAGTCGCTCAAAGCCGTGCGGCGTGGGGATGAATTGACCGGCGGCAACTATCTAGGAGCGCTCACTGTGGCGGAAAGATTGCAGGCGAAATCGTTCACCACCGCCGTCGTGGGCGCCAAACCCGTGGCGCTGTTGCATGACCGGAAAGTGCGCGGTGACGATTCGCCGAATCCCGTGTGGTTTGCCGATGGCTGTTTGCCGCCCTCACGGTTGGCTTCCCTGACCAATTCACTTGGTGTTTTTCCGGCGCCAGCTTCGCCGAATATTGGCCGCGACCAATGGGCGGCGCGGTGTTTGACCGAAAAGTTTTGGGGCGTCACGCCGCCGCGCTATTCAGTTCTGTGGTTGAGTGAGCCGGATGCTTCGCAACATTTGCACGGCCCCGGTTCGCCGGAAGCATTGGCGGCAATTCACAATTGCGACGACCGGTTGGCCATCGTGCTGCGCGCGCTGGACCAGCGCGGCGTGCGCGCCGAAACCGACATCATTGTGGTATCCGACCACGGGTTTTCTACGATTGGGGCCAATTGCGATGTGGCTGCAACGTTGCGCGCATCCGGCTTTCGCGCCCAGTCCGTTTGGTCGCAGCCACCCACGGATGGAGATGTAACGGTCGTGGGCAACGGCGGTTCGGTCTTGCTGTATGTGGCTGGCAAATCGTCCGTCGTCATCAGCAATCTGGTGCGGACGTTGCAGCAGCAGACTTTTAGCGGAGTTATTTTCACCCGGACGGCATTGCCGGGAACTTTTCCATTGACCGAAGTCAAGGTGGCCGGATCGGCGGCGCCGGACATCATTGTTTCTTTGCACTGGAATCGGCGCACGGCTCAGGATGAGCATCCGCTCGTGGAAGTGTTGAACGATGGTTACCATGAATACTCCGCCGGCTGCGGGATGCACGTCACCTTGAGTCCAACGGACTTGCACAACACCTGCGTGGCGAATGGCCCGGATTTTCGCGCGGGCGTGCTGGACCCGCTGCCGTCCGGCAATGTGGACATTGCACCCACATTATTGTGGCTCATGGGCATCAAGACGAAACCCGCGCTCGATGGCCGCGTATTAAGTGAAGCGTTGAAGGCGACACCTATGCCGCTGGGCCAAGTGAACTTGATTCACCGCGATGCCCAACGGAACCTACCCGCCGGCACTTGGCGGCAATATCTGTTGTACACCGAATTAAATGGCGTGCGCTATCTTGACGAGGGAAACGGCGAATGGATCGCTACCACTTCCAACAACGCGGAACCACGCCAGTAAAAAAGCTTGGTAGCGCCGGCGGACGGCAGCAAATCCTGAAAGATGGCCCGATTTTGGCGTTGCTCAATATGTCACCAGAATGTCACTTTCTGCCGCCGTGAGATGAGACTAGGATATTCATTTGTTGCTTCACCAAAAACACATGAAGAAGAGTCGCATTGCCGCGCAGTATCTGAATCGGGAATTGAGCTGGCTGGAATTTAACCAGCGCGTGCTGGATCAGGCGCTGGATTCGTCCATTCCGCTGATGGAGCGGCTGAAGTTTTTCACCATTGTCAGTTCGAATTTGGACGAGTTTTTTGAAGTTCGCGTGGCCGGTTTGAAACAGCAAATCGAAAGCGGACGCGGCGACCGCAGCGTGGATGGCCTCACACCCACGGAAGTTTTTCAAGCCATTACCCGCCGGGTGCGGCGCTTGGTGGCCGACCAATATGCCTGTTGGCGCAACGATCTCCAACCGGCACTGGCGCAGAAGCGCATTCGAATTCTGGCGGTCGAGGATCTTGATACCGAAGACCGGGCGTGGTTGCAGCAATTATACCTCACCCAAGTCCGACCGGTGTTGACGCCTTTGGCAGTGGACCCGACGCATCCTTTTCCCCAATTGCTCAACAAGTCGCTGAATTTGATTTTGCAATTGGAGACGTATAAAAATTCTGAATCCGTCAAACAACTTGCGGTGGTGCAGTGCCCCTCCATTCTGCCGCGGCTCATCCAACTTCCGCGCGAAGACGAACGCCGGGATTATGTTTTTCTGGGTCATTTGGTGGGGCATTTTTTGGCTGATATTTTTCCCGGTACGAACATTCTGGGTTATTGGCCGTTCCGGCTGACGCGCAACAGTGAATTGTATGTGGACGAGGAAGATACGCCGAATCTGTTGAAGGCGGTGGAGGATGAATTGCACAAACGCCGGCGGGGCGCAGCCGTCCGGCTGGAAATTGATCATGCCTGTCCCGAAACAATCCGCGAGTCGCTGTTAACAACCTTGCATCTTACCCGGGACGATTTGTACTTGATTGACGGGCCGATGAATCCAACCCGGTTGATTGCGTTGTATCAAGGAGCTCATTTTCCCGAATTGCGCGACACACCGTTTTTGCCGAGCGTGCCCCAACCGCTGCGCGGCCGCGATTTGTTTGCAGCCATCCGGGAGCGCGATGTTTTGCTGCATCATCCCTACGAAAGTTTTTCGACGGTGGTAGATTTTTTGGAAACGGCCGCCACGGATCACGACGTGTTAGCGATCAAAATGACGCTTTACCGCACCGGCGGCGATCACCGAATTGTCGGGGCGTTGATGAACGCGGTCAAGAACGGCAAGCAAGTCACGGCTGTGGTCGAACTCCGGGCCAGGTTCGATGAGGCAAACAACATCGAGTGGGCGCGGAAGTTGGAGGAAAATGGCGTGCATGTGGTTTACGGTTTGGTCGGCTACAAAATTCACACAAAGTGCGCGCTGGTGGTTCGCCGGGAAGGTCACTTGATTCGCCGCTATGTGCATCTGGGCACTGGCAATTATAATCCCACCACCGGCAAACTGTACACCGATCTAAGTTTGTTGACCTGCCGAGCCGAGTTCGGCGAGGACGCCACGAATTTATTCAATTTGCTGACCGGCATCTGTCAATTTCAGGGCATGAAAAAACTCGTCGTTGCGCCGTTTGATTTGCACGCCCAGTTGCTTCAACTCATCGCGCGGGAATCTCAGCATGCTAGCCGCCAACTGCCCGCCCGCATTATTGCCAAGTGCAACTCGTTGGTGGAGCCGCAACTGATCGAAGCTTTCTATGCCGCCTCGCAAGCGGGCGTGAAAGTGGACCTGATCGTGCGCGGCATCTGCTGCCTGCGTCCGGGCGTGCCGGGATTGAGCGATAACATCACCGTGCGCAGCATCGTGGACCGGTTTTTGGAGCACAGCCGGATTTATTATTTTGAAAATGCCTGCCAGCCGGAAGTGTTTGTCGGCAGTGCGGATTTGATGCCGCGAAACTTGTTCCGCCGCATCGAGGTTTTGTTCCCGATTGAAGATGGTAATTTGTGTGACCGCATCATCAACCAAATTCTGCGCGTGACCTTGGCGGATAATGCGAAGGCGCAATTTTTGGGAGCCGACGGGATTTATCGTCCGGCGAAAGTGCCCAAGGATACCGAGCCAAAGCGCTGCCAATGGGAATTCATCGCATTGACTCAGCCGCCCAAAGCGGCCAAGGCCAAGGGAAAATATCCGCGCGTTGAATTGACGCCCCGACCGTTTGCAAAAGTCCGCAATTAATCTGCGGCGATTACCGCCGGTGATTTCATTTCGCACCGCAGCCGTTTTTATTCGTTTCCGATTTGTCACCTAATTTTCACCCGCGCGACGTTGGGTGGTGTGCGGCAATTCGTTAAATTCTGGCTGTGCATCGAAGCATTCACGGTGACGGTCGGTTGGATTTTTGCTCGTGGAATTCTTGTCTCCGCGAACGAGAAGGCTATGGCACAAAACCGCGCGCTGGATTTATCGGCTATCTATGACACTTCCGCAACAGCCCACGTTGGATTTGAATCTGGAAGAACCCGTGTCCTGCCGCTCCGTCTGGATATCGGATATTCACCTCGGCACCAAACACGCCCGCGTCACGGAGTTGCTGGATTTCCTTCGCTTGGTAGATTGCAAATATCTTTATATCGTCGGTGATTTTATTGACGGCTGGGAATTAAAATACCGCTGGTTCTGGCGCGATGATTACAATGTGCTCATCCAGAAATTGCTCCGCAAAAGCCGGAAGCAAACCAAAATCATCTACATTACTGGCAACCATGATGAATTCATGGAGCAATTCATCGGAACGCGTTTCGGCAATGTGACGTTGGCGCGGCAGGTGATTCATTCGGCCGCCGACGGCAAAAAATATCTGGTGATTCACGGCCATCAGGCGGACGGCTTGACGCATTTCAATCACCTGCTCGAAAAGTTAGGCTCCCATCTTTACAACTGGATTCTCGATTTTAATCTCTATTTCAACCGCCTCCGCCGCGCGCTTGGCTTCGGCTACTGGTCGCTCGCGGCGTATTTGAAATTCAAAGCCAAGTCGGCGGTGAAATTTGTCACTGAATATGAGGGCACCCTAGCTGCGATGGCGCGCAACCAGCAAACCGATGGCGTCATTTGCGGCCACATTCATCGCGCGGAGGTCAAGGACATTGATGGTATTCAATATTTGAACTGCGGTGACTGGGTGGAAAGTTGCTCCGCGTTGATCGAAGATTACGACGGCAAAATCAGATTGATTCACTTTCATGAAAATAATGTTCTGCGTGCTGGGCGAGGGGCGGGGACACATGACTCAGGCCATGGCGGTCAAGGAAATGGCCGAAGCGGCGGGGCACCAGATCGTCGCCGTCACACTCGGCGTGAGTTCGCAGCGCCCGATGCCGGCATACTTCGCGTCGGCGATGAAATTAACCGTCCGCCAACTGCCGACGCTCGAGTTCAAGTATAAAAACAATCGCGCGGTCAGCAATACGGCCACGTTGCTTGGCGTGCTCGGTCAGTTGCCAAAATATTTTCGCATTCTACGCGAGCTTGACGCCATCGTGCAGGAAACGCAGCCGGATATTATTCTGAATTTTTTTGAACCGCTGGCGGCGTTTTACGCAATATCCCGCCGCCGCCGCCCGCCGGTGGTGGCTATCGGTCATCAATTCATGTTCCAACATCCCCGTTATTTCCGCGCGAAAAAACTGTGGCGCCAATTGGTGAGCATGAAACTATATACGCGCTTGCTCGGTGCGCGTTCCACCAAACTGGCGCTCTCGTTATACCGGGCGGCGGATTTGCCGGAGAAAAATTTATTTGTCGGTCCGCCCATCTTGCGCCGGCAACTGTTTCACTTGACGCCCCGGACCAGCGGGGAATTTGTCCTCGTTTATTTGCTCAACCACGGTTATGCCGATCAAATTATTGCGTGGAGCGAGAAAAATCCGGCAACCCGACTCCATTGTTTTTACGACAAACCCGGGGCGCCGGCGGAACACGGCCATTCTGCCTCCCTGACGTTTCACAAGCTGGACGGTGAAAAGTTTTTGCGAATGATGGCTGATTGTCGGCAGGTGGTTTGCACCGCCGGCTTTGAGTCCGTTAGCGAAGCGGCGTGGCTGGGCAAACCGCTCTTTTTGGTGCCGGTGGAAAATCACATCGAGCAGCAAGTCAATGCCCTAGACGCCGAACAGCATGGTTTGGGAATCGCCGCCAACAGTTTTGATCTCGACCGGTTGCGCGAATTGCCGGAGAGCTTGCCCACGCATCAGTTTCGCCGCTGGGTGGATCATGCGCCCGACCAGTTGTTTGCCGCCATTCACCACGCCGTTGCTTCTGCCCAATGAGCCACGGCCCGCGCCGACAGTTTCCCGCTGGTTTTCTCTGGGGCACGGCCACCTCGCCCACGCAGGTGGAGGGCCACATCCACAATGAGTGGACCAACTTCACGGCGCAGGACGGTGGGCATTGTCGGATCGCGTGCGATCACTATCACCGCTATCCTGAAGACATTGACTGGATGGCGCAGTTGGGCACGAACGCCTACCGCTTCGGCATCGAATGGTCGCGGTTGCAATCGGCTCCCTTCGCGCCGCTGAATCAACATGAGTTGGCCCGCTATGTTCATCTCTTGGATTGCCTCCGTGAAAAAGGCATCACCCCCATGGCCGTGCTGCACCATTTTTCCAATCCACCTTGGCTTAATGCCCTCGGCGGATGGACCAATCCGGCGGCGATTCCGGCATTTGTGGATTACGTCCGCCAATTGGTTGCGGTGTTGAAAGAAAAAGTTTTTTTGTGGAACACGTTCAACGAGCCAGACACTTACGCCTGTGTGGCCTATTTGCTGGGCGGTTTTCCGCCGCAACGAAAATGGCGGCTCGGGCAATTTCGCAGAGTGATCGGCCACATGGCCCGGGCGCATGTCCAGGCGAGCCGGGTCATTCGGCGCGAAGGCATGGTCGCGGGACGCCGTCCCGAAGTGGGCATCGCCAAAAACTGGACTTTTTTTCACGCCTACCAACGTTTTTCGCCGTGGGACCGGACCACTGCTTTCGCCTGCCACTACACGTTCAACAAATTTGTGCTGGATGCGTTTCTGGGCGGCTGGCGCCGGCGGGCTTCGACGTTCATCGGCTTAAATTATTATGGCCGCGTGCGCTTTCATCATTTTGCCGCGATGATCCCAGCGAGCGGTGCGCCCGTCAAACGGTTGCAGGATTTCGGTTTCGTCTGCGACGACATGGTCGAGCGCTATCCGGCGGGAATGGGAAAAATTCTCGCGTACTTGCATCGCAAATTCCGGCTGCCAATTTACATCACCGAACACGGCGCCGCCTCGCACGATGAAACTTTCCGGGCGCGCGATTTGCGCGAAAATCTAGCCGCGCTGCACACCGCCATCGGCCAAGGAGTGGACGTGCGCGGTTTTTTCTACTGGTCGTTGCTGGATAATTTTGAGTGGCAGTTTGGCTACACCAAAAAGTTTGGCCTGCTGTCGGTGGATTTCGCGGATGAAAAACTGCCCCGGGCGAAAAAGCCGCTGGCGGAGGTTTATGCCCGTATCTGCCGCGACAACGGACTCGCAGCGTAAATTTATTTCACGCTCTGAATTTGCCAACCTGCATCAGTTTGCTTGAGATCAAAGGTATGATAGCCCGCCGCCGCGTCTCCGGCAGACCACTTGCCGATGGCCGCCACGCCGCTGTTTTCTGGTTCCGCCACGTCCACGCTCAAAATCATTGCGGGTCGGCCAGTGTCCTTGTCGCGTGGCGATTGCCCCGGGCGCACTTCCAAATGCCACAGCTGCTTGATCGGCGGGCGATGCTCTGGAAATTCTTTTTGAAACGCGGTGGTTGTGCTTTCGTCGGCTTGCAGAAAAACCGCCGTACAGACATTGTCCTCGCCGAGCGGGCGTTGGAGCAACCAGGCAAAAACAATTCGTTCAATTTCCTGCCGTTCCGTTTTTCCCAAACTGGGTTTTGCCGGCGGCGGCAGCGCCGCTTGTTTTTCTAATCCAACCACCTGCGCGTCATCGCTGAGGGGAATGTTTTCGGACGTGGCACAACCGGCCAGCAAACTGGTTCCGAGCAGACCGAATTGTAACCAGCGACGCATAGTTACTCCGTGACGAGGCCCATTTTGGTGATCTCGAGTTGGCGGAGGGTGTCCATGACGTTGACCATGCTTTGGTAGTCCACTTCGTCGGCGCCTTTGACCACGACGCTCAGGTCGGGGCGTTGGCTTT
>TBL_comb47_HYPODRAFT_10004284_pt1 | contig 16465 bp, 9 predicted proteins | sample TroBogypolimnion_40_FD_10682 | JGI IMG/M metagenome (IMG submission 10682)
CGAGCAGGCGGTAGACGTTCATCAGGTGCCGGCGGAACAGCAGGTCGAAGCTCGAGCTGTGCGGGGAGAAGTGGTCGTCCCCGTACCACCAGAACCAGTCGCTCCCCTCCGCCGCGTAGAGCGATTTGCAGATCAGCTGCGCCTCCAGCGCCCCCTCGGCGCTGCAATCCGCGCCCGGGCCGTCGCCGGCCAATAGCGAGGCCACGGCGGGACTCTGCCCGACCGCCGCGGCCCGGGCCTTGGCCAGGTAGTCCCAGCCGAGGTTCTCCTCCGGATGCCCGATCCAGATGCCGTAGTTCGCGTTGATCCAGGAGCCCGGATGCACGTGAGCCAGGGCGCGGCGCTCCGGCACCAGTTCCAGCACCTCGGAGAAGGTGGCGGGCGCGAGCCCGGGAGTCCCGGCCAGCGCACCGTAGAGCCGGGTGAGAAACGGCAGGCCGTTGTCCTGGTAGTACTCCCAGGCGTTCTCGCCGTCCAGGATGACCGGGACCACCCGGCTTTGGTGGCAGCGCTGCCGGATCTCCTTCACCCTGCCGATGAAATCCCCGACGGCGCGCTCGGCGTCCCACTGGGAGTAGGTGAAGCCGATCAGATCCGACAGCCCGTGGTCGCGGAAGAAGAGGGCGACCTCCTTCCCCTCGTGGTGATGGGAGTAGGGGTGGTAGAGCGCCTCACGGTCACGCCCCAGCCCCCGGGGGAGGCTCTTGGAAAGCACCCATTCGTCGGAGGCGACCCAGGAAAGCCCCTGTCCCGCCAGGATCGCGAGGGCCTCGTCGCTCACCGCCCCCTCCGAGGGCCAGAGCCCTTTCGGGGTGAAGCCGAAGAACTTCTCGAAGCTGGCGATCCCCTGGGCGACCTGGCGACGGGCGTCCTCCGGGTGGCGGAACTGCTGGCTTGGGAGGGTGACCTTGGGCATGGCGACCCGGGCAGCCCGGCTGTCGCACAAAAGCGGCAAAATGGGGTGGAAATAGGGGGTGACGGAGAGCTCAGCCTTCCCCTCCTCGTGCAAGGTGCGGTACAGCGGTATGATCTCGGCGATGAGGGCGCGCTGGGTCTCGAGGAGGAGCATCTTGTCGGCGGCAGTGAAGTTCTTGCCCTTGCGGATCAGCTCCCGGAACTCCGGGAAGCGCCGCCTGGCGGCCTCGCCGGTCCAGGAGAGGTAGAACCAGACCTGCAGGTCCAAAAGGTCCTGGTCGCTCACGGCGCGCAGGCGGTCCTTGGCGGCCCCCCCTGCCCCGTCGCCGGTCAGGCAGTAGAGCTCCAGGTAGCGCTTGTGCGGGTCGATCATGCGCTGCCTGTTGGCGGAGAAGAAGTTCTCCAGCACGAAGACCCGCTCCTCCTCGTTCATGTCCGCGGGCGACATGCGCGCCCGGACCAGGAAGGGGTCGACGGCGCTCCCCTGGGCGTATTCCTCTATCTGCTCCAGCAGGGAGGGAACCAGATTGAACACCACCTTGGCGCCCGGCGTCGCGTGCACGATGGCGGGCATGTCGTAGTAGTCCTTCACGGCATGGAGGTAGGTCCAGGGGAGGATGTACTCCCCCTGGACCGGGTCCTTGTAGAAGGGCTGGTGCATGTGCCAGAGTAGCGATACGTAGAGCGGTTCGGCCATGGCTAACCTCTGGTTAAGGTTAAGGTCGAGGTCAAGGTTGAGCTGAACCTAAACCCTAAGCTCACCTCAACCTTAACCTAAACCTGATTTTACAGCGGCAGCTCCTTCTTCCACTTATCCACCTTCTGCATGTAGTCGTCCAGGAGTTTCTGGGCGGCCTTGGGCTCCTTGGCCTCGGCAACCACGTGGATCACCGGCTGGTACTGGTCCGGCAGCACCAGCACCCAGTCCTCGCCGAAGTTCACCTTGATCCCGTCGATGAAGCTCGCCTCCTGCTCCAGGCTGTCCTCGCTCATCTTGCGCATGATGCCGCCCTTCTTCTCCCAGACGCAGGGGACTCTCCCTTGCAGGAAGGTGCGGCGCGGCACCTCGTTGAGCACCTTGGAGAGCGGCACCCCGGCGCTCGCCGAGAGCTCGATGGTCTTTGCGATGGTGAACATCCCGTCGAAGGCGGCCTGGAACTTCGGGAATGCGAAGCGCCCCCCCATGGTGCCGGCCATCACCACCTCGGGAGAGATGGCGGTCTCGATCATGGAGCGCTCGGCGCTCTTGGTACGGCGCACGGAGCAGCCGTTCTCTGCGGCGATCTGCTCGATGGCGGAGGGGGCCGAGACCGGGACCGCGAAGGCCCCCCGGGCGCCGCTCTTCAGCATGAGCGTGACCATCAGCGGCAGGAACTCCTCCGGGAGGTAGACCTTGCCGGTCTCGTCCACCAGCACGACCTCCTCGGCGGTCGGGTCGAGCCAGAAGCCGGCCCGCGCCTCCAGGGTCACCACGATCTTCGCGAGCTGCAGCAGGGAGTTGGGTTTCTCGTCGATGCTCTTGGTGCCGCGCTGCTCGTCCAGGTAGGTGTTGAGCCCGATCACCTCGCACCCCAGGTCGTTCAAGATCTGCGGCAGGATCTGCCCCGCCGCCGAGTGGTTAAAGTCGATCACGACCTTGGCGCCCAGGGTGCGGATCAGCGCCTGGTCCAGTCCGCGGAAGAACCCCTCACGGTAGAAGTCGAGCACCTGCGGCAGCTCCGTAATGCCGCCGGGCTCCATGTGGTGGGCGCGCCGGAAGTTCTCTTTGTAGAAGATGCGCTCCACGTTTTTCCCCATGGAGGAGGAAAAGTCGAGGCCGTCGGCGTCCAGGAAGACGATCTCGGTGGAGGCGGGGTCCTCCATGGCCTGGCGGAAATGCACGCCCCCCACCTCGCCGAAGGTGCGCAGCTTGTAGCGCAGCACCGGCAGCGACACCATCCTGATGTCGCGCACGTTGACGCCGGCGGAGAGGATCCCCCCCAGGAAAGAGCGCTTCAGCATGCGCGAGGAGAGGGTGGAGTCGCGCCCGACCAGCACGTGGCTTCCCTTGGGGAGCGAGGTGCCGTAGGCGCAGCCGAGCTTGGCGACAAACTCAGGGGTGAGCTCGATGTTGGTGAGCCCCTTGATCATCTCCCCCTCGAAGAGCGACTTCTTCCAGCGCTCGCCCCAGATCAGGTTGCCGGTGACCGTGGAACCCCCCTCGATCACCTTGCGGGGCCAGATCTTGACGTCGCGCTTGATGTAGGTCTCCTCGCCGATGGAGGAGTCGTCCGCGACCACGCCCCCCTCCTCCATGACGGTCCCCTGCCCCACGCTAACGTTGTTGCAGATGACGCAGTCGTTGATCTTGGCGCCCTTCTTGATGTAGACGTTGTCCCAGACCACGCAGCGGGAAAGCTTCACCCCCGCCTCGATGGAGCAGTTGCGGCCGATCACCGAGTCCTTGATCTGGGCCCCGACCTTGATCTGCGAGTTGTCCCCGACTACGACGGTCCCCTCCATGAGGGTACCCTCGCCCAGGCGGACGTCGAGCCCGATGCGCAGGTCCTTGCCGACCAGGTCCTTCTTCGGCTCGTCAATCTTAACGTTTATCTTCCCCTTCAGGATGTCGTGGTGCGCCTCCCGGTAGGAGTCGGTGTTGCCGATGTCGCGCCAGTACCCCTTGACCGGGAAGCCGAAGAGCGGGAGTTTCTTCTTCAACAGGAGCGGGAAGAGGTCCTGCGAGAAGTCGAAGTTCTCCCCCTCGGGGATGTACTTGAAGATCTCCGGCTCCAGCACGTAGATGCCGGTGTTGATGGTGTCGGAGATCACCTCGCCCCAGCCGGGCTTCTCCAGGAACTGGGTGATGCGTTTCTCCTTGTCCGTGATCACCACGCCGAACTGCAGCGGGTCCTTCACGGAGGTGAGCGTGATGGTGGCGAGCGCCTTGTTGTGGTCGTGGAAGTCGATCACCTTCTGCAGGTTGAAATCGGTCAGCAGGTCGCCGCTTATGATGAGGAAGCGCTCGTCCAGAAACTTCTCCGCGCACTTCACTGCGCCAGCGGTTCCCATGTCTTCCAGGGGGGTCACGTAGGTGATCTTGACGCCCAGGTCGGCTCCGTCCCGGAAGAAGTTCTTGATCATGATGGGCTGATGGTACAGCAGCATCACCAGGTCGGTGATCTGGTATTTTTTCAACAGTTCCACGATGTGGAGCATGATGGGACGGTTCATCAGGGGAACCATCGGTTTGGGGAGATTGCAGGTCAACGGTTGCATGCGGGTACCAAAACCACCCGCCATAATGACAGCCTTCATAGGTCAGTCCTCCTTTGATAGAATCAGTTCAAAATCGTTGAGTAGTTAAGTGGTTGAGCAGTCTAATAGTCGATTATTTCAACTCTGTGCCAACAGCGTGAAAATTCAACCGGGTAACGACTCAACGACTCAACGACTTAACGACTCGACGATTTAACGACACTCAACGACTTAACGACTCAACGACTTAACGACTCAACGACTTAACGACTCAACGACTCAACGACTCAACGACTCGACGACTCAACGACTCAACGACTCGACGACTCAACGACTCGACGCCTCAACGCCTTTCCCGGACGCCTGTCCCCTACGCCGCAGCCGTCGCCGCCTTCTGCCGCTTCGCCAGCACCCGCTTGATCTCGTCCTTGAGCTCCGTCATGTCGCTCGACTTCACCACGTAGCCGTCGGCAAGCCAGGCGGAGAAGTCGTCCTTGTAACAGGAAAAGGCGGTGCACAGGATGACCGGCAGGGTGTGGCGCTCCTTCACTATGCGCTGCAGGAGCTCGATGCCGCTTTCGTTTTTCAGCTTGATATCCAGAACGACCAGGTCGAAATCCGCCCCCTGGAGCTTCTCGGCAGCCTCCAAAGCATTGGCCGCGGTCACCACCTCATATCCTTCATCGCTCAGCTCCTGAGCATAAAGCAGCCTGATATTCGCCTCGTCATCGACAACTAGTAGTTTGGTGGTCATGTTCAGATAGTCTCCTTTTTCGTCGTTAGCCTGATGCTGTAGGTATTACCGCCCCCGGGGCGGTTTGATATGGACAGAGAGCTACCCTGCCGCTCCAAAATGGTCTTGCACAGTGAGAGCCCCACGCCGGCGCCCATCTCCTGGGTCAGGAAAAACGGCGCGGTGAGCGCATCCTGCGCCTTCTTGGTGAGGGCGGCCCCGGAATCAGAGATACGCACCAGGACACCGTCCCCGTCGAGCTCCGTCTCGACCCGCAGCTCCCCTCCTTTTTCCATGGCCGCCAAGGCAGTGGAGATGATGGTCTTCACGCAGTAACTTATCTGTTTGTAGTCGATCTGCACCATCGGGAGCTCCGCGGAGAGCTCCTGCTGGCAGATCACCCCGGTCTGCTCCAGGGCACTGCCCAACTCGTCCAGGGCATTGGACAGCAGCTTGTTGAGATCCCAGAGATCCATGACCGGGAAGAGGGACTCCGAATAGTCGAGCACCTCGGAGAGCACCTCCTCCAGCTGCCGGGTCTCGCGCACGATCGACTCCAGGTAACTGCGCCGCTCGTCGTCCTCGGGACTTCCCTTCAGGAGGGTGCGGGCGAAGCCGCCGATCACCATCAGCGGATTCCTGATGGAGTGGGCAATGCTGGAGGTAATCTTCCCCACCAGTGCCATCTTTTCCATCTTGACGATCAGCTCCTGCTGCTCGCGCAGCTTGAGGTTGGCGCTCTTTTGCTTGGCGACCTCCTCCTGGAGTCGCTCGTAAAGCGAGGCACGCTCCAGGGCGAAGGCGACCGGGAAGGCGAAGGTCTCCAGCGACTGCATGTCCTGCAGGGTGATCGGCTTGTGGGTGATGCAGTTGTCCGCGATGATGATCCCGATGCGCCGGTTCCGGGAGATGAGCGGCATGACCAGGAAGCAGTCGACGCCCAGGATGCGCGCGAGGCCCCGGTCCAGGTCGGGATTGTTCAGTGCGTTCTCCACCAGGATCGGCTTCTTGCCGCGCAGCGCCCGGTTGAAGATGTGCCCCTGGTCCGAAAGCGGCACGGTCAAGAGCCCGAGGATGTCGTGAAACTTGACCTTCTCCGAGGTGAGCTTGGTCTTCTGGAAGTTCTTGGCGAGCTCCTTCAGGGTGAAGTTGCTCCGGCTCAGGTCCTCCCAGGTGCGCCAGGCCTCCTCGTAGTCCTTCGGGCCGACCCCCAGGTACCCCTTGATGTGGCGCCGCTCTTTGTCCGTCATCAGCAGGAAGGCGCGGTTCATGCCGAAGCCCTTTCCCGCCGTGATCGCTGTCATGGCGACCGAGAGCACCTCGTCCAAATCCAGGGAAGTCTGCAGCACGAGCCCCACCTCGCGCAGGAACTTGATCTCGCGGGTCTTGCTGTTCAAGAAACTCAGCATCGCCCCCATCTGGGACTTCTGCTCTTGGAATTCGGTCAGGATGTAGGGCAAAACCTCGGAGAGCGGATAACCGCCCCCCTTCATCCGAGCCAGGTCGTTTTTGAATCGTGGGCACTCGACACACTTTTCCACCACCCGGCGCCGGTGCGAAGTGTAGAGATCTTCCTCACCTTCACCGACGTAGGGACAACCCTCGGGGCTGATTTCTTCCTTGTTCCAGCAGCATTCCCAATCCAAGCTACCTCCACTTCCCGCGTGACGATCCCAACAGGCTGAAACGGCAAAAGTATAGCAGCCCCTCCGGGTATATCAAGGGCGCGGACGATTTTAAATAGATTTATTAATTAATACTTTTAATTGTCAAAGGGAAAAACCGGAGTCAAGCAGGGAGAGGGCGAAGCGTGGAGTGGCCAGTCAGCTCGGGGTTGCGACCTGTGAGCCCTGACGGCCCGCAGTCCTGAGCGATGCTTGCAGCTGAAGAGTGCAGGCCTGAGGAGTTGCCAACCGGTGCGTTTGAGGCCGGTGCGTTTGGGGCCGATGCGTTTGAGGCCGGCGGAAGCGGGAGGGCGGAAGCGCGCCGTGGCGCACCGGGTGCCCCCGGCCGCTCCTGCCGCGGCTACCTGCCCGCCACCATCTTGAGTTTTTCCATGTTCAGCACGATGACTTTGTTCCCGTCCACCTCGATGACCGCCTCGTCCTTCAGTTTTCTGAAGGTGCGGGACAGCGTCTCGCTGACGGTGCCCAGGCGAGAGGCAAGCTCCCCTTTGCGCATGTCGAGTTCCAGATAGGTCTTGCCCTGGAAGTTGGTGCTCTTGCGGGCGGCGAGGTCGATCAGGTAAGAGGCGAGGCGTGCCGGGGCATCGGCGAAGGAGAGTTCTTCTATCTGCCGGGCGAAACGGCGCAGCAGCAGCGACAGCGAGGCGATCAGGTTCAGGGAGAACCTCGGATTGCGCTCCAGGAGCCCCATGAAGGAGTCCCGCGGGAAGAATAGCACCTCACCCTTTTCCACCCCGCGCGCCTCCGCCGGGTAGCTGCCGTCACCGAAGAAAGCCGCCTCGGCAAAGGTCTCGACGGGGTGCACCATATGCAGCACCTTTTCCCGTCCGTCCGGGGAAATCTTGCAAAGCTTCAGCGACCCTTCCGCCAGCAGATAAAACCCCTGCGCCTTCTCACCTTCGGTGAAAAGGGTTTCCCCTTTGGCGAAGGGGCGCCGGACCACGATGTTGGCAACTTCGATCAGATGCTCTTCGTCCAGTCCGGAAAAGAGCAATGCTTTCTTGATGATTTCCTTGTTTTCCATATTCCCGTTGTACCGCAAAGCACATTAAGACGCAAAGCAAAAATGCCCGGGCCTCCAATGGAGCAGCTGTCGCGCCGGGGCAAATCCCTGACCCCACCCTCTCCCCCAAGTGCGAGGGGGAACTCGCGAGCCTGCGGGATGGTGGCAACGGCCCCGCCCCGGAACAGAGCCGTCGGTAGAGGGGGCTATGGGAAAAGGCACGCTATTTCATGAGGATGCTAAAGTTTCGCTTCCAACAGTCGATATGAGCTAGGTAAGGCAGGCCGCCAGGGCAAAGCTGTCCCATGAGAGGGTGAAGCTGCCACCCCTGACCAGCCCCGCCCAGGCCCTTGCGCCCGTCCTGGCCGGGGGTGCCGATGCTGCGGCAGCGGGCAGCGCGGGGCGCGCCGGGACCGGTGCAATGCAGTGGTAGCAGGAGGGGGGATGCTCATGGTGAAGATCCTGGTCGTCGACGACCACGCCATCGTCAGGAAGGGCGTGGTGCGGATTCTGGAGCAAAGCCCCGATCTCGAGGCCGTCTGCGAGGAGGCCGCCAATGCCCAGGACGCGGCCCGGATGACCGCAGCCAGCAGCTACGACATGGTGCTGCTCGACATCTCGCTTCCGGGGGTGAGCGGCCTGGAACTCCTGAAGAACCTGCACCGCGACCACCCCAAGGTGCCGATCGTGATCCTCAGCATGTTTCCGGAAGACCACTACGCCATTCGGGCGCTCACCCTGGGCGCCGCCGGCTACCTCTCCAAGGAGAGCGCCCCGGAGGACCTGGTCCTGGCGGCACGCAAGGTGCTGGCTGGCGGGCACTATATCAGCGCCCCCCTTGCGGAGCGGCTGGCATCCCACCTCGGTTCCGGCACCAGGAAGTGCTCGCAGCCGCACGAAAGGCTCTCGGACCGTGAGTTCGAGGTGCTGCGTCTGATAGGGGCAGGTAAGACTCCGACACAGATCGCGGGCGAACTCTTCCTGAGCGTCAAGACGATCAGCACCTACCGCTCCAGGATACTGCAGAAGATGGCGCTCAAAAGCAACGCGGATCTGGTGAGTTACGCGCTGAGAAACAACCTGGCGGTCTGAAGCTCCGCCCCCCTTTACGTAGGACAAAGCCTCACAAAATTATCGGCCATATTAGGGCTATAGAAATTCCGCTTTGCGCCGAACAAGTTAATGAACAGTTCGTCGCAGAATATTTAACTTTCTGCGCCAGATCAATTCCCTTCGAGGAGCAGTCCATGGCTTTTACCTTCTTCATGCGCGACCAGCCGACCCTGGAGCACGCGGCCGACCACATGATCAGCTACGCCTCCGGCAGGAGCCGGATCAAGATCTGGGACGCCGGCTGCGCCCTGGGCCAGGAGACCTACACCATCGCCATGATCTTCGCCCAGAAGATGAACCAGTACGGCTTCAGGAACCTGCACATCGAGGCCACCGACTACGACAGCGCCAACAACTTCGGCGATGTGGTCAGCGCCGCGGCCTACCCCTGCGATGAACTGCAGCGCACCCCGCCGGAGTTGCTGGAGAAGTACTTCGAGCCGGCCGACAAACCCGGCCACCTGCGCGCGGTCGAGCTGCTGCGCAAACGGGTATTTTTCCAGTACCACGACCTGCTCTCCCTGAAGCCGATCGGCGGCGACTTCTGCCTGGTGGTCTGCAAGAACGTCATGCTGCATTTCCAGTACCCGGAGCGGGTGGAGGTCTTCAAGATGTTCCACCAGGCCCTGGCGCCGGGCGGCTACCTGGCCACCGAGAACACCCAGAAGCTTCCCCAGGAGGTGGCACACCTCTTCACCCAGGTCGTGCCGGACGCCCAGCTCTACAAGAAAGTGGGAGATTAGCCGTGCACATCGTCCCCCTGAAGAAAAGCGGCCAGGTCTACAGCTGCAACTCGTACCTGATCCTGGGCGACTGGAACCGGATCGAGGACCTGAACACCGTCATCGACCCGGGGACCGACGGCTTCATTTTGCATCAAATAGAGAGTCTCTCCACCGGCTTTGGCAAGGTGGCGGTGGAACAGATCATCCTCACCCATAACCACTTCGACCACAACGGCGGGATCCTGGCCCTGAAGGAGCGCTACGGGGCGCGGGTGCTCGCCTTCACCGGCGGGGCGGGGGTCGACGAACTGCTGCGGGACGGCCAGTTCCTCAGGGCCGGGGACGATTATTTAGAGGTGATCCATACACCGGGCCACTCCTCCGACTCAATCTGCCTGTATGCGCCGCAGGCGCAGGCCGTCTTCTCCGGCGACACGCAGCTCAGGATCCGGGGCCCCGGAGACGATTACCCCCAGGGGTACCTGGATGGGCTACGGCGGCTTGCCGACAAGAAGGTCCAGAGTATCTACTCAGGTCACGACGAGCCCGTGACTGAAAATGTGCAGCAGATTCTGCAGGAAACCGTAGAACTGGTGCAAAAAAGCAGAGCAAAACCGATCGATACACCATTGGGATCACAAACCAATCCAGCAGGTACACACAATCAGGGGGAAGTATGAAGAATCTAAAGATTGGCGTAAGGTTAGGAATCGGTTTTGGCTTATTGCTCGCCTTGCTGAGTGCGGTTTCCGTCTTCAGCATCAGCAGGGTCACCACTCTCGATCACGAAATTTCACAGATGGCCACCGACAAGTTCCCCAAGACGATGATGGTGAACGCCGCCTCCGACGCCGTGAACATACAGGCCCGGGCCACCCGGAACATGCTGCTGGACACCAACCCTGCCAGCATTGCGAAAGAGCTGGAACGCATGACCGAGCAACGCAAGATCGTCGACGATAATGTCGAAAAACTGACCAAGATGATCACCAGTGCGGAAGGGAAAAAACTGCTCGAGGAATCCAAGACTCTCAAAGCCGGCTACCGCACCTCCACCGACGCGTTCCTGGCTCTGGTCAAGGGGGGCAAATTCGCCGAGGCGCGCCCCTACCTCATGGGTGACAACCGAGCCAAGCAGAACGCGTACCTGGCAGCACTGGACAAACTGAGCCAGTTTCAGGACAAGCTCGTGGAACAATCCGCCAAGGACGCCGACCAGATGGCGTCCTCGACGAAAAACATCATCATCGGCCTGGCCCTGGCTGCGCTGCTGCTGGGCATAGCCATCGCCTACCTGATCACCCGCTCGATCGTCAAGCCGGTGGAGATCTGCATCGCCGCCGCCGACAAGATCGCAGCCGGCGACACCAGCGTCGTGCTGGACAGCACCTCCTCCGACGAGACCGGCAAGCTGCAGCAGTCCATGGCGAAGATGGTGCAGGCCATCAAGGGACTGGTGGAGGACACCACCGTGCTTTCCAAGGCCGCCATAGAAGGGAAGCTCGCCACCCGTGCCGACGCCGGCAAGCACCAGGGCGATTTCCAGAAGATCGTGGCCGGCGTCAACGAGACCCTCGATGCGGTCATCGGACCGCTCAACGTCACGGCCGAGTACGTGGACCGCATCTCCAAGGGGGACATCCCGCCCAAGATCACCGACAACTACAACGGCGACTTCAACGAGGTGAAGCTGAACCTCAATAACTGCATCGACAACATCAACGCGCTGGTCGCCGACACCAACCAGCTCGCCCAGGCCGCCGTGGCAGGTAAGCTCGCCACCCGCGCCGATGCCAGCAAGCACCAGGGCGATTTCCAGAAAATCGTGGCCGGCGTCAACGAGACCCTCGACGCGGTCATCGGGCCGCTGAACGTGGCCGCCGAGTATGTGGACCGGATCAGCAAGGGCGACATCCCGCCCAAGATCACCGACAGCTACAATGGCGACTTCAATGAGATCAAACTGAACCTGAACGCCTGCGTCGATACCATGAACGGCCTGCTCGCCGAAACGGACAAGCTGGTCCAGGCCACGGTGGCCGGCCAGCTGGCGACCCGCGGCGACGCTGCCAAGTTTGCGGGGGGCTGGGGCACCCTGGTGCGCGGCGTCAACGACCTGTGCGACGCCTTCGTCGGCCCGATCAACGTGACGGCCGAGTACGTCGACCGGATCAGCAAGGGGGACATCCCGCCCAAGATCACCGACAGCTACAACGGCGACTTCAACGAGATCAAGAACAACCTGAACAACTGCATCGATACCATGAGCGGCCTGCTGGTGGAAACCGACAAGCTGGTCAAAGCGACGGTGGCCGGCCAACTGGCGACCCGCGGCGACGCCGCCAGGTTCGCGGGGGGCTGGGGCACCCTGGTGCGCGGCGTCAACGACCTGTGCGATGCCTTCGTCGGCCCGATAAACGTCACGGCCGAGTACGTCGACCGGATCAGCAAGGGGGACATCCCGCCCAAGATCACCGACAGCTACAACGGCGACTTCAACGAGATCAAACTCAACCTGAACAACTGCATCGACACCATGAGCGGCCTGCTGGTGGAAACCGACCGACTGGTCAAAGCGACGGTTGCCGGCCAACTGGCGACCCGCGGCGACGCCGCCAGGTTCGCGGGGGGCTGGGGCACCCTGGTGCGCGGCGTCAACGACCTGTGCGACGCCTTCGTCGGCCCGATCAACGTCACGGCCGAGTACGTGGACCGGATCAGCAAGGGGGACATCCCGCCCAAGATCACCGACAGCTACAACGGCGACTTCAACGAGATAAAGAACAACCTGAACAACTGCATCGACACCATGAGCGGCCTGCTGGTGGAAACCGACAAGCTGGTCAAAGCGACGGTGGCCGGCCAGCTGGCGACCCGCGGCGACGCCGCCAGGTTCGCAGGGGGCTGGAGCACCCTGGTGCGCGGCGTCAACGACCTGTGCGACGCCTTCGTCGGCCCGATCAACGTCACGGCCGAGTACGTGGACCGGATCAGCAAGGGAGACATCCCGCCCAAGATCACCGACAGCTACAACGGCGACTTCAACGAGATCAAACTCAACCTGAATAACTGCATCGACACCATGAGCAACCTGCTGCAGCAGGCCTCGCAGGTCACGGCGGCCGCCGCAAACGGCGAACTGGACAAGCGTGCCGACGCCTCCCTGTTCGTGGGCGGCTGGAAGGATCTCGTGGTCGGCATTAACAACATCGTAACCAACATCGTCGAGCCCCTGATGGTGACCGCGGACTACGTGGACCAGATCGCCAAGGGGATCATCCCGCCGACCATCGCAACCGAGTACAAGGGGCAGTACAACGTCATCAAAATCAACCTGAACAACATGGTCAAGATGATGAGCGAACTGCTCGCCGAAACCGACAAGATCATCGTCGCCGCGGCGGACGGCAAACTGGACGAGCGCGCCAACGCGGCACTCTTCGTGGGGGGCTGGAACAAGCTGGTCGCGGGGGTGAACGACGCGGTCTCCAACATCGTCAACCCGCTCATGGTGACCGCCGACTACGTGGACCAGATCGCCAAGGGGATCATCCCGCCAACCATCACCACCGAGTACAAAGGGCAGTACAACGTCATCAAGAACAACCTGAACAACATGGTCAAGATGATGAGCGAACTGCTCGCCGAGACCGACAAGATCATCCTCGCCGCGGCGGACGGGAAACTGGACGAGCGCGCCAACGCGGCACTCTTCGTGGGAGGCTGGAACAAGCTGGTTGCCGGGGTCAACGACGCGGTCTCCAACATCGTCAACCCGCTCATGGTCACCGCCGACTACGTGGACCAGATCGCCAAGGGGATCATCCCGCCGACCATCACGACTGAGTACAAAGGGCAGTACAACGTCATCAAGAACAACCTGAACAACATGGTCAAGATGATGAACGAACTGCTCGCCGAAACCGACAAGATCATCGTCGCCGCGGCGGACGGCAAACTCGACCAGCGCGCCAACGCGGCGCTCTTCGTGGGGGGCTGGAACAAGCTGGTCGCCGGAGTGAACGACACGGTCTCCAACATCGTGAACCCGCTGCTGGTCACCGGTGACTACGTGGATCAGATCGCCCGGGGGATCATCCCGCCGACCATCACCACCGAGTACCGGGGACAGTACAACGTCATCAAGAACAACCTGAACAACATGGTCAAGATGATGAACGACCTGCTCGCCGAGACCGACAAGATCATCGTCGCCGCGGCGGACGGCAAGCTCGACCAGCGCGCCAACGCGGCGCTCTTCGTCGGGGGGTGGAACAAGCTGGTCGCCGGCGTCAACGACACGGTCACCAACATCGTCAACCCGCTCATGGTGACCGCGGACTACGTGGACAAGGTCGCCAAGGGGATCATCCCGCCGACCATCACCACCGAGTACAAGGGGCAGTACAACGTCATCAAGATCAACCTGAACAACATGGTGCAGATGATGAACGACCTGCTGTCGCAGACCGACATCCTGATCAGGGCGGCGGCGGACGGCAAGCTGGACGAGCGCGCCAACGCGGAGCTCTTCGTGGGAGGGTGGAACAAGTTGGTCGCGGGGGTGAACGACACGGTCAGCAACATCGTCAACCCGCTCATGGTGACCGCGGACTACGTGGACCGCATCAGCAAGGGGGACATCCCGGCCGCCATCACCGCCGAGTACAAGGGACAGTACAACATCATCAAGACCAACCTGAACGTGCTGATCGCCGCGATGGGATCCATCACCCAGGCCGCCCAGGAGATCGCCGGCGGCAACCTGCTGGTCGATATCCAGGAGCGCAGCGGAAAGGACGAGCTGATGCGCGCCCTGGCGGCGATGGTGGCGCAGCTCTCCGAGGTGGTGGGCGAGGTGAAGGGGGCCTCGGACAACGTGGCGCAGGGGAGCATGGAGATGAGCTCGGGCTCCGAGAGCATGTCCCAGGGAGCCAGCGAGCAGGCGGCGGCGGCCGAGGAGGCCTCCTCCTCCATGGAGCAGATGTCGGCGAACATCCGGCAAAATGCCGACAACGCGCTGCAGACCGAGAAGATCGCCGTCAAGTCGGCAGCCGACGCCATCGAGGGGGGCAAGGCCGTGGCCCAGACCGTGCTGGCGATGAAGGAGATCGCCGGGAAGATCAACATCATCGAGGAGATCGCGCGCCAGACCAACATGCTGGCCCTGAACGCGGCGATCGAGGCGGCGCGCGCCGGCGAGCACGGCAAGGGGTTCGCGGTCGTGGCGAGCGAGGTGAGGAAGCTCGCCGAGCGGAGCCAGGCGGCGGCCGGCGAGATCAGCAAGCTCTCCGTGTCGAGCGTGGACGTGGCGGAGCGTGCCGGCGAGATGCTGGCCCAGCTGGTGCCGGACATCCAGAAGACGGCCGAACTGGTGCAGGAGATCAGCGCCTCCTCCAAGGAACAGGATACCGGCGCAAGCCAGATCAACAAGGCGATCCAGCAGCTGGACCAGGTCATCCAGCAAAACGCCGGGGCGGCCGAAGAGATGTCCTCGACGGCGGAGGAGCTCTCCAGCCAGGCCGAGCAGCTGCAGTCCACCATCGCCTTCTTCAAGGTGAAAGACGGCGGATCGGCGCTGAAGAGTGCCGCGCGGCAAAAGACCGAGGCGAAGCGCATCGCGCGGCCGGCCGTTACCGTGCAGCACCTGACCCACTCGGGCGAGAGCCTCAAGAAGCAAGTCGGGCACAGCTTCTCCCTGGATGACACCTGCGAAATGAAGGACGATGCTTTCGAGAAGTTCTAAGAAACCGTGATCTGTGCTGTGTGATGGGTAATTTTTCAATCACACGGCACAGCTCTCACGATTGGCAACAAAAAGGCGTTGCGTGACCTGTAGTCAATCACACATCAGACGTCATTACAGTTTTTCCTACGAAAGGAGCGGAACATGAGCGCAGCAGAAGCGGCAGTCAGCACCCAATATCTTACCTTCAAACTCGGCGACGAGACCTTCGCACTGGACGTGGCGGAGGTCCGGGAGATCCTCGACTTCACCTCGGTCACCAAGGTCCCAAGGACGCCGTCCTTCATGCGCGGGGTCATCAACCTGCGCGGCAGCGTGGTCCCCGTCATGGACCTGCGCCTCAAGTTCGGCATGAGCGCGACGGAGCAGACGGTGAACAGCTGCATCATCGTGGTCGAGATGAGCATGGAGGGCGACACCGTCGTCATCGGGGTCCTGGCGGACGCGGTGCAAGAGGTGATCGACCTGGAACCGGAGCAGATCGAGCCCGCGCCGCGCATCGGGACCAAGCTGAACATGGAGTTCATCCTCGGCATGGGGAAACACAACGGAGCCTTCATGATGATCCTCGACATCGACAAGATCTTCGAAAGCTCCGACATCGAGATGCAGGAAACCTCGGCGGCAGCCTAAGCTAAGAACGTGATAGGTGAGGTATAAGGTGTGGTTGAAATATACCCTGCACCTCGCCTATCACGTGCCACCGGGCACACCTATCACGCCTCAGCCTCGCGCAGCGCGCCTCCCGCCTTTACAACCCTCCGCTTCTCATGTATCATGCTAAGTTCATGAAAAAGACCCTTTACGCCTATATTTTCAAGGAGATACCGCCCCCCTTCCTGGTCGGGATGGCGACCTTCACCTTCGTACTGCTGATGGGGAGGTTCCTGAAACTCGCCGAGATGGTGGTGGAAAAGGGGGTCCCCCTCTCCGACGTGCTCTGGATGATCGTCTACCTGCTCCCCTCCTTCTGGCTCTACACCATCCCGATGGCGCTGCTTTTGGCCATACTGCTCGCCTTCGGCAGGCTTTCCGGGGACAGCGAGATCACCGCCATGAAGAGCTGCGGCATCAGCCTGTACGGCCTGCTGCCGCCGCCGCTCGCCTTTGCCGTGCTGGCCTGCTCCGCTTGCCTCTGCGTCACGGTCTACGCGGTCCCCTGGGGCAACAGCTCCTTCAAGAAGCTCCTGATCGACGTGGCCCAGGCGAGCGCCGGGCTGGTGGTGAAGGAAAAGGTGTTCAACGACGCCTTCCCCGGCATGGTCATCTACGCGGAAAGCTTCAACCAGAAGGGGCAGACCATGGCCG
>TBL_comb47_HYPODRAFT_10004286_pt1 | contig 16458 bp, 16 predicted proteins | sample TroBogypolimnion_40_FD_10682 | JGI IMG/M metagenome (IMG submission 10682)
CCTACGAGGCTGCCGCCAAGCTGGCCCCGGGGATCTGGGAGATGCCCTTCTGGCAGGCCGTGGCCCTGGCCTCCAGCGGTCACCTCGACGAGGCCCTGCCCATCTTCAAGCGCGTCTTTGCCGCCGAGCCCTTCTGGAAGCGCCTCGTCCCCCGCCTCGCCGACGTCGACCAGCTCCCCAAGGCCCCCGCCCTGCTCAGGGCTATCGAAGCACAGTAAAAAGCCTCAACACCAAGGCACGAAGAAAAACACCAAGGCACCAAGAACTGCTTTACTTGGTGCCTTGGTGTCTTGGTGGTGATCAGTTTTCTTTGGCTTTTGTTTCAATCCTCGAAGCCAGAAGCATGCGGATCCCGAACAACACGGCGCCGACGAGGATGAAGCTGTCGGCGATGTTGAAGGTCCAGTAGTGCCAGGTCCCGAAGACGAAATCCAGGAAGTCCACCACGGCGCCGCGCAGGATCCGGTCGATGCCATTGCCCAGCGCACCGCCCAGGATGAGGCCCAGGCAGACGCGATCCCAGGTTGGGGTCTCGTCCGCCAGGAAGAGGCGCCCGAAGTAGACCAGGGCCACCAGGCCTGCAACGGCGAACAGAATGTAGCGGGCCGAGTCCGGCAGCCAGGTGAGGCTGCCGAAGATGGCGCCCCGATTGAAGCCCAACGTCAGCGAGAAGAAGCCCTTGATGACCGGCCGGGACTGTTCCTCCCGCAGCAGGCGAAGGATCCAGGCCTTGGAGCCGAGATCCAGGGCCAGGACACTGGCGGGCAGCAGCAGCCAAATCAGCTTCCGCACTAGGCCACCACAGCGGCGCAGCGCACGCAGAGGGCTGCGTCCTCACCCGTGCCATGACCGCCCTTGTGGTTCCAGCAGCGGGGGCACTTTGTGCCTTCGTGCGTCGTGACCTTCACGAGGGGGTCGGTTGCGCTCGAAGCTGCGCTTCGAGCGATGGAAGAAACCACCAGGAGGTCGTCCAGCGATTCACCGAGGGCGTCCAACTGATCCCATTCAGTCTGATCATTCAGGGTGATGGCGACACTCGCATCCAGGCTGGTGCCGATGGTCTTGGCGGCGCGGTGGGGCTCCATGGCGCCTTGCACGGCCTCGCGGACCTCCCAGAGTTTCCGCCACTCGGGGGCTTCGGCCTGGGCCAGAAGCTCTGGGAAGCGCTGCTCGTGGACGCTGCCAGTGGCGCCGGGGATCGCCTCCCAGGCCTCGTCCATGGTGTAGCTCATGACCGGGGCCAGGAGGGTGCAGAGGCCCTGGGCCAGCTCCCAGCACGTGGCGCGGCAGCTCCGCCGCCGGGCGGAATCCAGGGCGTCGCAGTAAAGACGGTCCTTGATGATCTCGAAGTACCGGCCCGAGAGTTCCAGCTGGCAGAAGCCGTGAATGGCCTGGGTGGCGCGGTGGAATTCGAAGCGCGTGTAGGCGTCCCGTGCTTCCTGGGTGGTGCGGCCGAAAGCGTCCAGCACCCAGCGGTCCAGGGGGGCCAGGTCTGCGGGGGCCACGGCATCCTTGACAGGATCGAAGTCCGCCAGGGCGCCCAGGAGGAAACGCAGGGTGTTGCGGATCTTCCGGTAGGCGTCGGCGCTGCGGTCCAGTATCTCCTTGGAAATGCGGATGTCCTCGCTGTAATCGCAGCTGGCGGCCCACCAGCGCAGGATGTCTGCGCCCAGGGTCTTGAGGATCTCCTCAGGCGTGATGACATTGCCCAGGCTCTTGGACATCTTCTGGCCCTTGCCATCCAGCACGAAGCCGTGGGTGACCACCTGCTTGTAGGGCTTGGTGCCCGTGGCGGCCAGGTTGAAGAGCAGGGAGCTGTGGAACCAGCCCCGGTGCTGATCCGAGCCCTCCAGGTAAATGAACTGGCCGTAGTCCGAGCGCTTCAGCTCGGGGTGGGACTCGCAGACCACGGAGGCGCTGACACCGGAGTCGATCCAGACGTCGAGGATGTCCGTTTCCTTTTGGAAGACCTGGGAGCCGCAGCGGCAGGTGGAACCCGCAGGCAGCAGGCTCTCCACGGACAGCTCGGACCAGGCCTCAATGCCGCCCTGCTCGATGGCCAGGGCCGCCGCCTCGAAGACCGAAGGCGCCACCAGGGGCTCGCCACAGGCCTCGCAGCGCAGCACCGTGATGGGCGTACCCCAGGCACGCTGGCGGCTGATGCACCAGTCGGGTCGGCCCGCGATCATGGCCGAAATGCGGTTCTGCCCCTGGGCTGGAATCCACTGGGTCTGTTCCACGCCCTCGATACCCAGCTCGCGCAGGCTGCGGCCCTTGCCCGTGAGCTCCGAGTCCATGGTGATGAACCACTGCTCTGTGGCGCGAAAGAGGATGGGCGTGCGGGTCCGCCAGCAGTGCGGATAGCTGTGGGTCAGCATGTCCACATGCAGGAGGCTGCCGTCGTTCTTGAGGCGCTCCACCACCAGGGGGTTGGCGTCGAAGATGTTCTTGCCCTCCAGTTCAGGGTCGTTGACCGCGGGCAGGAACTTGCCATCGGGTCCCACCAGCTGCAGGAGGCCCAGGTGGTGGGCCAGGTTGAAGTCGTCGACGCCGTGATCGGGGGCCGTATGAACCAGACCTGTGCCGGTATCGGCGGTGACGTAGTCCGCCAGCAGCACCGGGCTGTCCCGGTCGATCCAGGGATGCCGGGCCACCAGGGTCTGGAACTCCTTGCCGCGACGGATCTCCACCGTGTGCAGTTCTATGCCAAGTTTTTTGGCGAAGTCCTCACGCAGGGGCACCGCCACGATGTAGTGACGCTCCCCGGCCTTCACCACGGCGTACTCGAAGTCGGGATGCATGGCCACGGCCAGGTTGCTCGGCAGGGTCCAGGGTGTGGTGGTCCAGATGGGGACGAAGAGGGGCACGGGCAGCTCCAGGCGCCGGGCCTCGGCGTCCGCCACTGGGAAGGCCACGGTGATGGCCGGACTGGTCTTGTCCGCGTATTCGACCTCCGCCTCAGCCAGGGCCGTGCGGGCGCCGTAGCTCCAGTGCACCACCTTCAGCTTCCGGGTGACGGAGCCGCTCTCGAAGAGCTTCGCCAAGTGCCGGACCGTCTCGGCCTCATACCGGGGGGCCATGGTCACGTAGGGCTGCTCCCAGGCACCCAGCACACCCAGCCGCTGGAAGGCGGTGCGCTGGGTATCGATCCACTTCTGGGCGTATACGCGGCACTTCTGCAGGAACTCGGCGCGGCTCAGTTCCCGGCGCTTAGGCCCCAGGTCCTTTTCCACCGCGTGCTCGATGGGCAGGCCGTGGCAGTCCCAGCCTGGCACGTAGGGGGACTCATAGCCCTCCATCCAGCGAGACTTCACCACCACATCCTTGAGAATCTTGTTCAGGGCATGGCCCATGTGGATGGCGCCGTTGGCATAGGGAGGGCCATCGTGGAGCACCTCGCGGCCCTTCCCGAGGCCTGCGGCGTTGTCAGCCTGACGCCTCGCCTCGATGCGTGCGTAGAGGTTCCGTCCCTGCGCATCGAGGGCCTTCCAGCGCTCCAGCCGTTTCGGCTCGCGCTGGGGCAGGTCCGCCTTCATGGGGAAGTCGGTCTTGGGAAGAAAAACAGAGTATTTCTTAACCGGAGCTTGCTCGCTCATCGGCGCCCTCGTGCGTCGGGGGGTGCACCCAAGCACCCCGGGGTTGATCTTCCAGTTCACCACGGGCGGCCTGCCCTCACAAGGGAAAGGGCCCGTCCCCGGGCCCTTCAGGCGCCTTGATCTGGCTTCGGACTAGAGGTTGCTAGTGCAGTGCTTGCAGCGGGTGGCGAGCAGGGGCACCTGCTCCAGGCAGGCGGGGCATTCCTTGGTGGTGGGGGCGGCGGCGACTTCTTCCTTCTTGCCGAACTGGCCCAGGAACTTGATCAGCACCAGGAAGATCACCAGCGCGATGACCAGGAAGTTGACGGTGGCGCCCAGGACGGCCCCAAAGCGGAACTTCCCGATGACCCACTCCTCCCACTTGATGTTGGTGGGGAGCACATAAGTCACCAGGGGCATGACGATGCCGTCCACGAAGGCGGTGATGATCTTGCCGAAGGCGCCGCCGATGACCACGGCCACGGCCAGGTCGATGACGTTGCCCTTGAGGATGAAGGCCTTGAATTCGTCTTTCAGGGACATGCGGATCCTCCCTAAAAAAACTGGCGGGAGCCCGGGGGACTCCCGCCAGTGAGGGTTTGAGACTATTTCTTGGCTTTCTTGGCCGGCTTGGCGGCGGGGGCGGGAGCCGGAGCGGCGTCCACGATGCCGGTTTCGGTCTTGCGGACCTCAGCCTTGCCGTCGTTGACCTTCACGTCGATTTCCACGCGGCGGTTCTTGGCCTGGCCTTCCTTGGTCTTGTTGTCAGCCAGGGGCTTGTCGGGGCCAACGCCCACAGAGGTGATGTTGGCGGCGGGGATGCCCGATTCGGCCAGGATCTTGGCCACGGCTTCTGCACGCTGCTTGGAGAGCTTCTTGTTCAGAGCCGCGCCACCCACCGAAGAGGTGTGGCCGCTGACCACCAGGGTGTAGGTACCGGAGTAGGACTTGAGGCCGTCGGCCACCTTCTGGATGGCAGCAGTCGCATCAGGACCCAGCTCGGAACGGCCGTTGGCGAAGTGCAGCACAGCCTCGTCCAGCACGATCTTCGACGGGGGCGGGGGCGGAGGTGGCGGGGGGGTCGGAACCACGGGCTCGGGAGTCGGAGTCGGAGTTGGGGGCGGCGGAGGAGGCGGCGGCACGGGCTCAACCTTGGGTTCGGGAGCGGGAGCCGGGGGAGGAACCGGGGCGGGCGCAGGGGCCATGGCCTTCGCGCCACCCCAGGTGTAGCCCAGACCCACGGTGCCCAGGTATTCGGTGCGGGGCTTGGCGGGGTTGTACATGGTGTCGGCGAGGTTCACGTGAACCGCCTTCACACTCAGGTCGAAGAAGACGTGCTCGGCAGGGCGGCCCATGATGCCCAGGCCGCCGTGGTAGTTGAAGCGATTGGTGCTGTCGGCCTTGCCGGAATACAAGCCGCTGACACTGCTGTCACCCGCACCCAGGGCCGCGTAGGGATACCAGTTCTCGGCGCCGGGACGGAAGTTGAAGAGGCCGGAAGCCAGGTAGTGGGTTTCCTTGCCCTTGCCCCAGGTGGGGGGGGCCTTGTCGACCTGCAGGTCACTCCGCAGGGCCCGGAAGTCAACGCCCCAGCGATCCGAGTACCAGTGCCCCAGGCCCAGACCAAAGTGGGCCTTGTCCTGGAGGTCGGGCTTGCTTTCAAACATGGTCTGTCCGACGTAACCGGCGACCCAACTCGTGCCCTGCTGGGCCGAAAGAGTCAGCGCGGTTCCCGCCAGCAGGAACAGCAACGATTTCTTCATGTGGTGCCTCCGTGATGAGTCGAGGTGTGACCTCTGTCACAGAGCATAGTCGGCCCAAGGGTCAAATCTCAATCAAAATACACGTTTTTTTACCTCACAGTTTCTTACTAATCTGTGTATCCATTGGTTCTTATTTGTATTTTATAACTTAGAACATGCAAACTTCGAACCTCTAGGATCTTTGTAACTTTCAGGCATTTCAGGCACTTGATCGGGCCATTTCTACCTGATTTCCGGGTGATCAATATCCATCAATTTCGGTCCACATGACCTGTTTATTCTCTGTCAAGGGTGCCGGGGTCCGCTGGTCCGAACCAGGCTCACCCAGAGGCCTCAGGCCCCCGGGGTGCCCGGGGCCTGAGGCCTTTGGACCTGAGCGCCTCCTGGAGATCAGGCCTCGATCGGCACAACGGTGATCAAGGAGGCTCCCGTTTCCACAGTGGCGCCCTCCCCGACGTGAATGGTCTTTACGGTTCCAGTGGTGTGGGTCTTCAACTCGTTCTGCATCTTCATGGCCTCCATGACGAGGAGGGTCTGGCCTTCCTGAACGACATCGCCGACGGCCACGAGCAGCTTCACCACCTTGCCAGGCATGGGGGACATGAGCAGGCCACCGCTGGCGCCAGCGCCGCCGGAGGCGCCCAACAGGGCGCGGCGGGGATCCACCAAGGCGAACTCGTAGGAGCCGTCATAGAGCATGGCCCGATAGGCGTGGCTTTCGGGGTCCGCGGACTTGGCAGGGTCCAGGCGGACCTCCACGGAGCGGCCATCCATGAGGATCGAAAAGCAGCCGGGTTCCAGTTCCAGGATGTCGATGGGGTGTGACACACCATTCCAGACCAGCGTGGTGACGCCGTCCTGGCGGATGAATTCCACGTCCTGGGATTCCTTGCCGATTACCAGAGTGCGTTTCACCTTGATCTCCTCAGCTACAAGCGGTTGAACCGGCCCCATTGTTTCCAGGCATCCGGCTTGCCATCGCCGTTGACGGCGGGCTGAGCGGCACGGCGGTGCTCGGTCTCCAGTTCGTGCAAGAGGGCCGCGGCCACGGCGAACTTGAGATCGGGCCCCTGCCCCTTCTTCTTCCAAAAGGGTTCGTCCAGCATCCCCGTATGAAGGGCACCCGTGCGGAAGGGTTCGTGTTCCATGAGGGCCTCATGGAAGGCGATGTTGTGGCGGATGCCGCCGATGCGGTATTCGCCCAGAGCTGCCCGCATGCGCTCCACGGCCTCAATGCGGGTGGGCCCCCAGGTGCTCAGCTTGCTGATCATGGGGTCGTAGAACATGGGCACCTCGGCCCCCTCGTACACGCCACCGTCATCGCGCACATTGCGACCACTGGGGGTGCGCAGGTAGGTGATCCTGCCGGGGCTGGGCATGAAGTTCTTGTCCGGGTCCTCCGCATACACGCGGCACTCGATGGCCCAGCCGTTGAGGGGGATCTCCTCCTGGGTCATGGGCAGCTTCTCGCCCCGGGCCACCTGGATCTGCCACTTCACAAGGTCCAGGCCCGTGATCCATTCGGTGACGGGATGCTCCACCTGGAGGCGGGTGTTCAGCTCCAGGAAATAGAAGTTGCGGTCAATGTCCGCCAGGAACTCCACGGTGCCTGCACCGACATAGTCCACGGCCTTGGCCACCTTGAGAGCCGCCTCGCCCATGGCCTTGCGCATTTCCGGGGTCACGTGGGGGCTGGGCGCCTCCTCGATGACCTTCTGGTGGCGCCGCTGCACGGAGCATTCCCGTTCGTGGAGATAGACGTGGTTGCCGTGCGTGTCGCCGAAGATCTGGATCTCAATGTGGCGGGGTTGGACGATGGCCTTCTCCACGTAGACGCTGTCATCGCCGAACGAGGAAAGCGCCTCGCCGCGGGCCCGGGCCAGGGAGGAGGTGAACTCCTCGGGCTTGTGGACCAGGCGCATCCCCTTGCCGCCGCCGCCCATGGCGGCCTTGAGCATCACGGGGAAACCGATCTTCAGGGAAGCCGCCAGCAGCGCTTCGTCGGCCATGGTCTCCTGGATGCCCGGCACCACGGGACAACCTGCTTCGATGGCCACGACTCGCGCAGCGGTCTTGGAGCCCATGCTTTCGATGGACTCGGGCCGAGGTCCGATGAAGGTGATGCCTTCAGCCGAAAAGGCCCGGGCCGCGCCGGCATTCTCGGAGAGGAAGCCGTAGCCCGGATGCACGGCGTCGGCGCCACTGCGCTTGCAGACGTCGATGATCTTCTCCACCACCAGGTAGCTCTCCCGGGCCGCGGCAGGGCCGATGAAGTAGGCCTCGTCGGCCATGCGCACGTGCAGGGCACCGCGGTCCGCTTCGGAATAGACCGCCACGGTGGGAATCCCCATCTCGCGGCAGGTGCGGATCACCCGGCAGGCGATCTCGCCTCTGTTAGCAATCAGGATCTTGGTCACTGGCATGGTTGACCTCTGAATCGGGCATGATGTTGGGGTGCGTGCCTCTAGCCTAGCAAATCCCCTGCTCTCCATCACCATGTGCCTGGTCACAATTGCCTGCGGACGTCGGGGCGACCCGATCCCGCGCCCCCGGGCCACAGCCCAGGCCCCGGAGGTTCGCCTGGAGGGCCTGCGCAGCCTGAGGCTGGTCCTGCCCTCCCGAGACACCCAAGGTGGCGACCTGGTGGGCATCGAACAGGTGCGGGTGCTCTACCTGCCTCTGGGGCTCACTAAGCCCACACCCGAGGAGATCTTCAGCAAGGGTGAAGTGGTCCTGGAGCGGCGGCGCCCCGATCTGCCCGGCCCAGGTCAGACCCTCGTCCTGGACCTGAGATCCTTGCAACGACCGCAGGGCTGGATCGTGGTGGTGGCAGTGCGGCTCGGCAACGTCCCCGGCCAGCCCAGCGAGGTGCTACCCTGGCTGGATCCGGCGATCTAAATCAGGACAAGTCCCCCTAGAATCCCGGCTGCTGGGCCCGATCTGAAACATCCAAGCGGTGGGCCCACCACTGCACCACGGCCTGGGCCAGACGCTCCTTGGGCAGGGGCCCAAGGGCGGGCAGGACGCCCTGGGGGGTGATGGGGATCAGGGTGTTGGCCTGGGTGCCAAAGGCTCGGCCACTCTGGATGTCATTGACCAGGATGGCGTCCAACCCTTTGCTTTTGAGCTTGGCCTTGGCGTGATCCAAGTGCTTCTCGCTTTCGGCGGCGAAGCCCATGGCCCATTGGTCCGGTCGGCGTTTGGACGCGAGGGTCGCCAGCACGTCTGGCGTCCGCACCAACACCAGGGACTCGGGACCATCCGTCTTCTTCACCTTTTCCGCAGCCAGATGCTCCGGGCGCTGATCCGCCACGGCCGCCGCCGCCACCAGGCCATCACAGTCCGCCCAGCGGGCTTCGCAGGCGGTCAGCATGTCCTGGGCGCTGCGCACGCGCACCGTCTCCACGCCCCAGGGTGCAGGCAGATCGCCGCCCAGCACCAGGTGCACCCGGGCGCCCACGTCCCGGAAGGCACGGGCCAGGGCGAGGCCCATGGCCCCAGTGCTGCGGTTGCTGAGGGTGCGGACCGGGTCCAGGTCCTCCCGGGTGGGGCCTGCAGTGACAAGGATCTGCCTGCCCTGGAGAACGGCTAGATTGGGCGTCCCATACATCTGGATGGCTTCGAGGATGGCGCCTACCTCGGCCAGCTTGCCCGCGCCCTCCTCGCCGCAGGCCAGGACGCCCTCGCCAGGCTCCACCACACCGTGGCCGAAGCTGCGCAGCCGGGCCAGGTTGGCCTGGACCGCCGGGTGCTCCCACATGCCAGTGTTCATGGCCGGCGCCCAGAGCACCGGTGCCCGGGTGGCCAGCAGTACGGTACTGAGCAGGTCCGGGGCCAAGCCGTTGGCGGTCTTGCCGATGCTGTTGGCGGTGGCGGGCGCCACGACGACGAGGTCCGCCCAGCGGGCCAGCTCGATGTGTTCGACGCTGGGATTGGCGCGCCACTCCCCCATGTCGGGGTTGGCCCCCAGGCAGGGCTCCCCGGTAAGACTGCTGAGGGCCAGCGGCGTGATGAAACGGGCCCCGGCCTCCGTGAGGATGCACCGGACCCGGTGGCCCTGGTTCGTGAGCTGGCGGGCCAGCTCGGCGGCCTTGTAGGCGGCCACGCCGCCGGTGATGCCCAGGACGATCTGCATCAGATGGCTCCAGGAAGACCGAGCAGCTTGCGGATGACCCCAATCTGCCCCAGGTGGTAGCACTCGTGCATGAACATGAAGGCCACCACCTGCTCCAGGGGCTGCTCGATGCCCAGGCCGGGGTTGCGGGCGGGCCGATCCCAGTCCGTCTCGCTCATGAAGGCCTCCTTCAGCTGCTGGTCCACAGCCTGCAGCGCAAGCACCAGCTCCGGCCAGGCCAGGTGGGCCGTCGCGCCGGAACCGCCCCGGGAGTAGTGCTCCGCCCAGGCGGGATCTTCGGGGGGGCTGCCGCCCAGCAGCTTCACCACACTGCGCCGGGCCGCCACCACGTGCCCCAGCAACCAGGCCGCCGAGGAGACGCCTTCGGCGGGCCGCTGGGCGGCCAGGTCCGGGGTCAGCCCCGCACTGTTCATCTCCAGCAGCCTCAGGTTGTTCCCGTAGCTGTTGCGCCAGAGCTTGCCGCGTTCCATGGTCTCTCCCGGGAAACCCACCATGCTAACGCCAACCGTTGCCCAGAAGCGCTCCTGGTGTTATGCTTCGTGGTTCGGAGTGTCCATGACCCAGCGCACCATTGTTCGTGTACCGGATGAAATCGGCAACAAGTACCGCTTCGTCGTTGTGGCGGGCAAACGCTGCGAACAGCTGCAGCGCGGCGCCTTCCCCAAAGTCGAGGTCGTGGTGCCCGTGAACAAGCACGGCCAGGCCCAGGATGCCCCCAAGCTCGCCTCCTTCTGGGGCCAGGTGGCCGTGGCCGAGGTCGAAGAGAACCGCATCGCCTTCGAGGAAGCCGAGATCGCCCCCATCAACGACACCACCGTGGTGCCCATCTCCAGCGAGTAGCCTGTCGCGCTCGCACAAAAAGGCCCCCATTCGCGGGGGCCTTTTTGTGTGAAACAAATTATTTCCACAGGCATTGAAATTATGACTTGCGCCGAGTCGGCCTGGAATCCAACATTCAACACATGTTGAATAGGATCCTCATGCCCTCCCCCGTCCATCCCCCTGCCCGTTCCCGGGGTCCCAAGGCCACCAAGGTGGACCCGGACCAACTCCTGGCTGCGGCCCAGACCGTCTTCACGGAGCAGGGCCTCCGCGCCGCCAGCCTGCGGGCCATCGCCCGCCAGGCGGGCTGCGACCCGGCCCTCATCTACTACCACTTCGCCAGCAAGGAGGCCCTGTTCAACGCCCTGCTGGAGCGACGCTTCCCGGCGGTCCTGCGGGACGTGGAACGCCTGGCGGATCCGCTGGACCGGCGCCCCACCGCCCTGCGCCTCTGGGAGGTCCTGCTGATCTTCCACCAGCACCTGGCTGAGGATCCCGGACTCCGCTCCCTGGTCCGAGGCGAGATCGTGAAGGGCGCCGAAGGTGTCACCGCCCTCATCGAGGCGCAGGTGCGCCCGGTCACGGGGGCCATTCGCCGGATCTTCGAGCAGGGACTTGAGCGGGGCGAGCTCCGGCAGAACCTCCACCCCATGCTGGCCACCTTCTTCCTGGTGAAGATGCAGCTGGAGATCCTGGACGTGCTCCCGGTCATGCTCCCGCGGCTCATGGACCTTCCCCCGGAAAACGTCGTGGCCACGGGCATGCGCGCCTGGTTTGACTTGTTCTGGCGGGGCGTGGCCCTGGACCCCACCAGCCCCCTGCCCGACTCCGCTGTCTGATGAGGTTCCCCATGCGTCCAGCCCCGCTGCTCCTGTCCTCCGCCCTGCCCGGGTCCATCCTCGGCGCAGTCCTGCTGCTCAGTGCCTGCGGCCACCGCCCGGAGCCCCGGCTCCGGCTCTCCGGAAACATCGAAGTGGTCCAGGTGGAAGCCAGCTTCCGGCTGGGAGGACGGGTCCTGGAGCGCCCTGTGGATGAGGGCCAGGTCGTCCAGGCCGGCCAGCTGCTGGCTCGCCTTGAGGCCAAGGACCTGGAGCAGACCGTGGCCATGCGCCAGGCGGATGCTGCCACGGCGCGGGCCGCCCTGGACGCCCTGCTGGCGGGCTCCCGCAAAGAGGAAATCGAGACCGCCCGGGCCGCTCTGGAGCAGGCCAAGGCCGACCTCCGACGCCTGGAGCCCGATGAGGTCCGCCTGCGGGACCTTCAACGGCAGGGCATCCTCTCGGCCCGGGACTACGAGGCCACCAAGGCCGCCCTCGAGGCCGCCCGCGCCAAGGTCTGGCAGACCGATCAGCAGGCCACCCTTGTGCAGAAGGGACCGCGCAAGGAGGACATCGAGCAGGGCCGGGCCCGCCTCGATCAGGCCACCCAGGCCCTGGCCCTGGCCCAGACCCAGCTGGGCTATGCGACCCTCCTGGCTCCGACCTCGGGGGTGATCCTGTCCAAGAACATCGAGCCCATGGAATTCGTCAGCCCAGGCACCTCGGTCCTGACCATGGCCAACCTGGGCCAGGTCTGGCTGCGGGCCTACGTGGAGGAGGGCGACCTGGGCCGCGTGAAGGTCGGCCAGAAGGCCCGGGTCAGCTCGGATACCTACCCGGGCAAGCAGTACGAAGGTCGGGTCTCCTTCATCGCCTCCGAGGCCGAGTTCACGCCCAAGAGTGTCCAGACCCGGAAGGAGCGCGCCAAGCTCGTCTATCGCATCAAGGTCGAGATCCCCAACCCCACCATGGAGCTGAAGCCCGGCATGCCCGTGGACGTCGAGATCGAGCTGGGCGGCCGCTGATGGAGACTGTCCGGACCCGGGCGCTGACGCGCCGCTTCGGGGAGCTGGTGGCCCTGGACCAGCTCACGGTGTCTGTGGCGGAGGGGGAGATCTTTGGCCTCGTGGGGCCGGACGGGGCGGGCAAGACCACGAGCATGCGACTGCTGACGGGCATCCTCGCGCCCAGCTCTGGCGAGGCCTGGGTGGATGGGCTCGATGTGCGGACCCAGCCTGAGCCCATCAAGGGTCGCATCGGCTACATGGCCCAGCGCTTCGGACTCTATCCAGATCTCACTGTGCAGGAGAACCTCGACTTCTACGCCGAGCTCTACGAGGTGCCCAAGGCGGGCCGGAACGAGCGCAACGACCGTCTCCTGGACTTCAGCAACCTCAGCCCCTTCAGGCGCCGCCAGGCAGGCAATCTCTCCGGGGGCATGAAGCAGAAACTGGGCCTTGCCTGCGCCCTCATCCACACGCCCCGGGTGCTCTTCCTGGACGAGCCCACCAACGGTGTGGATCCCGTGTCCCGGCGGGACTTCTGGCGCATCCTCTACCAGCTCCAGCAGGAAGGCGTGACCATCTTCGTCTCCACCGCCTACCTGGACGAGGCCGAGCGCTGCAACCGCATCGGCCTGCTCCACCAGGGCCGCCTCCTGGCCTGCGACTCCGTGGAGGGCGTGAAGGGGCTGCTGCGGGGAAGCCTCCTGGAGCTGCGCTGCGATCAGGCCCGGCGGGCCTCCGGGCTCCTGCGCACGGCTCAGCTGGGAACGGTGGCCCTCTTCGGAGACCGCCTCCACATCCTCGTCGAGAAAACCGATGAAGGCCGCCTGGCCATCGAGCAGGTCCTGCGGGCCGAGGGCATCCCCCTCCACGACCTCCGCGTCATTGAGCCCACGCTCGAGGACGTCTTCACCTCCGCCATCCCCGGAGGTGCCGCGTGAGGGCGGGGCGAGAGGGGAGCGCCTTCGCCGTCACGCTGCGGAACCTGGAGCGGCGCTTCGGGGACTTCGTGGCCGTGAACCGCATCAGTCTGGACGTGGCCCGAGGTGAGATCTTCGGCTTCCTGGGCCCCAATGGCGCAGGGAAGTCCACCACCATCCGCATGCTCTGCGGGCTCCTGGAGCCCTCTGGCGGCAGTGGCACCGTGGCGGGCTTTGACATCCGCACTGAGCGGGAGCAGATCAAGCGGAACATCGGCTACATGAGCCAGAAGTTCAGCCTTTACGACGACCTGCGGGTGGAGGAGAACATCGATTTTTACTCCGGCATCTACAGCATCCCCCGGGAGAAGAAGGCCGCCCGGAAAGCTTGGGTGCTGGAGATGGCCGGTCTCCAGGACCATCGCCAGACCCGCACCGGCGCACTGCCCGGGGGCTGGAAGCAGCGGCTCTCGCTGGGCTGCGCCCTGCTCCATGAGCCCCGGGTCCTCTTCCTGGACGAGCCCACCTCGGGGGTGGATCCCCTGAGTCGGCGCAGTTTCTGGGACCTCATCCACCAGCTGGCGGACCAGGGCGTGACCGTCTTCGTGACCACCCACTACATGGAGGAGGCCGAGTACTGCGACCGCCTGGCCATGATCTACCGGGGTGAGCTGGTGGCCCTGGGAACTCCCAGCGAAATGAAAGGCCGCCTCATGGCAGACCAGGTGCTGGCCCTCGCCTGCGACCGCTCCCACGAGGCCCTGGGAGTCGCCGCGGCGGTACCGGGCGTCCGGGACGCGGCCCTCTTCGGGCAGCACATCCACCTCATGACCGAGGACGCCGCGACCCTCGCGCCCCGGCTGCAGGCGGCCCTGGAGGCCGCCGGGTTCCGAGTGGAGTCTGTAGAGCAGATCACGCCTTCCCTGGAGGATGTCTTCGTGTCCCTCATCGAGGCCCGGGACCGGGCCGACGGTGTGCAGCAGGAGTTCGCCCAATGAGCGCGCTGAACCTCCGCCGCCTGAAGGCCGTAGCCCGCAAGGAATTCCTGCACGTCCTGCGGGACCCCCGCGCCCTGGCCATCGCCATCCTGCTGCCCATGATCATGCTGATGATCTTCGGCTATGCCCTGACCCTGGATCTGGACCGGGTACCCCTGGCCGTCTTCGATCAGAGCCGCACCCCCCAGAGCCGGGAGCTGGTGGGTCGCTTCGAGGGCTCCCACTACTTCTCCGTGGTGGCCAGGCCGGAAAGCAACAGCGAGGTGGAGGCGGCCATCGACCAGGGCCGGGTCATGATGGCCCTGGTCATTCCCGTGGACTTTGGCCGGCGGGTGGCCGCGGGGCGGACCGTCCAGGTCCAGATGCTCGCCGATGGCAGCGACGCCAACACCACCACCCTGGCCCTCGGCTACGCCGAGACCATCGTGCGCACCTACTCCCAGGTCCTCCTGGTGGAGAAGGTCCGGCGCCTGACCGGGGGCCCCCTGGTGCTGCCCCTGGACCTCAGGCCCCGCGCCTGGTTCAACGCGGACATGGAATCCAAGGTGTTCATCGTGCCGGGCCTCATCGCCGTGATCATGATGCTCATCGCAGCCCTGCTCACCTCCCTCACAGTGGCCCGGGAGTGGGAGACGGGCACCATGGAGCAGCTGATCTCCACGCCTGTCCGCAGCAACGAGCTGATCCTGGGCAAGTTGGCGCCCTACTTCGCCATCGGCATGGTGGACATGCTGCTTTCCGTGCTGGCAGGACGCTTCCTCTTCGATGTCCCCATCCGGGGCAGCTTGGTGCTGCTCTTTTCGGTATCGGCGGTCTACCTGGTGGGCGCCCTCTCCCTGGGGATCCTCATCAGCACCCTGGCCCGGACCCAGCTCCTGGCCAGCCAGGCCGCCTTCGTGGCCACCTTCCTGCCGGCCTTCCTGCTCTCAGGCTTCATGTTCGATATCGGGAACATGCCCAAGGTGCTGCAGGGGGTGACCTACTTGATTCCCGCCCGCTATTTCGTGACCATCCTGCGGGGCCTCTACCTGAAGGGGACCGGAGTCGCCCAGCTCTGGCCCGAGTGCCTGCTCATGGTGGGCTTCGGCGCCCTCATGCTCCTGCTCGCCATCCGCAGCTTCAAGAAACGGCTGGACTGATCATGCTGGAACGTCTCTACCACATGCTCGTCAAGGAGTTCATCCAGGTGCTCCGGAATCCGCGGATGCGGGCCGTCATCTTCGTCATGCCTGTGATGCAGGTACTCATCATCGGCTATGCCGTGAACACGGACGTCCGCCACGTCCCCCTGGCTGTCTACGACCTGGACCGGACGCCCGCCACCCGCGACCTGCAGGAGCGCTTCGAAGGCTCTGGCTGCTTCGACGTGGTGCGCCGCATCAGCGCCGAACCCGAGATCCAGGAGGTGCTGGATTCGGGCGAGGCCAAGGCCGTGCTGCGTCTCAACCGGGGTTTCGCCCAGGACCTGGCGGGGGGGCGCAGCGCCCAGGCCCAGCTGCTGCTGGACGGCTCGGACTCCAACACGGCCAGCATCATCCTGGGCTACGCGTCCCACATCGGGGCCGATTTCAATCGTGCCGTCATGGAGAAGCGCTTCTCCCGCGGTGCCGGGGTGCGCCTGGAGGCCGAGCCCGTCACCCTGGTCTCTCGGGCCTGGTTCAATCCCAACCTCGACAGCCGCAACTTCTTCGTGCCCGGGGTGCTGGCCATGCTGGTGGCCGTGGTGTCGATCATCCTCTCCAGCATGGCCATCGTGCGGGAGCGGGAGATCGGCACCATGGAGCAGATCATGGTGACGCCCATCGGCCGACTGGAGTTCATCCTCGGCAAGACCATCCCCTTTGCCCTCATCGGCTTCGTGGACGTGGCCCTCATCACCCTCATCGCCGTCTTCTGGTTCCGGATCCCGCTCCTGGGCAACCCCCTCATCCTCTTCCTGGGCACAGGGCTCTACCTGCTCAGCACCCTGGGTGTGGGCCTGCTCATCTCCACCGTGAGCGCCACCCAGCAGCAGGCCATGATGACGGCCTTCTTCTTCATGCTGCCGGCCTTCATGCTCTCGGGCTTCGTCTATCCCATCGCCAACATGCCCACGGTGGTGCAGTGGTTCACCTTCCTGAACCCGCTGCGCTACTACCTCGTGATCATCCGGGGCGTGTTCCTGAAGGGCCTGGGCCTTCCGGTGCTCTGGCCCCACATGCTGGCCCTGACCCTGCTCGGCACCACCACCCTGATCCTGGCAGCGGCCCGGTTCCGGAAGACTGGAGCCTGATTCAGGAAAAACAGTAGCTGGCGAGGCTGAGGCTACCCAGCTGCCAGCCGCTGAAGAGGCTGGTGGGAGCGCTGTCGGCAGCTCCCAATGCCACGAAGAGTGGATCGAAGTGCTCGGAGGTGGGCACCGACTCTGCTGCGCCGGGAGCTCC
>TBL_comb47_HYPODRAFT_10004289_pt1 | contig 16447 bp, 15 predicted proteins | sample TroBogypolimnion_40_FD_10682 | JGI IMG/M metagenome (IMG submission 10682)
GAAGCGGAAATGGGCTGGAGGCGGAGACAACTCAGAGCCGTTTTTCGCCGGGGATGAACGGTGATGGACGGGGATAGACAAGGTTCTGCTTTTCATCCCCGTCCATCCCCGCCATGCCCGGCCAAAAGATTTGTTTGCCGGTGGATCCCGTTGAACGAGGCCAGCCATGCGATGGCACAGCGGGCACCATAGTCCAGCCAACCCCGTGAATTCAAGAACTTGAAACCACCGATAAATGCTGATGAACGCCGATCAAGCAGTACGGTGGTGGGGCACCATTGCCCGGATCCACAGGGATAGGTCGTCCTGGTGTCCCATTCCAGGGCACAGGTCTCACACGCTATGACGCGATGAACCAAGAAAAAGGAGAAAGAAAGACCAAGCCACAAAACACACAGAGGTCACAATGCACCCCCCCCCACATGGCAAGGCAAGCCCTTGTCGTCTTTGTGTTCTTTGTGCTCTTTGTGGCTGAAGCTTTCTCTCTGAGGGGCACTTACTCCAGGCTAGAAGGGCCTGGATTCCATTTTTCTTGGTGCCTTGGTGGTGATCCGTTTCCCTTAAGCTCCAGTCATTCGATTCGCATCAATGACGACGATTGAGTGATGTTCAGACACCGGTAGACTGGCCCCTTGCGGTGGAGTGTCCCATGAAGCTCGTCACGTTCCTGCAGGGCCAGGCTGAGAAGATCGGCGTGGTGCTCGGCGATGGCTGCATCCTCGATGCCGCCGCCGCGGAGCCCAGGCTGGCGGTGGACATGCTCACCCTCATCCGCCGCCAGGACGAGCTGCTGCCCCTGCTACGGGCCCTGGTCGCCGCACCACCCATCGGGGCGCAGCTGGACCAGGCCACGGTACGGCTGCTGGCGCCGCTCCCGCGCCCCCTCTCCATGCGAGACGGCTATGCCTTCCGCCAGCATGTCTCGACTGCGCGGCGCAACCGGGGCCTGGAGATGATCCCCGAGTTCGACCACTTCCCCGTCACCTACTTCACCAATCACCTGGCCGTCACGGGCCCCGGCGATGTGCCCGCGCAGACGCAGCACCTGAACCGGCTCGACTACGAGCTGGAGCTGGCCGTGGTCACGGGGCGCCCTCTGCGCAATGCCAGTCTGGCAGAGGCCGACGCCGCCATCTTCGGCTACCTGATCATGAACGACTGGAGCGCCCGGCACCTGCAGATGGAGGAGATGAAGCTCTCCCTGGGCCCCTGCAAGGGGAAGGACTTTGCCACCAGCCTGGGCCCCTGGCTCGTCACCAAGGATGAGCTGGAGCTGGAGCACACGCCCCAGGGCGAGGTGCTCCACGCGACCATGACTTGTGAGGTGAATGGACAGCTTTTGTCCAGTGGCAACGCCGACAGCATGAACTGGACCTTCGCCCAGATCCTCCAGCGCAGCAGCTACGGCATCCAGATGCACCCCGGCGAAGTCATCGGCAGCGGCACCGTGGGGACCGGCTGCCTGCTGGAGCTGAACGGCTCCAATATCACGGACAACCTCTGGCTCAAAGAGGGCGATGAGGTGGTCATGGCCATCGCCGGCCTGGGCCGCCTGGTCAACCGCGTGGTCCGCGTGGAGGGCCCCAACCTGGACGACAGCCTGGTGAGCGCGGGCCCCCGGGGCGTGGACCATCGCTAGGTCATCCCCCTTCTAAGGTGATCCACCACGCCGGTTTTGGAGCATCATGGCCCCATGCGTCCGCTGCTGCTCCTCTTCCTCACCGCTCTGGGCCTGAGCGCCCAGACCTCCCTCGTCCACGCAGGGCGGCTGCTGGACCTGCGCACGGGGCAGGTCCGCCTGGACCAGGCGCTCCTGATCAAGGAGGGTCGCATTGCCGCCACAGGAACCTGGGCTCAGGTCTCAGCGGCGGCGCCGAAGGGAGTCACGGTCCTGGACCTCTCCGACCAGCTGGTGCTGCCGGGCCTCATCGAGGCCCACACCCACGTGCTGCTCCAGGGCAACCGCTTCAGCCAGGACTACGCGGACCAGATCCTCAAGGAGAGCATCCCCTACCGCACCCTGCGGGCGGCGGCCGCAGCGCGGGCCGGGCTGAATTGGGGCTTTACGGCCATGCGCGACCTTGGCACCGAGGGGGCGGGCTACGCGGATGTGGATCTCAAGAAGGCCATCGAGGCGGGCATCGTGCCCGGCCCCAGGCTCTTCGTGGCGGGCCGCGCCTTTTCCGCCACGGGCACCTACCCGCTCCAGAACTATGCCTGGGAGCTGGACCTGCCTTCCGGGGTGCGGGTGGTGGACGGCGTGGAGGCCATTCGCGTGGCTGTGCGGGACGAATTACGGCGCGGCGCGGACTGGATCAAGGTCTACGTGGACCGCGGCACCAGCCTGGGCGCGGACGGCCGCCTGCGCTCCATGACCAACTACCGGCCCGAAGAACTGAAGGCCTTCGTGGAGGAGGCCCACCGCCTGGGCAAGCGCACGTCCGCACACGTAAAGGGCTGGGACGGCATCGACGCGGCCCTCAGCGCGGGCTTCGACACCCTGGAGCACGCGGACGGCTTCACCGACGATCTCTTCGAGCGTGCCATCAAGCAGGGCACGTACTGGTGTCCGACCCTCTATGCGGGCCTCTGGGTGGCCGAGGGCCGTGGGCCTCTGGGGCGGAAGTCCACCGAGATGCTGGCCGTCGCCTTCCGCCGGGGCCTCGCCAAGGGCATGAAGATCGCCCTGGGCAGCGACATCGGCGCCTTCCCCTGGACCGAGAACCCCGCCAAAGAGCTGGCTCTCATGGTGCAGGATGGCATGACGCCCCTGCAGGCCCTCCAGGCCGCCACCCTGGTGGGTGCCGAGCTGCTGGGCCAGCCGGACCTGGGCCACCTGGGCCTGGGCGCCCGAGCTGACTTCGTGGCCCTCACGGAAGACCCCCTCAAGGAAATCACGGCGCTCCAGCGACTGCGGACCGTGGTGAAGGGCGGCGTGGTGGTGCGGCGGGACTAGCGTCTGCCTCACTTCAAACGTCGGACCTTGTCAGCCTTGCTGAACCTGGCATCGAAGGTGATGACCTCATCGGCGCCGTTGGAAAAACCAACCTGGGCAATCAGGTGGTCCGCAAAGCCTCCGCCCCCCCCTGCGCAGGTGGCTTCTAGGGCTTCCCAGACCAGCTGAGGGGCCTCCACACTCACGCCCCGGGTCTGGAGCAGAGATTCCATCGCGTCCAGGACTCGAATGCGCTCCCACCCGGCGCCACGCAGCACCCAGGAAAGCTCCGCCAGCACAAGCAGCGGAATGAAGACGCCTCCATGAGCCTGAGCCTCGGCTAGCGCCCTGCGGGCCTTCCTGGCCTGGGCCGGGTCATCGTTCAGGTGAGCGCGGGCCCAGACGTTCGTATCGGCAACGAGCATCACCAGATCCTCTTCCCCTTGGCCGCATCCATATCGTCCAGGCTCATGACACCTTGAGCCTTCGGGCCCGCATCGGCCAGCTTCCATAGATCATCAAGATCGTAGCGAACGGGTTCTCCCTGGAACCCCCCATGGGAGGTCAGGCTGAAGCGGATCCGGCTCCCCGTCTGGATACCGAGGTTGTCCCGCAAGGCCTTTGGCAGGGTCACCTGCCCCTTGGAACTCACGGTGGCCTCGACCTCGGTCTTGGACTGTTGGCCTCCGGCGGTCCACATGACAACACCTCCGCCTTACATTTTAGCCACTTTTGTCTTACTCGCAACCCGAGTACCAGGCTTGATGGGGGATCACACTCGAGCTTTTCAATTCTCTTGCTGGAAAGAATCAATCCCGCTAAATTCCAGGCCAACCTGAGGTTGCCATGCGTCGACTCACCCTCCTGCTCCTTGCTGGTCTGCTCAGCGCCCTGCCCGTCCAGGCCCAGAAGGCGCCCGTGCCCAGCCTGCGCACCTACTTCGCGGACGGGGCCAATCTGAAGGAAGGTGGCACGCAGCTCATCACCATCCAGACCCCCAAGGGCCCCTTCAAGGTCTGGACCAAGCGCTTCGGGAACAACCCCCGCATCAAGCTGCTCCTGCTCCACGGGGGCCCCGGCTCCACCCATGAAGGCTTCGAGTCCTTCGAGGGCTTCCTGCCCGCGGAGGGCATTGAGTTCATCTACTACGACCAGCTGGGCAGCGCCTACTCGGACCAGCCCAAGGACCGGGATCTCTGGACCACGGCCCGCTTCGTGGAGGAGGTCGAACAGGTGCGCGTGGCCCTGGGGCTGGACAAGGACAACTTCTACCTGCTGGGCCACTCCTGGGGCGGCATCCTCGCGGCGGAATACGCCCTGAAATACGGCGCCCATCTCAAGGGCCTGATCATCTCGAACATGATGATGAGCATCCCCGACTACAACCGCTACGCCGAGGAGGTCCTGGCCAAGCAGATGCCCCCTGAGGTGGTGCAGGAGATCAAGGCCATCGAGGCCAAGGGGCAGTACGACAGCCCCCGCTACATGGAGCTGCTGACGCCCCACTTTTATGCCCACCACCTCTGCCGCCTGCCGGAGTCACCCGATGCCCTCAATCGCTCCTTCGGCAAGATCAACAAGGACCTCTACGTGCTCATGCAGGGGCCCAGCGAGTTCGGCGCCTCGGGGCGCCTGGAGCAGTGGGACCGCAAGGCCGACCTGCCCAAACTGGCCATGCCCACCCTGGTCATCGGCGCCACCCACGACACCATGGACCCGGCCCACATGAAGTGGGTCTCCACCCAGGTGCAGCACGGCAGCTTCCTGCTCTGCCCCGAAGGCAGCCACTGCGCCATGTGGGATGACCAGGCCCACTACTTCCCAGGCCTCCTGCGGTGGCTGAAGGCCGTGGACGCTGGCAAACAGGGCGTGACTCTCCAGCCATGAGCGTCCTCACCTTCCTCCCGGCGGATCTGGGACCCATCGAAACCAATGCCCTGCTCTGCGGCGGCGTGGCACCCCGACCCATCGCCCTGGCCAGCACCCTCAGCGCCGATGGGGTGCGAAACCTCTCGCCCTTCAGCTTCTACAACGCCTTCGGCTCCAACCCGCCCACGGTGGCCTTCGCGCCCAACCGCCGGGGCCGAGACGGCACCCTCAAGCACACCTACTTGAACGTGGTGGCCACGGGGGAATTCGTTATCGCCACCGTGAGCTACGCCATGGTGCACGCCATCAATGTGGCCAGCGCCGAGTGGCCCGATGGCGTGGACGAATTCCCCAAGTGCGGCCTCACGCCCACACCCGCACAGCTGGTGGGCCCGGCCCTGGTCGAAGAGAGCCCCTTCCAGATGGAGTGCCGCCTTCAGCAGGTGGTGGAACTCGGCACCGGTCCCGGCTCGGGCCTCCTGGTCATCGGCCAGGTGCTGGCCTTCCACATCCAGGAGGCCTGCTTCGAGGGGGGCGTCCTGCACCCGGACGCCCTGGACCTGGTCGGCCGCAATGGTGGCGCCTTCTACACCCGGGCCAGCGGCACGGCCGTATTTCCGGTGCCCAAGCCCGTGGGCAAGCCCCTGGGCTACGATGCCCTGCCCGAGGCCCTCAGGCAGAGCCACATCCTCACGGCCAATGACCTGGGCCGCCTGGCCAACAGCCCTACCCTGCCGGACTTGGCCGCCATGCAGCGGCAGCCCGGCGATCCCATTGCCCTGGCGGGTCTGGACCACGCCATCCGGGGTGCTTTGGCTGCCGGGAACCTAGCCGAGGCTTGGCGCCTGGTGGGCTTGCGGTTGCGGACCTGAGCGAAACAGGACAAACCTGCCCGAAAGTTGGGACGCCGGGTCTTCCGGCCGAAAGGGGGGATAGGACACCCCATGCCCTTCCCATCCACCTGGTCTCTGCGCAGGCACCTGCTTTTCCTCGTGCTGCTGGCGGTCCTGCCCGCCCTGCTCATCGTGTTGGCTGCGGGCCTGGCCAGGCATCGGGTCTCCCTGCAGGCTTCGGAGCACGCCGCGACCACCGTGGCCCAGCTGGTTGCCAAGCAGCAGGAAGACCTGGCCGCCAATCTCCAGCAGAGCCTCTCCATCCTGGCCGAGGCCTCGGAGTTCCGGACTCAGGACGCCCCCGCCAACAATCGGCTCCTGCGCAACATCCTGAAGAAGAACCCGGGCCTCCTGGTGCTGTTGGCCGTGGACATCCGAGGCCGGGTCATCGCCTCCAGCGGGCGCATGGACCCAAGCATCCTTAATGATCGCAAGTATTTCCGATACGCCCTGCGTGCCCGACAGTTCGCCGCCGGCGAGTACGTCATCAGCCGCAGCACCGGGCGCCCCGTCTTCCACTTCGCCTACCCCGTCCTGGACCCCGCTGGGAAGGTGAGGCTGATCCTGGTGACGAGCCTCCGAATCAAGTCCCGCGACTTTGCTCCCGAAGTGAGGGCCCTCCCTCCCGGTTCCTCCCTGTCCATTCTCGACCATGGCGGCACCGTGCTTTACAGCAGCACCAGCACGGGGCTGCTGCCCGGCATGGCCTTTCCCCAGGAGCGGTTGGTCCCTGAATTAGAAGCCGGGCGCGGGCGAGTGCTCCGGGCCCGAGATGACCGGGGCACCGCCATCCTCGCCGCCACCAGCCGGGTCTACCTGCCAAGTGGGAGCGCCCCCTACTTCATCACCCACGTGGAGATACCCGAAGCCGCAGCCCTGGCCGGGGCGCGCCGCGAACTGGTAAGGAACCTGGCCCTGCTGCTCCTGGCGGCCGCCTCCGCCATGGCCGTGGCCTGGATCCTGGGTGGACGGCTGCTCATCAGGCCCATCCAGGCCCTGGTGGAGTACGTGGACCGGGTTGGCCAAGGCGATTTCGCCCTGGCCAACCACCCAGGCCGGACCGTCCCGGAGCTGAACCGCCTGGGCCGGGCCTTTGAGGAAATGACCCGCTCCCTCCAGCGGCACCACGAGGCTCTGCGGGCCAGCGAGGAACACTACCGCCTGATTTTCAACGCCGTGAACGAGGCCATTTTCATCCATGACCTTGAGAGCGGCGCCATCCTCGACGTGAATGCCAAGGTACTGGAACTGTACGACTGCACCCGGGAGGAGGCCTTGGCCTGCTCAGTGGAGATGCTCAGTGAAGGCCTGTCCCCCTATTCGCAGGCCGAGGCCATGGCCTGGATCCGCAAGGCCACAGCCTGGGAGCCCCAGGTCTTCGAGTGGCGTGCCCGGAGGCTCACAGGTGGTCTCTTTTGGGCCGAGGTGAACATGCGCCGCGCCAGGATCGATGGCGAGGAACGCCTGCTGGTCTCCGTCCGGGACACGGACGCACGCCACACCGCAGAGGTGGCCTCGCAGGAGCGGGAGACCCTCTTCCGCCGCCTCTTCGAGCGCTCCGGAGACGCCAACCTGCTCATCGACGGCCATCTCTTCGTGGACTGCAATCAGGTGGCCGTGGAGATCCTCGGGGCCCAGGATCGTGCCTCGGTGCTGAATACACACCCTTCAGCCCTATCGCCGGAATTCCAGCCGGATGGACAGCCTTCCCTGGAGAAAGCCGAGGAGATGATCGCCACGGCCTTCAAGCAGGGCAGTTACCGCTTCGACTGGACCCACCGCAAGCTGGACGGCACCGAGTTCCCCGTGGAGGTCACCCTTACAGTCGTGCCCTGGCAAGGCAAGCAGATCCTCCACACCACCTGGCGGGACCGGACCGAACAGCATCGGGCCGAGGCCCAGCGGCGGATCCTGGAGACGCAGTTCCTCCAGGCGCAAAAGCTGGAGAGCCTGGGTGTGCTGGCCGGGGGCATCGCCCACGACTTCAACAACCTGCTCACGGCGGTCCTGGGCAACCTGAACCTCGCGGAATTCAACCTCAGCCCCGAAGCGCCAGCCATGCCCTTCCTCCACAACGCAGAAAAAACAGTCCTGAAAGCCTCGGATCTCACCAAGCAGATGCTTACCTATTCCGGGAAGGGGCGCTTCTTTGTGAAGCTCCATGACATGAACGAGGTGGTGCAGGAGATGACGCACCTGCTCAAGGTATCCATCTCCAAGAAGGCCATCTTCCGCCTCAGCCTCACCGAGCAACTGCCCACCTTCGAAGCCGACGGCGCGCAGTTCCAGCAGGTGATCATGAACCTGGTGACCAATGCCTCGGATGCCCTGGAGGATCATGAAGGCGTCATCCACCTCAGCACGGGCGTGGAGGTCCTGGATGCCCAACTCATCGCCTCGACTTTCCCCTCGGAGCCCCTGGAGCCGGGGCGCTACGTCACCCTCGAAGTATCCGATACCGGCGCGGGCATCAGCCCCGAGGTTCTCAGCCGCATCTTCGACCCTTTCTTCACCACCAAGTTGACTGGGCGCGGCCTAGGACTCTCCGCCATGCTGGGCATCCTGCGGGGCCATAAGGCGGGCCTCAAGATCTACAGTGAAGTAGGGCGGGGTTCCACCTTCAAGGTCTACTTCCCTGCGGCGACCGGTGCGGCACTGCCTACGCTGGCCGTTGGACTGTCGGACCAGACCCGCTTTGAGGGCGTGGTCCTGCTGGTGGACGATGAGAAGACCATCCTCCAGGCCACAGGCTCCGCCCTGCAGCAGCTGGGCTTCACGGTGCTTCTGGCCGTGGACGGACTGGAGGCCATGGACACCTTCCGCAAGGAGCAGACCCGTATCGACCTGGTGGTCATGGACCTCACCATGCCCAGAATGGACGGCCGCGAGGCCTTCAATACCATGCGGCTGCTCAGACCAGACCTGAAGGTCATCCTCAGCAGTGGTTACAACGAGCAGGAATCCATTCAACCCTTCGTTGGCAAGGGGCTGGCGGGCTTTATCCAGAAGCCCTACACCCTGGATAGCCTCCGGCGCACCATCTCCCGCATCCTCCTGGACGGGGACTGAGCGCGCGAATTCCCTTGCCCGCCCCTCCGCTGGCCAGTAGGTTGACCTTCACCTCACCCGGAGTTCCCATGCACCCCCCCAGGCTGCTGCTTGCACCCCTGCTCGGCCTCGCCGTCCAGGCCCAGACCCCCTCACCGGAGCTGCGCACCTACCTCAAAGTGGACGCGCCCCTGGTGGCCATTGTCCACGTCCGCGTGGTGGACGGCACCGGCGCACCGACACGGCAGGACCAGACCCTTGTCCTGCGCGGGGGCCGCATCGAGGCCATGGGGCCCTCCTCCGGCACCGATCTGCCCAAGGGCTCCCAGGTGCTGGACCTCCAGGGCCACACGGTGCTGCCGGGTCTGGTGGGCATGCACAACCACCTCTTCTACACCGCCTCCATCCACAGCGATGACAAGGGCGCCGCCCTGGCGCCGGGGCGGATCTTCGCCGAGATCGGCTTTTCCGCGCCCCGCCTCTACCTGGCCTGCGGCGTGACCACCATCCGCACTGCGGGCAGTTTGGAGCCCTACGCGGATCTGAACATCAAGCGCCAGATCGATGCTGGGTTGCTGCCTGGCCCCAAGATGGACATCACGGGCCCCTACCTGGAGGGCCTAGAGCCCCAGACGCCCCAGATGCACGGCCTGAGCGGGCCCGAGGAGGCCAAGCGCTTCGTGGACTTCTGGGCCGACGCGGGCGTCACCTCCTTCAAGGCCTACATGAACATCAGCCGGGCGGAACTGGGCGCGGCCATCCAGGCGGCCCACGCCCGGGGCCTCAAGGTCACCGGGCACCTGGGCTCCGTCACCTGGCCCGAGGCCATGGCCCTGGGCATCGACAACTTCGAGCACGGCCCCGTCTACACGGATACCGAGTTCACGCCGAACAAGGCCCTGGATGCCTGTCCTCCAGTCTCGGCCTCCTGGCCCTCCTGGCTCCAGCAGGACCTCCAGGGCCCCGCGGTGCAGGCCCTCATCCAGCAGTTGGTGAGCCGGAAGGTGGCCCTCACCTCCACCCTGCCGGTCTTCGAACTCATAGTGCCCGGGCGGCCGCCCCTGCAGCCGCGCCAGCTGGCGGCCATGTCGCCCGAATCCAGAGCCAGCTACCTGGGGTCCCGGGGGCGGGTCAAGGTGGTGGCCAACAGCCCCGCCGAGCAGCTGCTGAAGAAGGAGATGGCCTTCGAGCTGGCCTTCGCCCGGGCCGGTGGGCTGCTCCTGGCGGGACCGGATCCCACGGGCATGGGCGGCGTGCTCCCGGGCTTCGGGGATCAGCGGGAGCTGGAGCTCCTGGTGGAGGCGGGCTTCACCCCCGTGGAGGCCATCCACATCTACACCGCCAATGGCGCCGCCTTCCTGGGTCGCCTGGACCGCATCGGCACCCTGGCCGTGGGCAAGCAGGCCGACCTGGTGGTGGTGAAGGGGGATCCCTCCACACACATCGAGGACCTGGAACAAGTGGTCACGGTCTTCAAGGACGGCCTGGGCTACGACTCCGCCAAGCTCATCGAATCCGTCCGGGGGCACGTGGGGATTCGCTAGCGCGGCTCAGAATCCGCAGCTCTATTCCAAGATCGGATCAGGCGAGCAGGTCCACCTTGGGGGTGGCCGCAGCCGCGGTCTGGCTGGAGCCCTGGCCCGTGGACGGGGAGCTGGCACCTGCGGCCTGGATGCCGTGCGTCAGGTTGTAGGCCTGTATCTCGGCCTCGGTCACGACGCCGTCCTTGTTGAGGTCGCGCGGATCGGTGCTGGTGGTCTTGGTGCTGGCCTGGGCCGCCTTGGTGGCCGTCTTGGCGGCGGCTGCGGCCTGGGTGGAGCCGACACTGGAGATGCTCATGGCCATGGGGTCCTCCTGGGACCGATCGGGATGGGAAGGTGACCCGATGCTGCTCTATCGGCACGGGGCCGGATTCCAGCATAGTCCCGGGGTCAATGGGGCCCCGGCACCGCTGAGTGGCGTTGGCGACCCGGCCAGTGTTGTTGGGGCGGAGCTCATGGGACCCAGACGGAACAACACTCGCTGAGGTTCAGGAGGGTGCGGAGGTTCGCAGAGAAAAGAAGGAGATCTATCCTTTATCTCAGCGACCTCAGCGAGTGTGTTTTTCTAAAGCCCAAGTCGCTCCCTGAGGCGGGGCGCGCCGCCGCGGCTGGCTTCGATCTCCAGGCCCCCCTGGAGGCGGATGATGGCCCGGCCGCCCGGAGCGGGCTTGAGGCCGATGACGGCATCGGGGCGCACCAGCAGGTGGCGGTGGATGCGCAGCAGGCCGGCCCCTGCGAAGGCGCTCTCCACTTCCGCCAGGCTGGTCCAGGTAGTGCGGAGCCGGCCCCCGGCGTGGGCCCAGACCACCTCGTTCTCCACCTCAAAGTGGGTGGTCTTGGCCAGATCCACCAGCACGACGCCAGCGCCGGCCTGCACGGGGAAGCGGTGGACGCTGGGGTGGGGCTCGGGACTCCTCGCCGGGGCCATCCGGGGACGCCGGGCCAGGATGCGGTCCAGGGCGCGGCCCAGGCGCGAGGCGGTGATGGGCTTCAACAGGTAGTCCACGGCCTCGGCGTCGAAGGCCTCTACGGCGTGCTCCGAAAAGGCCGTGGTGAGCACCACGGGGATGCGGCCCGGCACGGACTTCAGCAGCTCCATGCCATCCAGGTTCGGCATGTGGATGTCCAGGAAGAGAGCCTCCACGTCCCGAGGTGTCTGGAGCCAGTCCTGGAGCGCCCGGCCCTCGGGGAAGGTTGCTACCACCTGGCAGCCTGCCTCCCGCAGCAGGCGCACCAGGCGCTTGAGGCTGAGGCTCTCGTCTTCGGCAACGGCCACCCGGAGTCCCTCGGCGCTCATGCTACCCCCTCGCTGTTCCAGTGCAGGCTGGCCACGGTCCAATCCCCCTGCCGCTCCAGGGTGAAGGCGCCCTGGGCGCCGGTCCAGAGGGCGAGGCGCGCCCGCAGGTTGCCCAGGCCGATGCCCGTGGTGGTCTCCGCTGGGGCCAGGCCGCTGTTCTCCACTTGCAGCGTGATGCGCGCCCCCTCCCGGGTGCAGGTGATGCGCACCTCGCCCCCGGCTTCGCAGGGGCCGATGCCGTGCTTGATGGCGTTCTCCACCAGGGGCTGGAGAAAGAGGGGCGGGAGGGTCAGGGCATCGGCCCAGTCGGGCCAGGACCAGGCCACCTGCAGCCGCTCGCCCAGGCGCATCTGCTCCATCGTCAGGTAGGCCTCCACCAGGCGCCGCTCCTCACCCAGGGGCACCCGGGCCTGCTTCCCGTGGTGGCTGAGGCGCCGGTAGAGATCCGCCAGCTGCGTGATAACCGATTCCGCAGCCAGGGGATCCTCGTAGATCAGCTCCGAGAGGCTGCTGAGGGCGTTGTAGAGCACGTGGGGCTCCAGCTGGTTCTGGAGGGCTTTGGACTCGGCCTGACGGAGCAGCTCCGCGGTGGCCTGCTCCCGGGCCGCCATGGCCTCCTTTTCCGCAATGATCCAGCCCACCAGGAGGGCGAAGGCCAAGTTCACGAGGCCCAGGCCCCAGCCCGGATTCAACATGCGGGGACGCGGAGGCGGAAAACCCGGGCCCCAGTTCGGGGGCGGGCCGCCGGGGTACATGGGCCCGCCGGGCATGCCATTGAGGTGCATCGGCCCACCGTGCATGGGGTTCGGATGCAGCAGGTGGCTCAGGAGCAGCAGAGCCGCGATCCAGAAGGTGTTGAAGAGCAGGGCCGCCGCCAGTCCCCGGGCCAGACTGCCCCGAGCGGTCGAGGCCCCGTTCCACTGCCAGGGCACCGGGGCCAGGCTGAGGTGCAGGTAGACCGCCAAGAAGGGCAGCACCCAGTCCACGGCCGAAACCGGACGGTGGCTGTCCAGCAAGTGGAAGAGGCAGAAGATTCCGCCTACGCAGAGCACCACCACCCCGGTCCAGCGGTCCGTGAGGCGCCGCACCAGGGGGGGGAGGATCAGTTCTTGCCGCACGGGGACTCCAAGGGGGCCGCTGGAACCAGGAGAGCAGATTTCGAGCCCAACTGCAGGTCCGACCCGCCCAACGTCACCGGGGAACCGCTGAACGTTCACCGGCCCCGGCGCGATCGATTCCGAAAAGGGCTCATGGGCAGGCTGGGCCCCCTAATCCGGCCTTTGGGCCTGGTGCTTCCTGCCGGGCCCCCGGGCGGAGCCACGCACCACGAGCCTTCACGGCGGAGGCGCGAAACCGCCGGCGCGATCCAGCGTCCTGGCCCTGGAACATCCGACGGGGCTCAGCCGACATTCAGCGGCGCTCGAAGGCCACTGAGCCAGGCCCCATCAGCCATTCCGGCCGCCTGCCGAAAAGGTGGGGCCGGAGTTGGCCGGCGCTTTGCGGGGGCCCGGTGGAGCCGTGCTCCATGTCCACCCAAGGAGGGGGAGATGTCTGTTTCATCCATTCAGTCCTCGTCGGTGTCGAGCCTCGAGTATCTGGCGCTGCTGGCAACTCAGAAAAAGGCCAGCACCACGAGCAGTGGGTCCACCACGGGCACCACTGACAGCCTGACCCTGTCCCTGCAGGCTCAGATCCTGGCCCAGAGCCAGACTTCTGGCAGCAACCCCTTCCAGGCGGACTTCGAGAACCTGGGTTCCCTCATCCAATCCGGGGATCTGGCCGGGGCCAAGCAGGCCTTCACCGCCATGCAGGCCAAGCTGCAGGCCCATCAGGGTGACCAAGGCAGCGACCCGATGGCCACGGACTTCGCCGCCATCGGCAAGGCCCTCGATGCCGGGGACACCACAGCGGCCAAGGCGGCCTGGCAGACCATGGCAACCAAGCTCCAGTCCTTGGGCACTCCGGACTCCGGCACCAACCCGCTGCAGGCGGACCTCACGCAGCTGGGCAAGCTCCTGGACGCCGGCGATCTCGCCGGGGCCAAGGCGCTCTACAAAACCATGCAGTCCAAGCTGCAGGGACATCACCCTCCGCCGCCAGACAGCTCCAGCAGCTCTAGTAGCTCTAGTAGCTCTAGTAGCTCCAGCAGTGGCAGCAGCCTCGACTCCAGCCTCGCGGCCATCGGCAGCGCCCTCGATTCCGGCGACCTCAGCGCCGCCCAGGACGCCTGGACCAGCCTCATGCAGGACCTCCAGAAGCGCAGCGCGACCTGAAAACAGGTTCCACCACGAAGACGCGAAAACAGCAGGTCTTCTGCAGCATCGCGTCTTCGTGGTGGATCAGTTGATCTTCATGAGTCCCCGGTCTTGGGATCGCCGCTGCGGTGGTGCACGACACGCTGGGGGTAGGGAATTTCGATGTCGGTCTCGCGGAAGGCCTGGAGGATGCGGCGGCGCAGCTCCCGAGCCACATCCCACTGCGCGCCGGGAGCGGTCTTGGTGAGGGTGCGGACAAGGTAGCCGGTTTGCGTGAGGGCATCGATGCCCTTCACGTCCGTGGGCTCAATCACCCAGTCCGGACGATCCTTCTGCAGCTGCGCTCCAGCGGTCTGGATCACCTGGAAGACCACGTCAGGCTCCGTCTCGTAGCCCACCTCCACTTCCACCAGGGCCCGGGCGAAGTCCTTGGACAGCACGATCACGCGCACGATGGAGCCGTTGGGGATGAAGTGGGCGCGGCCCTCGGCGTCCCGCAACTGGGTGATGCGCAGGGTCATGCGCTCCACAGTGCCGATGTTCTTGTCGTCCACGTTGATGATGTCGCCCACGCCGAACTGGTTTTCGAGGAGCAGGAAGAAGCCGCTGATGACATCCTTCACCAGGCTCTGGGCGCCGAAGCCCAGGGCCACACCGGCCACGCCCGCACCAGCCACCAGGGGCCCGATGTTCACGCCGAATTCCTGGAGGGTCATCAGCAGGAAGAAGGCGATGACCAGCACCCGGGAGGCGTTGGCCAGGACGGCGCCCAGGGTCTCGGCGCGGCGCTCGGCCTCAGAAGTCACATCTGCGTTGCCGTCATCCACGGCCCGCCGCACGGCCCGGGTCACCAGCTTCACGGCCCCCAGGAGGGCGAAGCAGGCCGCAGCCACCAGCAGCAGGTGGGCCAACCGGGACCAGCCCGAATTGCCCAGCCAGGCGGAGGGGCCCTGAGAGCCATCAGATAGCAGGATTGAGACGAGGCCTGGAAATAGGTTCATGCGGTTCTCCACTTCCAGCGTACCGGATGTCCAGCAGGGCGCAGGACAAGAAGGAGAGGGGCGGGCTAGGGTGGCTATTTCCAATAAATGAAATATTCATGCCGTTTTTATCTATTTGCACTTGCGCAACCACGCTTAATAGCCGAGATTGGGGTTCATCTTTCCATGGGCAGCCCATGACCAATCTGCACGCGCTCGACCGCCGCAAACACCGGGGGCCCTTCCGGATCATGTTCATGGACTTCAGGACCTTCCTGCGCCGCGTCCTGCGGCTGGGCTCCCACTGAAGTCCAGCCCCTACTTCCAGGAGGCCCAGTAGTCGGGGTTCTCCACCAGCTCCGCCGCAGGCGTGGCCTTCAGGGGCCGGTAGGTGTCCACCATGACGGCCACCTCGTCCGTGCGGTCCTTGGTGCGGCTGAGGGGGATGACCTTGGGGTGGGGCCCGTGGTGGATGCCCTGGGGATGCCAGGTCATCATCCCCGCGCCGATGCCGTCCCGGCTGAAGAAGTGGCCCGCACTGTAGAAGAGCACCTCGTCGTAGTCGATGTTGGAATGGAAGAAGGGCACGCGCATGGCGCCTTCTTCTTCCTCGAAGGGCCGGGGCAGGAAGGAGCAGATGACGAAGTTCTGGGCGATGAAGGTGCTGTGGGCGCTGGGCGGCAGGTGGTAGCGGGCGCTGAGCACCGGACGGATGTCCTTCACGTTGATGCGCCAGACCGTGAGGTCCCCCTTCCAGCCCACCGCATCCAGGGGGTTGAAAGGGTAGAAGACCTTGGTGATCTGACCTTCGCGCTTGATGTGGACAGCCCACTCTCTTGGTGTCGCGTCGTAGGGCTCCAACTCCGGAGTGTCGATCATGGCCGGGTCGAAGATGGCGTTGGGTCCGAGCTGATTCCGGTCGGGGATCGTGACTTCGCTGAAACTTTCGATGAGCATGTAGCGCTGGTCGCCATTGGCGGGCAGGAAACGATACGTGGTGCCCCGGGGGATCACCAAGTAGTCACCGGTGGCATAGGTCAGGGCACCGAAGCTGGTCTCCAATTTTCCGGCGCCGGCATGGATGTAGTAGACGTCATCGCCATCGGCATTCCGGTAGAAGAAGTCCATGGCCGCAGGCGCCACCCAGTGCAGGGCCACGTCCTGGTTGTGCAGCAGGCAGATGGGCGCATAGGCGGCCTCCGTGGAGCCCAGCATCGAGGCTCGGACAGCCTCTTCAGCCGAAGCCTTCAGGTGATTCAGGTCGTAGCTGTGGGGGCGCAGAGGCCCCTCGATGCGGGTCCAGTCCGTGACCGGGTGCAGGCGGTAGAGGTGCGTGGTGCGCCCGAAGAAGCCCTGGCGCGCATGCTCCTCCTCGAAGGTGCCCGGCGGAAGGTCCACGTGGGCCTGCCGCGCGTGGACACCCTTGCGCAGGGGGAAGAGCGGCGTTGCCTTCTGGGACATGGGAACCTCGGGAGCGGGGTTTCATTATCTCCAAAAAAGAGTTCCTGATTACCAAGCATTCTCAGCCAAATAGAGGAGCTTGATGGGCATGGGCGGAGTTCTGGCGGCGGCGTGAAGTAGGCGTGGCAGGAGGCTGGATAGGTCGAAGCGCCGGTTGTAGCGCCACTG
>TBL_comb47_HYPODRAFT_10004290_pt1 | contig 16446 bp, 12 predicted proteins | sample TroBogypolimnion_40_FD_10682 | JGI IMG/M metagenome (IMG submission 10682)
CGGGCGAAGGCGGAGGCCGGGTGGTGCTGGAACACGTGGCCGAAGAAGGCGGCACCGGCAGGCCCCGCCTCGAGATCCAGGTCCGGGCCGACCAAACGCCGGTGGCCGTCTTCGCCGGCTTCCATGGCGCCAAGGTCATGGAGGAATGCAAGGTTCCCGCGCTGGACCAGGGCCGGGGCGAAACCAAGTCCGCAGGGCTGGCGGAGGGGACGACCCCGGCCGCCCGGCAGACCTCGGCCCGCTTCTTCAACCGGTCGGAGTCCGATCTTCTGCTGCACAGCGGGACGCAGGAGTGGGGCTGCCGGAAATCCGCGCTCTCCGTTTTCCGCCTGGACGGCCAGGGCCGCCCGGTGGAGCGGACCCGGGGCTGGGACCGGCATGACCGGGGGGTGGTGGTGGGGCGCGGCGAGGGGATCCAGATCTGCCTGGCCGAGGCGCCCGGCGGCGATCCCATGGACGGGCGGGAGGAGTGGCACTTCCTGCTGGAAAAGGACCCCTTCGACGAGGATTTCCCTTCGGGAGGTGAGCCGAAGCTGATCCTTCTCAAATATGCCGCTTCACACGGCAAGGACGGCACCGAGGTCCGGCTGGAATCGGAGGACAAGTCCGGGCGGGACGGGCTGGTGGGATCCATCTTCGACACTCGTTCCTGGAACCTGCCTCGGTTCTGATACCAAGCGAGGCGGAAAAGGTCACGCGCCTTCGGGAATCTGTTCGTAAGTGGTTAGGGAGAAAAAAACTAGCCGGGGATGAACGGGGATGAACGGGGATGAACGGGGATTTCATTTGTGGATGCGGCCTGCAGACCGCATCCACTAAAACCATCCCCGTTCATCCCCGTGCATCCCCGGCTAAAACAAGCCTTGGATCTACCCGTGACCCATGGCCCCGGACGCTATTGCCATTTCCTCTTCCGGACCTCTGATCCTGGCACCAGCCGACCCAGTCGATCTGGAATACGCTTGTCGCCGAGGCTCGCCGAGAAAAGCCAAACTGGATTTCATCCCAGCTTCTTGATCAGGTTGATTCCGGGATTCCGTACTAACGTTCCTTACGGTAGGACTCCGCCAGGAGCGAGATGTAGTGGGTGACCCCCTGGCGGTCGCCGAAGCGGCTGAGGTTGTCCAGCAGCTGCATCATGCAGGCCGGGCAGCCGGTGGCGACCGTGCCGGCGCCGGTCTTGACGATGTCCAGCGCCTTGTTCCGGCCCAGGGCCGAAGATGTCCCGTAGTGGGTGAGCACGAACGAGCCGCCGCTGCCGCAGCAGGTGTCGGGCGCCGACATCTCCCTGAAGGTCAGGCCGGGGATGCTCCTGAGGATCTCCCGGGGCTCCGCCGCGACCTTCATGGTCTTCTTCAGGTGGCAGGAGTCGTGGTAGGTGACCACCTTGTCCACCACGCCCCTGGGCTGGCGGAACCGGATCACCTGGGTGAGGAAGGTGGAGATGTCATAGGTCCGCTTCGCCCACCGCTCGGCCTTGGCCCGGTAGACCGGGTCGCCGGCCATGAGGTCGACGTAGTCGTGCTGCCAGGCGCCGCCGCAGGAGCCGCAGCCGGTGATCAGGTAGTCGCAGCCGGTGGCCTCGAACTGGTCCAGGTTGTTCCGGGCCAGGTTGCGGGCGGTGTCGATGTCGCCGTGCACCAGCACCGGGATGCCGCAGCATGACTGGCCCTTGGGGATATGCACCTCGACCCCGTTCTCGGTGAGCACCTCGATGAGGTCCATGCCGGCGTCGGGGTAGAAGTAGTTGAGCGAATCCCCGGTGAAGAAGGCCACCTTCACCTTGACGTCTTCGGGACGGACCACCTCGGGCACCCGGTCCCGGAGCGGGGTCACGGTCAGTTCGGGCATCTTCCGGCCGGCGTCGAAGCCCAGGCTGCCGCCCACCAGGGCGAACGGCGAGCGGGGGGAGATCGCCTTGATCCGCTTGTCGCCCTTGAAGGCGATGCCCTGCAGGGCCGCGCCGGCCTTCATGCCCTTGTCGAACAGGCGGGGATTCCTCAGCGTGGCGAAGATCATCCTCTTCAGCCAGGGCAGGCCGTTCTTGCGCACCAGCGCGGCCCTCAGGGCGATGGCGATGCGGTCGAAGCCGACCTTGGTGGGGCAGTTGCTCATGCAGGATTTGCAGACCAGGCAGTTGAACGCCATGTCGTAGACGTCCGGGTCGTCCAGCTCCAGCCGGCCGTCCAGGACCGCGTCGGCCACGGCGATCTTGGACCGGGTGACGGCGGCCTCGTCCTTGTCCACCGAATAGACCGGGCAGACCGCCATGCAGTTGCCGCACTTCATGCACTTGTCGATCTCGGTGCGGACGATCTCCAGGTCGTCGTGGTAGGTTCCGGTCATGCCAGCACCTCGGGCAGGGGCACCATCTTCCCGGGGTTGAGCAGGTAGTCCGGGTCCAGGGCCTCCTTGATGGTGCGCATCAGGTCCAGGCCGCTCTGGCCCAGCTCGTCGCTCAGGTATTTCATCTTGGCCATGCCGATGCCGTGCTCGCCGGACAGGGTCCCGCCGAGCTGGAGCGCGGTGGCGAAGATCTCGTCCACGGCCAGGTGCACCTGCGCGGTCATGGCCTGGTCGTACTTGTCGAACAGGATGGTCGGGTGCAGGTTGCCGTCCCCGGCGTGGCCGAAGGTGCCGATGGTGACCCCGTACTTCGCGGCGATCGCTTCGCAGGCCACCAGCATCTCGGTGATCCGGCTGCGCGGCACGGTGGCGTCCTCGACGATGCAGGTGTTGTTGAGGGAGGCGAGCGCCGGCAGCGCGTTGCGCCGGGCCGCCCAGAGCTGGTCGCGCTCGGCGTCGGTGTTGGCGGCCTTGTAATCGCAGTTGTTCCGCCCGAGCACGGCGATGACCGCCTCGGCCTCGGTGTTCACCAGCTCCTCGGACATGCCGTCCACTTCGCAGAGCAGCAGGGCCTTGGCCTCCACCGGCAGGCCGATGTTGGCGAACGCCTCGACGGTCCGGATGGTCATGTTGTCCATGATCTCCAGGGTGGCCGGGATGACCTGGGCGGCGATGATGCCGGCGACCGCGTTGCCGGCGTCCTCCAGGGTCTGGAACACCCCCATCATGGCCCGGCGGTACTTCGGCGCGGGGATCAGCTTACAGGTCAGCTCGGTGGTGATCCCCAGGGTCCCTTCCGAGCCGATGAACAGGGTCGAGAAGTCGTAGGCGGTGACGTTCTTCACGGTCTTGCCGCCGAACCGGACCTTGGCCCCGCTGGGCAGGACGACCTCCATGCCCATGATGTAGTTCTTGGTGACGCCGTACTTCAGCCCGCGCAGACCGCCGGAGTTCTCGGCGCACGAACCGCCCAGGGTGGCGGTGGCCACCGTGCCCGGGTCGGGCGGATAGATGAGGCCGTGCCCGGCGACGGCCGCGTTGAGTTCGCCGATCACCACCCCGGGCTGGACCGTGGCGGTGAGATTGGCGGGATCGATCTCGAGGATCTTGTTCATCCGCTGGAAGGAGAGGACGATGCCCTTCCTCAGCGGGATGGTGCCGCCGCTCAGGTTGGATCCGGCGCCCCGGGGATAGATGGCCAGGCCGTTGGCTTTGGCGATCCTCACCACCTGCTGGACCATGTCGCTGCTGGTCGGCAGCACGACGACGTCGGGCAACTGGCGCGGCATGTCGGCGGTGGCGTCGTAGCTGTAGGCCAGCATGTCCATCTTGCCGGTGAGTACGTTCCGGTCGCCGACCGCACCCTGAAGTTGTTGCACTACCGCCTTGTCGAGCATCCGCTTCTCCTGTCGCGACCGCACGTCCGGCGCAGGGCTGACGTGTGATGAAGGTTCAATGGTCTGGGGGGGGGTTCGGGGATAAGTATACCATCCCAACTGTCCCTGCCCCGGGAGCGTCTATGATCGTTCATAGTCCATTTGCATTCCCGCACCCGTGAAAGGCCTCCCATGTCCAGTGCTCCCCGAATCCTCATCGTCGGCGGTGTCGCCGGAGGCGCCAGCGCGGCCGCCCGGGCCCGGAGGCTGTCCGAGGACGCCGACATCGTCCTGTTCGAGCGGGGCCCCTACGTGTCCTTCGCCAATTGCGGGCTGCCGTACCACATCGGCGGGGTCATCGCGGACCGGTCCAAGCTGCTGGTCCAGACCCCGGAAAGCCTCAGCGCCCGCTTCGACCTCGACGTGCGGGTCAACACCGAAGTGCTGTCCATCGACCCCGCGGCCCGGACCGTGGCGGTCCGCAACCTGAAGACCGGCCGCGAAAGCACGGAACGCTACGACGCCCTGGTGCTGAGCCCCGGCGCCGAGGCCATCCGGCCCGGGATTCCCGGAGCCGGCGGCGAGCGGATTTTCACCCTCCGCAACCTGGGCGACATGGACGCCATCCTGGCAGCCATGCCCAAGGACGGGGCAGGGCGGGCCCTGGTGGCCGGGGCGGGCTTCATCGGGCTGGAACTGGCCGAACAGTTCCGGCTCCGCGGGCTGCCGGTCACCCTGGTGGAGAAGCTGCCCCATGTGCTGGGCCCGGCGGACCATGAGATGACCATCCCGCTTCAGGAGGAACTGGTCCGGCAAGGGGTGGACCTGCGGCTGGGGCGCTCGGTCGCCGCCTTCGAAGAGACGGACGGGATCCTGGAAGCGGTCCTGGACGACGGCGGCCGGATCCCCTGCGCCCTGGCCGTGCTGAGCGTCGGGGTGCGCCCCGACACGCGCCTGGCCAAGGCCGCGGGGCTGGCCATCGGGACCACCGGCGGCATCCTGGTGGACGACCGGATGCGCACCAGCGACCCCTGCATCTACGCCGTGGGCGACGCGGTGGAGGTCCGCGAATTCGTCAGCGGCGAGCCCGCGCTCATCCCGCTCGCCGGACCGGCCAACCGCCAGGGGCGCATCGCCGCCGAGGTCATCCTGGGCCGGGACAGCCGCTACAAGGCCAGCCAGGGCACCGCCATCTGCAAGGTGTTCGACCTGGCGTTCGCCATGACCGGGCTTTCCGAAGCCGCGCTGCGGCGCAAGGGGCTGCCCTACCGCCGCACCTACGTGCAGCCGGCGGACCACGCGACCTACTATCCCGGCGCCCGGCCGATCCTGCTCAAGCTGCTGTTCGAGCCCGGGGAAGGGCGCATCCTGGGGGCCCAGGCGGTGGGCGCCGGGGGCGTGGACAAGCGCATCGACGTGATCGCCGTGGCCCAGCGGGCCGGGCTCACCGTCTTCGACCTGGAGGACCTGGAGCTCTGCTACGCCCCGCCCTTCGGCAGCGCCAAGGACGCGGTCAACATGGCCGGGTTCGTGGCCGCCAACGTGGTCCGGGGCGACGTGGTGCTCTGGGAGCCGGAGGAACTGGCCGGGCTGGGCGAGGGCCAGCTGCTGGTGGACGTGCGCACCTTCCAGGAGAACGCCCAGGGCACCATCCCCGGGGCGGTCTGCGCCCCGGTGGACGAACTGCGGGACCGCCTGGAGGATCTGCCCCGGGACAAGGAGCTGCTGGTCTTCTGCCAGGTGGGCCTGCGCGGCTACGTCGCCGCGCGGCTGCTGGCCCAGCATGGCTTCAAGGTGCGCAACCTGTCGGGGGGCTACCGCCGCTACGGGCTGTGGCGGACCACTCAGCCGTAGGTCAGCCGCCCGGCTCCCGGGTCTTCAGGGTTGCTCCCCTGGCCGCACGGGGCACGCTTCGCAGGGGGAAGGCTGGCCTTCGGCCACGGCGGCCTTGGCCGGACAGCGTTCGCAGCGTTCCGGGCCGGTCATGCGGAAGGAGCCGCCTTCGATCCGCAGGGCGCAGCCTTCCACCAGGGCCTTGGTGACCTTCCGGTGGGCCGAATCCAGCACCCGGCCGAAGGTGGCGCGGGAGACCCCCATGCGTTCCGCCGCCTCGTGCTGGTAAAGGCTCTCCTTGTGGGCCAGCCGGAGCGCCTCCAGCTCTTCGACGGACAGGTTCACCTCCTCCAGCACCGACAGCGGAACCGCCCGGGGCTTGAAGTAGCTCACCCCGGGCATTTCCTCCACACGTTTGCAGCAGGGGCGACGGGGCAAGAAACCCTCCGGATCCAGTATGACCCGTCCCCCCTTGGAACGGGGGAGGGTTCTCGGAGGGGCCGGGCGCTACAGGGGGACGATCTGGATCCCGTTGATGGGCGCCCGGGGGTAGGCGTCGGAACTGGCGGAGGGGATCGCGGTGAGGTTGAAGGCCGTCGCGTTGACGGTGAACTTCACGTAGTTGCCGGCGGAGCCGGAGGCCTGCCTGTAGCTGCCGGTGAAATTGGTGTTGGCGGCGTCGGTGAGGGTGATGTTGGTGGTGGTGATCCCGGTGCCGCTGATCTGGTAGATGCCCGAGCGGGTGGCGCTGCTGTTGTCGCCGTCGGCGTAGACCAGCACGCTGTAGCCCGCGGCGTTGGCCGGGAGGCCGGAGATGCGGACGATGGTGTTGGCGCCGGCCGCGTCCAGGTAGCCGGACATCATGTGCAGGTCGTTGCTGGTGCCGGTGGCGGGGAGGCTCCAGACCCCGCTGGCGCTCCACCTGAGCGTGGCCGTGGTGGCCGCGCCGGTTTCGTCCAGCAGGGCCTGGGCCACCGATTGGACCGCGCCCTGGGCGTTGTTCCAGTGGGACCTGGAGAACACTCCGGCCGTTTCGGTGGAAGCCATGACCGTGCCCCGGCCGGTGAAATCAATGCTGATGATCCTGCCGCCGGCCGCCGAGGGCGCGAAGGTGGCGCTGATGGCGTGGTTGGCCGCCACGTTGCCGAAGGTGTAGGAGGAGATGGCGCCCTTGCCGGTGCCGTCCACGGTGACCGCGAGGATGCTGTAGCCGGACGCCGGGGCGATGGTGAAGGTCTGGCTGGCCCCGCCGGCGACGGAGACGGCTCCCGATGGGGTGATGCTGCCGCCGGTCCCGGCGCTGGCGGTGATGGTGTACTGGCCCGCCGGCGCGCTGAAGGCGGCGCTGATGGTGTGGCTGGCCATCACGTTGCTGAAGGTGTAGGTGGCGATGGCGCCCTTGTTCACCCCGTCCACGGTGACCGCGAGGATGCTGTAGCCGGAGGCGGGGGTGATGGTGAAGGTCTGGCTGCCCCCGTTGCCGACGGGGACGACGCCGGAGGGCGCGATGGCGCCGCCGGTCCCGGCGCTGGCGGTGATGGTGTACTGGCCGGGCGCGCCGAAGGCCGCGGCGATGGTGTGCCCGGCGGAGACGTTGCTGAAGGTGTAGGCGCAGATGGGGCCCTGATCGGCGCCGTCCACGGCCACGCTGCTGATCGCGTAGCCCGCCGCGGCGTCCACGTTGAAGGTCTGGTTGGCCCCCGCGGCCACGCTGACGTTGCCGCCGGGGGTGATGGTCCCGTTGGCCCCGGCGCTGGCGGTGATGGTGAAGGGGCCGGCCAGGGCGGCGTTCCAGATGTCGGCGATGGGCGCGGTGCCGGCGGCCCGGCCCGCGTGGCCCAGGCCGTACAGGTCCTCCACGGTCCGCAGGACGTTGTCGTGGTTGATGATCTCCCCGTAGGTCCCCGGCTTCACCATCGGGCCGCTGAAGATCGTGGTGATCTGGTTGTTGCCGCCGGTGTCGTCGTCCTCGTCGAAGGTGACGATCAGCAGGCTGTTGTTGGCCTTGGCCCACTGGACGTAGCCGTCCAGGTTGCCCTGCAGCCAGCTGTCCGCGGCCTGGATGGTGCCGTCGTGCATGTCGTCGTCCAGGTTCGGCACCACGAAGGAGACGGTGGGCAGGTCCTGGAAATGGCCCTTGGGGAAGGCCGTGAACGGCAGGTTCAGGGCGGCCGGGACATCGGTGAACATGGACCAGGGATTGTGCTTGCGGGCATAGGCCCCGGAGCTGCAGCCGGCGTAGCCCGCCGACGGCAGGTCCTCCGAGTAGCCGGCGAAGGTCCGGTGCGCGGCCAGCAGCTGGCCGCCCAGGTTCGGGGCGGTGAAGCTGTTGGGGCAGGAGTCGCTGGTGACGCCCTGGGTCGAGCCGGAGAACAGCTCCAGGTAGTTGGGCTCGCTGGGGTGGCCCACCGCGAAGGACTGGGTCATCAGGGCGCCCCCCTTGGCCAGGGCGTTGAAGTAGGGGGCGGCGCTGGAGCCGATGATGTCGGCGTACCCGTGGTTTTCCTCGATGACGATGACCACGTGGTCCGGGGGCGCCGCGGGCAGGGCCGCTCCGAGCGGCAGCCCCGGCGCCGCGGCGGCGGCCGCGAACAGGGAGAGCAAACCGGCACGGGCTTTGGAAGGGATCATGAAAAGCCTCCTGGTCAAATGGGGTATTTAAAAATCTAATGACATGACGAACAAACCATCGATCACGTGGATGGACGGTAAAAGGGTAGATTGTTTAAATGGCTAGGGATATTTTTTTTAAATTCCATGAACTTGACGCAATAATTCATGCGTTGGAAATCCATCGATTTGAGATGGAATCGATCATTCTGGTTGATGGATTTCCTCACGATGACGTGGCGTAATTCTCATTTCCATATTTTATTAGGCTTGGCAAAGCATCAGGGACTGGCATCGGATTTGCGATTGTGACCCCAGAGGGGGGCTTATGGGATTGAACCATTCTTCCAGGGTCAGCATGCTCCGGGGCCTGGCCCTGATCGCGGCGATGGGGGCCTCGGCCTGGGCGCAGGAGGATCCGGCCCGGCCCTGCGGGGTCGCGGAGTTGCCTCCCGTCTACTACGCCAGACCGGAGCTGGCCCCCCCCGCGACCGTCACGTTCCAGCGGAGCACGGCCGACCTGTTCAATCCCGAGCGGGGCTTCGTGGACTCCATCGATATCCTGAACACCTCGGACTACTCCGGATACCGCAGCCAGAACGTTTCGCTCCTGTGGTCCTACGTGCGGCTGGACGCTTACCGCGGCACGCCCCTGCCGGCGGGCTTCCTGTCCAACCTGGACGCCGCCCTCGCCCGGGTCCGGGCGGGCGGGGTCAAGGTGTTCCTCCGGTTCACCTACAACTTTTCCGGAAGCGATCCGGACGCGCCCATGAGCGTGATCCTCAACCACATCTCCCAGCTGGCGCCGGTCCTGAACAAGTATTCCGACGTGATCGCCTTCATGCAGGCGGGCTTCATCGGCGCCTGGGGCGAATGGCACAACTCCACCAACGGGCTGGACAACACGGCGTCCCACCAGACCATCCTGTCCGCCCTGCTGGACGCGCTGCCCAAGACCATGATGGTCGAGCTCCGCTACCCCATCGACAAGAGCGAGATCTTCAATTCGACGGCGCCGCTAACCCCGGCCACGGCCTTCACCCAGACCGACCAGGCCCGGGTGGGCTACCACAACGACTGCTTCCTCGCCGATTCGAGCGACGGCGGGACCTACCCCTCCGGAGGGACCGACTGGAAGGCCTACCTGGCCCAGGACGGGCGGTTCGGCCCGGTGGGCGGCGAGACCTGCGCCCTGGATTCCCCGCGCTCGGACTGCCCCACGGCGCTCAGCGAGCTGAGGTCCCTCCACTTCAGCTGGCTCAACCGGGACTACAACGGCGACGTCATCTCCAGCTGGAAGAGCCAGGGCTGCTACAGCCAGATCCAGCTGAACCTGGGCTACCGGTTCGTGCTCAGCTCCGCGACCTACAGCCAGATCGTGCGGGCGGGCCAGCCCCTCAGCCTCCAGCTGAACCTGGCGAACGAAGGCTTCGCCTCCATGTACAACAACCGGCCGGTGGTGCTGGTGCTGGACAACGCCAGCAACCGGATCGAGCTGCCCCTGCCGGTGTCCGTGGTCGATCCCCGGCGCTGGGAGTCCAACGGGGCCATCCAGATCAACGCCTCGGTCACGATCCCCGCCGGCACCCCGCCGGGCTGCTACCGAATGTCCCTGTGGCTGCCGGACCCGGCCCCGGGCCTCAGGCTGGACCCGTTGTACGCGGTGCAGTTCGCCAATGTGGGGATCTGGGACGCCGGCAAGGGGTTCAACGTGCTGGCGCCCCGGTTCCCGGTCCTGGCGCCGTGATCAGCTCTGGGTCTGGTGCCTCTGGTGCTGGAGGGTCCGCCGGACCAGGCGCTCGGCCACGCCCATGGCGTGGTCGAAGGCCTCCCGGGCCGCCAGGGCGGTGCGCTCCACCGCCAGCCGGACTCCCCCCTTGAGGGTGACGTCCAGGGCGCAGGAGACCAGGGGCTCGTCCCCTGCCTCGCCCGTGCGCTTCATGTGGATCTCCAGCCCCTGGATGTGCTGCGCGAACTTGCCCAGTTTGCCGTCGACCCGCTCGGCCAGGTAGGCCTGGGAGGATGGGTCCGGGGCGATGCCGTAGGATCGGATGGGAAGGGGTTCGGCGATGTCCATGATCAGTTCCTACAAGGGGCAAGCATTGTCACTGGCGGCTGAAGCCATGGACAAACTCAATTCAAGAATCGCGCCAACCTGAAAACGAAGCTGAATCAAGGGCCGGGACCGACCTTGGGCGGTTCCGGCAGGGCAATTTGCCCGGGCGGCAGGGAAATATTCCCTGTCGTCCCGCGATTGACCTTGATGACCTCCAGCCATCCGGGGAACTCAGCCTTTCCAGAGCATCATTCCCGCGGTGACCAGCATCAGCCCGGCGAAGGCGCCCCTCAGGCGCCGCGCCGGAACGCTGAGGGCGAGGGCCGCTCCGAGGTAGGTGCCGAACGGGAACCCGGAGGCGAGCCCCCCGAGGATCAGCCAGGGGAATCCGGTCCCGCCGGCGTAGACCAGCACCCCCGGAAAGCGGATGGGGAGCACCATGACCGTCAGTGAGATGAGCTGGGCCTGGAGTTGGGGAAGGCGCAGCCACAGGGCGAGCAGGGGGATCATGACGACGCCGCCGCCGATCCCGAACAGGCCGGACAGCAGGCCTCCCGAAAGGCCGGTGGCCAGGGCGCCGGCGAACTGGGCCGGAGCGTGGGAGATCATGGCGTATTGAAATAAATATTAATTAAATTCAACAATATGAAATTAATTTTTAAATGTAATAAATTAATAAAAATAACAATTATATATTGAAATAAAGGATATTTAAAATTGTTAAAAATTTACAATCCAGATAGGATGAATGCCGTCTCCGGGGCAAAGGACAAGTCTGAACGATCCTCGGCGTTTTTCAATGGGCATGCTCATGAGCGATGTTTCTTCCACCATTGGGCACGAATTCCATCTGGCAGCCCACCCTGCGCTGCTGGCGGCCATCGGCGGCACCCCCCTCCTGCGCCTGGAGCGGATCACCGCCGGGCTGCGGCCGGGGGTGGAACTCCACGGCAAGGCCGAGCACCTGAACCCCAGCGGGTCCCTCAAGGACCGCCCGGCCAGGGCCATGATCCTGGCGGCGCTGGCCAGCGGCGCCCTGGCGCCGGGCCGGGCCATCCTCGACGCCACCAGCGGGAACGCGGGGATCGCCTGCGCGATGATCGGCGCCGCCCTGGGCTGCCCGGTGACCCTCTGCCTGCCCGGCAACGCCACCGCCGAGCGCAAGCGGATGCTCAGGCTGTACGGGGCGGACATCATCGAGACCGATCCGGACCAGGGTTCGGACGGTGCCCAGCGCCGGGCCAGGGAACTGCACCGGGCCGACCCGGATCGGTACTTCTACGTGGACCAGTACAACAACGAAGCGAACTGGAAGGCCCACTACGAGACCACCGCCCCGGAGATCTGGAAGCAGACCGGGGGGCGGATCACCCACTTCGTGGCGGGGCTGGGCACGTCGGGAACGTTCATGGGCACCGTCCGGCGGCTGAAGGAACTGAACCCTTCGATCCGGGCCATTTCCGTCCAGCCGGATAGCCAGGCGCACGGATTGGCCGGCCTCAAGCACATGAAGACGGCCATCGTGCCGGGGATCTACGATCCCGGGCTGGCCGACGCCGATGTGGCCGTGTCCACCGCGGAAGGCCAGGCCATGGCGCGCCGGCTGGCCCTGGAAGAGGGGCTGCTGGTCGGCCCCAGCACCGGCGCCAGCGTATCCGCGGCCCTCCGGCTGGCCGCCACCCTGCCCGCGGGGTCGGTGGTGGTCACGGTCCTGTTCGATTCCGGCGCCCGATACCTGGCCGAGCGCTTCTGGGACTAGATGACAGCCGTCGGCAGCGGCCGGCCTTCGAAGTGGGCGGAGAGGTTGGCCAGGACCAGGTTGCCCATGTCCAGCCGGCACTCCGCGGTGGCGCTGCCCTGGTGCGGCTGCAGCACCACGTTGGCCAGGGTCAGCAGCGCCTCCGGCACCTGGGGCTCGTTGCGGAAGACGTCCAGCCCGGCCGCGCCGAGCCGGCCCCCGGCCAGGGCCGCCACCAGGGCCGCCTCGTCCACGATGCTGCCCCGGGCGATGTTGACCAGGATGCCTCCGGGGCCCAGGGCGTCCAGCACCGCCCCGTCCACGATCCCCTCGGTGCCGGGGTTGCCCGAGGCGGCGATGAAGAGGACGTCGGAATCCCGGGCCAGTTCCAGCAGCGTCGGCACGAACCGGTGGGGAACCCCCGCCTGGGCCCGGCGCCCGGTGTAGGCCATGCTCATCCCGAACCCCAATGCCCGGCGGGCGATGGCCCGGCCGATGCTGCCCAGGCCCAGGATCCCGGCCCGCTTGCCGCTCACCCGGGTGGCCAGGGGCAGCGACCGGGTGGGCCACTGCCCGGCCCGGACGAAGGCGTCGCCCACGCAGACCCTGCGCGCGGCGGCCAGCAGCAGGGCCATGGCCAGGTCCGCCACGTCCTCGGTGAGCACACCGGGGGTGGTGGTCACCCGCAGACCCCGCTCCCGGGCATGGTCCAGGTCCACCCGGTCGGTGCCCACGCCGCGGATGGCGATGAGCTCCAGGGCCGGCAGGGCGTCCACGATGGCGTTGGCCACCCCGCCGGCGCCGGTGGTGACCACGGCGCGGATGGCCGGGGCCACTTCGGCCAGCAGGGCCTCGGGATCCGGGGCCAGGTCGAGCCGGTGCACGTGGTAGGCGGCCTCCAGGGCCCGCTCCAGGGCGGGGGCTTGCATGGGCTGGGTCTGGAGGATGTGGGGTCGCATGGAAGAAATGGTAACCTTATGAATCGCCTTTACTTCGACAATTCCCCCGCCACCTTGGCCGCCATCTCCACGCCCCGGGCCACCACCGAGCGCAGCCGGCCGTCCTCCAGCACCAGCAGTCCGGCCACGGTGCAGCCGGCGGGGGTGGTGACGTCATCCCGCAGGGCGGCCGGGTGCCGGCCGGTGGCCAGGACCATCTCCGAGGCGCCCTGGGCGACCCGGGCCGCCAGCTCCAGCGCCACCGCCCGGGGCAGGCCGCGCATGACCGCGCCTTCGGCCATGGCCTCCAGCACCATGTATATGAAGGCCGGGCCGCTGGCGGACAGTCCGGTCACCGTGTCCATGTGCTTTTCTTCCAGCTCCATGACCGTGCCCAAGGGGGTGAACAGCGAGCGGGCCAGGGCCAGGTGCTCGTCCTCGGCCCCCGGGCCCCGGGACAGGACCGTGACGCCGCGGCTGATGGCGCAGGGGGTGTTGGGCATGGCCCGCACCACCGGGCAGCCCGGAGCCTGGGGGGCCAGCTTGGCGGTGGACAGGCCGGCGGCGATGGAGACCACCAGGGGGTGGTGGTCCAGGGCTCCGGCTTCCCGCAGCCGGGTCAGCAGGGCCTCCACGTCCATGGGCTTGACGCAGAGGACCAGGGTGCCGGCCGCCTTGGCCGCCTCCACGTTGACGACGGTGGTGATCCCCAGCCCGTCGGCCTTGGGGCTCACCCCCTGGGGGTGGGGCCGGCGCACACCCACCCGCAGGGTCTTCAGGGAGGCGACGCCGCTCTTGAGCAGGCCGCCGGCGAGCGCCTTGCCCATGGTGCCGAAACCCAGGATGGCGATGACGGGCAGGGGGGTGGAAACGTCCATTCAGCAACCTCGCAGTTTTCCGGCCGGGGTACGGCCTTCAGACTGAATTGAAGCATTTTTCCGGGTTGCGATCCCGCTTTTTCGGGTCGGCCCCGCTCCGGGGGCATCCTGATTCTGGAAAGACATTTCATTTTTGATCACCGGCAAAGTCCTCCCGGACCATAATAAAAGGTAAACCGCTCCTCATGGATGGGGGTCCAACCTGGAAGACCGGTCCGGACCCTTGCTTTAACAAGAATGTGACACCCATCCCTAAGCGAGGTTGATACAGTCACTATGTTCATGATGCGGCCCCGCTGTCCCTCCCCTGCCAAGGGGATCTTTTTCACCCCCCGGCCCCCTTTCCCTCTGACAGGTATTGAAAGCCTATGGACACCAACGTGACCGTCACTGAACCCTTCATCGCCGAACCCCCCGCCTCCCCAGCCCGGAAAGCCCAGGCGGGCTGGCGCCGGTGGCAGGTGCTGCTGCCCGTTTGCGCGGCCGCCGCCATCGCCGCCGTGCTGGGGGTCCGCTCCGTGCAGGCCGCCAGGGTCAAGCCCGTCGTGGTGGTGCGGACCGTGCCGGTGGTGACCGCGCTGGTGCGCAAGGGCGACCTGCCGGTGAACCTCTCGGGGCTCGGCACGGTGGTGCCCACGGACGCGGTGACGGTCCGGACCCGGGTGGACGGCCAGCTCATGTCGGTGAACTTCCGGGAAGGCCAGACCGTGAAGAAGGGCGATCTGCTCATGCAGGTCGATCCCCGGCCCTTCCAGGTGCAGCTGCTCCAGGCGGAAGGCCAGATGGCCAAGGACCAGGCCGCCCTCAAGAACGCCCGCAGGGACCTGCAGCGCTACCAGACCCTGGTCGACCAGGGCATCCTCCCCCGGCAGCAGCTGGACACCCAGGCCTCCGCCGTGGACCAGGCCGAGGCCGCCGTGAAGAGCGACCTGGCCGGGGTGGAGAGCGCCAAGCTCAACCTCACCTACAGCCGCATCACCGCCCCCCTGTCCGGCACCGTCGGGCTGCGCCTGGTGGACGCCGGCAACATGGTCAAGGCCGCCGACACCACCGGCCTGGTGGTGATCACCCCGCTTTCGCCCATCAACGTCCTCTTCACCATCCCCGCCGACAACATCCAGCACGTCCTGGCCAGCAGCAAGGACGCCAAGGCCCTGACCGTGGACGCCTACGACCGGGATTTCGTCAAGAAGCTCGCCTCCGGCACCCTGCTGGCGGTGGACAACCAGGTGGACCCCGCCACCGGCACGGTCCGGCTCAAGGCCCAGTTCCCCAACAAGGACGGCGCCCTGTTCCCCAACCAGTTCGTCAACGCCAAGCTGCGGACCGACATCCTGCACGACGCCCTGATCGTCCCGGCCGCCGGCGTGCAGCGCAGCCCCAAGGGCAACTTCGTCTACGTGGTCAAGCCCGACGGCACCGTGGACCTGCGGATCGTGGAGATCCTGCTCACCGAGGCCGACACCATCGCCCTGAAGAGCGGCCTGGCCGCGGGCGAGCAGGTGGTCATCGACGGGCTCGACAAACTGAGCCCGGGCACCAAGGTCGCCCCCACCGACGCGGCGGCCAAGGCCAAGCCCTGAGTTGAGCACAGGAGACACCCTTTGAACCCCTCCAGGCCATTCATTCTCAGGCCCATCGCCACCTCCCTGCTGATGGCCGGGCTCATGCTGGTCGGCCTGCTGGCCTTCAAGGAGCTCCCGGTCTCGGCCCTGCCCCAGGTGGACTATCCCACCATCGAAGTGCTGACCTTCTACCCCGGCGCCAGCCCGGACGTCATGGCCACGGCCATCACCGCCCCCCTGGAACGGCAGTTCGGGCAGCTGCCGGGCCTGAACCAGATGACCTCATCCAGCTCCGACGGCAGTTCGATCATCACCCTCCAGTTCGTGCTGGACCTGAACATCGACGTGGCCGAGCAGCAGGTGCAGGCCGCGGTGAACGCCGCGGGCACCTACCTCCCGGCCAACCTGCCCAATCCGCCCATCTACAGCAAGACCAACCCGGCCGACGCGCCCATCCTCACCCTGGCCCTCACCTCGGACACCCTGTCGCTGCCCAAGGTGGAGGACTTCGCCGACACCCGGCTGGCCCAGAAGATCTCCCAGCTTCCCGGCGTCGGCCTGGTGAGCATCAGCGGCGGGCAGAAGCCGGCGGTGCGGGTGCAGGTCAACCCGGCGGCCCTGTCTTCCTACGGTCTGACCCTGGAGGATGTCCGGCTGGCGGTGAACACCGCCAACGTCAACCAGGCCAAGGGCAATTTCGACGGCAAGGCGCAGTCGTTCGCCATCGGCGCCAACGACCAGCTGCTGACCAGTTCCGAGTACAAGCCCATCGTCCTCGCCTACAAGAACGGCCATCCCATCCTCCTGTCGGACGTGGCCAACGTCGTGGACGACACCGAGAACATCAAGCAGGCGGCCTGGGTGAACCAGACCCCCGCCGTGGTGCTCAACATCCAGCGCCAGCCCGGGGCCAACATCATCGCCGTGGTGGACCGGATCAAGGCCCTGCTGCCCCAGCTCAAGGCCTCCATCCCGCCGGCGGTCAAGCTGCAGATCCTCACCGACCGCACCACCACCATCCGCGCCTCGGTGGAGGACGTGGAGTTCACCCTGATCCTCACCATCATCCTGGTGGTGGCGGTGATCTTCGTGTTCCTGCGCACCAT
>TBL_comb47_HYPODRAFT_10004292_pt1 | contig 16436 bp, 6 predicted proteins | sample TroBogypolimnion_40_FD_10682 | JGI IMG/M metagenome (IMG submission 10682)
TTTGATCCTTCGTAATCTGTTTTCAGGTTGTGAAACTGGTCGTAGGCGCGGGCTGTCACGGTAAATGGCGTACCGGCAGTGATGGTTCCGTCTACGGCTATCTCAAAATTGTAAATGGGTGCAGGTGTAACTGTGATCGCACTTTGTGTACCCGTCTTGGCATCTCCGGTAACGGTGACGCTTCTTTCGCCTGTCGTTTTCAGGATAACACCATTGGTAAAGGCATGAATTCCATTGTCTCCTGCCACAAATGAATAATTGGCCGGAAGTGTGGCCGGATACACATCGTTGGAGGAAAAGGAGATGGTTCCGGTATAGTTGGTCTTGATGTTGTTGTAAACATCATAAGCCGTTACTACCGGTGTTGTGGTAGTACCAGCCGCCACCGGATCAGTAATACCGACCAGCGTGAAGTGATCAATGGCAGCAGGAGTGATGTTGAACGAAGTGGATATTGGCTGGGTGACGATGACCGAAGGTGCATCACCAACCGCCTTTATGGTATAGCCTACGCCCGTTTTGTTGATCCAGATATCATCAAAAGTAACGACTCCACCTATGGCAGCGCGTGTTAGTGTCCCTGCCAGGGTGCCTGAATTTGGATTGTTTTGAATGGAAATGGTCACAGAATTGGTTGCATCCGTGATGGTAGTTCCATCGGTTTTTGTGATACGAACGGTTATCGGAATGATTACTCCTGCCACGCTATTGACCGGCTGGGTACCGAATACCAGCCTGTTGGCCGCAAAATTGGCCGTTAAACTGGCACTGTTGGTTACATTTGTATCCGTGCGCGGATTGGCAGTTGAACCATCACTCCAATTGACAAAATGGTAGTTGGCATTGGGCACTGCTGTTACCGCCGTACCGTTTCCTGCATTGGCAATTGTTTGTGTGGTAGTGCCTGTAAGCGTTCCATTTGCTCCTGCATTGTAAGTGACTACAGAGGATGTGCGGAAGGAAGAGGAGGTATAATAGGCCGAGTTTCCACAGGTGCCATTGTTTGCATAAACCCTCAGATAGTAGGTTGTGCTCGCGGCAAGTGCCGAAGTTGAGGCAGTTGTACCCGTTGTGGAGGATTGTGCCACCCCACTTCCGTAACTGACGGAAGGACTGGTTCCGACTACCCAATAATAGGTTGGAGTTCCACCTGTCGAACCGCCAAATGCCAGATTGGCACTGTTTGTTCCTGTAGGTGTACCGCTTGCACTCGTCGGGGCAGTGGCTGAGTTGTTTACGTAAATAGTAGTTTGCGCACAACCTGTACTGTATTCTCCGTTGTAATTGCGGGCATAGTACGTAGTTGTTGTGCTTGGATATACCGTAATTGGGTTTCCTGTCGTGAAATATGGACCTCCGCAGGCGCTCGTCGACCAGTATACGGTTGTAGAAGCTCCGTTGGCTGTCAAATTGGTACCACTGCCATTGCATATTGTTCCAGAAGATGCAGAAACAGAGGTTGGGTCGGATGGGTTGGTGGGCAAACCCGGTGAAGAAGAACCAAATGTGATATCATCGAAACAACATTGGTTGGCTACACCGTCAAATTTTATGGATTTTGCCGTTCCAGAAAAAGTTACACCCATGGTTGCGAACGAATACCATGGAGAGGGTGTGGGACTAAAAGTGCCCGTAGCAATTTGGTTACCACCACCGTCAACATCGTCATAAACCCTAACTGTTCCGGTTTGTGATGTGGCATAATAGAAGGAGAAACCGGTCGTAAATCCTGCCGGAACATTCATGATGGCTGCTCCGCTCAGGAAAAACATGGTAGTTACCCCGGATGGGCAGTTACCTACGTTACCGCTTCCGCCGGCACTGCTGTTAACAAGCCCGAGTGCCGAACTGTTGAATGAAATCCCCAGATTGCCTCCGGCACCTCCATTGTAGTAATTTCCAATTGCTCCTACGTTTGGGCAACCTTCGAAATTGAGGACGACCACCGAAGATGAACTTCTGAACATGGCCTTCGAATTCATCTTCTTGGGGACGACAGGTTGCACAGTAGGTATAATATTGGGATTATATACTGTAAATGGCTGACTACCCGAACTTTGCCCCCACAAACTTACAGCCTCCAGTAGCAATGCGAAAATGAGTAGATATCGTTTCATATGATTAAGTATTTATATTTTCTTAAATGTTTTTTGGATAGCTGTTTGCTTAACTTCCCGCACAGAAGGTTTGAGATGCATTTCCAGTTGGGGCAACAGGACGAACCGTAATTGTGATGGCCGAACTACTGCTCACACAACCTGTTGTTCCATTTTTAACCGTAATCGTAGCGTTGAACTGGCCTCCCTGCAATCCTGTTAATACTGCCGGTATGGCAACCCGGATGGGTGAAGTGCTTAATGCAGCATCAGTTACATCCACAAAGCCTGCAGTTTTGGCTGTAGCATCGAATACAATGCTATAGCTATCAGGAGTGCCTGTCGTAGCACTAAAGGCGAGATTCCCGGTGGTGGTACCAACGGTTACATCCGGATTTGAACCCAATGTTATGGTCGGAAGTGGATTGTTCACCAAGGTCACTTCATCGTAAGTGGAGCATGCACCATTTACGATTGTCCAACGCAAAACTGCTGAAGTTCCGGCAGCAACACCCGTAATACCGGAGGTTGCGGAATGCAGACTGATTATGGTGGCCGTTCCGCTCATCACGGTCCAGGTTCCTTGTCCGACCGAAGCAACATTACCAGCAAGGGTAAAGCTTCCGTTGTTGCAATTTGCCTGGTCACTTCCCGCTGCTGCAGTAGTCACCTGTTGGTAGTAATTGATCGTCACCTCTGCCTGGCTTGAGCAGGTACCGTTGGTAATCGTCCATCGATAGGTATAAGCACCGTAGGCATCCACTGTGGCCGTCGTATTATAGATACCGGTATCACCAAAAGTGACTGTGGAACCTGCAGGTTTGCTGACAACACTCCAAACGCCAGTACCAACGCTTGGTGAATTTCCATCCAGCGTTGCGACATAAGTGGCGCACAAGTTCTGAGCAGACCCGGCATTCGCGGTAGTTACCTGTGCATCAACAGTAATCGTTGCACTGCCGGTCACCGCGTTGGAACAAGCGGTGCTGCTTGCATCTTGCACACTGACCAGGCTGTAGGTAAACACGCCTGCTGCAGATGTTGGAGCAGCTACGGTTGCCGTATTCCCGGTGCTCACTACCGTGAGATCGGCTCCATTATTTATTTTATAGGTGAAGGTATAGGGGGCTGTTCCCAACGAACCTGTAAAAGTAACGTTTGGTGCAGTCGAGTTCTGGCACAGCGTGGTTGTTCCTGCAATCGTAGCGGTCGGCAATGGATTAACCGTGACTGCCTTCGTGTTTGTATACGAACAACCACTGATCATCTCTGTCAACGTAAAGTTTCCGGAAGTTGCAGTATTCGAAAAATTAACACTGATGGAGGTGGGTGAATTTACAGTCCAGGTTGCTCCTGCACCTGTATAATCCCAGACATAAACCGCTCCCGTGGAACTGTAATCATTCGTTGACGAATAAGGTTCCCCTGTAGTTCCGGCACACAAGGTTCCTGTTCCGATGATTGCGTTCGCTGCAGGCAGCGGCAGTATGGAGATGGTAACACTGTGGGTATTGGTACATGAGCCGTTACTTTCTATGAGGGTGTAAGTTGTTGCGACCGACGGGCTGACTGTTGGATTCGGCAAAGTCGATGTAAATCCTGCGGGAACGGAAGTCCAGGAATAGGTGTTCGTGCCGACCTGAGCCGCGCCCAAAGAGGTACTTGCGCCAACGCATATCCCCTTGCTGAAACCTGCATTTGCGGCCGGAATTGCTTTTATTTCAAGATCGAATGTTTCAGAAACGGCGCTGCATCCGTTTGCTGCATCGATTGTGTAGGTTACGGTTTGGTTGCCCGGAGTACAGACTGCCAGGCTAATTTCACCGGTAGTCGGACTCGAGAAGAATAATCCGGGAGTTCCGCTGAAAAGTCCCGTTGTGGATGGGTCGGTCTTTGTTGGCAATGGATTGGTTGCATTGGTACAATAGGCTGTCCCGGAATAAGTAAAAGTGGCAACTGGCAATTTTGTGATGGTCACATTGCTCACCGCCGTTACCGTCGAGCATCCACCAGTTGCCGCAATCGTGTTGGTGACCACATAGGTCCCGGCCGTACTGGCAGAAAGGTCAATGACTCCAGTTGCCGCATTGGCAAATACCAATCCCGCGGTCGAAGAGAAGATGCCAATTGTTCCTACGCCAAGCATATTTGGGGATGGATTGGTGCCGTTGCTGCAGTAGGGTGAGCCGCTGTATTCAAACGTGGCCACAGGAACGGCATTTACTGTAACGGTGGCCGAACCTGAGGTTGTGCCGGTACAGTGGGCATCGCTTACAGATACCAGGGAGTAGGAAATTGTACTGAATGGGCTTACCGGTATGGTGGCAGTACTGGCTACCTGACCGGTAACCGTGACAGGCGTCGCCCCGTCGGTATAGGTAAACGTCCAGGGGGATGTTCCCGTCAATGCAATACTTAAATCGGTTGAATTTCCAAGGCAAACAGCCGTCGTTCCAGATATCGTTGCAGTAGGCAACGGATAGATCGTCACGGAAGTGGTGGCAACCACCTGTCCGCAGGGCGAAACTGCCGCCAGTGTGTAGGAAACAGTATAGGTGCCCGCCGTACTTGCACCAGGATTGATGGCCCCAGTAGCTGCATTGATGCTCAACGTACCGGCTCCGGAAGTTTTGGCGAAGGTGCCTCCGGTGTAAACGCCGGTTCCAGTCAGAACAACAGACTGACTGACCGCATCGTTGCAGAAAGGAGATGCATAGGAGATGGCAGCCGTTGGAAGCTGGAGAATTGTTACCGAAGTATGTGCCTGCTGGGGATCACAACCACCGCCACCAGGTACAAAATAAGTTACTTCGTATGTGCCCGTGCTGCTCGCAGAGGGGGTAATCGTTCCTGTAGAAACATCGATCGATAAGCCAGAAGGGGTTGCCGAAAAGGTGCCTCCCGATCCAGGATTGGTGAGGTTCACGCTTTTTGTGCCGTCCGAGGTGCACCAGGGTGATCCCGAATAGGAAACAACAGGTGCCGAAGAGGCGGTAGAGATGTTGATGTTCGTGGTTGCATCCGTCTCTATACAACCCAAAGCAGGGTTGGAAATATGATAAGTAATGGTATAGGAGGTTGCGGTTGCCCCATTTGGATTGAAAGCTCCCGTTCCGCTGTCTACGGTTAATCCGGCAGGTGCCACAGAGTAGATTCCCCCAGGAGATCCTGTCCTGGTAACGGTCTGAACCGCATTCAAACTGTTGCAATAGACTTGCGAGGCATAAAATATATTTGCCGAAATGGAACCCGAGGTCACTGTCGCGATAACAGGAACCCTGGCACTCCCAGTATTCAGCGAACACCCATTCGCGTCTACCGCATCCACATAATAGGTAGTGGTTTTCGAAATGGAAGCCGTGGTAAAGGTCGTCCCATCTGCAGAGACAGTCCCTTTCGCGGAGGAACCTGTTGCAAAAGCCGTTCCATAAAATGGCACATCATACCATTTTATGGTTCCGGAGGCGGCAGTGGCCTGCAAGACCACACTCCCCGCATTGCACCTGGTGGATGGAGTTGTACCGGTGATTCCGCTACTGGCCCAAAGCGAATTGGGAAACATCAACAGCATCAGTGTTATTGCTGAAATCGCTGCAACCATACGCTGTTTTTGGTAAAAATTTTTCATAAAGCATTTTTTATTATATGGCACCTGTATAATATATTTCTTATGTTAACATTTTAGTTATAAGGCAATTCTGTTCAGAATTTAGTTGCCTATTGATCATAAATTTTTATTTACTAACTACCGATTTTAGCCGATGCTGCTGCCTTTCGAAAAACAATTTTTCAGGAAATGCAAAATCTTCGATGGAAGTGATCTTCCTGAACTGATCTGTTTATCATAGTATCATTTTCCCTTGCCTCACTTCTGATACCTTGGAATCACATCTTCTGCTGATTTTTCCTTCCTGGCACTCCGGCATTGTACAGGAACCAACAGAAACAAAAATCAATCTTAAAATTATTTTAACTTGTTTAATTTCATCTATTTACGAATTGTCATCCATACAAAATCGGCAAACAGCAGCAGAAAAAACCTCATTTACCAATCTTTTCAACTCAAAAAAAAATGATTGCCGAACCCTTACATTTGTTTCAAATCTGTTTAGGAAACATTTAACAGTAAAAAAAAGTTCATTGGATAGTTAACAAAAGTTATTTGATAGTCAATAGAGAGTTTTCGTCAGACAAAAAGAGCCTTTTCGAGTACAAAAATCGGACTAGAAATCGAAAGCGGGAAAAATTAACATACTATCGTTGCACTCAAATTCAAATTTCAATGCAAAATATGATCAATACGACCCCTGATTGGTCGTTCTATTTATCATAAGATAAATATCGGCTATCAATCGGTCTTGTTGACCTATTTTTTAAATTGGGAGACAAAATCGCGGGGGGAGATTCCCTCCGCCTTCTTAAAAGCAATGGTAAAGGTGTTTCGCGTAACGAAGCCTGACTGCAATCCTATGGCCTCCAGGGTCATGCCATCCGCCTTGCCTTCTATGATCAACTCTTTCGCGAAACGTATCCTCCACTCATTCCGGAAATCATTGAAGGATTGTTTCCGCTCTTCCCGAAAGTAGTGAGCAAGATGATGGACGGGCACCTGCGTCAGCACCGAAAACTGGGTCATGCTGAACTCCGGCTGAAGATAAGGCTGTAACTCCTTCATGCAACGCTCTGCCTTCTCCCCAATGGAAAGGAGATATTCGGTTTCAAAACTGAGATTGCTCTTTTTTGATTCAAATGGCAACTGTTCACGCTCCTCCTCCCGCGTCACTGTCCGGATGGGATTTTCTGCCTCCAGAAATCCATACAACATTTCGGGAAAGAAAAAGGGGGACAACAACAACCCGATCAACCCCGCCGCGGAAAAAATCTGCAGCACATTCAGGGTGTAAAAAACCTCCGCCGATTCCGTAAAAACCTTGATCATCGACAACAAATAACTGGTGATCAGAATCAGTTGAAAAGAAAACAACACCGACAACCATTTCACTACAAAGCTATGCCGCCAAAAGATGACAATATTCCCCTGCTTACGTACATACCACACAAAAAGTGCGATCGACCAAAGTGTATATAGCATTACCAGAACAGGACGAATCAGGAACATGACCGGAATGGAGAACAATTCGGACAAGATCGTGGGACTGAAACTTCTTAAAAAAGAGTCGTTCGTCAGGATGGCCGTGGCAACCTCCGTTTTATAGGTGTAGGAACTGAATAGATGGGGCAATGACGCAACAAGATAGATCAAAGCCGGGGCAAAATGCAAATAATCCCATCTCTTTAGCCTGGACCGATCGGTTAATAAACTCCGGATGTAAAAATAGAGCATCGGCCCGGTAAGAAAGGGGGCAAAACTGACATTTACATACAAAATACTAATGACCTGTACAGAATCAGAATATAGCAGGGCATATTGAATCAATCCATTCAGACTCATCGTAAAAAAGAAGAGGGAGAGAAAAACAACGGATGGATGTTTCCTGATGTTGAAATAGAAAAGAATCGCAGACAACACAACTCCGGTGATCGACAAGTACAATAGCATACAGATAAATGGTATGGTGAATTCGGGGACAGCTAAACTGCGCTTAAAATTATCCTATTTCAGGTATTCCGGGTTCGATTCATCGTGGACATTGTGTAGACAGTTGCCAAACTGCCATATTTCCTGCCTTTCAAATTAAAAAGGGCAAAGGTGAGTCTCCCCTTTACCAAAACCGGTTTCCCTTCTGCAATAACTTAACATATTGGACGAAATTCCGTATGATTGAATATTAAACAACCTATCTACTGAAAAGTTCTTGCATTTTAACTTCTTTCTGCTAATATTGCACATTGCTGCTAGTTATGCACCATGGATGTTACAACGTGAAAGTTGCTTCTGAAGCCTGACAGAAGAAATTTGCAGGCCCGAAGCCATCTTTTCCTGCTTATTGCACCCAACACATGGCTTTTGGTAATTGTTGAAAAGACAAGATGTAAAAAGTGTATATAGACAATTGAAAACCAACCATTCCAACCTCGTTAAGATGAGAAAGCTGATTCCTCTCCTTTTGCTCGCCATTTTGTTGATTGTCAATCACAGGCATGCTTCTGGCGTCTCAGCCTATCCCTATGCCGTTGAGGTAGTTCAGCCCGACGGGACGAAACTTACCATCATCCCGAAAGGAGACGAACACCTGAAATGGGCGCAGACGGTAGATGGCTATTCGTTGATGCGAAATAGCCAGGGAACTTTCGAATACGCAAAGCTGGATGCCAGCTCGAACATGGTTCCCTCCGGCATGCAGGCCAGAAACGTAGCAGAGAGAAGCTCCCTCGATCTCCAATTTCTGGGCCAGACTCCCAAAGGGCTCATCTATTCGAAGAGCCAGGTTAACATGATGAAGAGCATTTCTCTTTCAAGGCAGCGGAGTGTGATGAAATCTGCACCTACGACAGGAACCCTGAAGCTTCTCTGTATCCTGATAGGTTTCACAGACAAGGCATTCGTCAAAACAAAGGCCGATTTTGAAAATTTGTTCAACCAGGTGGGATACAGCACGGATGGGGCAACAGGCAGCGTGTTTGATTATTACAAGGAAAACTCCTACGGACGGCTCAACCTGGCCGTTACCGTGGCCGGACCCTATGTCGCAGCACACAACATGGCCTATTACGGGGCCAACGATGCCTCAGGTACCGACATCAACCCTGAAGCACTGGTCACTGAAGCCGTCAAACTGGCAGACCCTACCGTCAATTTCGCGGATTTTGACAACGACAAGGATGGAACTGTCGAAGGCGTTTTTGTCATCCACGCAGGATTTGGGGAAGAGGCCGGCGCCTCGGCCAATACCATCTGGGCCCACACCTCCTCCATTACACCGATCACCCTCGACGGAGTAATTGTCAGCGATTACGCCTGCTCCTGCGAACTAAGAGGAACCAGCGGAACCGGCATCACCAGAATTGGCGTCATCTGTCACGAATATGGGCACATCCTGGGGACCATGGACTTTTACGACACCAACTACTCCACAAACGGCACCTACGATGGTACAGGCGACTGGGACATCATGGGTGACGGCTCCTGGAACAATAACGGAACTACGCCCGCCCATCACAACCCCTATACGAAGCTCTACGTATATGGCTGGGGCACACCTAAAACCTTCACCTCCGGGGGATCCGCAACGCTGAATAACGCAGAACAGCACGACGACAGTTTCTACCTCATCAATACTACCACTTCCAACGAATTCTTCCTGCTGGAGAACCGGCAAAAGCAAAATTTCGACAGCTACATTCCCGGTCACGGACTGATCATCTACCACGTCGATGGAAACTTCATCAGTACGGCAGGCGATGAGATCAACATAAGCAGTCACCAGGGGATGTACCCGGTATGTGCCAATGCCACGGCAAATCCTCCTTCCAGCTATGGCGTCATCAATGGTGCCGGCCTGCCCTTTCCGGGAACTGCCAACAAAACCTCCTTCACCGATACCACTACTCCCAATTCCCTCTCGTGGGCCTCCGCAAAAACCAACAGCCCAATTACTGGCATTACAGAGGACACAACGAACAAGACCATCACCTTCCAGACACCTGTTCTGCCCGATAAACCCTCCACCCCCGTAGCGGGTCCGGCTACCAATATTCTGCAAACCAGCTTTTATGCCAACTGGAAAGCATCCACCATCGCCACCAGTTATCATCTGGATGTCTCCACAAACAGCGGATTTACCTCTTTCGTCACCGGATACAGCGACAAGGATGTTGGCAATGTATTGACTTTCAATGTAACCGGACTGAACGCAAGAACTTCCTATTATTTTAGGATCAGGGGCATCAATCTTGGAGGAGCCTCGGATAATTCAAATGTGATTGCACTCAAGACCTTCTCCACCCCTCCGGCCACTCCGGCCAAAGTGACGGTGGTCTCCTGCAACAACCTGGTAACGCTGAAATGGAGAAAGAACACGGATCCCTACTTCCTGCGCTACCGGATCTATGGCGGCACGACCAGCAATCCAACCACCCTGATGGATTCGACTTCCACCAGCAACGCCGACACGACCAAAATCCTTTCCGGACTGCCACACGGACAAACCTACAACTTCCGGGTAACCGCTGTCAACGACGACGGACCCGAAAGTCCTTACAGCTCACAAGTAACCACCCTCATCAAAACCGGTGTCATTCCGGCCATCAAGGCAAAATGGGGAGATGTACTGATCTGTTCCAACCTGGGCGATTCGATCAACAGCTACCAGTGGTACAAGGGAAATATCAGCATTGCTGGTGCCACCGGACAATATTATGCCACCAACAAACTGCCCGGGGCCTATTACGTGGAAACAATCGACTTCGAAGGATGCGACAATACTTCGAACATCGTTTCTTCCCTGGGACTCAAGTCGCTCACCGTCTACCCGAATCCGTCCACATCCAGCTTTAACCTGAAACTGGACGATCCTACTGCAGGTATTGCCGTGGTAACTGTCTTGAATTCCAATGGTATTAAAATGATGGAATTCCAGACAAACAATTCAGATTCCGGCATTCTGAGGGAAATTCCGGTCAATAACCTGGAAGAGGGAATTTATGTGGTGCAGGTGATGCTGAATCAACAAATTCTCTATTCGACGAAAATTGTTGTCAAAAAGTAAATTGCATTATCCGTGAAACAGTATACCCTGAAATATCCACCGACCGCAATTCTCTGCAGCAGAAAATCGAAAAGTGGAAATTCCATCGGGCCATTAAAAAATAAAATTTTCTGCTGATGAAATTAAATTCCGGTATCTTGAAACAGTTCATCATGGCCATCCTGCTGCTTTTCATCTCCTGGCAGCAAATATTTTCGCAGGAGACCGACAGCACCAGGGTAAAACGTCCGGGTTTGTTCGTGGGAATTACTGTCGGTACGATTCAGTCGCAAATCCGGAATACCGGACTACTGACCATATCCAATACCTTATCCGGCAAGATGAGCGGGATGACAGGCTCCCTGGAGGTCGGATATTTTTTCTCCCCCTGGTTCGGACTCTCCTCCGGCATCAGTTATACTTCCCACAACGGAGTACTCACGCTGGGTTCCTATCAAAATAAATTCAACACCACCGATTCGGAGAATGAAACCTATGAAAGGCAGGTCACTGGAAGCGGCATCACGGAAAATCAGAACATCGGATTCATCAGCATCCCTGTCTGCCTGAATATCCGGCTACCATTGGGGAAAAAATTGGGATTCTTTTTGCAAACAGGGTTGGACGCAGCCATCCCTATCCTGAACAAGTATCAAAGCAGCGGAACATTCACTTTCAAGGGTTATTATCCCGCTTACAACGTCCTGCTCCAGAACCTTCCCTCCTATGGCTTTCCTTCCAATGCAGTCATAGCAACCTCCGGCAGCCTGAAAATAAATCCACTCTGCCTTTCAGCCACGGCAACTGCCGGATTCGATTTTTTCATCAGTGAAAAGATTCAGCTTGCGGTTGCTGCCATGTACAGTCAGTCGCTTGCCAACCTGTCGGCCTATACCCAACCCGAAAAATTCCAGCTCTCCACGGATGTGACCCAGATCAACAGCCTGATGGCAGGAAGCAGCAACGCAACGATCCAATCGATGGGCATGAAATTGTCCGTGCGATACTATTTTGGCAAAAAGTGAGGTGGAAAGGATCACTTCCTTCAACAAATACTCGTTTGAATTTACTTTACCGCCCTCATTGAAACCTCTGAAAAAAGTTAAGGGACATGGTTGAGTGAATGCTTCACTTGAAAGTGTGCGAATCTGCTTTGCTACTGATTTTTTCTTCCTTGAACGACTACTGACAGACCGGACCTCAACTCTTTGGTCTTTGAATTGTCAATTGTGATCTTTGAATCGCCAAGTAGGCTCTTTGAACAATATTTTCGGACTTCGAAGTATCCTGAAGGCCCTTTGAACAAAATTTTTGCCGTTGCGGACGAGTGCAGCGAACTCCGATCTCCTACTTCGTGAATCTCATTTCGTACAACTTTCCTCCCTCTACCTTTTCTTTCGTGACATAATCCGAATGGTATCTGTTGCCGAGATACATCTCCGTCTGGTCGCAATAATGCTTGCTGGAGGGTATGCCAGAGGTCCCGGTAGGGATGACAGTCAACGAATGATCCCAGTCGCCGGCATCAAAGATATGGCGTTCAGAAGCACCGTGATTGACGGCTGAATTTTTATCCAGCGGATTTTCATAGGGACTGACGGTGTGAAAGCTTCCGCCTACGCGGTAAGGGCCCCTGCTCAGGCCGAAGAGTTTATCCAGAATTTTAACTCCCGACAGGGGATGTTTCAACGTAAAAGTATGCGCATCCCCCCACTTCCACGATGCAGGCTCTTCGCCGTGAGCATCAGCAAGTTCCTGTACCGCTTGACGGAAGGAACGTCCGATGATCTCTCCAAAGAACTCTTTCACTCCCCGGGTCGTTACATCATCTGCCCAGTCGTCACTCGGCAAAACAAGCATGTTCTCCATAAAATTTTGAAAGAACTCCTTGTTCCCTGTGAATTCTTTCAGCATCAGCGAATCCATCTGGTCTTTCACCAGGTTGACGCCTGTGAGGTAATACCATTTCTCAAAGACCAATGCCTCGGGACGCTCTTTCCGCAAGTTGTAATCCCATTGCTGCATCATCCCCAGGACGGCCTTCTCAGACGGCGACCAGTCATTTTTTGCAGGCAGGTGTGCGAGAAAATAGGCTGTAAACTTCTCCGCCATCTTTGATTTCTGATCGCCCTGCATCCTTTTAAAATCCTCCGCCGACAACTTATCCTTCTCCTTCAGCATCTCCACGATCCGGTCCATCCGATAGGGTAAAATGTACCAGTCACTGATGTAATAAGGATAATCGGCAGGGGCGGTCTTGCAGTTGGCAGACGCAACATATCCGCATTCGGGATTGTACACATTGGGCAGTTCGTCGAAGGGAACAAGCCCCTTCCAGTCATACCGGGTGGTATCACCGGGATAAACCAGCGCCCTGTCGCCTTCGCGGATCGGAATGCCGATGGTGGATTGCAAGCCGATGTTGCCTTTAGCATCCGCGTAAACTGCATTCTGGTTCACAGAGACAAAACCCCGAAGGGCATTCCTGAAATCATTCCAGTTGGAGGCCCTGTTCAGCAGGTAAACAGACTGGATCTCGTTGCTCTCTTCATTGCCCAGCCACCGCATCGACAAAACCTTGTCCTTGATCTTCTTCATACCGGAAATGATGGGGCCGCGGTGGGTGAACCGGTTCGTTGCGACCACAGAATCACCTCCCTTGATCCGGATCACCTCCTCCACCTTTCGCAAATCCTTCCAGGTTCCATTCAACCGGTATTGATCCGGATTTTGCGGATGGATGGTCTCCTGGTAAAAATCGGCATCATCCGTCATCACGTTGGTGAACCCCCAGGCAATGGAGTCGTTGTGGCCTGCGATGACCATCGGCTCTCCCGGCAGGACCACACCCGTCACATTCAGCTTTCCGGGAATCACCTGGTGCATCTGGTACCAGATACCCGGAATGTTCAGCGCCAGATGCATGTCATTGGCCAGCAAGGGCTTTCCGGTGGTACTCTTCTTTCCGGCAATGGCCCAGTTGTTGCTGCCGAGAAAAACATCGAGGCCGAGGTCATCCACCACGGAAGCTGTCTTTGAAAATTTGTTCAGTGCCTCTTCGGTTCCCTTGTCGAGTTTGAAACCCGGATAAATGATCGTCTTGTGCACCGCCGACATATCCGGCAGCATGTATTTGTACAGGTCGGCTCCCAGATTCTGGCGCAATTTGTCGAGCAACAACTCGTTCGACCAGCCCGTCGAAAGATCCCAGGCCATGTAGCCGATCAGGTTGAGAGAGTGCTCGGGCAACCAGGGTTCAGGGTGATAGCCCAGGATGGAGAATTCGGGAGGCAGATTTTCGCCGGCCTGCCGGATAAACTGGTTCACACCATCGGTAAAGGATTCGACACAGGCGCGCATCGCAGGATTGGAAGAGGCAAAAATTCGTTTCGATTTCTCCGTGAACCGTAGCGAACGGAATAGCAAGTCTGCATCAACCAGTTCTTTCCCAAAGATCTCCGCGAGCCTACCCTGGGTCACCCGACGCAACAGATCCATCTGCCAGAGCCGGTCCTGTGCCATCGCATATCCGACAGCCAGATAAAGGTCGTGCTCATTCGTTGCATAAACATGGGGAATCGCAAAAGAGTCCCGAACAACGGTCACATCTGCCGTCAGACCGGCCAGTTTGATGTCCCGGTTGTAATCCGGTATTCCACGGTTCTTCAGATGGCCAAGAAAAAGAAATCCAGCCAATATCAACACTCCGATCACGATACCTGTTACTGCCAGTACTTTTTTCTTCATTTTATTTTACGTTGGTGAAGGATAGCGCAACTACCCGGGAACATGCCGTATAGCCGAATTTGCTCTCAGGGTTAATTACCGCCTTAGATCATAGATTGACTGCAAGTTAGCAATTTTTGACAAAAAGACCAATTCCATTAAGGATCATTATCTTTGTCAAAATTGCCCAATTATCGGATCAAACTTTCGCCGAATGAATTACAAAGCCACATTGTTGCAGCTCTCCCTGGTCTCATTTTTGCTTTTAAACGGCTGCAAAAAAGAGGTGCCTCCGGTGACGGATACGGTGGTCAACGGACAGCGTATCCTTTATTTTTCAGGCTATTCCTGGCTGGTAGGAACTTCTGCAAATGCGACACAGGGTCCGGGTCCAAACTATTTCTCCGACTCCGGGGAGAATGTGTGGTTGGATACGAACGGCAAACTTCACCTGAAGATCACCAACATCAACAACAGGTGGTATTGTGCAAAGGTCTCCCTGATGCAATCTTTCGGTCACGGCCGTTACCTCTTTCTGATCGACAGCCGCATCGACAACCTGGATAAAAATGTGGTGGCCGGACTTTTTACCTATGCAAGCGACACCCAGGAGATAGACATTGAATTTTCCAAATGGGGCGTCGAAGGAGGGACAAACAGTCAGTTCACGGTCCAGCCAGCTTCGGTTGCCGGAAACAAAAAGGCTTTTCTCTACAGCCAGACGGATGCACTCTCAACCCACTGGTTCAACTGGCAGTCCGGCCAAATTGATTTTGCCAGCTTTGCCGGACATTCCACAGTTTTGCCTGCAACCTCCAAAATCGCACAACAATGGAGCTACACAGGTGCCAGCATCCCACCCGACACCAATGAAACTGTCAACCTCAACCTCTGGTTGTACAAGGGAGTGCCACCATCCAACAATCAGCCTGCCGAAATAGTCATCTCCTCCGTCAGCATTTTGTAGCAGGCAGGAAATCGTTCCCTTTGAGACAGGTCAACAAGAAATGTTTTTCAGCAAAGCCGAAGGTCGATCTACCCGTATGCAGCAGGAATCCTTCCATAAACTGGCAGGACTCTGCTGGAACTGCTGCGTGAGCCGCTATTTGATCAGCTGATGGTAGAGGGCCATGTAATAGGGCAACAGGAAAAAGGTGCCCTCCTGTTCGGAGTTTCCGCCGCCCACCTCCTGCGTCTTCAGGGCAAAACCATCCCGGTCCTGCCTCACGTGGCCCCGCTCCTCCACCGGAACGGCATAACCATCCATACGCCAACCCATGTTCGGTTTCTGTGCCGGAGTGGGATCGAATACCACATCCAGCCGCTGGGTATTGTCCATCTCGTATCCGATCAGATCCATCGGGATGCGTTGCAAAGTTTCCAATATGCCGTCACCCAACTGGGGAAATTTCTTCCATTCACTGGTGATCTGGGATGTAAAATCTCCTGCCTCTGGAAATACCTTCCCTGATTGGAAGAAGCCCTGGTCCGTCTTTGCCGCAAAATTGCTGGACAAGGCTGCATAGATGGCATTCCAAAATGCATTCTGTTGCTTGCTGATGTGCAGCCAGGCATTCTGCAGAGAGGCACGGTACATGATCAGCAACTCGGGATCAGTCTCATAATTCATCAGCCCGTACATGCTCATCAGGCAAAGGTTGTTGTCCCAGGGGACGACATTCTCCGGAGGAAAATACTCTTTCCCGTGCATGGCATTGATGTGGTAATTGTATTTTTTGCGAAGCATTGAGGCGACCTCTCCGTATTTGGGATTGCCTGTTACGTGCAATGCCACATTCAGGAAGGAGAGCATCATCATCGAATTCAGTCCGCGCTGATCCCATCCCCAGATCGAATTGCAATATTCCGGTGAAAAATTGCCCCATCTCGTTGCTTTCCCATCGTGATCGCTCAGGTAAAATCCGTGACGGATCAGGTGGTCGGTAATGGCAGCCACCACCTCCCT
>TBL_comb47_HYPODRAFT_10004293_pt1 | contig 16435 bp, 13 predicted proteins | sample TroBogypolimnion_40_FD_10682 | JGI IMG/M metagenome (IMG submission 10682)
GATTGTGCGCATTCCCAATTCAATGGCTTTGTTTCTGATAACTGAAGTCGGAGCATTTTTAGAGATCAGCTCAATCAGCGGATTGCTCATAACCAGCAGTTCGCAGATTGCTTTCCGCCCTTTATAACCGGTCTGATTGCACGTGCTGCAGCCTTTGCCGTAATAAAATTTCTTGCCCCCGATATCTTCCCGTTCCACGCCCATGCGTTCAAGCTCTTCATCAGTAGGCTCGTAGGGTGTTTTGCAGTTCTTGCATACCCGCCGGATAAGACGCTGGCTCAAAACGCCGACCAGCGAAGAACAAATCAGGAACGGCTCCACCCCCATATCAATCAGGCGGGTAACCGTACCGGCGGCGTCATTCGTATGCAGCGTGCTGAATACAAAGTGGCCGGTGAGGGATGCTTCGATTGCCATCTTGGCGGTTTCCAGGTCGCGGACTTCCCCGACCATGATCCGGTCCGGGTCCTGCCGCAGGAACGCGCGCAGCGCACGATGAAATGTCATGCCGACGGCATCATTGATCGGAAGCTGAATAATCCCTTCAATATCGTATTCCACCGGGTCTTCCGCGGTAAGCAGTTTTTCGTCAATCGTGTTAATTTCCTTCAAGGCGGAATACAAGGTGGTGGTCTTGCCGGAACCGGTCGGCCCGGTAATGACCAGAATCCCGTTAGGCAGATGAATCATTTCGCGAAGCTTGTCCAGCACATCCTGGCCCATGCCCAGAACTTCAAGGTCAAGATTCACCACTCCCCGGTCAAGGATTCGGAGCACCACGGATTCGCCGAAGGTAGTCGGCAGACAGGATACCCGCAAGTCAATCGGCTTGCCGCGCACTTTCAACTGAATTCGTCCGTCCTGCGGACGGCGGCGTTCGGAAATGTTCAGTCCGCTCATGATTTTGACGCGGCTGATTACCGGCACTGCCAGGCTTTTCGGAGGAGGCGGCATTTCATAGAGCGCGCCGTCCACGCGGTAACGAATGCGAAATTCTTTTTCGAAAGGTTCAAAATGAACGTCACTGGCCTGGTCTTTAATTGCCTGGTATAAAATCACGTCCACGAAACGGACGATAGGCGCCTGGTTTGCCAGATCTTCCAATTCCTTGTCGTCTTCTAAACTTTCGTCTGACAAATCATTGCTCATTTCAGACAACATATCATGGACGGAGCCGACATCGGCGGGGTAGTATTTTTCGATGGCAGTGTCAATCTGGTTTTCAGCAGCTACGATTATCTGGATATCATGGCCGAGAATAAAATGCAGTTCTTCCGATATCTGATAATTCAACGGGTTTCTGGAAACCAGCTTCAAGGTATGCCCGTCAAAGTCCACCGGCAGAACGCCATAAGCCCTTGCAGTTTCAGAGTCGATCATATCAATGACTTCTCTGGTCACATCAGCCCTGGCCAAATCAAGCACCTCTGAACCGAGACTGTTGGCAATGAGCTCCAGTATCTTCGCGTCGGTCAGAATTCCATAATTGATAAGGACTTCTCTGAAGGGTTTTCCAGTACGTTCATGCTCTTCTTCAATTTCCTGAAGTTGCGCTTCGTTGGACAGCCCTTCCCCGAGAATAATATCTTTAAGTGATTGACTTTCAGAATCCAGCATTTCGTCAATTCCTCTTCCATTAAATTTTTTATTCTTCGTCCATCATAGTGGATTTGATTACTTCATCCAGCGTCGTGGTGCCGGCTTCGGCCTTTCGCAGCGCGTCATCGCGCAGAGAACGCATCCCGCCTCTTCTGGCAGCTTCGCGGATAACCCCGGTTGACTCATTGTTAAAAACAAGATTACATATTTCAGGACTCATTTTGAATATTTCGTAAACTCCGATACGGCCTTTGTAGCCGGTGCCGCCGCAAATTTCGCAGCCGGTCCCCTTGCAAAATTGGCGGGTTTTCAAGTATTCCTCACTGAGTTCAAGCAGCCTGACTTCCGAAGGTATTGGAGTATATGGCGCGGAACAACCCTTGCAGATACGCCGTAAAAGCCGTTGAGCCATAACCGCCCGCACCCCCGATGCCACCAGGAACGGTTTTACTCCCATGTCAATCAATCGTGTAATCGCGCCCGGGGCATCGTTCGTATGCAGCGTACTGAAAACCAGATGTCCGGTCAGCGCGGCGTTGATCGCGATTTCCGCGGTTTCATAGTCACGGATTTCTCCTACCATGATGATATTAGGCGCCTGGCGCAGCATTGAACGCAGCGCGGCCGCAAAGGTAAAGCCAATTATTTTATCCACCTGTACCTGATTGATCCCGGTAAGCTGGTATTCCACCGGGTCTTCCACTGTAATAATCTTACGGTTTGGCGTATTAATGGTATTTAAAAATGCGTACAGAGAAGTGGTTTTCCCGGAACCGGTAGGGCCTGTAACCAGAAAGATGCCGTCCGGCATTGCAAGAATGCTGTTTACAATTTCCAGGTCGTCCGCATAAAAACCAAGTTTCGGAATGTCGAGCTGGATGCTCGATTTGTCCAGAATTCGCATGACAATACTTTCCCCGTGGGTAGTGGGAATCGTCGAAACGCGCAAGTCAATATCCTTCTCCGCCATTTTTAACTGGATACGTCCGTCCTGCGGTATTCGTTTTTCCGAAATATCCAGCCGGGCCATGATTTTCAGCCGGCTGGTAAGGTTGGCCTGGAGATATTTCGGCGGAGCTTCCACTTCCCGGAGCGCACCGTCAACCCGGTAACGGATCCGGTAACGCTTTTCCAGCGGTTCCATATGGATATCGCTGGCCCGCATCTTATAAGCTTCGATGATAATCAGCGAAACCAGTTTAATAATCGGGGCGTCATCTTCTACTTCCACGGCCTCGGCGGTCCCGGCAATCCCGGCGATCAGTTGGCCCTGCAACTGCTGTTCCGTGGAAAGTTCGTCGATGAAAGACTCAACACTGTCAGACAGCGAACTGTAGTGCTGTCCTATAATCTTATCGATCTGCTCCTGCGAGGAAACCACGGCGTCAACATCGCAGCCGAGCAGATAGCGCAGCGAATCAATGGTTTCCATGTCCGCGGGGTCGCTTATCGCAATCGTCAGCACATCGTCATGTTTCATTACGGGGACAACCCGGTATTGCTGCACGAGCTCCTGGGTAAGGGTTTCAATCACTTCCGCCGGGATCTGGTATGACTGGAGATCAAGAACTTCCAACCCGTATTGCTGCGCAAGCATGGCCGTCAGCTCCGCATCCTGAACATACCCAAGCGCCTTTAAGGCTTCGAGGACATCCAGCTTGCCCTGGCTGTCAGCCGACTTCTTCCTGGCTTCCTTGATCTGTTCATCGGACACCATCCCGTATTCCTGGATCAGTTCGATGATATATTGTTTATTCTTGCTCAAAGTACAACCTATAGAATTGAAAAATCTTTAAATCAATATTATACCTGAAAAAAGTAACAGGAATATGGACTTTTTCAAGTCCTGAAATCATCTAACTCCAAGTTTTAAGTCATTCATTTTAAATAAATTTATCTCAGAAAAAATAAATCCCCCAATAAATATCTATCTATCCTTTTTGCGCGGACAAAATCCGGGCATGAAATAAACCAAAACAAAGAGCATCAAAGAATCAATATCGCGGATTTTATAATATTTCCAGGAAATAAACTTGCTTTTTGCTTTTTTAAAAGCATATTTCTAGTCCGTTTCTGATGCCGACTTAGCTCAGTTGGTAGAGCAGTTGACTTGTAATCAGCAGGTCGTCGGTTCGAATCCGACAGTCGGCTCCACTTTTTAACCTCAATACAGCGTTTTGCTATATCTTGCTACAGACTGCAAATGCAGGCTATAAATACAAAAATTAGAACATTTTTAGAATGCAAAACAATACCGCGATCGAGGCAATAAAAAAGCTTTGCCGGTTAAAGCAGGGCCGCGGGATTGTTTAATTACCACGAAAAAATAAATAATCTCTTTTTAAATGGACAATTTAAATTATAGTTATTAGAGACTAAATAACGATTCAGACAAGATGGTACCGTAAAGCCGCTGAACAGGAAAATATATACTCAAAGGAAGCGCCTGAGTAACTTTTTGACGATGACCGATATTACAAAACAATTTCTAAGGAGAAAGTAAAATGCGTAAGAATCTGATAATTGCAGTATTGTTGGTAGTTTGTCTTTGGCCCGGTTATACTTTTGGCGCGGGCGCGGAAGACTATCGCAAAGCCGCCGAACAGGGAGATGCCAAATCACAGTATGAACTCGGAAAATGTTATGAATTCGGCAAGGGCGTGGAGAAAAACCTGACTAAGGCGATTGAATGGTACCGTAAATCAGCAGAAAAAGGGTATGCGACGGGACAGCTTTGCATCGGGTTGTGCTATGAAATCGGCAAAGGCGTGGAAAAAAATCCGGTTGAGGCGGTCAAATGGTATCGGAAAGCTGCCGAACAGGGCAATGAGTGGGCGCAGCTCTCGCTGGGGTCTTGTTATAAAAGGGGTGAAGGCGTGGATCCGGACCCGGTGAAAGCCGTTGAATGGTTCCGTAAATCAGCAGAAAAGGGAGTGGCGGCGGCACAAAAGAATCTTGGACTATGCTATGCCCTTGGTGAAGGCGTCACCGGAAATATGGAGAAAGCAATTGAATGGTTCCGTAAAGCCGCGGAACAGGGCAATGCGGACGCGCAGTATAATCTCGCTTGCTGTTATGCCAGCGGCAGCGGCGTCGCTCAGGACATGGCCGAAGCATTGAAATGGTGTCAGAAAGCCGCGGATCAGGGGGATGCATCCGCCCAGTTCATGCTCGGTACTTGCTATGAAAACGGCGAAGGCGTCGCTCAGAACCCGGCTGAAGCGGTCAAATGGTACCGCAAGGCCGCGGAACAGGGAAATCCGTTCGCACAGCACAATCTCGGATGCTGCTATGCAGCCGGCAACGGCGTCGGCAAAGACATGGTAGAAACGGTCAAATGGATGCGCAAATCCGCGGAACAGGGGGTTGCTAACGCACAGTATAATCTCGGAAGCTGCTATGCCAACGGCGATGGCGTTGCCAAAGACCTGACCGAAGCCGCGAAATGGTATCAGAAGGCTGCGGATCAGGGACATGAATTAGCCCGGACAGAACTGAAATCGTTAGGAAAGTAATCTCAGGAGCCGTAAAAAAATCTTTTTACGTTCTCCCGTCGAGAGAATTTTAGAGTGATTTTTGAGGCTGACTGTCGGTTCGAGTCCGACAGTCGGCTCCATTCTTTCTCTTTAAAAATAAATGACTTACGGTATAAATATCCATTTGTAAAAACCCTTTATTTCCCTGTGCTACAAAAAATGCTCAAGAATATTTGCCTCTTCTGCGTTTTGTTGCATATAAAAAAGTATCCTCAGTTTGTCATAACTTAGAAAAATATTCAATATAATGAAAATTTCCATCTTAAACAGGCACTATTATTTGACAAACATAATTTTATTCATTATATTGAATATATGATAACATAGCTTGGATTGAAAGACATAAAAAGAGGTATCTCTTCGTTATAATGAATATAGAAGAAATAGGACGGGTAATAAAGAGGCGTCGGGTTATGCTCAAGGTGAGTCAGCAATCCCTTAGCGAAATATCCGGAATTTCCGTGCATGCCCTGAGTGATATTGAGTCAGGCAAGGCTAATCCGACAATTAAATCGTTGAATAGCGTCCTTGAAGCTCTGGGAGTGAAATTGCATGTTGGATTGTCAAATGATAAAAAGAATACACCATGATGGATAAAAAAGCTAAAGTTTATTTTAATGGCCGTTATGCCGGCATGCTCGAAGAACTCGGAGGCAAAAAATCAAGGATATATCGTTTTGCTTACGACCACGAATATCTTGCGGATCCGGCAACTCCGCCGGTCAGCCTGACATTGCCCAAACAGGAGGAGCCTTATTTGTCGCCGGTTCTTTTTCCATTTTTCTATGGACTGTTAGCGGAAGGACGGCTTAAGGAGCTTCAATGCAGAATGCTCAAGATAGACGAAAATGACCACTTTGGAAGACTCATCAACACTGCCGGAGACGACAGTATCGGAACGGTTACTGTAAGAAAGGATACTGAAGTATGACTTTCCGCTGTTTAAGCTCTCTTAAAGAAATACCATACGAAGGATTCAGCCCTTCCGCACAGCGACTGCTCGCAGGCGGAAGCAAAAAATTCCCATTCCGTATTGCCTGTACCAGGGCGGATATTGTCAATGTCCAGGTCAGGCAGGCTGAACATATGTCCATTTCCGGCGTGCAGGACAAGGTATCCCTGAAGCTGGTGAATGGAGAACTTGTTCCAACGAACACCGGCGGCGAATACATTCTGAAACCTATTCCTTCCGCGATCATCCCAGCCTTCAGGGATGATGTGCCGGCAAATGAACACCTCACGATGCAGATGGCCGCCCAGGTGTTTGGAATAAATGCCGCCGTCAATGCTCTCGTATATCTCAAGGACGGAGAACCAGCCTACCTGACAAGACGCTTTGACCGGCAGGGCGGACGGAAAATCCCGCAGGAGGATTTCTGCCAGCTTGGCGGCAGGACTGATGAAACTCACGGTAAAAACTATAAATACGACGCCAGTTGCGAGGAACTCGGACGAATCCTGAAGCAATTCTGTCCGGCATATCCGGTAGAGGTGGAAAAACTGTTCCGGCGAATCCTTTTCAACTATGTTTTTTCGAATGGCGATGCGCATCTCAAGAACTTCTCGCTATTCATGACGGAGGAGGGAGACCATGTGTTGACCCCCGCTTATGATCTGCTTTGCAGTTCGATGCATTTCCCGGAGGAGTCAAGAACCGCTCTTGATTTGTTTGATAATTACGAATCGGAATTCTTCAAACTGAACGGATTCTACGGAGCGGAGGATTTTTTGAAGCTGGCGGAATTATATGGAATAAGACTTAAACGGGCGGAACGATTTATCGCCGCCTATGGAGAATGCCGGAACAAAGCGGAATCCATGATTAAAAATTCATTTCTGTCCGAAGCGGGAAAAAGAGAATATTTGCGCCGGTTTAAAGACCGCCTGCGGGCAATAAGTTAAGCGGCAAGGCAATCTTACTGCCAGTATCATTTGTATTACAGAATCATAGATCAATCGTAGCATTCAGGAACTGGCTCTTCGTGTCTCCGTGCCACGCCTCCGGCGGGTAAACCTTCGTGCGAGAATATATTCAGCTTTTTTGTATTTTGTTTTTCATTCATCAGTTGGATGTTTCCCGCCTCCGCGGGATCCCGCCTTGCGGGACGGGATATTGGATATTCGTTTTTTTACCCATAAATTCTAGTGAAGATTCAAAAAATAAATGGTGTTCTTGTTTGAAGACGTACCACTCCAGATACATCCGCTGAAACTTTTCGGGAAACGGTTTATTCCTCTTCCTCGTCTTCCTGGTCCTGGTCTAAATCCAGGGTGATCTGTCTGGCGCAGACGCCTTTAATCAGGTTTAACTTCCGGGTCAGTTCGTTGCGTTTATCATCGTCGCCGACCAGTTCACAGAAAATGAGGCCTTTTTCGGAACAGTCCGTAAGGACGCCGTCATGAATGCCCAGGCGGATTTTGATGAGACAGCCCCAGGCGGTAAGGGTTTTTTGAACATCAACAGCGGCAGCTTTGCGGTTGCCGACAAGGATTAAAAGCGCGTGTCTGGCCATTTTCATTTCCTCCGTTTGGTTTATGATAAAAAATAGTCTGTAATTTATAAAATTCAAATCTCCTTGACTTTATGCCGGAACAACAATCTTTTTTAATGGCTTTTGCCCGGTAAAAATAAAGCCGTTGGATTGATGGTTGTTCATCGTATGATGGATGACCGGTTTAAAGGCTAAAGTGTCGAACGGCGAAAACAAACGGCGGATGTAGGTTTCATCGTGATGGCGCAGCACCGCGCCTTCATCCAGTTCGAAGACCCCGTAACAATGGTATTTGTTCTCAAAAAGGCGGTAGCGTTCCAGGTTCCGGTCATCGGTGTTCAGCAAAAAATCCCCGGCATAAATGACTCCGCCCGGCTTTAAAACGCGAAAAATCTCGGCAAGAAGTTTCGCCTGGTCGGCATCGGCGATAATAGAAGTCAGTACCGCAATCAACAACACCGCATCAAAATGATTGTCAGGAAATGGTATGGTCAGATCGCAACTCCGGACGAAAACGGCGGACGGCAGCGCCTGCCGGGCTAGTTCCAGCATGTTCGCCGAGATGTCGGTACCGTAAAGCGAAGTATAGCCGTTTGCGGCAAGTTCCAGCAGGGTGCGGCCGTAGCCGCAGCCGACGTCGAGAATCGCAGAATCCGGTTTCAGGAAACCGGCGAGCAGTTCCGGATAAAATTTGATGGTGAATTCTTTCTTCCCGGCAACTTTATCCCAATAAGCTTCCTGCTCCAACCTAACCTCCGAATCTCTTTTGAAACTTAAAGACACAAAGAAATCCATGTTTTCCGGTTTTCCGGTTCTACGGTTTTCCGGTTTAACTGTAATATTGTTTTGCTGTAATGCCGTTATTCATTCCGGTCATTTGAAACTCTGCTTTTTTCCTTTGAAAGGCTTTTCAAATTCCTGCGAGTTCCTTATTTGCTAAAACTGCGGGTACCGCAGTCTGCCGCTGACTCCTGACTTCCCCGTTTTCCCCTTTGAGAAATCAAATCCTTTCCAGCCAGGCAGCGACGGAGGCGTCCGTGGGCATGCGCCAGTCGCCGCGGGGAGAAAGGCTGATCGTACCCACTTTCGGACCGTCCGGAATACAGGAGCGTTTGAACTGCTGGGCGAAAAAGCGCTTGAAAAAAAGTTTCAGGAATTTAACGATGGTCTCGCTGTCGTAAACCCCGGCGAAAGCTTTTTCCGCCAGATATTTTATTTTCTCCGGCGCGGCGCCGTATTTAACGCAATGGTACAGAAAGAAGTCATGCAGCTCGTAAGGCCCGATAAGTTTTTCGGTAAGCTGATTGATGTCCGCATCTTTGGTATTGGGCAGCAGCTCCGGGCTGACCGGAGTGTCAATGATGTCTTCAAGCACGGTGCGCAGTTTTTCATTGGAACTGTCGGCCACCCAGTGAATCAGGTAGCGGATCAGGGTTTTCGGAACTGAGCAGTTGACCGCATACATTGACATGTGATCGCCGCAGTAGGTGGACCAGCCGAGGGCGATTTCCGACAGGTCGCCGGTGCCGATGACCAGGCCGCGTTCACGGTTGGCGATGTCCATCAATATCTGGGTGCGTTCACGGGCCTGCACGTTTTCGTAAGTCACATCGTGGACTTTCGGATCATGGCCGATATCCTTGAAATGTTGCAGGCAGGCGGCTTTAATGCTGATTTCCCGCAGATCGGCCCCGATAATTTTGCACATTTTGACGGCGTTATTGTAAGTCCGGTCAGTGGTGCCGAAACCGGGCATGGTAATGGCGATAATGTCGGAGGCCGGCTTCTTGAGCAGTTTAAACGTTTCCGCGCAAACCAGCAGCGCCAGCGTGGAATCCAGCCCGCCGGAAATGCCCAGCACGGCTTTTTGCGAACCGGTATGCTCGAAACGCTTGGCCAGACCCGACGCCTGGATATTGAAGATTTCGCGGCAGCGGCAGTCGCGGGCGGCCTGACCTTGCGGAACAAACGGATGCTGCGGAATGACGGTATATTTCAGGTCGGCGGCAGTGTTGGCTTTCTCCATCCGGACATAACGGAACTCCGCGTTTTCGGGAAGTTCCGCGTCCGCGAATGAACTTTCACTGATGCGGGTGTTCAGCAGTCTGGCGCAATCCACATCGGCATATATCAGCGAACTGTCGCGGTGAAAACGTTCATTTTCGGCAACGGTCCGGCCGTTTTCGGCGATAATCGAATGTCCGCCGAACACCAGATCGGTGGTGGATTCATGCACCCCGGCGGAAGTATATGCATAGGCGCAGATGCAGCGGGCGCTCTGCTGTTCGACCAGTTGCTTGCGATATTCGGATTTTGAAACCAGTTCGTTGCTGGCGGAAAGGTTGAAAATCACCGTCGCCCCGGCAATCGCCTGATACGAACTCGGCGGAATCACCGTCCACATGTCTTCGCAAATTTCGATCCCGAACTTGAAGGAACGTCCTGATTCAAAGATCAGGTCAGCGCCGAACGGCACATTGTAATCAAGTCCCGGCACGGACACTTCCGTCCGGCGGATATTTTTGCCGGATTTAAACCAGCGTTTCTCATAAAATTCCCGGTAATTCGGGTTGAATATTTTCGGCACTATCCCTTTGACGGTCCCGTGCTGCAAAACGAACGCGCAATTATATAAGGCGCTGCGGAACATGAATGGCGCGCCGGCGATGATGATGATATTCTTTTTAGCCGTCGCGTTCGCTATCGCGATAATTGCCTCGATGGACTTATCCAACAGCAGCGGTTGATGAAAGAGATCGGCGCAGGTGTAGCCGGAAACCGCCAGTTCAGGAAACAACACCGCGGCGGCATGATGCCGTTCCGCGGTAAGCGCGGTTTCGATAATCTTTTCGCTGTTGAACGCAGGGTCGGCAACCCTCAATTCGGGAGATGCCGCCGCCAGCCGGTAAAATCCGAACATTTCGCACCTTCTTTATGTTTAGTGTCGTTGCTTTAAACTTCTATGATTTAACGCTTTTAAAATTGACGTCATAAGTCGTTTATTTATCAAATAACTGCGTCAATGTATGTTTCCAGTTTTTGATCCAGTTTCAATGTTTTCTGAATTTCCGGTATCCATTCTGACTCCTGAATTCTGACTCCTGAATTCCGGGTTGCGGACAAAGTCCGCCTTAATTCCGCTATTACAGTAACATTGTTTTGCGTTTTATGCCAGTTTTATCGAATTTTTTCAGGTTTTGTCAAAAAAAGATTTGTCTTGCTGCAAAAGCGGATTAGACTTTTGTTCTGGAAGACAACTGGTGAATGGTGAATGGCGAATGGCGATTAACTAATCACTAGTCACCAGTCACTAATCACGAGTCGTGGTTAATTAAGGATTATTATGAGCAAGAAAATACTGCTGGCCTATCCGCGCGGATTCTGCGCCGGAGTTCGCCGGGCGCTGGATACCGTTGACAAGGTGCTGGCTGTCTCCGGCGGGCCGGTTTATGTTTTTCACGAAATCGTGCATAATGACTATATCGTGAAAACTCTGCGCGAACGGGGCGTGATTTTTGTCGAATCAATCGCTGCGGTGCCGCCCGGCGCGACGCTGATTTTCAGCGCGCACGGCGTTTCCCGGCAGCTTGAAGAAACTGCGGCGGCCAACGGCATCAAAGTGATTGACGCAACCTGTCCGCTGGTCCGGCGGATTCACCGCAAAGCCGGAGGATTCCAGGCCAAAGGGCGGATGATTATCCTGATCGGTCACAAAGGCCATCCCGAAATTATCGGCACGCTGGGGCAGATTAAAAGCGGAGCATTTGTCGTAGAAACCGTCGCCGACGTCGCAACGCTGCCGGAGCCGGAAAAAGGCTGCCGCGCGGCGTATCTTACGCAAACAACCTTGAGCATTGATGAAACCCGTGGCATTGTCGAAGCGCTGGAGCGGCGTTTTCCTGGTATCGAAGGCGGCGGGGACATCTGTTATGCCACGCAGAACCGCCAGAACGCGATTAAGGCGCTCTGTCCGGAATGTGATCTGATACTCATTATCGGCTCGAAAAACAGTTCCAACTCCAACCGTTTGCGCGAACTGGCCGAACGCTGCGGCTGTCGCGCGGTTTTAATTGACGGCGCGGCCGATCTCGAATCATTCGACTTTACCGGCATCGGCAATATCGGCATTTCCGCCGGAGCCTCGGCCCCGGAATGCCTGGTGGCGGAAGTAACGGATTTCCTGCACTCTCGCGGCTGGATCTCCCCGAAAGAAGTCCGTTTCACCGAAGAAAACGTAAAATTCCCGCTCCCGGATGTAAAAATCTGAGGTTTAAGTTAACCACAAAGACACAAAGGCACAGGAATACTTTGTTGTAGTGAGCCATGTCCCATTTTTCCCATTATTCCCAGAACTCCCAGCAGACATCTTTTGTGTTTTTAGTGCTTGATAATATTACCTCTCCGGCTATATTCCAATTTGCAAGAAGATGGTTTTTAGCGACTGAAGTTTAGTCCCAAAGTTGAATTGGAGTCGCTGAATGAAAAAAGGCGTAAATACTAATGAGGTCTGTTATGAGCGAGATTCCCGCTGCCGATTACTCCGGTTTTCTGCTTGCATTAAAAGCTCGTATCCGTCGCAGTCAATATCAGGCTTTGCGAGCTGTTAATAGAGAACTGCTCGAACTATACTGGGACATTGGCGAATCCATATACCGGAAACAGGAAGGTCTCGATTGGGGCAAGGCAGTGGTTGAAACATTGGCACAAGATCTTCAAATGGAATTTCCGGGACGTAATGGATTTTCTTCTCAAAATCTTTGGTTGATGCGTCAGTTATATTGCGAATATAACTTCCCGACAAAACTCCAACTTCTGGTTAGAGAAATCAGATGGACCAAGATTTAAACCGATATTGAAAATTTGAATATTGAATTAACCATAGAAATACCTAAGGTATAGATAATTCTTTGTTGTAGTGGGGCCAATCCCATTATTCCCATTATTCCCATTATTCCCATTATTCCCATTATTCCCATTATTCCCAGAACTCCCAGTAGACATTGGCTAAGATTGGGTATTACGCCTTAATCCCAAATTTCTGCTGCAAATCTTCACGCAGTTTAATTATCGCTGATTCTTTGGCTTTGGCTTCTACGTCCAGGGTAAAATTCATGCACAGCCAGCATTCCGGGAAATCCTTGATATCAATATAATCGGCATGCGGACGGGGATTTTTGGCTTGCCAGCCGGCTTTCGGCGAAGAGATATGAAAATAGGGTTCGCGGCCGAGCTTCCGCCATAATCCGGCACAAAGTTCCGTCGCCTGCGGGATTGACAGGCTGTCGGGATTGCAGCGGTGATGGTGAACGTCATAGACCAGCGGAATATCGAGTTTCGAACACAGCGGATAAAGGTCTTCCACCGTATAGGAAATATCGTCGTTTTCCAGCGTCAGATGCCGCCGGACGGATTCCGGCAGTTCCGGGAATCGCGCTTCAAAACGCTTCATGGTGTCCGCTTTGCTGCCGTAAGTTCCGCCCATGTGGATATTCACATTCTCCGCGCCGGTCAGATCGGCGACCATGCACTGATATTCCAGTTCCCGCAGCGAATTCTCAAACACCTGCTCATTCGGCGATGCGAGAATAATGAACTGGTCGGGATGAAAACTCAACCGGATGTCATGTTCCTCATGGAACTCCCGAATTTTCGCGAAGTTGTTAATAATCTCGGGGGCGTCCATCAGCGCGTCGAGTTTGTATCCGGCCTGAGGATGGGTATACAGCGGAAGAATTTGTGAAAGTATCCGGAACGCGCCGATTTCCAGCGCATCCACGGTCAACAGCGCCTTTTCAAGTTCAAATGAATTATCCAGGCAGATGGAGGACAGTTTACGGAGGCGTTCAGCCTCAGGCAGTTTGGCGGCGTTGGCGGCGTTAATATGCCGGAACTTAACCGGATGATCATGGAAAATACAGCATAATCCGAATCTGATCATAATTTCCTCCTCTGAAAATTACGTCTCTAGAGGTCATTGCAAAAGTAGTCAGAATTTAGTAGTCAGTAGTCAGAATAAATCCGGATTTGAATTAGAATTTCATTCTGAATCCTGAATTCCTGCAAAACTTGAGTTTTGCAATTAGCTCTCTATAAATAATTCCACTTACGCGAAAAATAATCGCCGGAAAATCAATTCTGCGTGGCCGACGCTGTCTGAGGGACTGGCGATGCCGACGGCACTGGCGCTACTACTGGCGCTGCCGGCTGTACTGGCGCTACCGGCGGCGCTTGTGATANTTTTTCTTTCTCTTTGTCTTGGCTGTGCTCCTCGCGCCACTCACGGGGATTGATCGGATTGGGATCGCGCCATAGGCCGGCCTTTTGATCTCTGGCNTTNNCNTCGGCCTCGCGGAAAATTCTCTCTTTCGGGGCATAATACTGATACCACCAGGCATGCCCGTTTTTCAATAGCTCAAGGTTTACATAAATGTCTTCACAATAAACTTTGCCGACAATTCTGCCGTACTTGTCCTGATCCATTTTTTCCACTTTGACATAGCGGTCTTTTATCAGCCGGATCAGGAATTTAGTTGCCTCCCTGCCGCCGGACTGCTTATATTCGGGAGCGTCAACACCCCAGAGCCTGATTTCTATGGTCTCCTGCCTGTCTTTCAGTTGAAAAGAATCACCGTCATGCACCCATATGACTTTTCCGGTTATGGTTTCCGCCGCTAGGGAAAATGCCAGCAGCAGGAATAGCGTTAGCGCTGCCGTTGTTTTCATATTTTCACCTTCCTCATATAAATATATCAATACTTAAATATAACGCCGGTAATAAAATGATTCAATAATTACAGTTCTGAAAACACAAAATATCGCCGTTAAGATAAATCCGCCGTCAGGGAAATTCAGCCATTCTCATTGATTTCTTTGCTGTCCGGCTGTATTTTCATCATGTGCCGGTTTGGTTTAAACCATGCATATAATATTTTATAATATGTTGAAGACAAGCATATTATGGATTAAATTCAAGGCCGGGAATAATAAGGGAATGGAAAGATGAGCGGAAAGAACATCGAATTGCATGAAATCGATGCGATGGTTGCCGAAACCGGACGCGACCGCCGCGCGCTGATTCCATTGCTGATGCGGATCAACCGGCGCTGGAAATATCTGCCGCAGGCGGCGCTGGACTATCTGCCGGAAGTTACCAGTCTGACGCCGGCGCAAATCAGCGGCGTTGCCACGTTCTATTCCCGTTTCCGGCTGTTGCCGGCCGGGGAGCATTTCATTCAGGTTTGCATCGGCACCGCCTGCCACGTCAAAGGCGCAAATGATGTTTTTCAGGCATTCCGCAAATATCTGGCGATTCCCGAAGGCGGCGACACCGATCCGTCCGGGCTGTTCACGGTTGAAACTGTCGCCTGTCTGGGCTGCTGCATGCTGGCCCCTGCCGTCAGGATTGATGATGTCGTTTACGGCGAAGTCGAACCGGATAAAGTTGAAGGTGTGCTGAAAGATTTTCTGAGTTCACCGCAGATTGCCGCCCGAATCCGGCAGTCAAACACCAATGAAGTCAGCGGCGAAGTCAGAATGTGTAATTGTTCAAGTTGCGCCGCATCCGGCAGCAATGCCGTTTTAACCGAACTTAAACGCTGTATCGCCGAACTGGATTTGCCGGTAAAAGTGAAAGAAGTCGGCTGCACCGGCATGTCGTTCCGTTCCCCGCTGCTGGAGGTTGCCGATGGCGGTTCCGGCAGAAGTTTTTATTACGCCAGGGTCAAGCCGGATGCGGTCGCCAGTATCCTGACGGCGCACTTCCGACCGCAGGGAATACGCCGTCAACTGATGGCTAAAACGATGGCGTTTGCCGCTAAAATCATCGGCAGCAGCCAATCGGAAATCGTCTGCCGTTATGCCACATCCGAACTTAATGAACTGTGTAATTGCGGGGAGGAATCCGGACAGAAGCGCATCGTCACTTATTGCGCCGGTGAACTGGACCCGCTCGACATCTCCCAATATATTGATTTTAACGGGTTTGACTCTTTTAAAGATGCGCTGCGCGCCTCTCCGTCAAGCATCATCGAAATAATTAAGAGCAGCGGGCTGCGCGGACGGGGCGGCGGCGGTTATCCGACCGGGCTTAAATGGCAGCAGGTCGCCGCCAATGAAGCGGAAAAGAAATTTCTGATCTGCAATGCCGACGAAGGCGATCCCGGCGCATTCATGGACCGGATGCTGCTGGAATCTTTTCCATTCAGGATACTTGAAGGGATGGTTATCGCGGCTTACGCCGTCGGCGCGACGCATGGCTTTTTCTATGTCCGCGAAGAATATCCGCTGGCCGTGGAGCGTATCCAGTCCGCCGTGGAACACTTCCGCCGGCACGGGTTGCTGGGAAAAGATATTATGGGCAGCGGTTTTTCGTTTGACGTGGAGGTGGTTGAGGGCGCCGGGGCGTTCGTCTGCGGCGAAGAAACCGCGCTGATCGCCTCGCTGGAAGGCAGGCGCGGCATGCCTTCGCTGCGGCCGCCGTTTCCTTCAGAATCCGGCTTTGAAGGCTTTCCGACGCTGGTTAATAACGTCGAGACCTTTGCCTCGGTTCCATGGATTCTCGCGCACGGCGCGGAAGATTTCAACCGCTACGGAACCGGGCGCAGCCGGGGGACTAAAACTTTCGCGCTGGCGGGAAAAATCAAGCGCGGCGGACTGATCGAGGTGCCGATGGGCATGACGATCCGCGAAATCGTCGAAAAAATCGGCGGCGGGGTTCCGGAAGGAACCTTTAAAGCGGTGCAGATCGGCGGGCCGTCCGGCGGCTGCATCCCGGCGGACGCGGCGGACACTCCGGTGGATTACGAAGCG
>TBL_comb47_HYPODRAFT_10004294_pt1 | contig 16432 bp, 9 predicted proteins | sample TroBogypolimnion_40_FD_10682 | JGI IMG/M metagenome (IMG submission 10682)
GGCTAGACATTCTATGGAAAAATGTATAAAACTATAGAAACTAGCCAATTTATTGATATCTATGCCATAAAAATTGTGCATTAAGACCTGAGTAGTTACAAGGGAATTACACATTAAACATTCCTGATTCTAAGAATACGGTCGTATTCTCATTTGTAGGCTATATTGCTCAGGAAATCGCGGTTGGAACCCAAACAACAATCAATGTTAAACTTGCTGAAAATGTGGTGAACATTGAGCAGGTCGTTGTGGTCGGTTATGGTAAGATCAACAAAAAAGACATTACCGGGGCAGTTTCTTCAATCACTGCAAGCGAAATGAACAAAGGAGTTTATTCCTCTCCTGCCCAGATGTTGCAAGGTAAAGTCCCTGGTCTGAATATTACCAGAAGTGGTGACCCTACTGCCAGTCCTTCTATCACCTTGCGCGGACCATCAACACTGCGCACCGGAGCTGCAATGGAACCATTCTATGTAATCGATGGCGTTCCGGGCGCATCGATCGATGCAGTTGCTCCCGATGATATTGTCAATATGGATGTTCTCAGGGATGCTTCCTCCACAGCCATATATGGGTCCCGTGCTGCGAATGGTGTCATTATGATCACGACCCGCCGTGCAAAAACTGGTCAATCGTATGTCAATTACAGCAGTTATGTGGCAGTTGAAAAAATATCGAACAGCATCGATATGTTATCAGCCACTGAATTAAGAACTTATCTTAAAGCAGTTAACAAAGTTCCGTTTGATGACAATGGTGGGGATACCAATTGGCAAAACGAGGTTACCCGTACAGGTATTTCTCAGAATCACAACCTTTCGTTTGGCGGAGGTTCTGACAAAACTTCCTATGGTGTGAGTATCAACTATCTTGATGACCAGGGGATTATAAAAACCAGTTCACTCGATAGGTGGACTGCCCGTATGAATGTTGAGCAGAAAGCTTTTAACGACAAAGTGACTGTGGGGCTTAACCTTACCAATTCAACAACGAACAAGCATATTGTGCGCCCGGAAGTTTTTGCAAACATGTTGAAATATTTACCAACCGTAAGTGTACTTAAACCGGATGGAACTTATTTCGAAAATACTCAAAACAGCAATTACTACAATCCGGTAGGCTTATTGAACAACGATTTGTATGATCGTAAGATCATCAATCAACTGGCAAACCTAACACTAAAGGTCAACATTCTTCCTACATTGACCTACAATGCAAATGTGTCTTTGCAAACATCTGAAATACAGGATAATCAATATTCAAAACAAGCTTCCACAATGCACCTGGGTGCAAATGGGTATGCAATCCGTTCAGAATACATGAACAAAACAACCCTGGCAGAGAATTACTTAACTTTTGAAAAAGTCATCGACAAACACAATTTGAAAGTCCTTGCCGGGTATTCATGGCAGGAGGATAAGTTGAATGACGGTTTTCAGGCTGCCAATAGCAACTTTGTTACAGACGACCTTCTTTACAACAACCTTTCCCTTGGAAGTTCTCCTGAGAAAGTGACAAATGCCGACCGGTTTGGAACGGCTACAATCCAGACATTAAGGATTATCTCCTTTTATGGCCGTTTAAACTATCAGTTTGATAATAAATACCTGTTGCAGGCAACAGTTCGTCGCGATGGTTCATCGGCATTCGGTGCCAACCACCAATGGGGTACTTTTCCATCTGCTTCGTTGGGATGGAAAATTATCAACGAGCCTTTTATGTCCGGGATTAAAGCATTCAGTGACCTTAAACTCAGGGTAGGCTACGGAATCAGTGGTAACTCATTGGGCTTCGACCCGATGATTTCAAAATTAAAATATGGGATTACAGGCGTTACCTATATCAATGGGGTACAACTTCAGGCAATCGGGGTAAATCAAAACGAGAATCCCGATCTGAAATGGGAATCAACTGCAATGTCCAACATTGGTCTTGATTTTGGGTTCCTGAAAGACCGGATTACAGGTACGATAGAATTGTACAACAAACAAACCAGTGACCTCATTTGGTACTACCCTGTCTCAACAACAAAATACCTCTATCCGAATCTTTGGGCAAATGTTGGCAAAGTAAGTAACAAGGGAGTCGAATTTCAGCTCAATATTACCCCGGTCAGGACGAATAATTTCCAATGGACCACCTCTTTCAATGTTTCCCATAATGCAAACAAGATTGTTTCATTATCCAATGAGCAGTTCCCGACATTTACCCGTATAGAAACCGGGAGCATCGGGGGTAAAGGCCAATCGGGAAATCCAACCCAGGTGATCAAGGAAGGTCTTCCGATCGGAACCTTCTATGTCCGTCAGTATGCAGGACGGAATGCTAATGGCGTATCGGTTTTTTACAAGGCAAATGGCGATACATCCAAAGTCGTTACTGTGGCCGACTTTGCAGAGAGTGGAAATGCCCAGCCAAAATTAATGTTTGGATGGAACAATACATTTACATACAAGAAGTTCGACTTTAGTTTCTTTTTGAGGGGTGTTTCGGGCAATAAAATCCTGAACGGAACATTGGCAAGTTTGAACGATGTGAACAATGCTTCCAATAACAATATCCCAAAATTCTCGCTTGGCGAACCTGCAACTGATGTGAACTCATTCTACTATTCGACCAGATATCTTGAAAGCGGTTCGTATATCCGGCTTGATAATGCCACCCTCGGTTATACTTTAAAGCTTGAAAATGCCAAAATCAAGAGTGCCCGGATTTATATTACGACCAACAACCTTTTCGTGATTACAAAATACAAGGGTATCGATCCTGAAGTAAATCTTGGCGGTATTGAGCCTGGTATAGACAACAATAATTTCTATCCAAAAACGCGGTCGTTTATGGTGGGCATAAATATAAATTTGTAATTATTGATAAGGTCAAACTGTTATTTTCTACTTAAAATTATCAAAATGATGACAAATATTTCTATCATAAAAAAACTGGCATTTGCGGTCATCGCCGCAGGTTTGCTGTTCACAGGCTGTACGAAGCTTGATATCAAGGCCGAATCGGAATTGACACCCGATAACTTTCCCACCAAACCGGAACATTTTGAAGCGGCTAAAGGGATTATTTATACAATTTTACCTGCGAATTACGCGATTGATTACTGGCGGTTGGAATCACTATCTACCGATGAGGCACTGATTCCTGCAAGGGCTGGCAACTGGGATGATGGTGGGCAGTACCGTGAACTGCATAAGCACACCTGGACACCCGATAATGCAATTGTGAAAACTGTTTGGTCCTATGCTTTTAGCGGTGTTCTGGCATGTAACCGGGTACTGGCCATGTTCGATGCGGTTCCTGAAGGCGCTCTAAAGAATAAGCAATTTGCCGAGATTCGGATGATGCGGGCATTCTTCTATTTTATCCTCCTTGATAACTATGGAAATGTGCCAATCCTGAAGAAATTCGGTGACGACACCCCAACTTCTGCACGTGCCGATGTTTTTGCATTTATCGAAAGCGAAGTCAAGGAGATTTTGCCATATCTTCCGCGTGACAAAAGTACAACCACATATGGACGGCCAACTGCCTGGATGGGTCATGCCCTGCTTGCCAAGATGTATTTAAATGCACAGGTATATGCCGGCAAAAACATGTACAATGAGTGTGTTACAAGATGCGACTCAGTCATTAAATCGGGTTTGTTCGCACTGGATGCAGACTATAAAAGCATGTTCCTTCCCACCAATGGCCCAGCGGTGAAAGAGTTTATCTTTGCGATTGTATATGATGCATTTAAGATCACCGGTAACTCGTTTACCCGGTACGACCTGACCCCCGAATTAAAAACCAAATACGGGTTAGGAACCAAATCGCCAAGTAATTGCATGAAGACGTTGCCTGAGTTTTACGACAAGTTCAACCTTGCAGGGGATGTCCGAAATACAACCTGGCTGGTTGGTAAACAATTTAACAATGATGGGACACCCATTACAGTAAAAACTACCTATAAAGGGTTGGACGAAACTTATTTAGGTTCACTGGGCAGCCGTGATACCACATGGCAGCTGTTTTTAACAAGGGAAGTATGGCTCAGGGGTGACCCGGGAAAAATGGATACAGGGAACGACTATTTGTCGCAATACATGGGTGCACGCTCGATTAAATTTTATCCCGATCCAAACTGGGACCCAAATACGCGAAGTGATAACAACGATTTCCCGGTTTATCGTTATGGCGATATCCTGATGATGAAAGCTGAAGCGATCTTACGAGGTGCATCTGCAACGAACGGTGATACGCCTGTTTCTTTGGTCAATAAAATTCGTACACGTGCCGGTGCCCCTACTGTTGCCAATATTACACTTGATGAAATGTTGGACGAACGTTCCCGGGAATTTGCATGGGAAGCATGGCATCGGAATGACCTGATCCGTTTCGGGAAATATAGTGCTTTGTGGCTATTTAAAGATGCTGTTAGTGCCAAAACGCGTGAAATATTCCCGGTTCCGGCTGATCAGATCCTTCTCAACTCGAAATTAGTTCAGAACCCAGGTTATTAATCGACCTCACAGGTTTATTATGGTCAAAGCCCTCAAATTCTGAGGACTTTGACCTTTTTTCCGTTTAGAATTATTTAATTGATATTCATTGAAAAATGGGCTTCTACTCAAAATAATTCATAACAACTTGAAACAAAATAACATCTGTTAATGTTTATATATTTATTTTCACAATAAATTTTTTGATTGTACTTTATGCTTAATCAATTTTTCATCTAAATTTTTTTTATTATGAAATGGAAATCTGTTTTTAACAATCAATTGGTCCTTCTGTTGATCATTGGGGCTGTTATTTTCTCCCCCGGGGTATTTGCCAAAGGAGTACCCGACCCAAATTTATTTGCTATCCCAGCCAATGCCCCGGTTAAAATATCTGGAAAGGTCACCGATACGAGTGGTGCCGGAATGCCAGGTGTACAGGTGGTCGTAAAGGGGACAGCAACAGGAACAATTACAGGGAATGACGGGAAATATTCACTTGATGTTCCCGATAGTAAGTCAACGCTGGTATTTTCCTTTGTAGGATATGCTACAATTGAAAAACAAGCCAATCAAAATGTCATCAACATTGTTTTGGCAGAAGACGTACAAAAAATTGATGATGTGGTTGTCATCGGTTATGGTACCCAAAAGAAGGCTGACCTAACCGGTTCAGTTTCAACGGTAGCTTCGGATAAACTGACACAAGGGGTTAACCAGTCTTTGAGTCATACCCTTCAGGGTCAGGCGGCTGGTGTAACAGTGATCCAGAATTCCGGTGAACCGGGCGGAAGCGTCGAAATCAGGATCAGGGGTGCAGGCTCCATCAACGATAACAGCCCATTGTATGTCGTTGACGGCATTGTAGGTGGAATTGGTAATCTGAACCCTTCGGATATTGAGAGTATGACAGTCCTGAAAGATGCTGCCTCAGCTGCAATTTACGGGTCACGCGGTGCAAATGGGGTGGTGATCGTAACCACGAAAAAGGGGAAAAAGAACCAAAAAACCGCGATCTCCTTTAATACCAGCCAGGGTATCCAGCAAGTCTGGAAAATGCCAACCTCTCTCGATGCTACGCAAAGGAATATGATTCACAAGGAGGCATTGACAAATGATGGTACCCCGTCAACAGAATCAATATGGAGCTATTACAACGATCCCAATAATGCAGTTACAAGAACCGACTGGTTTAAAGAAATTTTAAAACCTGCCTATATTTCAAATCAGGATTTTAGCATTCAGGGTGGCGGAGAGAAATCGAATTATCTTTTAAGTCTTGGATATATGGACAACAATGGCGTGCTTTTAAAAACGAACTATAAAAGATACAATATCCGATTTAACAGTCAACACGAATTGATCACCAATCTGACCTTTGGCGAAAATTTTTCTGTTGTGACGACCGACCAGAAAGGTGCCGACACCCGTGGCGGTTATGATGGTGTATTAAGTGCAGCCCTTTTTAGTATGCGCAATACCCCTGTCTGGACTGATCAGGCTAATCAGATTTATGGTACACCCTCAGGTGACTTTCCAAATCCTGTTGCCTCCTTGAATGTAAAAGACAATAGGAATAAAGGGATCCAATTCGGAGGAGATGCCTATCTTGAATATAAAATATTTAAGGTTTTAACCTTGAAATCCGACATTGGATATACTGCCGGTTATGGTCACAGTAAAAATTATCAGGCAATTGCCAAAGGTGGAGGACGCGGTTTAATGAATCATAATACTTTAAGTGAAGGGTACAGTAACTTTTACCAATGGGAATGGAACAATACGATCGCATTTGATCAGCTATTTGGCAAACATCATGTTGCGGCCCTTGCAGGTATGTCAATGGAAGCAGATCATAGTGACTGGATCAATTCAGGGACGGTTCAGGATTTCAGCGATGAAAGCCTTGCTTTACGCTATCTCGACAATGCCACCAGCTTTCCGAATCATGTTGGCGGTAGTGCCGGTGATAATGCCCTAAAAAGTTATTTCGGTCGTATCAGTTATGAGTTTGCTGAGAAATACCTGGTTGCCGGTAATATTCGCGCCGATGGTTCCTCGAAATTCGCAGAGAATAAGCGTTGGGGCGTATTTCCCTCTATATCTGGAGGATGGAGAATTTCCAAGGAAAATTTCTTCAGTGGATTAAAAAGTGCGATTTCTGACCTGAAGTTGCGCGCAAGTTGGGGTCAGTTAGGAAATGACAAAATCCCGGGATACCAATATTACAGTACGATCGGAACAACGGGTTCACCCACCCTCGGGGGTTCTGCAATTTCTGCAGTTGCCCAGAATAGCTATGCCAACCCAAATATTCAATGGGAGGTGACCACCCAAACTGACTTTGGTATTGACGCAAGTTTCCTCAATGACCGTTTATCAGTAACGGCAGACTACTATGACAAGGAAACAACCAATATTCTGGTACAGGTTCCGTTAGTCTCTTCCCTGGGAGTTGCCAATGCCCCTTATCGAAATGCCGGACAGGTTTCCAATAAGGGATTTGATATGGGGATTACTTACAGGAACCATGATAAGGCCTTTAAATATTCTGTGACGGCAAATATTGCTCACGTAGCCAATAAACTTGTTTCATTTGGGATAGCCGGTGATAAGGAAATATTCGCTGCCAATTACAAGAATGTCAACGTGGGCAGGATTGCAGAAGGTGAGCCATTGGGACACTTTTATGTTCTCAATGCACTTGGAATTTTCCAGACTCAGAACGAAATTAATAGTTACGTGAACAAATCAGGGAATAAAATACAACCATATGCCGTTCCTGGTGACGTGAAGTTCGAAGACCGTAATGGGGACGGTATCATCAGTGCCAATGACAGGTTCAATGGCGGGAGCAGTTTCCCTTCTTTTACCGGATCCCTTTCATTTAATGGAGAATACAAGGGATTTGATGTAAATATGACATGGATCGGAAGCCAGGGGAATAAGATCTTTAACGGTCTTAAGTTAGGTGGTGAATTCATGCAGGGAACAGGCTACAACAACAGTCCGGCCATTCTGGACCGTTGGACCCCGACACATACGAATACCTCAGTTCCAAGGGTTACGGTTGTCGATTTAAACAGCAACAAAAATTACAGTACCCTATATCTTGAGGATGGCAGCTTCGCAAGGATGAAATACCTGACATTTGGTTATACGTTTGATAAAAAGCTGATTGGAGACAAGATCCAGAAACTGCGGGTATATCTTACTTTGCAGAACCTGATCACCCTTACCAAATACTCGGGTTTTGATCCTGAGGTTGGTTCCAGTGGCGATTTTAACCACAATATCTTCGGCGTTGATGTGGGTAGCTATCCACAGACAAAAGCCTATTTACTGGGTGTTAACTTTAACTTTTAATCAATCTCAAAATGAATACCATGAAAAAATATTTACCCATTTTATTGATGTTGCTTCTGGCCTCTTGTGGGAAGGATTTTTTAGATAAGCAACCTCATGTTTTTACCGATGCAGTTTTTTGGCAAACTGCCGCCCAGGCGGAAACCGCCTTGGCCGGAGTCTATACCCCGCTTCAGGGTGAAGAAGCACTTGGAGGAGAGGATTGGTGCGGTTTTGAGTGTTTCAGCGATAATGCTTACCTGAATGATAACGGCTATTCCGATTACATCGCTATGACTGAATTCAGGGCAACGTCGAATAATATGACTGGAGACCTTTGCGGTCTTTCCTATATTGAATATTATCAGACGATTAAAAGAGCGTCCGATGTCCTGACAAATGTGCCGAACATCAAGATGGATGCCGCCCAACAAAACAGGATTCTTGGTGAAGCCAATTTTCTGCTGGCTTTTTCCTACTATCAACTGGCCATCCGCTATGGCGGCCTGCCAATCTATGACACAAAAGATCCCGCTGCTGCACTGGTCAGGAAAACTGAAGCAGAAACCTGGACCGTCATTGAGAATAGTCTTAAATTGGCAACTACACAGCTTGTATGGGCACACGAGAGCGGACGTCCAGGCCTGGGTGCTGCTTGGGGTATGCTGGCAAAAGTTTTTGCCCATGAGACAAAATGGGCCGAGGCAAAAGCGGCTGCCGAAACAGTGATCAGTTCAGGGAAACATAGCTTAATTGCTAATTATGCCGATGTTTTTACGATTGCCCACGAGAATGACAGTGAGATCCTGTTTGGATTGGGCGCACGTTTAGGCGAATATCCAATCACGCCGGTGCTCTTACTTCCTAACAATGTTTGGAATGGATTGCACCCTGAACCAATGGGAGAGGGATGGAGGCTTGTAAGTGCGACACTGAGTTTTTATGATGCCTATCAACCGGGAGATCTCAGGAAGGCTGCTACCGTTGCCAAACGTGGTGTAGACGTAATTACCTATAATGGTTATACCGATATTCTGCAAGCCCCCAATAACCAGTCACCTGTTGTGTGCATTAAATATAACTCACCGTATAAAGATACTTATGTGGGTTGGGCTGCCGGGCTGAATGTACCGGCATTGAGATATGCTGACATTTTGTTGATTGATGCTGAGGCTATTATGATGCTTAATGGAGGCGGTCCTACAAACAGGACTACTACAGTGGCCGCAGCGGCCGTTCCATTTAATCAGGTACGGGTACGTGCCGGACTTTCTGCAATTGCAGCACCTACATTTAACGACCTCATGTATGAGCGGCGCATGGAGCTTGCCTTTGAAGGTGGCGATCGTCATGTGGACCTGGTTAGGTGGGCACTTGCAGAAACGATTTATAATGCTGCACCCGCAGAAGGAAGCTATAAACCGAAACGTACGTATGTTCAGTCGATCCATCGGTTAATGCCAATTCTTCAAACCGAAATCGATAACAGCAACGGTTCAATCACTCAGAATCCGGGATACGCAGGCGCAAAATAATCCTGTAACCATTTAATAAGCAACACTCCCCCTTTGTACATTGACATTGGGGGAGTTCTTTCAAATTATTTTATTTTAGCTCAATCTTTAAAGTAACAACTTGCCAATCTGGTAGTTTAGTGGGTTTCGCAATGACCAGTGCGCCGGATTCCTGTTTCCAGATCACCTTTTCGTTGCTGCCCAATATTTTTACGGAGGTTATTTTTTGTGATGAAATTTTGGAATCTTTGCCCAATGCAACGATCCGGACATCTGATGTCGGCTGTTGCATGCAAAAGGCATAGAGTGTATTTCCTTTCGTTGTGAAACGGATATCGGTAGATTCATAAGGACGAACATCTTTTAGACCGCCAAAATATCCTTTTTCCTGCTTCTTTATGGTTGAAGGTCCTTCACCATAAATCTTCCATGGTCTTGTGCCATAAATCCCTTCACCATTGACAGGTGTCCACTTGCCAATCACATCAAGGATATTCATGACATCCGGTTCAAGGTCTCCTTCGGGTGTTTGAACCACATTCAGCAATAAATTCCCGTTTTTGCTTACAATATCCACCAACATTTGAATCACTTCAACCCCGGTCATGTATTTTTGCCCTGTCCTGTAATACCAGTCACCAATGGATGTATCTGTTTGCCAAGGATAAGGGCTGATTGTATCATTTGCTCCCCGCTCAAGGTCCTGGACCCACCTGCCTTCGGATTTGAGCAACTTACACGTATATACAGCTTCAAGTTTTCCTTTGTTTTTCGCGATATCCTGGTTATAAAAGTACGACAACATCGTTCTGCCAACTTCGCCAAAAGGTAATTCGCTATCTGAATATATCAGATCAGGATGGTACATGTCAATCAATTCGGTAATACATGCCAACCAGTTTTTCTGGTTTTCGGGATCTTTTGTCAACCAGGCTTTGTCATCAGGAGCCGTTTTTGGATGATAAAGGTCAACAAATTCGGGATTGTTTCCATCATAAGGAACTCCCGTTAAAGGACCTGTTTTATCAGCGCCGCGGCTGGTCTGAAACCATGTGTAACTGGCGCCCAAATGTTCGGAAACGCCAAACCGCAATCCCTCTTTTGTTGCAGCTTTCTGCCATAAACCCAGAACATCTTTTTTCGGACCCATGTTTGCTGCATTCCATTTATGGATTTTTGAATTCCAAAGGAAAAAATCGTCATGATGCGTTCCCATACTTACAAAATACCTGGCCCCAACTTTTTTGTACAAGGCCATCAATTGTTCAGGATTCCAGCGTTCTGCTTTCCACAACGGGATGATATCCTTATAACCAAATTTGGAGGGATGGCCATAATGTTCAACGTGGTATTTATAATCGGCACCACCCTCTTCGTACATCTTTTTTGCGTACCAATCACCCTGTCGGGGAACGGCCTGTGGTCCCCAGTGGGCCCATATCCCAAATTTGGCATCACGGAACCAATCGGGGTATTTGTACTGTTTGAACGATTCAAGTGTCGGCTCAAATTTCTGGGCAAACAATTGTCGTCCTGGTAGGAAGCTTAAAACCAGCAATAGGGTAACCAACGTTCTGGATTTTCTAAATAATTGTCTCATTTGTAAAGAATTAATTATCGGTTATTTTGGATTCTTAATATATTAATATATAGTTATTTAGTCAATTCGATATTCGTTTCCGGTTTCCTGATTTGAATAATTTGATCTAATGGCCTGTCAAACTCAAGTTTGGCCACAAGGACTGTATTCGACAATTCGTTGGCCGGAAGATTCCTCAAACGCAAATATGGTTGCTGTGAGGCATGGTCGCTTGGGCATAAATTTACAGCACAATCAATTGGGTTTCCTGTATTTAAAAGTGTTGCTTTTGAAGGAAGCACATTGATTGGTTTTAATTTGATCCCGTTGCCAACTGTCGGTCTATTCATATGGATATAAAGTGTCTGCTCTCGTCTGGTAATCAGGACTCCGGGAATAGAGATCAAACCGGAATCGGTTTGCACTTTTTGAAACGATTCATCGACCTGCTTTTTCCACTTTCCAAGCCTTCGAAGAATAGCTGCCGATTCAGTCGGAATTATCCCTTCACCGGTAGGACCCACATTCAGTAGATAATTGGCATCCCGTGCCAGATAACGGTCGATACTGCTGATCAGGTGTTGGTCGGTATAATAATCTTCATCCTTTTTGAAACCCCAGCTTTCCATACCAACCGACTGACACGCTTCAACCGGTTTTTCAAAAGCCATGGCCTCAACTGCAGCGTTTTCATAATCCCGTTCAGGAGTCCCAAAATCACCCTCGTCGAAACCCCTGTTGTTGATGACTGCTTTGGGTTGCAATTTTCTGATCATGGCCGAGATAGAAGCATCCTTGAAAACCGGTACGTTCATATCCCACCAGATCCCATGAATTTCGCCATAATTTGAACAGAGTTCGCGAACCTGTTCTTTTAAAAAGAACATATACTTATCCCAGTCGGGTGAGTCCTGGGGTTGAGGTGGCAGTTCGTGATGACGGCCCTGATTCGGATAATTGGGATGGTTCCAGTCAGCAATCGAGTAATAAAGACATAGCGGAATTTTCCGTTTGTGGCAGGCATCCGACAACATCCCGATCACATCTTTTTTATAGGGGGTATTCATGGTGTTGAACCTGGTCTGCAGGGTATCCCACAAACAGAATCCATCGTGATGCTTGGTTGTAATGGTGATGTATTTCATTCCTGCCTGTTCCAACAAGTCAAGCCACTCTTCAGGATTGAATTTCTTTGGATTCCATTGTTGAGCTAGCTTTATATATTCAGACCTTGGTACCCTTCCGCGCCATTGATGTTGCTCATGCCAACCGGGAATGGAGTAGATCCCCCAATGGACAAACATGCCGTAACGTTTTTCAAAAAACCAGTCGCGACCATCGCCAAAACGCGGTACAGCTGAAATTTTATCATCGTATTGATTAATAATAATTTGTTCTTTCGATAATGGATCTGCCCTCAACCATTCTCCCAAAAAAGGAGTAGTCGTTAATGCCGCTGTTGATTTGATAAGATCCCTGCGTTTCATAGTTGTATTTTGTAATTAAACATTCTCTTTTCCTAAAATTGAACGAGTATTTTCATGACTTGTCCGGGATTGTCAGCCCAATCAGTAAAGGCCTTTGCTGCGTCTTCGGGCTGTATAATTTTAGAAATCATGCTATTAATAGGGAATGTTCTTTTTTTAAGGTAGCTGATTACCGCATCAAAATCGGCAGGATTCGCATTTCTTGAACCAAGGATATCAATTTCTTTGAGCACCCATAACCTTGTTGCAAAACTGATCTCGTTTTTGGAATAACCAATACACACAACGCGTGCGGTAAAGGCAGCTTCCTCGATTGCTGAGAGATAGGTGAATGGATTACCGGCAGCTTCGATGATCACATCCGGGCCATGGCCATTTGTTATTTTCAGCAAAGCTTCGTGCAGATTTGCGTTTTTTGAATTGATGCAATGGTGAGCGCCGATTTTACCTGCCAATTCGAGCTTTGCGTCGTCTATATCTACTGCGATTACCTTAGCGCCCCGTAACGATGCCCTGATAATGGCACCTGAACCGATCATACCGCAACCGAAAACAAGAACTGTATCAGTATCTGTGACCCTCCCCCTGTCAACAGCATGGAAACCTACGGTCAATGGCTCTACCATCGCAAATTCTTTGGCCGTTAGCTGATCGTCGGTGATCAGCTTTTGCCAGGGAACTTTGATATACTCCTGCATTGCACCTTGACGCTGGACACCAAGGGTTTCATTAAACTGACATGCGTTAAACCGGCCTCTTTTGCATGAAGGACATTGACCGCAATTTGTATAGGGGATAACTGTAACTGACTGTCCTATTTTAAAATGAGATGGAGTATCGTTATTGAGTGCCGCAATGTTGGCTGAGATTTCATGTCCCGGAACACAAGGAAATCTGGTCAAAGTATTCTTACCGAGGTAGGTATTAAGGTCAGAGCCACAAAATCCGATGTAGTTTATCCTGAGTAATACTTCTCCTGCTTCAAGTAAAGGTACTGGTATATCGACTAGTTGAACTTTTCCAGGAGTAACAATTTGTATTGACTTCATCGTTTATATGAATATTGGTTTCTTCTTTCAAAATATAACAAAATTTTAAGTGGCAGTCTTGTGAACACTGAACCGTCAGTCGTTATTAGCCGGTCACAATCCATAAATCCGGACTGCATTTTCTCCCATGACTTTGTCCTGTTCTGTTTTCGATAAAAGTGATATATTCCTCGTTACAAGATCTATCCAGTTTTTATAGGTCGTTGCTACAAGACATACGGGCCAGTCAGAACCAAACAGCAACCTGTTGGGGCCGAAAGCCTCCAGTACTACGTCAAAGTAAGGTTGCAATTGCTCAGGTGTCCACTTTTTAAAATCAGCTTCGGTGACCATTCCGGAAATCTTACAATATACATTCTCCCGTTTGGCCAATTCCTGAATATTTCCCCACCAGGGTGATATTTGATTTAGCCCGATTAGGGGTTTTGCAAGGTGGTCAATAACAAATAATTGATCAGGATGATGATCGACAAACCGAATTGTATTTGGTAATTGTCGCTCAACAACCAATATTTCGTAAATCAAAGCATATTCTTTCAGAAATGAAATTCCACGGTTAAAATCTGGCCTAAGAATAAAATCTGGGTCAGGTTCGCCCTGAATAACATGCCGGACACCCTTTAAAATTTTTTCAGACGAAAATTTTGCGAGATAAGATTCAATATTCCAGTCCATTAAGGGAAGCCAGCCCACTACACCTTTCATAAATGGATTCTGCCTGGCCAATTTGATCAACCAGTCTGTCTCTTCGACAGACTGGCGAGCCTGAACCGTAACAACTCCTTCAACTCCTGCTTCATGGATGATTCTGCCCAGTTCTTCGGGCAGAAAATCCTTCCGGATTACATTCATGGAATCATCAATCCAGTCATATTCTAAGGAATTGTAATACCAGTAATGGTGATGTGAATCAATAATCATACTAAACGTATTTGAAGTGTTCGCCAATTATTTTTTCAGATTTGAGTGCCTCCCAAAATCCAGTTGGCAAATTCGAGGCCAGCACATCGATATTTCGTCGGATACGGGATGGTTTACTTGGATTGAGTGCTACTGCGTTTACTTGTGGCATTGCCAGGGCAAACTTCAGGCAGGCATCACCGGGTAACACGCTAAACTTTTCGCATACTTTAAAGAATAGGTCTCGCCAGACAATTAATTTTTGGTCTTCAACCGATTCAGGATTAATTTTCCTGTAGTCAAAAAACTCGCCACCGGTTAGAAAACCTGCGTTGAAGATAGCCGAATTGATGATTCCGACTCCGTCGTTATGAATCCTTTCTATAAAATCGATGATCTCTCTTGGATGGTGATAGATCGTGAGTTTATTGGCAAACATAACCCAATCGAATTTAATGTGATCGTATAATTCTTTGATTGTGAGCCAGTCTTTGGCACCAATCCCGACGGCTTTAACGTATCCTTTCTCTTTAAGCTCAAACAGAGCCCGATATGCTTCCAAAATATCAATGAGCCTATTATTGCGGTCTTCAACATTGTTGGCAGCAATAAGGTATTCGTCGGGGTCGTGTACCGAAACGACCTGAGGTTTGTAATATCCTCCCAATAATTCGCAACCCTGGTTCCAACATTCGAGTATTCCTGAGTAACTTATTTTTTGTACTGCATCGTATTTCAGGTTGACCCATGCGCCAGGTTCAAAAGTTGGTTCTTCGGTTTTAAGTGGAATTCTGTACCAACCCAACTTGTTGCTGATGGTTATTTCGTCTTTGTCGATTCCTAACTTTCTCAACCCTTTCCCGATCACTTCTAGTGCCAGTCCAGCTCCATATTTTCCGGCACAATCGATCATTGGTGTTGTTTCCGACACTTCAAACCATTGTTGCATAATCTGAAGTTTCACCTCTTCTGTCAATTCATGATAGAGGTTTCCCATAAAGCTTGTTCCATAGATAATTGAAGGAACAGATAAACCCGTGTTCCCAAANTGCTTTAAACTGCTCATTTTNAGTGTTTATTCAGTATGTCAGATCAATGTGAAATAATGACTTTTTCAATGGTGCCAGAATATAACGGCCCGGATGGTTTGGAACCTACGAAGGCATAATAGCTAACATAGATATAGCTGATCAGCGGGACAATCATTGCCAATGCCATACTATGGGTCTGGTCTGAAACGTAACCCATTAAAGGAGTCCAGACTGCACCGCCAATGATGGCCATAATAATTCCCGATGCCCCGATTTTTGTATTTGGCCCCAATCCTTTAACACCTAATGCAAAGATAGTTGGGAACATCAATGACATAAAGAAGCTGGAAACAATGAGCGACCATGCACCTATTGTCCCGGGGTTAAAAACAGCCATCGACATAAGCGCTATATTGATGCAACTGTACAATCCCATTAGTTTTTTAGGTTCGAATTTTTTCATCATGGCTGTTGATGCAAAGCGTCCAACCCCAAATGCCAGCAACGAAATCGTTAAATAGATCCCTGCTTCTTTTTCAGATTTGTGCATGTAATCTTTGGTATATTGAATCAGAAAACTCCATGTACCAACCTGTGCACCAATATAAAAGAACTGGGCGATTACACCTTTTAAAAAGTGGGGGTATTTTACCAATTCAGAAAATTTTCCGGAGTTATTGGGTGAACCCTCTTTTTTCTTGTCCCCTTCGGGGAATTTTGCCCTCCAGATCAATATTGCGCAAATGAGGATTACCGTCCCGATAAAAAGGTAGGGTGGACCCACGCGCATGATCTCATCATGAAGGTATTGCTTATATGTTCCCAGGGATTTCATTTTCTCGATATCCGCTGCAGATAATTCTGTACCTGAAAAAATAAAGACCGTTCCGACCAATACACCGGTCATTGAACCCAGCGGGTTGAACGATTGGGATAAATTGAGTCGTTGTTCGGAAGTTGCCGGATCACCAAGAATAGCAATAAAGGAATTTGATCCGGTTTCGAGAAAAGCCAATCCCGCAGCGATGATAAATAGG
>TBL_comb47_HYPODRAFT_10004295_pt1 | contig 16432 bp, 19 predicted proteins | sample TroBogypolimnion_40_FD_10682 | JGI IMG/M metagenome (IMG submission 10682)
AGCTCAGAGGTAGAGCACCCGCTTTGTACGTCGGCTCGAAGCAGCGGTAGGTCGGTGGTTCAATTCCACCATGGAGCATAACTCTTTTAGCTCAGAGGTAGAGCGGTTGTTTTACTCACAATAGGCCGGTGGTTCAATTCCACCAAAGAGTATAGCGTTTATCGTCTAGTGGTAGGATCAGAGATTTCCATTCTCTTAGCTCGGGTTCGATTCCCGGTGAACGCAAGTATTGACACGGATCTCCGTTTCAATACTTTCTGTTTGATGTTATAATGGCCACCTTGACTTGCCAAGAAACGTGGAAGCAAGGCAAAAAACACGACTTGGAAGGATGGAAGCCATCTGGACAAAACTGGAAATTTGTCAGACCGTTTCTTCCAGTTATTATCAAGAGAAATCCGGTAGACAAGAAATCGTTTAACTGTAGTGCGAATGAAGAAGGGAAGTTTGTATTGGTCACTCTTCCGGAAAACGACCAGCGGAAAGTCTATCTGAAATCCATTCCGGTTTGGAACAATCTCAAGAGTCTTCCAGATGGGTTGTATACCTGGATTTTTTACAAACAAACTGCTAATCTTCCTATGACGTTTGCTGCAACTAAAACATGGTCCAAGCTAGAGATGGCAACGCAACATCTTGCGATTGCTTCACGTGTTCGCGCAACAACGGTTCACGGTGCTGGTGAATTACGTAAGTCGGGAGATACCTATACATACAACCTTCTTTCGGGGAAATTTATGCAAGAATGGAAGGCAGAACTAGAGGGCGCATGCACACCCGAGAAACTTGAACTCTATGTAGACAGTAAGTTTAAGGAACAGTTTCGCGACCACAAATTGATCAAAGTGAATGAAACGTTAATTGATCCAAATAGTCCGATCACTGCCGAGGAGATTGCCCACTACACAAATGCAGGTTGGACATTCAAGATCTTTGCTACTAAAGAAGAGTGTATAGCAGCAATGAAGACCAAGGCAGGACGTCGCAGGACGCGGAGAGGCGGAAACCCGAAAATGATTCTTCAGCAGAAACAGATCAAGAAAATTCAGACTGCCAGGCGGGAACGTATCGATGCTCTTATCGAAAAAATAGCCTACAATCCCGGACGGCGTCTCTGGGAAGGGCCATCGCAGGCGAAACTTGAGCACCTCGGCGAACTCGTAACTGAACATAATCGTCTTCTGGCTATGGGTAAAGGAGGAGCGACTACACGGAAGTCGTAATCAACTCATTTGGCATTTCCAAATAGAGCACTGTGCTAAAGAACGGAGACAGTCTCTCGTCCAACACAAGGGCACGTTGCTTGCTATTTTCCTTTAACGTCTTCACTATACGCGTCAAGACCCTGCGCTTGTCTACGATTGGNTTGATTTTGATCTTACANGTAGATCCGCGCCAACCACANAGNGTAGACTGTTTACACTTGTCCTCNCTCATCTGTCCACACGGTGTGCGAACCTTGTTCACAAACTGAACAGGTTCATCCACTGAATCCCAATAGGCTTCGGAGTCTAACCATTTGCCCAAGTCCTTGTACAGCGACTCCTTGGGATTGGCAATCGCATTGTACAGGGGTTCATTGACATCCTTCTGAATATCCTTCGACAATGAAAACAGCAGGAATTCAAACACTTCGGCTTCATAGGAGATGTCATCGGACAACTTGACATCGTCCCCATTTGGAGAACCGTACACGAGATCCTCTTCCGTATGTTTGCGAATCGTACTCACAACTTCAGTTGCCTTGCCATCGCCTTCTTCCGGCCTGAAAGGAGCGCGGAATCCAGACGTTAACAAGAACTCGGAATACTGGCCATCGGCAGAGTACATATCGTCGGCCCACTTGAAGCCAGGATTACGTGTCTTGTTCAAAAAATCGCCCAGTGTCTTGCTCGTAGGCAATTCTTCATCTTCAATGTCTGCATATCCAATTCGCGAGACCACTCCACTCGGTAGCTCCATACTGACTGGCAAAACAGGGAGAATGACTTCCTGTGGGACAAACACTGCTTGAACACGTTCAAACGGATCCAGAATGACTTGATAGATTGACTTGTTGGTAGCAACTAGTTCTTTGATTGCATCGTCAAATGTTGGGAGGTTCGACATACATGAACGAGTATGCGCAGTCTGAAGCGTCGCCTTCACTGTTGCTGGAAACTTGTTCACGTCAACGACGTAATCGAACTTCGACCCGCTATTTCCCTTGCGCCGAGTCACGCGACCCAGTATATCGTGATCGAGCAATACGATCGTCCGCGTTCGAGGACCGAGTCTGTCCGCCCAGAAACCACACATAACAGTCAAGCCTTCGGTCTTGATTCGTATCACACGACAATCGAGGATTAAGGATACGTATTCAGTCTCTTCAAGAACTCCGAGCGTCTTGCTGACAAACGCGCGGTCAATTCCATCAATAATACGATCGATTTGCGTCTTGCCATCACCCATATCCTTCCATGTTCTGAAAAAGGAACATAGCATCACTTTGTCCTTGACGTCCGATGGATTGGGGATCGCTCGTTTCTCGCCAAGAAGGACAGGCAGGGTTGTGCGCGGCAATCCCATTCCGATACGGAATGTGTCTGTAGACCCNGCNTTGATACGGTTCAATGGTACATTGACTGNATAGTCTGTGTTGATGCCTAGGCGTTTCGTAAGATCCTCAGGCAAGTACGCTAACCGAAAACTCGGAATAAACCCACTTGTCAAGACATAGTATTCATCTATTTGCTGCTTGGGAGCAATNACTTCTGATCTNGCAGTGGGTTTCTTGTAACAGCAGGGTACACGGTTCTTGCTCTTGGTTTTCGCCGAAGGTTCCTTCCAACCGGGATACTTTTGNTCTGCCTCACGTTTGATGANGGTGTGTGTCCGCGGATCNTCCTTTTCTGTTATACGAACCATGCCNTCGCANACCGGACAATGCTTACCGTCTTCTTTGAGAANCANCTGGTCNTCTGCTAAGGGAATCTCGTCCTTCATACACCAATACGGCGGGCAAATCGCAATCGCATCCTTGAGTGGGAGTTTCTGCGAATCTTCAACGTCTGAGTAGTTGTATTGTTTGGGAATTCCCTCTTGTTCCTCTTTCGTAAGCACGACAACCTGCTTGAGCTTCTCACACTTCTTCGGGTACTCCGAATCGAAAATCTCCTTATCAAATCGCTGAGCACGATTGTTGAAGTAGTTGTATGTTCCCAAGGCACTTGTACGAACCTTAACCTTCTCTTCCTTTGCCTGAACGGGTGCAGCAACTTCTACAGCAGGAGCAAGCTCTTCGATTTCCCCTAGAAGATCTCCCAGATCAAACTCATCGGTCTCGACGGTTACAACCGTAGGTGCGATACCTGCCGTTGATTCTACCGTTTCGAGACGACGAGGACAGACGTCATTTATTTCGGCGCGATCAGATGTCAAGACATACCGCAACAGACTGGCATACCCAAGCACGCGCTCGAGATTTGTGACGAACTTAATGATCACCTCTTTCGAGGCAAAGGAAACAACAGGATATCCACTGATCGCCTTTTCAAAGTTGAACTTTTCATCTGTCTCGAGCTCTTGGACCTTTGCCAGTAACTGGGCTGCCTCATCTTCTGTTACTCCCATTTCAGTCACAAGATCAGCGTTGTCTTGGAGGAGTTTATAGGCCTGAAGAACCCGAGGCGAAACATCAAACGGCATGTCGGAACGTAATAGACGGAATGTTTCACTTTCGTAGCTGAAGACGTTCTGCATACAAGGAAACCGGCGCATGTCAAATTCCTTGATCTCTTTTGCGTAGGAGACAATGACGGATAGATCATTGAGCTCCCAGCGTGTATCGTCCAAGTCATCGGGATCAACAAACGGCATAAGGGCGTCGAATGTCTTCAACCATGACAGTGTGGAATGAATGAGTTCGGCCGTTGTCTCGGTCGATTCCTTGCCGCGCCACGTAGAGACAGAGACGTCCTTGCTCGTTACAGCAATGCGATCAAATGAGGTTCTGGATGTTCCCCGATAAAACAAAAGTGTCGGAAGTCTCCGCTGAGGCTGTGTGTTGTTCGTCCATGCTTTCCACATGGGAATGTCGATATATGGTGTTTTGTTCTTCGGGTCTTCGACAAAGAACTTGTGTCGGGTTGTTTCTTGCTTTGCCGTGAAGTAGCTGACGACTGGTGTTTCTTTGGAGACCGTCAGACCATAGAAGATCTGTTCAAATCGCGTTCGAGGAGCAGTGAAGCGGGTAGAGATAAAGGGAATATACCACTTTGCTCGAAGGATTGATGTGGATGTCGGTTTAGGAGCCTTTAATTTGAGAAGCTTTTCCAGTTGATCATGGGATGCCTTGATAGGACCGCGCAGGGATTCAATGTCTCTTGGCGTTGTTGACTGGAAAAAAGGGAAGTACACTTGCTTCACTAACTCCGTCGCATCCGGAGACAGTTCAGTCCCTCTGATTTCAAGGGCATCAAGTTGGTGAATCGTCTCAAACAATGCTTGCCGGACAGGAACGGGACGGAAATTGGAATCGATAACTATATCGCGAGGAGGCGTGGGTAGAATCACCGACTTGTCATCGGGAACGCCAAAGATACGCCATTCTCTCACAGGACCTGTTTCAAAGACTTTTTGCAAGAAGTCAGGGACATCTTGCCATTCGTCACGAGTTACACGACGAGGTTCAATGTTCATGCCTTGACGGATCTGTGTCAGGTACACTCTGAGAGCCTCTACTTCGATTACTTGTTTTCCACGAGAGATGCGGTAAAACAACTCCATCCACCGTTTCGGGTTGGATGAATAGTAATCTTCCTGAAAATCGACCAGTGCCTCAATGAATAATCGGTCGGGATGTGTATCCATGGCCAGTGCAACCTGCTGTCGAATCGTTTCAATTGTGTCATCCGGGAAGAATGACAGAATTGTTGATGTTCCCGTTAGGGGGATCTCCATTATAGTCTAGTGGTGGAATTATCCGAGTGGGCTGTCCGTGATCTGCATGCCACAATACGGTGTGGGGTTCGAAGCATAGCTCACATGTTGGTAGATCCCCGCCTTCACTGCATCGTGAAGAATACGACGAAAGTTTGCCCAGAATTCAGGTGTATGTCCAATTGTCTCGGTCATGAGATGAGCCATTTCGTGGAGCATGACAAACATAACCGTATTAATCTCAATCAGCGGATACTGAGGAGGCTTCGTCTTGTCGCGCAGACACACGACGATCTTCTGTCCCTTATTTTCCGAATACGATGTATCCGAAGATGACATGTCGTTTTCAATCATTACATCAGGCTGAAACCTAGCCAAAAAACGACTGACGGGAGGATCTGAAGCAAGAGCGGGGTCGTCGCGATAATACTCCTGTAGTTTGATGAGCCTCCCATGTATGTCAGTCATGTGTTCAACAGCAGTTTCCTTGTCGGGAAGGTTTTGAACTTCGTATACCTTTCCATCGGACCCCTTCATTTGTGTCGTGTTGCTAGGGCCAGACATGAAGGTGTACGCTGCCAGTACGGTCATTCCTGCTATAGCAATGGGTATCCACATTGTTCTACTCTAAGAGTTTACGCCGAGAGACCCTCCAGCGCACGAGAGTTCTTGAAAGGGTCGGGGTCGATGGTCGTGTTCAGGAACGGACCCACCGTGCCCTGGGGGTTCGGCATCTCCGAGCGGATGTCGTACGTCGGGTTCCGGTTCGTCTGCGCGATACCGATCACGTTGATGTTCGAGTGGTAGCCAGACTGCAGGAAGTTCTGTCCCTTGAGGTCTTCGGCGCCCATCGGGTTCACGGCAGACCACGAGGCGCCGATCTTTCCAGTGGGCAGGAGCTCACTCGAATTCAGAGTGGTCTCCACGTACGTCTGGTGCGAGGCGGGGGTACGGCCCTGTCCCGATCCAGAGGAAGCGGCGTTTCCACCCAGTCCAAAGGGCAGACCCATCAGGGGGCCGGCACCAGACAGAGGCGCCGTCGAGCTACCACCACCCAGCTCCTCGGCACGATCCATCACAGCACCCCTGGCTCCCGAGTAGGAAGTAAAAAAAGAATAGAGTACCACCACTCCAACGAGGACAAGACCCATGCGAATGAGCTTCGGTTGCGAGAGCTTCATGTTTATACTGAGTGAAAGACAAATTTCATGCACCCCATCATCCAAGACATTCTTGACACCCTTAAGTCGACGGAAGTTCAGTCGGCGGTGGAGCTTGAGATTCTGAGGCCATTACTGGCGAGGATTTTACATATCCTCTACCCCTACATTTTCGGGGTTATGGTTGTCTGGATCATGATGTTCCTGTGTCTTGCCCTGATCCTGCTCATCCTGGTCCGGGGCAGCCTTGTCGACATTCTTCGGAAATAGAATGTCAACCAACTGTTCGCGCTTGAGCCCCCAGATCCCCTTGATGTTCTTCTTCTTGGCCTCGGCGCGTAGCTGATGAATGGTCATCTTCTCGACCTTGAAGGACTGCGGTAGCTCGGCGAGGGTGAGAAGCTCGATAAGTTGAGCCCTCTTCATGATGTAGTATTGCTTGATGCGAAGCTTCTTAGCGTGCTGCTTGAGTTCGACGAGAGAGAGGTTGTCCATCTTGAGTGCGTTTCCACTTTTCTGGAGCTTTCAAATCCATTTTGGAGTTTTCTCTCCACACTCTTAATAATGAAGAGAACCATTGCCATCTTGGCGTTTTTTGTCGCCGCCGTCCTTGCAGGTCTGTTCGTACAATCCAGTCTGGACTCTTCCTCGCCGGCCACCAAGGAGAAGTTTATGCAGCAGGAGAAGGGTATGCCTGTCTCCACAACGAGCACGCCGTCTGGATTCGGTATGACCGGCCCTATTCTGGGAAGCTCGTACCAGCCCGTTCTCGAGGAGCCGTATGAGACTGCCGACGACACTCGGCTTTATCAGTTCCAGGACAACAAGATGTCGGCCGACTGCTGCCCGAGTAGTATCTCCGGAGACCTTGGATGTGTTTGCTTAACGGATAAGCAGCGTACCGAGTTTGCGAATCGCGGAGGGAACCGTGCGGCGTAAGTTAGGATTTACAAATTGAAGCGTAAGAACAAGTATAATGGAAGCCGTCCGTAAGTTGATTCAATATTTCAAGGACAAGAACCCGGAGGGGAAGTTTCCCAAGGCAACGGAGGAGCTGATCGTTCACTTAGAGACCGTTCTGCTCCCTCATGTGATGCAAATTATCCAGAAGGATAACTCGCTGTTTCGCGGATATGGTCGCGTAGATATCTTTCCGGGAATGGAAGTGGAGTGGGATGGTTCGGATGACCTGTGGGCTCGCCTCCAGGTTGCTCTGATGCACGCTGTTCTCCACGGCAATCCCAAGGAGAAGTTCGGCAAGATCATTGAGATCATCAAGGAGAACATGCCCGGCGGCCGCACAGATGACATCTCCAGGATCCTCGAGGATAAGGAGACACAGGACTCGATGAAGGAGATGCTTGATCTCTTACTGAATACTCGTCTTGCCACTGTCGTAGGCGATCTAATTCAATCGCTTCCTTTTGCCGACCTTGGTATCGATTTCGAGGACACGAATGAGCTCATGCGCCTTATCCAAAATCCCACCGATAATGAAGCAGTCAAGAACTTGATGGATCGTGCTCAGGCTCTTCTGAAGGAACGTATCGAGTCAGGGAAGATCAACCAGCAGGAGCTCATTCGTGAGATTGAGATGCTGCGTGCGAAGATGACGTCGAAGTTTGGAAAGTATATGAACGAAATGGTTGTCGGAGCTCGTGAGCAGCCTGCGACGGGAAATACCGCGAGAGAGATTCTGTCGAACTCGCCGGAGGCCCGTCGTGCTCGCATGCTTGCCCGTCTCCAGAGAAAGCTCGGTGAAAAGTCTCGCAGGTGATTACAAGAGATGTCTACAGAGACTTTTTGGTTTTCGGATCCTAGTGTCCTGTTCAGTCAGGAAAACTGGTATAAATTTGTTCCCACGGCTACTATGACCGTCCCTGAATCTCTCAATTCAGTTGTTCGATTCTCTGTGTATCTTGCCGCACTGCTGTTTCTTTCCTCCATGTACCCGGGCTACCTGCTGATCGTCCCGCTCGTAATGTTCTCCACACTCGCACTGAATATGATGTTCCCCAAGGCAAAGAAGATCGTCGAGTCTTTCGGAAACGGCCTTGTTGTTTCTGGATACACAGGTGATAAGACAACTCGTCCGACCGACGACAATCCGTTCATGAACCCGTCGCTTGCTGATATTCTTGACAAGCCCGATGCCCCGCCCGCCGACGACGTTACGAAGAAGGATGTTCGCGATGAAGTGAACAAGGCCTTTGCAAAGACGTCGAACATCTACATGGAAACGTCAGATGTGTTTGATCTTGTTCAAGCACAGCGCAATTTCCATACGGTCGTCACAGATGACCATGGAGGGTTTCTGAAGTTTCTCGGCAAGAATGCGAAATCGGATAAACTCTTAAGCGAGGGCTACGTGGCTGCGAAGGGTACGGTGTCTGAGCTTCCGGCCCCTACGGTGACTCTTCCGTACTCTCCTGCGTAAGCGACCACCACTCTTCTTCTTAGGAACATCTAACTCGTCAAGGATCTCATCGCCCTTCCTCTTTGTACCGCTGATCTTATTGCCCTTGTATTTCATTGTGGGAAACCCATCGGCCTCTCCATCCGGCGTGGCAGAAGCTTCAATCTCCACTGTTTCCACATCTGCCTTCTTCTTAGCCTCCTCCCACGCGGGCTTGTTTGCCTCACAGTGAGGGCATCCGTCCATGAAAAATAACACAAGAACAGGCTGCTTGAGAATCTTCTTGGCTTCCTCTTTCTTCTCACCACCACGAATAACTTGGCTCGTCATTTATGTAGAGAGATAGAAAATGACATCCCTCGAGGACTTGAAGACGCAGAAGAATCTGGGACCGACTGTTCCACCCACCCCGCATTATACCGATTACACACAGAGTCTCGAGAAGAATACGGCTCCTGGTGGAGTGATTACGACGGCGACAGGATTTCTCGAATTCAAGCCGCGTGATTCGGGAACGCAAGCAAAATACGACGCAATGCAGGATTCGTGGGAGGGAGTCAAGTCGTCTGAGGCATCCGTTGCCTCTGGAACGTTTGCACTTGATTACGCATCCGACGTAAAGGAACGCGGGGCCAAGGCTCCTCAGCAACAGCAACAGCAGAGTTGGTGCTTTCTTTCGTAAGGAAACACAATGGAGACCTTACTGTTGGTTCTCATGGGAATAGTCGTTCTTCTCATTTTACTGGGAACGCACGAGTGCTTCGTGGACTCTGCGTTCATGTCATCGGGTGTCGGTGTCGCCACCGCCGTTCAGCGTCCTCCGTCCGATACGACTTCGCCACTGTATGCGACATGGTTGAGCAAAATTGAAGCACAAGCACCGATTGGTGCAGACAATTCGGCGTACATCACAGCTCTTCAGTCGTTCTTCGATACTGTATATGAGCCCGCCACGGCCAAACCTACAACAGCGGATGTCGAGACGTTCCTTGCCGGACCGAATGTGGCGGGTAAGCCAGTAGACCCATCAGCCTTGCGACTGATTATCGTAGACGCCTTTCACATTGATTCATCATCAACGGGCGCAGCGAAAGAGCTAGAACAAGTTAAATTTCAACCCGATAACAAGTTTCTTCAACCCTCGGATGGACGAGATGAAGTTCGGACACGGAGTGAAGGAGATTACTTTCCCGCCGACCCTACATTGACTGGCCCATTACCCGAAGGCAACTACGCCCCGGTCAATCAACAACAGACACCTAGGCACACGAGAAGCATTGGGTCATTTTACGATGTCTGTTCGGAAACACCTGGAGGAGCATGTGAAGAGAATGTTTTGTAATAGTAATGAAGTGGACCTGGGTCCTAGTTGGTCTTGCTGTACTCCTTCTTGTTTTTGGAGTTCGTGAAGGCTTTGATACATATGCTCAGGCTCTTGCCGATTCGGGTCAGTCGGCAGGAGTCAAAGGTGCCGATGGAACTGTGACGGGTGTTGGCAATGCGAATAGTAGTAGTACTGCCCGTCCGTCTCAAGGGCAGACAGGATCGTCAACGAATCCCATTGGTGAAGGGCCGAATCCCAATGCAGCACCCGGACTTGTCCCGACGCCCGACTATCCCACACTTGCTCTTACGCTGAGTGATTGCGAGTATACGGCATCAAAGACGGGAACTGTTTCGACGGCCTGTAAATCGCTGTTCGATGCGGCAAATGTCTCGCTTCCTACCTGTCCAACGGGTTCGACCTACAGCGCAGATACTGGAAACTGTATTAATGCGGCCGGAAAAAGTACTCCCGGTGTATGCCCGACGGGAATGAACATCTCGTTTACTCACGATAACATGTGCGTACCGTCACCTGGATGGGCACAGCCGCCTGCAGGCCCTGCTAAACTCCCATCGGGAGGAGCGGGGGCTCAGCTCGGTGCCGGCGCGGGAGGTGGCCTCGGAGGTGGCTTCGGAGGAGGAGGAGGCACACTACTGACTCCCAGCAGCGGACAAAATATCCTCGGCCCTGTTTTCGCCGGCGTAGGGACGAATGGGAACTATAATGGATACGGAGATGGAAGCACGCCTCCCTCCTACCCCTACATGTTTGGTCCTACGCCCTCGCCATCTACGTTAGTTCCGGGTGCTGGAATGGCGGGACCTTCGCAGGCTTGGAATGTACAGGCTGGCATGCCGTCGTATGCCCAGTCGGGTTCGGCCTTGAACTCCAAATATTTTGGCACGTCGCGTGTCCCAGGTGATCAAAACATCGTACCGGGAACGCAATACTCTACAAGCTCAGGATCGTCCAAAACGGAACCAATTCCGTTTCTAACTGACTTTTCAGCGTTCTCCAGATAATCACAATGTCGATCCTAAATACTAAGATGAAGTCCTTCGGTCTCCGCAACATCCGTGGAAGCTGCTGGGTCAACGCTGCTCTTCAAGCCGTCTACCGCATTCCCGACCTGCAATCGCGATTCGAGAAGGAGGAATTTGATACCAAGAACACAGTCGAGTCATGCCTCGCCGAGATCTGGGGAAGTTCTGGCGAGGAGGGGCTCAAGAGTCTCTACGAGTGTGTGAAGACATCTCCCGCAATGCCCGCAGGAGAGGGCATCGGAGATTCACACGAGCTCGTCGCCTTCCTCTGCGACAAGGTCCCATTCCTTGACAAGCTCTTCAGGTTCAAGATCGCGAACCTGGTCAAGTGCCAGCACTGTGACTACACCGACAGCCGCCGCGATTCCATGATCGAGTTTCCGATTGTCCCGACCAAGCCTAAGCAATCGGTGTCAGAGACGGTTGTGGCCGCCGCCAAGCCGTTCGAGATCCCTGACTGGACATGTGAGAAGTGTAAGAACAAGGGATGCACGAAGCAGTTTCTCTTGGCCGCCTTTCCACAGATCCTCACCTTCCATGTGACCTCGATCAACACCTCGGTAACCTACTCGAGCATCCTGGTCCTGAATGGAATCCAGTATGCTCTGTTCGCTGTCGTGTGCTACGACGGGGGGCACTGGTGGACCTATGGCCGCGACCTCCCTCCCGGAAAGCCGTGGGTGACGTACAACGACACACACGTTCGCAGCCACGGCCCCCAGCAGTTTCCCCTCCATGATAATATGAAGTTGCTGATGTATTATCGCTTGACTTAGTAAGAAGACATGGCGTCCTCGTTTCCAATGACTCTCGCAATTGCCACCGGTTTCATGGGTGTTCTTACCCTATTTGTTCTTTTTTCAACCGGATCCGTGATTGCTGTTTTTTGCTTATGGATGGTATGTGGCCTCATCATACTTGTCCTGTGGCATTACGGCTTCATCGATCTGTCATTCTTTAACGTGAAGTCGCCGTCGTCCGACACGAAGTCTAACACGCCGGCACCGACCTCGACANCGAACGCCCCCTTGATTGGAAGCGAAGTGTTTCACATAAGTCAAAATCAGTTTACGTACACAGATGCCCCAGCCGTATGTGCTGCCTATGGAGCCGAACTCGCTACACTTGAGCAGATTATCGACGCCTACAATCACGGCGCTGAGTGGTGTGGATACGGATGGTCGGCTGGTGGATTCGCCTTATACCCGACGCAGAAGAGTACATGGGATACACTTCAGGCTGAGCCCGATCAGACAAAGCGCACAGCATGTGGCCGTCCGGGAGTGAACGGTGGCTACTTTGATCCCAATACGCAGTTTGGTGTGAACTGCTTTGGATTCAAGCCTTCTGGAACTCCTGACCTGCCTCTCCCTCCTCCTGGAACCAACCCTGAAACCTTCTCTAGATCGGTTGCCACATTTAAGACGATGCTGAACAGCTTCACAATGGACCCGTATTCTCGCTCAACATGGTCGGGATACGATGGTACTCCCATTGGGGCAGCAAAGTCATACGGAAGTCAGTTCCAGCAAAACCTGAATGGTCTCGGTGGCAAAGAGTCGTTCGGTAACGGAGATCCTGCATATTCCGAAGGACCTGTGACGAATAGTTCGTACTCTGCTGGACCGTATGGACTTCGTGGTGGAGCTGGACCGACTGGCCCTGCTGGATCTGCCGGATCCACTGGACCTGTGGGTCTTGCCAGTACGGTAACCGGACCCACTGGATCTGCCGGACCCACTGGATCTGCCGGACCCACTGGAAACATCCCTCATGGCACCATCGCCGATCCGATCCACGTTGGCTCTCGCTGGGTCATTGAGGAAGAAGCTGACTCTCGTGCGCTCGTGTTCCGTGACTTGCTGTCGCCGACCGGAGACCATCGTTATACGATGATGATGGAACGCGGTGCCGTAGACCTCTAAAAAAGCGTGTACTTGTTAATCACACGCATAAAGGACGGGATCTTACCTACGCCTCGACCATACGATAAGTCCTCCAACGTTTTTCCAGCAAAGCAAAGGTACGGTGATCCAGGGATAGCATTCGGTTTGTCCTTGGGACACTGAGAATAGCACAGTCCCGTATTCTTATCGGGGTGATCATCTGGGCAAATACCTCCATGATCAAGACGTCCAACAATACGACCTCCAACAATGGGATCGCAATGAGTGTGGCAGTATCCACCGTCACTCCAGCTCCAGTTTCCGTCGCAATGTGTGTTGCATCCGCCTCCCGTAATCGGTTCACGACATGTCAGGGGGTCCGAGAACCATCCGACATCACTGGGTAAATTCGGTAAATTATGCAGTTTGCGATCGTTGTTATTACAGGGTTCGAGTTGAACGGGAATACCAACTCCACGATTCGTCGAGTCAGCCCAACAGACAGGCCCCACGCCATGAAACCCATGCCTACACTTGTCGTAGCAAAGGCCCGCGTCTAGATCCTTTCCGGCAGGACAGCTATTTGGCGTCCATGTAACGATCTCCGAACCGCCCAGTGATTGAGGCAAGTAAATGTCGGGAATGAAGAAGTTCTCACGTCTACAGTGAAAAAAGATAAGTAGAACCACGATGGCTCCAATCAGGAGTTCGTACATTATTTTCACATCACATTTTAAGATGGAGTCCTCGTCTCTTGACCCTAGACAGCCGGTTGATACGCTACGAACGATTCCGAGGAAGTTTGAACGGAAGGCAATGAAGACAGAACCGGTTATCTCAACCCGCAGTAAACAGATGACACAGCCCTTTCAATGGCTGTTGTTCAGTCCGCAAAAGCACGCAATCGCACCGTTTGACACACAGACACAGACAAGGCTTGATCACGTAAACAACAGTTAATTTTTGTGTATGTGATTACAAATGGAAGTCGCTATGATGGTTGGCCTGGCCGCCCTCGGCCTTGCCCTTTCGACTCATCCGGTTGCTGCTACAGAGGAACCGTTCAGGAAGAAGGAGCCCAAGGAGACCTTCTTAAACCCCGAAGAGACTCAAGATGCTACCCAGACTGTGACACACCTTCAATCCGAGGAGGGACATGGTAACATGGTACCGTTCTTTGGCGCGCGCATGACCCAGTCCATGTACTCTGGTGCGACCGATGGAACGCTGGACACCTACACGGGTACGGGCAAGAACACCTTTTTCCATAAGGAGGAAGCCCCTGCTTTCTTTGCCCCGGAGGCTGGAACGGGAAATCCATGGGGAGCCCAGGTGGAGACGGAGTTCGAACAGTCTCGCCAGGTATCCAGCTTAGCCACGAAGAACGTCTTCCCGATCGAGAAGGTCTATGTAGGACCGGGAGTCAATGACGGATACACGAACTTACCGTCGGGTGGTTACCAGCAGGATGCCGCGCGCGAGTATGCGATCCCCAAGACCACCGACGAGCTTCGTGTCATTGGTCAGGAGAAGGTTACCTACACGAGCGAGCCGGTTCCTGGTTCGCACTTCATCACGGACATGGGCATTCAGGCTCCTGTCAAGAAGAACAAGCCCGACCGTTTCCAGGTTCTCACCGGCAAGGATGGTTCGCTGGACCGTGTCAATACGGCCGTGGGCCAGCAGGTGGCAGGTGCGATCTACCCCGAGGAAATCATGAAGCTCCAGAACCGCGAGTCGACCTCCGCCGAGTTCATTGGTGGACCGCAGCTTGCCAATACGTACCTCTCCTACATCCGTGCCTTCACCGAGCCGTTTCAGGAGTTCATGAAGCTAACCGTTGAGGGTCGCCCGCCGCCGGCTGGACCTGTGGGCGGTGCTGCTCTCCAGGGTGGTCCGCAGTCGTACAATGTGATGACTCACCGTGACGAGAGCTGGCTCAACAATGTCCGCGGATTCGAGACGCCGCTCATGACGTTAGGAGGACAGGCCCCGCAGTCTGGACAGCAGGGATCTCAGCGGTACGTGGAACCCCTGCAGCAGGATGTGTATGCTCGCGATGTTGGAACACCTGGACTGCTGGATGCTTTCAAGTCGAACCCGTATACACAAAGTTTACAGTCTGTAGCTTAAATGGAGTACGAACTTCTGAGGTACTCGGAAACTGTATTGAATGTCTGTACGAAAGGCTGGACTCGGCGCCAGCTTCATGATCTGGAGCGTCAGGTCATGCTGTATCCTTCAAAAATTACTGTATGCTCATGTGTATCGAATCCGTGGGTTCGAGAGACCTTGGCGTTTCTTGGAGCACAATGGAGTCCTGCGAAAGAACAATGTTCAGTCTCGTCGACAGTTCCGTCATGAGCCGTATCGAGAATAATTTGCTTGTTCGTAGAAATGAGTTTATTCAAGCAACCTCATGGACGATGAATGTCATCGTTCTTGCAGTTGTCATCGTCGGATTTGCGTCGTTCTTGTACATTCAGTATACGACTACGGCAGCGGAAGAAGTGGTCGAAAAACACATTCCGTTTGAACCAATCCCCTGGTTATCGGCTACACGAAATGTTCGCATGGAAGAGTATGGACGTCAACTCAAGCCTTACGAAGTTGAAGCTGGAAATGGTGTACCGGGACCTATCGACGGATTCAGCGGCGCAGATGTTCGATGAGATCTTACATCCTAAACTCCCTGAAGAACCTGAGAAACCTGCACAACCGACCGAGGTTGTGATAAAGAAACCCAAACGGAAGAAGGTAGTTAAAGCCGCTCTACCTAATTCTTGAGTAAGTAGTAATGGGCTATTATCCTTACTATCCTGCACCATCAAACACAATCTCGCTCGTTTCTCCGGTTGGAGTTCTTCCCCCAAATAGCGGAGGCACAATTAATACTGAAGCTCAAATAAGCGAGACATTCGTATTTGAGACAACAATACAGGATGGTTCGTATCCCTGGATCTCAAATGCCCTGGGTCTTGTAGTTAGCGGTTCAACATCGAACGCAACGATTAGCAATGGAGGTGGTCTGGGTCTTACGATCACTATGTCAGGTACTCCTACTTCAAATACAAGGGCGACGGTCCCGTTATTTTGAGTAGCATGGTATTTGATCCAACATTAAAGTGGTGCCTTTCGTTTACTTTTGATTTTTCAACATTTAATCAATCGAATTCATGGTATAAGATTGGCACTACATCGTACTACATGTACAACTTTCGGCGGGACGGAGACGGAAACATGTTGGCTGACTCGACCTTTTTACACGATAGTAACGACCCACTCGATGGACAAATTCATATGAATCCTGCTTGTGAAGTGAACATTGTCTTCGGCGACATGACCGTCGCGCTCGAAATATCTGCTGTTCTCTTTATAGATGGGTCGGTAGCCGCATGGACCCCACTCAGCAATGTGTCATCCGGTTTGCAAAACATAGTGTTTTCAGATGTCGTTTCGTCGAACCGCCACCACTCCAACACACAGGATACAACTCCAATCGTGATTTCCAACTTTTTTGTACAGGCTCCATCAAATGTGTTTTCACCCACACTTGATGCGACGTTCACTGGGGCATTGCTACCGTACATAACGAATGGTCAGCCGTATACGTACCAGTCGACGTTCGTGAGTCCCGACGCTGACTTGTCGACTAGCCCAACCATCGTTCTAGTTCAATC
>TBL_comb47_HYPODRAFT_10004297_pt1 | contig 16431 bp, 13 predicted proteins | sample TroBogypolimnion_40_FD_10682 | JGI IMG/M metagenome (IMG submission 10682)
TAAAGAAGCAGAGATAATATTGACGCCATCATTTTCGGTAATCGCACAAAATAAATCCGTGCTCTCTATAGATTCATCTAGTAATAAAGCTTCATCAGCGCAGTCACCTAATAAAACAATAGCCTTACTAAGATCATTAGCGATGCTATAAGCACGCTTAGGGTCTTTTTCAATGATCTTGACATGATGATCATGCTCTAAAGCAAGCGCTAAGCGTTTGCCAATATGTCCACCACCAGCAATGATAATTCGTTTTAAGGGTGCCTCTAATTTATTAAGTTCAGATAAAACTTTACGTATTTCGTCACGAGGAGCCACAAAAAAAACTTCATCACCAGTTTCAATAATTGCTTCTCCAGTAACGCATAAATGCTTACCTTGCCTAAAAATAGCGACCACCCGCGTTTTGCCATCAGACAAACGCTCTTTTAGTGATTTTATTTTTTTACCGGTTAAAAAGCCATCAGCAACTACTTTAACTGAGAATAAGCGTACTAAGCCACCAGCAAAATCAGACACATGTAAAACCCCCGGAAATTCGATTAAATTACGAATGGACTCCATAACAATTTGTTCTGGACTAATCACAATATCGACAGGAATGCCGTTGACACCGAATAATTTAGGGTTTTTCAGATAATCGATAGCACGAACGCGTGCAATTGTTTTCGGACGACTATAAAGCGTATTGATAATTAAGCAGGCCAACATGTTGGTCTCGTCACTATCTGTGACAGCTATGACCATATCGGTATTATTTACGCCAGCTTGCTCCAACACCGAAGGGTGCGCAGCATTACCTGTTACCGTAGCTATATCAATTCGCTCTTTTAATGCATCCAAGAGCTCTTGTCTAAAATCAACAACGACAATATCATTTTCTTCACTGGCTAAGGCTTGTGCAACCGATGAACCGGTGACACCGGCACCAAGAATAAGTATTTTCATAAATAATTAACAGTAATAATAAATCACACAAGGCGTCTTTACGCGTAACGTTAGGATTATCTTAGTCAAAGTAAATCACGCACTTTAATCTAGGCTTTTTATTTTTTTATTGCTGCTCAATGATATCAAAACGTTTCTCAATGATTAAATGACCATTTTCATCAACGACTTTTACAGTCCAATTATTCTTAGCCGCGAATGCAACTAATTGGTGACTGACTGTTCGCCATTTGTCATTATTTGAAATAGTTATTTTTTTTCTGTTTATTAACTTATTACCTAACCACCATTCATGAAAAATAATTCGATCTTTCATTTCAGCGACTTCAACAAAATAATAAACAGGAACTGTTTTATTTGCAGGCAACATAAGAGGGAGATTTAACTCAGCAACAGGCTCATTGTTTTTAATAGCTAGCGTTAATAGCGCTCTAGCGATAGTATTTTTAGTCGCTGCGTTGGACTTATCTTTTCCATCAGTTTTGACTGCTTCCTTCGCGGCAACAGAGGGATTTACTTCTGATTCTTGGCTAGAAGATTTCATTATAAAAAAAAGAACTAAGCCTATCAACAAGGTAATAACTGCGAACGCTACCACTAGACGCTTAATATTCCATACTGTCGTCTTTTGTAAGTAATCAACTTTTTTTGCTGATTTATTCTCAGAGCTTGGGTATTTAACCTTTATTACCAAATTTTTTATATCTTCCATTAAATCGTCCTAGTGAATTTCATGATCAATGATAAAGCTATACCCTTAGATAAACTTATTTCTTGATATACAAATCTGTAATCGTACCCGTAATCATCTCGGCTGCGAAACCAAAGGTTTCTGCAAGTGTTGGATGAGGATGTATGCTGAGACTGATATCTTCGGCATCTGCACCCATTTCTAAGGCCAATACTGCTTCGGAAATTAATTCACCGGCATTAGGCCCTACCATTCCAGCACCTAGCAATCTACCGGTTTCTTTTTCACAAAGTATTTTGGTAAGACCTTCTTTTCTGCCCAAACACAATGAACGGCCACTAGCTGCCCAAGGAAACACAGCCTTATCATATTCTATGCCTTGCTGTTTTGCCTGATTCTCAGTTAGTCCCATCCAGGTAACTTCAGGATCGGTATAAGCAACTGAAGGAATGGTTAAGGCGTCAAACTCTGATTTTAATCCAGCAATCACTTCAGCAGCGACTTTACCTTCATGCACGGCTTTATGAGCAAGCATAGGATTGCCGACGACATCACCAATTGCAAAAATATGTGCGACATTAGTACGCTGCTGTTTATCTACGGCAATAAAGCCTTGCTCATCAACATTAATGCCCGCTAATTCTGCTGAAATTAACTTACCATTGGGTCTTCTGCCTACTGCAACCAAAACGGCATCAAACATTTCAGATTCAGGCGCACCTTTGCCTTCAAAGAATACTTTTAAACCTTCTTCATGTGACTCAATTGAAGTAACACGGGTTTCTAACCAAATTTTGTTATATTGTTTTTTGATGCGTCTAAATAAGGGCGTGACTAGATCTTTATCACAGCCGGGTATGATTTGATCCATCAATTCAACCACACTAATTTCTGAGCCTAAGGCATGATAAACCGTGGCCATTTCTAAACCGATAATGCCGCCACCAACGATTAAAAGTTTTTTAGGTACTTCTTTTAATTCCAATGCATCCGTAGAATTCCATAAGCGTGGATCATCATGAGGAAAAATAGGAATTTTAGTCGGATGTGAGCCCGCCGCAATAATGGCTTGATCAAAGCGAATAGTCGTCACACCGGCTTCAGTTTGTACCGCTAAGGTATCAGGTGAAGTAAATTGGCCAGTACCCTGTATCAAGATCACTTTGCGTTGTTTAACCAGTCCAGCCAAACCATCATTTAAGGCTTTAGTAATACTTTCTTTCCAAGCTTTAATTTTAGGCAAATCTAAAGTGGGTTTACCGTAACTGATACCATGCGATTCAAACTCATCCACTTCATGAATAATTTGTGCAGCATGTAGTAAAGCTTTAGAAGGAATACAGCCCACATTAAGACAGACGCCACCTAAAACAGGGAACCGTTCTATTAAGATAACTTGCTTACCTAAGTCAGCGGCACGAAAGGCTGCGCTATAACCGCCAGGACCACCACCTAATACCAATACTTCCGCGTGCAATACTGTTTCATTCATATTAATCGTTCCAGTTAAAGTAACAAACGGCGAATATCACTTAAATTTTGCTTTATATGAGCCATAAATTTTGCGCCTTCAGCACCATCAATAACACGATGATCATAAGTTAAATCTAATGGCAGCATTAATCGTGGTACAAATTCTTTGCCATTCCAGATGGGCTGCATTTTGGCTCTAGTAACACCCAGTATGGCAACTTCAGGCGCATTGACAATAGGTGTAAACGCCATGCCACCAATACCACCCAGACTAGAAATCGTTAAACAGCCACCTTGCATATCAGCAGGCATTAATTTACCAAGACGCGCTTTTTCACTTTTTTCAGCTAATTCCAGTGCTAGCTCGTTAATACTCTTAGTATTGGCATTACGTAAAACAGGCACGACTAAACCATTAGGTGTATCAACAGCAATACCGATATTAAAATATTTCTTTAAAATTAAATTTTCGCCGTCGGCAGATAACGAAGCATTAAAACTAGGAAATTGCTGCATGGCAGCCATTAATGCCTTAATGATGAACATCAACCCAGTAATTTTTACTTCGCCTTTGGTCTTATCAGCATTAAGGCTATTACGGAAAGCTTCTAAATCGGTAATATCAGCTTCGTCATGGTAAGTTACCATCGGTAAGTTTAACCAGACACGACTTAGATTTTGACCGGTTAGGCGTTTAATTTTACTGAGCTTAAGCGTTTCGGTTTCGCCATAAGGCGTAAAGTCAACGGCAGGTATACTGGGTATTCCAGCACCTGTAGCCACCACACCTTCGGCCATTACTTTTTTGACGTACTTTTTTACATCGTCTTTTAAGATTCTAGCTTTGCGGCCACTACCTGTTTTAATTTTAGCGACATCAACACCCAATTCACGAGCAAATAGCCGTACCGAAGGTGAAGCATGAGCTTTTCTTGACGTAGTAGGATCTAAGCTAATAACTGCGACTTCTGCAACCGCTTTAACGGGTTGAATGCTAGGTTCAGGTATCTTAACGGCAAGGGGTGCTGCAACCGGAACAACGGTTTCAGGCACTTCAGGCACAAGCACTTGCGCAGTACTCGCCAGTACCGTTGCAATTAAGGAACCTTCCGATACTTTATCGCCTGGCTTGATATAAACTTGCTGAATAGTACCGGAAACACTAGACGGCAAATCCATGCTCGCCTTATCCGTTTCTAAGGTAGCAAGTGTTTGCTCAACCACTACCACATCACCGGCTTGAATCAATACTTCAACCACATCGATTTCAGCGACATTACCTACATCAGGAACTTTTATTTCTATTAAAACAGTCATGTTTGTTCCTTACGTTAAATGAGCCAAGGTGCTTTAGCATCAGGAGCTATGCCATATTTAGCAATAGCCACCTCTACTTTAGCTAGATCAAATTGGCCTAAATCAGCCAGACTCTTCAGTGCAGCAATGGTGACATGGTAACGATTCACTTCAAAAAAGCGCCTTAAATTTTCACGCGTATCTGATCGACCAAAGCCATCAGTACCTAATACCGTATAAGGAGCAGTGATCAAACTACGAATTTGTTCAGCAAAAGCACGCGTATAATCGGTCGCGGCAATAACCGGACCTACTGCATTAGCTAAGCAACTGGCAACATGGGCTTGTTTTGCTGGCTCAGTTGGATGCAGACGATTCCAGCGTTCACAGGTTTGACCATCACGAGCCAACTCGGTAAAGCTAGGGCAACTCCATAAGTCGGCCTCAATACCCCAATCGTTTTTAAGCAATTCTGCTGCAAACTCCACTTCACGAAAGATAGTACCAGAGCCTAATAACTGCACTCTAGCTGCTTTACTTTTCGCGCCAGCACGGAATTTATACATCCCTTTGAGTATATCTAGCTCAATACCCTTAGGCATAGCAGGATGACTGTAATTTTCATTCATGACGGTAATGTAATAGAAGATATCTTCTTGCTCAACATACATTCTACGTAAACCGTCTTGAATGATAACCGCCACTTCATAAGAATAAGTTGGATCATAAGAAACGCAATTAGGCACGGTAGCGGCCATCAAATGACTATGACCGTCTTCATGTTGCAGACCTTCACCATTTAAAGTTGTTCTGCCGGCGGTACCACCCATTAAAAAGCCACGAGTACGTTGATCAGCAGCCGCCCAAATTAAATCTCCAACGCGTTGGAAACCGAACATGGAATAATAAATAAAGAACGGAATCATAGGTACATTATGAGTCGAATAAGCCGTACCCGCAGCAATCCAATCACACAGACCACCAGCTTCATTGATGCCTTCTTGTAGCACTTGACCATGCTTATCTTCTTTATAGAACATCAGTTGGTCAGCATCTTGAGGCGTGTATAACTGACCCACTTGTGACCAGATACCCAACTGTCTAAACATACCTTCCATGCCGAATGTTCTGGACTCATCAGGCACTATCGGCACAATACGTTTACCGATATTTTTATCTTTAACCAATATATTAAGTAAGTTAACAAAAGCCATGGTTGTAGAAATTTCGCGGCCTTCACGAGTTGCTTCTAGCAAGGATTTAAAATCGCTTAATACAGGCACATCCAAGGCATACGATTTAGCTCTTCTGGAGGGTAAATGCCCACCCAGATCAGCACGTCGTTGTTGCATGTAAAGCAATTCTTTTGAACCTTCAGCAAACGTCAAATAAGGCAGTTTTTGCATTTCCTCGTCGCTAACGGGCAGTTCGTAACGATCTCTGAAATGCGTCAGCGAAATCTCACTCATTTTTTTCTGCTGATGAGAGATGTTCTGAGCTTCACCAGAAGCGCCCATGCCATAACCTTTAATGGTTTTAGCCAAAATAACGGTAGGTTGACCTTTATGATTCACGGCAGAATGAAATGCCGCATACGTTTTAGCCGGATCATGGCCACCGCGATTTAATTCCCAGATATCGCGATCAGACCAATCGGCCACCATGGCTTTTAATTCTGGCGAATTAAAGAAATGTTCACGTACATAAGCACCGTCTTTAGCTTTAAAGGTTTGGAAATCGCCATCGACACAAGCCATCATCCGTGCAGCCAGAATGCCATTTTTATCGCGTGCAAATAAGGCATCCCATCGTTGCCCCCAAACCAGTTTAATAACATTCCAACCGGCGCCACGAAATTCACTTTCTAATTCTTGAATGATTTTGCCATTACCACGCACCGGACCATCTAAGCGTTGCAAATTACAATTAATAACAAATATTAGATTATCCAGTTTTTCACGACCAGCCATACCAATGGCGCCTAAAGATTCGGGCTCATCTGTTTCACCATCACCTAAAAAGCTCCAAACCTTACGATTAGAGGTGTCAGCAAAACCACGATCTTGCAAATAACGCATAAAACGGGCTTGATAAATAGCCATGATCGGCCCCAGCCCCATAGAAACCGTAGGGAATTGCCAGAAATCTGGCATCAACCATGGATGTGGATAAGAAGATAAGCCATTTCCGTCTACTTCTTGACGAAAATTATCCATTTGCTCTTGCGACAAACGACCTAGTAGGAAAGCGCGAGCATAATCACCAGGCGTTAAATGACCTTGCGTATAAATCAAATCACCCGCATGTTGTTCAGAAGCCGCATGCCAAAAATGATTGTAACCGACATCATATAGTGTTGCAGCGGATGCAAAACTAGCGATATGCCCGCCTACGTTAGTATGTTTGTTGGCTCTTAACACCATCATCATGGCATTCCAACGCACATAAGAACGAATTTTTTGTTCTATCGTTGCATCACCGGGAAATTGAGCCTGATGAGAAACAGGAATAGTATTCAGGTAGGCGGTATTGGCACTAAAAGGGATATCAAATCCTGAATGCCGCGTTGCTGCAACCAGCTGTTCAATCAGAAAGTGAGCGCGTTCACTGCCATCTTGTTCTAATACCGATTGCAGTGCTTCTATCCACTCTTTAGTTTCTGCCGGATCGATATCATTTTGTCCGGTAATTTCTGACACTAAGCTGTTGTTCATGAGTAATCCTGTTGGGACGGGTTGTGCATGGCTTAAAAAGTATGTGTGAATTTAATTCAGTCACTTTGACCGCATATAAACTCTCTTTATTAAGCGTTTCTGGCAACTTGTGACCAGAGTGATCTCGCTAAAGTCGCATAGTATATACAAATGAAGCAAGTCAATACACCCGTTTTAGTAATTACCAGCTTAACTATAGCCAATAAAAAGGGCTTTTCCTCCTTTAGCTATGAGCGGTTTTATTGTCATTAATACTTAAGATATAACATGTGCAATCATAAACTAAACGCTGCGCACTACCGACAAATACGGCTAACTTACTTAATAATCTAACAATTTAAGGCCTAGCCATTACTTTTAATAATAAGTAGGCAAGCTTATGGGAAAGCATTAATTACTGATGTTACGCAGCCATTCAGCTGTTTATAAAAAAACAAATAATGAGGTCGCTATCGCGACAATTATTTAAATCGGGTTATCGCACCCGAAGGCGAGATACTTTCTTTTGCGCAGCCTTTAGAAAGTATCCAAAAAAAAGGCGGCTCGATTGCAGCTGCTTCCTGCGCTCCTCGGTTTTGTCGGGGGTCGGTAGAGAGGGCTTCCTGCCCTCCTACCGACGCGCGACATCCATGCCGCGCCCCATCGGGCTAATCCCAACAAAACCTGCGGTGCTCGGCGCGGCAAACGAGAATAAAACAACGTTACTGCGTAACATCATTAATACTATCTTTGCCTATCGTTAAAATAGCCTCTTGCACCGTCGTCATAAATTGCGCAGGAAAAATAATCGTGGAATTTTTCTCGGTGGCAATCTCTGCCATCGTCTGTAGGGTACGAAGCTGAAGAGCAACCGGATGCAACGCGATAATATCAGCGGCTTCGCCCAACTTTACTGCCGCTTGAAACTCACCTTCGGCAGCCACGATTTTGGCGCGACGTTCACGTTCTGCTTCGGCCTCTTTAGCCATAGCGCGTTGCATATTATCGGGCAAGGTAATATCTTTAATTTCAACCGCCGTTACTTCAGCACCCCAAGGTTCAGTATGACCATCAATGACATTCTTAATTTGTAGATTAATAGCGCTAGTCTGTGACAGTAATTGATCTAAAGAAAACTGACCAACCACATTGCGCACCGTGGTTTGGCTGATTTGATTCACGGCACTGGTGATATCCTCAATAGCAACGACTGATTTTTGCGGATCAATAATTTTATAATAAGCGACAGCCGCAATATCAATAGAAACATTATCTTTAGTTATAATCTTCTGTGATGGAATGTTCATAGTGATGGTGCGTAAAGTTACCGAGGTCATTTGTTCGAAGAACGGAATCAATATAATCAAACCTGGACCTCTAACGCCGGTTAATTTACCCAAAAAGAAAATGACGCCACGATCATATTCTTTGACTATCCTTAGCGATATAAACGCTAACACTATGAAAACGAAAATTATGATACCTATTACATTATCTGAAAACACACACATTCCCCTTACTTAGCAATAAACGCAACAAAACTGAACTTATTATTTTGGGACTATAGTTGTTGCAAGCACCTTAGTCAAGATACCAGCTTAACATTCGCCATAAGCCTAATGTAGCCAACACAATCTTATCTTTGATATTTAATAAATATACATAAGTGAAACAACCCAATAAATATTTATCTGCTAGACTGTATCCTCAATTACCTTACAACTTTATTACCAAATCTAAATCTAGCCCATGATTCTTTTAGCCCACAACCATAAAATCACTAAGCCTAACGCGACAAATACATTGACGATTTTATGTGGCGCAGCAAGAAGAATAAAACAACAGTCTAGAGATTAACAGCGATGACGCCCTGCCCCCCAAAAACCTCCTGTTTAACTTGCAGATTATCTGATTTATGTCTACCGTTTGGTTTGCAAATTGATGAGGTAGAAACCTTAGAGATCATCATTAAAAACAAACTACCTTTACGCTTGGGTGAACTGTTATTTTCCAAAAATGATCAATGCCTTGGTTTATTTGCTGTTAAATCTGGCTCTTTTAGACGATTTGTGATTAATGCAGAAGGTATAGAACAAACGTTGGGCTTTTATTTGCCTGGTGAATTAATAGGCTTAGATGCTTTATTCGATGGGAGTTTTACTTGCTCGGTAGATGCTCTGGAGACTAGTTCTGTCTGTGAATTGCCCCTGACTAGGCTAAATGAGTTATGTGCAAAAATCCCTAATTTACAATATCAATTAACTCGGATATTGAGTAAAGAGATTACAACTAATCATGAGCAAATGTTCTTACTCAGTAAGAATTCAGCCAAAATAAAAGTAGCTACTTTTTTGTTGATGTTGTCGAAACGTTACGGGGCATTGGGTTATTCGCATACCCAATTCAATTTAAGTATGCCTAGACAGACTATTGCTAGTTTTTTAGGGCTCAGTAATGAAACTATTAGCCGCCAATTAACCTCGCTATGCAAAGAAAATATTATTTCAGTTAATCAACGCGCCATCGAAATTTATAACTTTAGTTCATTACAAGCCATCATAGAGCCCTGCCACAACGAATAAACAGTGATCAATGATAAACTAAAGTTCGCAACTGAAGACAGTCAATGTATTGCGTGATTGGGTTGCTAAACGATGCAACCCAATCCACATTGAACTTAATATCGGTTCAACAGCATAAAATAATAATTATTTAATGCTAGTTTGAGTTTGAGTAGAAGCTGGTTTACTAGGGCCTTTACCAGAATCACATGCAGTAAGGCTGACGAGGGCGATAACTAACAATAATAAATGGCTAACTGTTTTCATAAGACTTTCCTCATTTAATAATAAAATATAAAATCGATTTGGATCTAATCGATTTTGTCCAACCCTTTTTGGGTGGGGCTATTCTTGCATTATTAAAAAGACTTGCTCTTGATCTAAATCAAGTCGAAAGCAAATAATTCAAATCTGTGACTAAAATAATTTAAGTTTGTCATTCCTCTCTCTGACAAACTAACTCATAAGTTGTCATTTACACAAAATATTGAACACCCTCGGCAATCCTAGTTTACTTCGTAGATTTACCTACCTATTTACATGCTTCTAGAGACTATTCCTAAGACCAAAAGGCATATGCCAGCATGTTTTTAGCTGATGCTTACTAATGCCATACAACTGCCCGCATATTTCTAGAAAATGCTTACGAACTTTCAACTATTCCACTTAGACACGAGCATACTGCAAAAAACCAATAGGCACGACCCAGTGACTATGAAGAATTCCTAAGCTTCTCAGATGTATCCTAATTAATTCAAAGACTTCCTTAAGAGCTTCGTAGATACCGTATAATTTATTTACTACTCAAAATAAGCCTCAAAAATAAAATAAACACAGATTTATTCAATTTCAAGTAATATCTATGCTCATAAGTAAATGGAACGCTACGCTGCAATACATTTAGCACCTACTTTAATTCTAAATTCAACAGACTACTTACGCTAAATAACCATGACCCATCAATCTATCATAGGCCCTGTCATGCTGGACATCGAGGGTTTAACGTTGGCGCCACATGAACATGACAAGCTAAAGCACCCAAACACTGGCGCGGTGATTCTTTTTGCACGCAACTATCAAGACCCACTGCAAGTGACTGAGCTTATTGACAGTATTCGTGCCGCAAGGCCAGACCCATTGCTTATTGCGGTTGATCAAGAAGGCGGTAGAGTGCAGCGCTTTCAAAACGGTTTTACGCGCTTACCTCCAGCCGCCAGTTTCGCATTTGCTCCTGAATTAGCAGAGCCCGCTGGTTGGTTAATGGCCGCTGAATTATTAGCCGTCGGCGTAGACTTTAGCTTTGCACCTGTTTTGGACATTGATTGCGGCGTTAGTCAAATTATAGGTGATCGTTCTTTTGCAACCGAAGTCACTTTAGCCACTCAACTTTCTAGTTCTTTTAGAAAGGGCATGAAATCTGCTGGCATGGCCGCCACTGGCAAACATTTTCCCGGCCATGGTGCCATCGCCTTAGATTCTCATCTAACGCTACCTATTGATGAGCGTGACTTGGACAGCCTACGCAACAAAGATTTATTACCATTTCAACAGTTAATTGACGAGGGCTTAGAAGCCGTCATGCCCGCCCATGTACTTTATCCTAATATTGACCCTAATCCAGCTGGTTTTTCGGCCTTTTGGATACAAACAATATTAAGACAAGAATTGCAATTTAATGGCGTAGTTTTTAGTGATGACTTAAGCATGGCTGGTGCAGCCTTTGCTGGAGACTTTCCCGAGCGCGCCAGACGTGCTCAACAAGCTGGTTGTGATATGTTATTAATCTGTAATAATCCCCTAGCGACTGAACAAGTACTTGAATCGTTACCTATTACTAACGATCCACTTAGAACCCAGCGCCTGATGCGCATGCAAGGTCACAGACTATTTGATAGAACACAATTGATGAGCTCTAGTCTATGGCAAGAAACCACGACACTGATTAAGCAACATTTATATCGCTATGCTTAAAGAAATTAACGCCATACTAGCTGATGCGGACTTATTAGTTAACGAGCAACAAATAGTCATTGCTATCACACAAATTGCTGAGAAAATTAATAGCCTACTCGCTGATCGCAATCCTTTGGTTCTCTGTGTAATGAATGGCGGCTTGGTGTTTACTGGCCAGTTATTACCCCAACTCACCATAGCGCTCACTTTAGATAGCATCAACGCTAGCCGATATCATAACCAAACTAGCGGTGGCGCTATTGAATGGATCAATACCCCACGAACATCGATTAAAGGCAGGACTGTACTGATTGTTGATGACATATTGGATGAAGGTGTAACTCTTGCTGCTATCTATGAACATTGCCTAGCACATGGTGCAGTCGCTATCTATAGCGCGGTGTTAGTCAACAAATTACTAGGACATAGCAAAGCCATTTTCGCTGACTTTATAGGTCTCAACCTAGAAAACCGTTATTTATTCGGCTATGGCATGGACTACAAGGGTTATTTACGCAATGCACCTGGCATTTATGCCTGCAAAGAATATCACGAGGAATAAGCAATGACCACATTAGCGATTATTGGCGGTAGCGGCCTTAGCCAACTTAAAGAACTGAATATTATTAAACGTGAACAGCTCAACACACCTTATGGTGCTCCTTCAGCTGAATTTATTACCGGTGAATTTAACCATAATAAAGTTATCTTTCTAGCTAGACATGGTAATCCTCATACCTTAGCGCCCCATAAAATCAACTACCGCGCTAATATTTGGGGGCTTAAGCAATTAGGGGTTGAACGTATTATAGCTGTAGCAGCGGTAGGTGGCATTAGTACAGCCATGGCACCTGAGCATATAGCTATACCCGATCAGATTATTGATTATAGTCATGGTCGTTTACATAGTTTTTTTGATGACAAAAATCATCCAGTTACTCATATAGATTTTACTTACCCTTACCATCCTAGCTTACGTAAAGCCTTGATCACCGCAGCCACTCAGGCTCAAATCTCTATTAGCCCTATCGGCACTTATGGCTGTACTCAAGGGCCACGACTTGAAACTAGCGCAGAAATTAAACGCATGCAACAAGATGGTTGCGACCTAGTCGGCATGACCGGCATGCCTGAGGCCGCTCTGGCTAAAGAATTAGGTATCGATTATGCAACGATTGCTGTTATCGCCAACTGGGCGGCCGGTAAAGGTGCTGGTGAAATTTCTATGGCCGAATTAGAGCAGCATTTGCAAATGGGTATGATCAAAGTCATTAAGCTGCTGAGTGCGTTTATTACTTTGCCTTAAAGCAAAATAAATATTTTCTGTTGGGCTAACAGTTTCACCGTTAACCAATCAAGGTGCCAATAATTGTTGGATTTGAAAAAGACGCAGCCCAACATACAGAGGCTTTAGCTGTTTTTAGTAAAGTTACACTCAGACTTTTAATGGTCCATTATTTTTATGTATAGGAGCCAACATGCAAGCTTTTGTTAAAAATATCGCAGAAGAAAATCAATATAAAGCCACCCATTTATTGCGCATACTGCATGCCATACAAGCTCACTATCATTACATTCCTAAACCAGCCATTGAGCAACTGGCAAGCTTATTAAATATAGCCCGCAGCCAGATTATTGGCGTAATTGAATTTTACAGTTTTTTTCATTTATCACCACGCGGGCGCTACGAATTATTAATCAGTGATTCTATTACCGATCATCTATTAGGCAAGCACGCACTCACCGACTACTTAGCAATAAAACTAAATGTTGCCGTCGGTGAGGTTCGAGCAGATGGCCTAGTCAGTTTAGATAATACCTCTTGCACCGGACTCTGCGATCAAGGCCCTGCTGGCTTAGTGAATGGTTATGCCCTCCCCCATCTAGATCATGCGCGTATCGATCAAATTAGCGAACTGATTAACCAGGAGATCCCTATCAAGCTATGGCCTAGTGAGTTATTTCAGGTCGATGATCATATTGTTAAGTCAGGTTTATTATTAAGCCATCCGCTAACACCGGGCGATGCTTTGCAATCAACGTTTAATCGGGGCTTAACGGCCACTTTGGCCGAACTAGATGCCTCAGGTCTTCGCGGCCGAGGTGGTGCAGGTTTTAAAACCGCCAGCAAATGGCAATATTGTCGCGATGAATCAGAATCTCAGCGATATGTCATTTGCAATGCTGATGAGGGAGAACCTGGTACTTTTAAAGACCGAGTACTATTAAATAGCTATGCTCAGCAAGTCTTTGAAGGTATAACGGTATGTGCCGCCATTATCGGGGCGCAACAAGGCTTCTTATATTTACGTGGCGAATATTTGTTTTTATACGATAAGCTGCAACAGATACTGGCCGAGCGTAGGCAGCAGGGTTTATTAGGCAATAACATACTTAACAGCGGCCTAGATTTTGATATCGACATCTGCTTAGGTGCCGGCGCTTATATCTGTGGTGAAGAATCCGCTTTAATTGAATCGCTAGAAGGCAAAATGGGCATTCCTCGTAATCGCCCGCCGTATCCAGTGACTCAGGGTTATTTAGGCAAGCCCACTATCGTTAATAATGTAGAGACTTTTTTAGCGGCAGCAGCAATTGCACATCTAGGCGGCGACTGGTTTGCCAGTATCGGCACCGATAAATCTAAAGGTACGAAAATCCTAAGCATTAGCGGTGACTGTGCTAGACCCGGTATATATGAATATGCCTTTGGAACGTCTATAGACGCCATACTAAAAGATTGCGGTGCAGAGGAATTGTTGGGGGTGCAAATCGGCGGCCCTTCAGGATTATTTATTTCTGACCTAGAACTACAGCGCAAACTAGCATTTGAAGATTTAGCCACAGGCGGCTCTTTTATTGTCTTTAATAAACAGCGCAACTTGCTAGACATCGTTAATAACTTTACACGTTTTTTTGCTCATGAAAGTTGTGGCTTTTGTACGCCTTGCCGAGTTGGAACGTCTTTATTGAAGAATCAACTGGCTAAAATTGTTGACGGTCATGGTTCAGCAGGTGATGTGGTAGCTCTTGAAGAATTATGTGTTTTAGTTAAAAATTATAGTCATTGTGGCCTAGGGCAGACTGCCGCCAACCCTATTATTAGCACGTTAGCGCGTTTTCCTGAGTTGTATCAAAGTCGCTTAAAAAACATCAGTTACGAACCTGGCTTCGATCTGGATGCTGCCTTAGAAAGCGCAAGGCAACTAGCTAACCGTAACGATGCCGCCGCGCATTTAACGCAAGTGGAGCAAGACTGATGACTAAAACTATCCGCATTGATGGCAATACCATCGCCTTTGAAGAAGGGCAAACTATTATTGAAGCGGCAACGGCTGCCGGCATTTATATTCCGCATTTATGCCATCACCCAGAATTTACGCCACATGGCAGTTGTAAGCTATGTACAGTCAATGTCAATGGTCGCAACTGTTCGGCTTGTACTTTTCCCGCCATGGAAGATCAAGAAATCCTTAATAATAGCCAAGAATTGCAAGCAGATCGGCAAAAAATAACTCAAATGCTCTTTGTAGAAGGCAATCATTTTTGCCCGTCTTGTGAAAAAACGGGTAACTGCCAATTACAAGCCGTGGCCTATCATTTGAATATGCTAGATAGTCATTTCCCGCATTTTTATGCACAGCGAGAACTGGATGCTAGTCATGCTGAGGTATTAATTGACCATAATCGCTGCATTTTTTGCACCTTGTGCGTCAGAGCAAGCCAGGAGCATGACGGTAAAGACGTCTTTGCTATCTCTGGTCGTGGTATCAATAAACATCTGATCGTTAATGCCGATAGCGGTTTATTAAAAGATACTAATTTAGAAACGACTGATTTAGCGGCTCATATTTGCCCTACCGGCGCCATATTGATTAAACACACCGCTTATCAAGTGCCTATCGGAGAACGTCTATATGATCATCAACACATCGATCAAGTCAGCTTAGCGGCGGAGCACACTGATGAAAACTAAAATAAGGATTGCGACTACCTCATTGGCTGGCTGTTTCGGCTGTCATATGTCTTTGTTGGATATAGATGAGCGCTTGATACCGCTAGCAGAACTGATAGAATTTGATCGTTCACCGTTAACTGATATTGAGCATTGCACAAACTGTGACATTGGCTTAATTGAAGGCGGCGTCTGTAATTCAGAAAACGTGCATGTGTTACGCGAGTTTCGTAAAAACTGCAAAATCCTGGTCGCTGTGGGCGCTTGCGCCATTACCGGAGGACTGCCGGCTATGCGTAACTTTATTCCCTTAGAGGAATGTCTCGCTGAGGCTTACCTCCATGGCATAGGCGTAGAAAATACACAAATACCCAACGATCCAGAATTACCTTTGTTATTAGATAAAGTCCGCCCGCTACACGAAGTGGTAAAAATAGATTATTATTTACCAGGGTGCCCACCTTCAGCCGAAGTGTTTTGGACTTTTCTAAATGATTTAATCGCAGGGCGGGAACCTAGCTTACCTTATGAATGCGTGCATTATGATTAATTTGGTAGGTCGGATTAGCGATAGCGTAATCCGACATTTCAAAACTCATGTGTCGAGTATCTAAACCGATCTAGCAACCTAAGTATTGAGTGCCTTAACACTAGACATGGTTTGTTCAAATACAGCTTGCCAATGCTCTAAACTGGCAGGTTCAAAGCATTGCAGCTTAAGCTGATTACTAAATTCATCGCAAGCAGTGTGTAATTGCATAGCCCCTAAGCTACCGGATACACCTTTCAACGTATGAACTATCCTTTGCGCTGCTTGGTTATCACCTTGCCTAAGTAAATCAGCCACTACTAAAGATTCAC
>TBL_comb47_HYPODRAFT_10004298_pt1 | contig 16430 bp, 12 predicted proteins | sample TroBogypolimnion_40_FD_10682 | JGI IMG/M metagenome (IMG submission 10682)
ACTCGGACATGAGACTCCATAGAGACCTGTATCAGTACCCGCAACGGCACCAGTTGGTAAGGCGACGCTTTGATTCGACCACACGCCGTTGACTGAGGTATCGATCAAGAAGCCGTAATCCGTTATTCCTGCGGTGTAGTACCAGCCAACTGCTGTGCAATTGCCAGGCGACGTGCAGGTCACACTTTGAAAGACATCCCGGTGGCTCCCTTGCGGCCCGGCACCAGCGGGAAGCGGTGTTGGGTCAACTGCGGTCCAGACGCCGTTGACTTCATTCACGATGAGGGCCTGCGCCCCGGCAGCGATTTGGTAGTAGCCAGTGGCAGTGCAGTTGTTGTCAGATGGGCAGTTCACTGAGTACAACTCATTTTGCGTGCCTGCGACGGTGTCGCTTGGCAAGGTTGTTTCCACCGCACTCCATGTGCCATTCTTCTCAACGAGAATCAGTTGTGAATAGTCACCCGAGGAAGCCAATTTGTAGTAGCCAACTGCTGCACAGTTGCCAGGCGAGCTGCACGACACTTGGTCAAGGTAACTGTCAGGAGTCGTCGTATCGGCATTGGCCGGCAGTGGCGGCGTGACCGACGCCCACGTACCGTTTATCTCGGTCTCGAGGAGGGCCACGTTCCCGGTAGTGGGGTCATAGGACCCAACGGCCACACAGTTCCCCGCACTCGCACATGAAATCGAGTTTGCTGCTTCGCCGTTGAGGCCAGTAAAATCGCTCGCCGTCGGGGGATTCACCGCAGTCCATGAGGACGTTGCACCGGCTTTTGGAAGGCCGCCAAATCCTGTGGTTAAGGCCAGAGAGACGGCGATCACGAGCGCTGCGGCAATAAGTGGCCGTGTCTTCGTGCTCGAAAGAAAAGTGGTCGTCATGATCCCCCCCATGCTCTGCGTGCCGCTCCAGCACTGCCTCCCTGAGCACAATAGCCCGGGTCGCACCGCTCACGTGCGAAGAAGAAGGGCCAGCGTTTACGAGGTGATGCTCGAGTACACCAGTTGACTGAGTTCCTGACTGAGCGGATAGGTCCCCGATGGCAAGAGTTGGGTGTAAAACGCCACTTCAAGATCTTCATAAGGGTCGACCCAAAAATCTGTCGATGCAGCTCCACCCCAGCCATAGCTTCCTGCTGACTGTGGATTCCACGAGGGCCGGGGGTCGAGCAACACCGAGAACCCCAGCCCAAAGCCAATTCCTGCGCCGATAGCCCCAGAGTACGTCCCGACGGCCATCGCTTCAAAGTCTTTATTGTTGGGAAGAGCGTTGCTGGCCATCATGGCCAGCGTGCCTGGAGCCACAAGGCGAACCCCGTCGAGTTCGCCCTCATGAGCCAGCATCGCCGTAAAGCGTTGGTAATCATGCGGCGTCGACAGCAATCCTCCACCACCCGAAAATGCCGTGGGGGTAGCGAAAGGATTGGCCGCAAGTTCAGGAACGGGAACAACTTGGCGCGGAGAGTCGCTCGTGGGCACGTAGAGCTGCATCAAGCGGTCGGCTTTGGCTTCATCAATGCAGAATCCTGTCTCGTCCATCCCTAAAGGACCAAGCACCAAGCGTCGCAGTGCCACATCCAGCGGCTCGCCCGTGATCACCTCGATGAGGCGACCAACCACGTCGGTGGCGACCGAATAGTTCCACGCACTTCCCGGTTCAAAGATCAAAGGAAGCGAGGCGTAGTGATCGACTTGGGCGGCTAAGTCCTCGCCCTTCGGGGCACCCCAGTCAAAACCCTCTAAGCGATAGATGGCATCGACCGGGTGATTCCATTGGAAGCCATAGGTCAAGCCAGCCATGTGTGACAAGAGATGCCAAATCAAGATGGGTTCGTCAGCGGCCCGTGTCTCGGGATTCTCTGGCGTACCTCCAGAAAAAATTCTTGGCTCAGCGAACGAAGGGATGTAGCGCGCCACTCGATCAAGCAAGTGGAATCTTCCTTCTTCCCACAGTCGCATGGCAGCGATTGAGGTGATGGGCTTCGTCATCGAATAAATCCGAAAGATCGTATCTGGGGTCATCGGGAGATTCTTCTCACGATCTCGTGATCCGCCCATCGAGACTGATGCCACTTGGCCATGGCGAGAAACAACGGCGAGGTAGCCCGCTAAACGTCCTTGATCGACATAGCCATCAAAGTGACGCGTGATGGTGCCAAGGCGATCAGGGTCCAGACCGACCTCCTTCGGGTCACAGTTCACTTCGATTGCGCTCATGGTTTCACTCGCTTTCATCGGCTTCTTGAGAGACTAGCCAAGAAGCCCTTCGTCCCTCGTGTCGACACCCAAGGTCCAGCCTTCTTCGTTGAGAATCGCGGCCCGACGCCTGGCCGACACCACGTCAAGGGCAGCCGGATGAAAGAGGTCACTCATCGCTTGCGGCGACAGCGAAGAGAAGTGACGGTGAGTTCCTCGTACCTGTTGTTCGTCACGACACGACCCGCGACTCTTTTGCCAGGGGAACAAGCCAAACCATGTCTCGGCGACAACTATTTGGTGATCAAGATCCAGACCATCAAAGGGCCAGACCCCGACGTCGTTGCCGAAGGTGGTGCGCAGTCGCTCAAGATAGGGCAAACACGTCAAGACCTGTCCTCCAACCGAGCCTTGGCCAATCAACATCCAGTTTGAGATCACGCCAGGGCCGGCCAGTTCTTCACAAAAACGTAAACGTGGCAGTGGATTTGGGGCGAGGCCGGGCACGTCGACATTTTTGATGGGAAGTGCCGTGAAGTGATCAAAGTTCTTGGCGTACGGTCGACCCCAAAACAGCCGGGTGCCACAGTCCGTATTCAATGCGTTCGCAACCTCAAAGCGGTTGTTCTTATTCTCCTCGTCATCAACAATCAGTGCTTCTACTCCGGACCACAACGCTCGCCACGCGGGCTTGCCCTCAAGCTGCAAGATCTTGACCGCTCCTGCAGGAAGACCAAAGGAGACATCGACCAGCACGAGTGTTCTCCGTTTTGCGCTCAGGGATTTTTGGAGCGATGCCTCGATCGCTCCGGCCGCTTCTTGTCTCGTTGCGTAATTCGTGCTGGTAACCCGAGACCCGCGGTGCAGAGCCCCCCGAGCAATCCAGCAAGAATCAGGGCCGAGGCGACGAACGGCGGCGGCTGACCAGTCGACGACCAAGAGATCGTCAAACGGGACTGTTCCGCTCACCCGTCGTTGAGTGCTCGGCGCACCAGATCTAGCGCAGAGATTGCTGAATACTGACGCACGCGTGGACGATCACCGGGAAGATGCAGTTCGGCCGAACGCACTGAACCGTCGGGCATCGCCAGGCCAACGAACACCGTGCCTGGCGCATGACCTTCTTGGGGGTCGGGGCCAGCGACGCCCGTAATCGCTAAGCCGATGTCGCTTTTCAATGTGCGCTTCGCTCCGCGGGCCATCGCTTCTGCAGCCTCGGGTGAGACCACCGGGCCTTCAGGAACAGCCAGAAGATCAACCTTCACCTCGCTGGCGTAACTGACAATGCCACCACGGAACCACTGTGACGCCCCGGGCACATCGACGAGGCGACTCGCAATCAGCCCTCCGGTCAGTGACTCCGCCAAGCCCAGTGTGAGTCCTTTTTGGAGCAGGAGTTCGGCGATGGTCTCTTCCATGTTCTGGTCGTGATCAGAAAAAATAATGTCGCCGTAGGCGGTGGTGATGGCGGCCACCACTTCGACGGCTTCTTCAGCAAGCAGCGCTTCGGCTTCGGCTTCGCTGGCAGCTTTTGCCGTGAGGCGCACCTTGATGCCCTCGATGCCTGATGCTAGAAAGGCCACGGTCACGCCGGTGTTGTTCGCTTCGTGGTGAAGAAAGCGTTCATTCACAGCCTCTGCGAGCCCAGATTCTGATGAACCCCACGTACGCAACACCCGTGAACGAATCACGCTGGTCTCGCCTATCCGGGCCAAAAGGTCGGGCAGAATTCCCCGCTCGAACATCTCACTCATCTCGTAGGGCACGCCCGGCACGGCGTAGATGACTTTCTGGCCGACGGGACAAATCAAACCAGGTGCCGTGCCCCGGGTTTGTTCAATAATGGATGCACCCACGGGCACATCGGCTTGAAGGCGGTTGTTGTCCGACATGGGCCGGCCTCGAGAACCAAACATTTCTTCGATCTTGCGTTCTATGGCTGGATCGCGTACCAGACTGACGTTCATTACTTCCGCGATCGCGGCGCGCGTGATGTCATCTTGGGTGGGACCAAGGCCCCCACAGACAATGACGGCATCACTTCTTGCCAAGGCCGTGCGAAAAGCCAAAACAATCCGTTCATGGTTATCACCAACGGCTTGGTGGAAGTGTGAATCGATACCCCACTCGGCNANGTGCTCACCTAGCCACGCAGAGTTGGTGTCCGCGATTTGGCCCAACAACAGCTCGGTGCCCACGGCAACGATCTCAACTCTCATGGTGCAGCGCCGCTTCTACTCGTCGTCCATCGACCCAATATTCAATTCCGGTGTACACCGTCAAGGCAACGGCCAGCCAGATCGTTGCCAACTGCAACCAACGAAGATTGGCCGTCCACGGAAGCACGACAAAGGCGATCGCAAAGTCTTGAACCATTGTTTTTATCTTGGCCGTCACGCGAGCGGGAATCGAAATCCCGCGATTCGCTGCCGACCAGCGATACCACGTCATCCAGATCTCACGGGCGGCGATAATGGCAATAGCCGCCCACGGGACTTTGTGTTCCACTCCCAAGGTGATGAAACACGCCAGGACGACAATCTTGTCGATCAAGGGATCGAGGAATGCCCCCGAACGTGTCGAGCCCATCTTGCGCGCCACGTAGCCGTCAAGATTGTCCGAGAACGCCACCAACGCGCCGATCCCCGCCGTTGGCCAGACGGCCCCCCAATGGACCACCATCCAAATAAAGACCGGGGTGAGGAGCAATCGACCAACCGTGATGGCGTTGGCCGGTGTGAGGATCGCCGTCTCACCGAAGGATTTGTTTTCGGTTGTCACGATCTCTTTTCTATCTTCTTTCCGACCAGGTCGTAGCCCTTTGAGTCGGTAATCTCCACATCAAGAAATGTTCCTGGAGCGATTGACGCGGGAACCTCAATAATTCCGTCAATGTCGGGGGCTTCATGGACGCTCCTCGCCACCCCGGCCGCGTCAACTAAGACCTTGAACTCCTGGCCGATCATGGCTTCTCTTGATCGCTGGGTGATCTCGTCTTGCAGGGCCGAGACTTCAGCCATGCGCTCCAAGGCCAATGCCGGGTCCACGTGATGGTCTAAGTCTGCAGCGTAGGTACCTTCTTCATTCGAGAAGGGGAAGAAACCAGCCCAGTCGAGCTGCGCTGCTTCGATGAACGCGAGCAGTTGGTCGTGATCATCTTCGGTTTCACCGGGATAGCCCACGATGAACGAAGAACGAAAGGTGGCGTCGGGAGCGTCATCGCGAATCCGCTCGATGCGATCCAAGAATTTTTCGGCATTGCCCCACCGACGCATCCGCCGCAGATGGCTCGCACTGGCGTGTTGGAGCGAAAGATCAAAATACGGCACATCGGTCGCCAAAATGGCGTCGATCAGCGACTCGGTAAGCCCAGAGGGATAGAGATAAAGGAGACGCACGCGTTCGATCACTTGTGACGCAGCACGGGTCAACTCAACGAGGGGCTGTGAACCCGGTGTGGTGGCATCGAGAACCTCAATCGCTTCGCCTTCACCGTTGCGGTCTAAGGCCCAGGAAGCCAAGTCTTGGGCGATGAGGACGACTTCTTTGGTGCCTTGTTCAGCGAGTTGTTCGATCTCCGCAATTATCTGAGGCGCGGAACGCGAGCGCTGATTCCCTCGAAAACTTGGGATCGCGCAGAAGCCACAACGGCGGTCGCAGCCTTCGGCCACTTTCACATAGGCCCACGGCCGATTGGCCAAGGAGCGAGGAAGGTCCAACAGCAACTGGTTGGCCCGTCCATCTCGTCGTTCCGAGAGCACGACCCGGGTCGTTGCTGGTGCGGTCAATGAAGCGCCAAAGCCGGCGACGAGATCAACTTCGGGCAGCGAGTCGGCGAGTTGCTGGCCGTAGCGCTCGGCCATGCACCCAGTCACGACGAGTCGGGCAGCGGGAGCTTTCGCATCAGCCAACGACAGCACCGTCTCAATTGACTCTTCACGTGCCGAGTCGATGAAGGCACAGGTATTCACCACTACCAAATCGGCATCACCTGGATCGTCCGCTTCAACGTAGCCTTCGGCGACGAGTTGACCGATGAGTTTGTCAGAGTCAACCTCATTTTTGGCACAGCCCAAGGTGGCAAGCCAATAGCGATTCTCAGACACAGCGAAACGGCCCCTTCAACGACAAGATCACCAACAATGGGTGAGATCTTCATCGTACTCCTCGGGCTGCATTGCCCGATCAAGCTCGTGGGCTACGCCAGGGACAAACTACTGTTGACAACTAGCCACAGCCCAATGAGGATGCAGACAACAAATTGGATGAAGACTCGATGTGAATCAATCCAGTGTCGCAGATTGGCCAAACTCTTCGTTGCTCGATCGGGCAACAACACGGTGTAGGCGATCATCGCCAGAAACGGAGCGGACGCCATAAGCACGAAGAGCACTAAGACCACACACTGGCCAGGCGTCTTGAGATTCCCGCTGAGCACCACGGCAGCTCCCGCCGCGACCAGGGCCCAGGGTTGGACCAACACGGCTAAGCCAACCGCAGTCAGCCCGTGGATCTTGTCAATTGTTTTCATCCACGATGGCTGCTTCGCTGGACGTTTACGAAGCGTGAAGGCACGAATCCCCCAGCCCACAAGAAAAATCCCCAGGACCAACTTGACCACCAGTGCCGCCGTCGACGGCGCTGAATTTCTTTCAACAGGATTCCCGCCTGAGATCAGCGCGACGCTCCCGATCACGACAATGAGGGTGGCCATCCAGCCAGCGAGAAACGCGATGGCTTTCTTTCGACCTCCTTCAGAGACAAGCAGCAAGATGAATCCCAAAAGGGGGAAGGGCTCGAGCGAGATCGCAAGGGCGAGAAGAATAAGTGTCAGGGCCACGGTGATCTCACCTTTTCTCGTGCGACGGATGCCTCGCTGCCTACTTTATGGCACAGATGTCGTTACGGCACAGATGTCCAAATCCTAGGTACACGCGACCGTGCGGTCGCTCCCTTGAGAGGAGCGACCGCACGAAAGCGAGTATGCCTTACTTCGTCTCTGCCTTATTTCGCAAAGGTGCAAGACACCCCATTAAAGGTGCAGGCCGTCGGAGCCGCTATGCCATTACCCGTGACATATCCAACCGTCCAGCTTTGCCCTGGCGCCAAGGTCTGTTGCCAGCTAGGTGCCGTGGCCGTGACGTTGAGGTTTGCCCCACTCGTCGCATAGGTCCCCGTTGCGTTCCACAAGCTGTAGACAGTTTCGTTGGAAGGAAGGGCAAACTTGAGAAGCCATGGTGACGTCGCAGATCCGATAGTGGTCGTGCCCGTGTTCGTGATCACGATCGCCGCTTGCAGACCTGAACCCCATGAGTTCGTCACTTGGTAGGACAGCGAGACCGAACCTGATCCCACCGGCGTTGGCGTTGGCGTTGGCGTTGGCGTTGGTGTCGGCGGCGCCGTGGCGGTCCCGCTCAGTGAGATCACCTGTGGGCTCGACACTGCTCCATCGGACAGTGACAACGAGGCGGCACGACTTCCTGACGCGCTTGGGGTGAACGTCACCCCAAGAGAACAGGTCGACCCCGCGGCAGTTGCGTTACAGGTATTGGAACTCACCGCAAAGTCAGAAGCATTTGCTCCACTGATGCTTGCGGATTGAACCGTCAATGCCGCGTTGCCCGTATTGGTTACGGTCACCGATGCAGAGGCAGTCTTTCCCACCTGGGTGGATGGAAAAGCCACGCTTGACGTTGAGAGTGCGACGTTCGGAGCCGGCACCGCGGTCCCTCCGGTCCCTGGTGATCCACCACCAGCGAGCGCTAAGAGATGTTGTTGGAGCCCAATGCCGAATGGTGAGGGTGTGCCGGTGTAGTCGGCGATTAATGCCGGACCACTCCCACAGGACCAGCCACTGCCGGTCGAATCCCACGCCCAACCGAGATACGACACGCCTTGGCTGTCCGCCCAGGCCATGTACTGAGTAATAAACGTGGTGTTGCAGTCGTTCTCACCCATCTCGCCGGTCACAACGGGTACCACCGCAGCGGTCGGGGCAATGGTTGAGTTCCAACTCGCCACCGTGTTGTACTGACTGAAGTTATAAATGTGCACGCTGGCAATGAGCTGGTGCAATGGATCATTGGGTTCAAACTGCAACCAGTTGCCCGACGAGTCAGAGAGATCGCCGCCCCAGTTCAATCCACCAACCATGATCGGTTGCGTCGCCCCGGTGGCACGAACAGCGTTCACCAGTTGCTGCATTCCCGCAGAGACCCATCCACCAGAGGTCGTGCATCCATTGAGCCAACAAGACCATGAAATGTCGTGGGGTTCGTTGTAGAGATCGAAGATGACCCCGGGATTTGACTTGTACGCGGTCGCGACAGAGGTCCAGAACGCCGGTGAGTGATCTGCATCAGCCATCAGCTGTTGGCTACTCGCCAACGTGGTCCCTGGGGCATTCCAGTGCAGATCCAAAATCGGCACAATGCCCGCTGCTTGAAGCACGGAGACGTAGTTTGCAATAGCGCTTTGATAATTCGCACCGCTGTAGGCGGCGTTGACGCCATTGATCCCGAGCCAGCAGTCTTCATTCAATGGCACGCGGATCGAGTTGATGTCCCAGGTCTTCATCGCGGCAACGGACGCTGCCGTATTTGGACCATCAAACAAGCCCCATCCCTGAGAACAGGCGTATTCCGTGCCGGATCGATCTGCGCCAAGTAAACGAATCACTTGACCACTGCCATTAACAATATGGTTTCCCACGACGGAGACGGATACCACAGGGGTGGTCGCTGCTCCAGCGCTTGAGCTACTCAGCGCGCTGGCGGTTGTCGCGAGACCCCCACTGCCCACCAAGACGGCACTTGCTACGGCAAGTGCTCTTAGTTTGGTTGACCTTTTACCTAACATTACTATCCCCTCCTTGTGGGAACTCAAAGCGTTTTGCCTTGTGCACTCCGTTCACTATGGCGGGTCGAGACATAAATGTCCGTTCAGGTCTGACGAAATTTCTAAAAAATCAGAAAACGAAAGGAGGATTAAAAAGTAAATCTTTTTTTATCTTTTACAAAAGCTCTGTAAACGCGCACCAACCCCCTTGCGGGGGTTGGTGCAGATTACTTATTTTCGACGATGACGAGTTACGACGTACTGATCGTTTCTCCAAGCCCCGTTCCGTCAAGAAGTTGTTCTTTCCGAGTCGGGGCGCCCATGAAATAGAAAATAATCGCAAAGCCTAAGAAGATCGCCACGGGAACCAACTGTGAGGCTTCATAACTAAAGCGTTCACCAGTAAAGGTCGAGGGCAGGGACGAGTCCATGCTTGAACCTGCCAGCGGGTTCAACAGCCCAGGCCACAGCAGCACAATGCTGGCTAGAGCTGCCCAGAACGTGGCGAGAACGCCCACAATCCAGACACCTGATGTCCCGCCAGGGACCTTGTAGGGCCGGTCGACATTGGGGTACTTGTAACGGAGTTTGATTAAGGCCGGGAAAATGATGCAGTACGACAGCGTCGTCGCTGAAATCGTAATGCCCAACACCGCTGAGAAGTACTTACTGTTGTTGCCACTCGTGAGCCAGAAGGCCAAGAACATCACCACGGTTGAAATAACCCCACCAAGAAGGTCAACGGCAACCGGTGTTCCATACTTCTCGGAGATCTTTCCGAAAAATCGAGGGGCGGCACCGTCCATGCCGGCAACAGCGAATCCTCGGTTCGCACCCATGAGCCACGACGTGGCCGACGAGATCAACGCAAGGATGAATCCGATCGCTGCCAGGTCTCCCAAGAGTTTGCCGACACCGGTCAAGGTGGCAGTGCCGTCATGAGCGACTGAGCCACCGTAAACCGTGAACACCGTCTTGATGGCGTCGATAAACCCGGACAAGTTTGAGACTTGGTTGACCGGGAGAACGACCAAAATGGCAATGATTGGCAAGCCATACATACAGACGGTTCCGATACCACCACGAAGAATGTTGAAGGGTACGTCTTTCTTCGCGTCTTTCATCTCTTCACTTGCTTCACTCGGAAGCTCAAAGCCTTCAAAGTTGAAAAAGAGAATCGGCGTCAACAACAAAAAGGTGGCCCACGTTGGCTTGTATGATCCCGCACCAAATCCGTGCAATCCATGCTTGGCGGCGTAAATCAACACCGTAATGGAGAAGAAGCCGATCAAAATTGCTCGAGCGTAGGCGCCAAGGGTGGGAATCCACTTCCCGACGCGAAATGAAAAGACCGTCGCCAGCGTTGCAATCCAAATAAAGAGCAACGCAAAGATGTATTTCCACACACCGGTCAAGTTGGTAAAGAAAAGACTGAAGGTTGCCACTGCCGTGATGCACAGCGTTCCGCCCACCCACACTGGGTTTGTGATCCAGTAGAACAGCGTGGCGATACCGGCCCACACTCGACCGAAGGATAATTTCACCCAGACATAGGGTCCACCTTCATAGGGGAACGCCGTTCCAAGTTCTGAGCACAACATGGCGTAGGGCACAAAGAAGAACACCGCCATAAAGAGCAGCCACACAATGGACTGCGCACCGTAGCTTGCGGTTTGTGCAACGGTGTCGAGACCGACCAGCGCACAAATCATTAAGACCAGGCCGTCCATACGACCGACGCTTATTTTGAGCTTTGCCTTTTCCTCCGCCCCTGCTTTCGTCTCGGTCAGCACTGGCGTTGCGTGATCATCGACTTGACTCATGAGCCCCCCCCATCGTCGTTTTGTCTGGATTTCCAGCTCAATAAAAACTTTACCCGTAATTCGTTCCTTCAGCACCGGATGCTACGTCTCGAAGGAAAAAGTCACCGTAGTTCTCCCTGCGAACCCGTAAATCAGCCTTGCCATCAGCGACAAAGACCACCGCAGGCTTCAACGCCCCGTTGTAGTTATTCAGCATCGTAAAGGCATAGGCCCCCGTGACTCCAACAGCCACAATGTCGCCAATGCTGGGATCGTTAAGTTCCACCCCGTGAATCAAGCAGTCACCCGACTCACAATGTCGCCCGACCAGATCAACCGAAGCTCCGCCACCAACCTTGTTAACAATGGTGGCTTCATAGCGTTGGCCGTAGAGCGAAACATCAAGGTTATCGGCCATCCCGCCGTCCACCGCGACAAAGGTCGGCACGCCATGCTTCACCGTCGTGACTCGATAGAGCGTGACCATGGACTGTGCGACCATGGCGCGCCCTGGCTCGATCAAGAGCTCGGCGTGACGTGGAAGCGACCTTTTCGCAGCGGTAACGAGGGCATCGAGCCATGCTTCAGGTGTGGGTGCGATGTCGCTGTAGGTATAGCGCACGCCGAGGCCTCCTCCAAGGTCGTAGACGTCGAAATCGCCATAGTTGGCTAAGACTTCGACAGCGTGGGCAAACGGTTCTGTTTCAAGAATCTGTGAACCGATATGCATGTGCAAGCCGTCTAAGCGCAAGTGATCACTTTGTTGCAGTCTGCGAATGGCGTTGACGGCGTCGTCATGGCTCAGACCAAACTTCGAACCCTCTTGACCAGTTGACATGGCGTCATGAGTCACCCCACGCACACCGGGCACCACGCGCACTAAGACACCTTGGTCAGCAGTAACGAGTTTCTCCAGGCGATCGATGTCATCAAAGTTGTCGATAACGATCGTGCCAACACCTGCGTCAATAGCCATCGAGAGTTCCACGTCGGTCTTGGCGTTGCCATGCATCACCATCAACGCGGGATCAACGCCACCGTTGAGTGCCAGGACGAGCTCCCCGCCGCCGGCGACGTCGACCCCCAGTCCCTCTTGGGCCATCAGTTCATAAATTGCCGTGCAAGGAAATGCCTTGGACGCGAACACTGCACGGCTCTTTGGCCACCGTTCTTGAAGACCACGGTGAAAGCGTTGCCCTTGGTGGCGCAGTGCCATCTCATCAACGACAAACAACGGCGTGCCGTAGCTGGCCGCTAACGCGGAGAGTCGACAACCCCCCATGACGACTTCACCATCACTGTCTAAATGAGCAGTTTCCGAGAGAAGATCCAAAAATTCCGGAGTGGTCATGGCTCTAACTTACGCNCTGTAGGTAACCAGGCCATTGGCAATCGTGACGGCGACGTGCGTCTCAAGCAGTTCTTGAGGATCACGCAGGGAACTGAGATCTCGATCCAAGACCACCACGTCGGCCCGCTTGCCGATCGTTAATGATCCGGTCTCATCTTCCAAAGAGTTCGCCCATGCACTGCCCATGGTGTAGCCCGCCAACGCCGTATCGAGATCCAGTACTTCTGCGTGGTTCCAGGCATGAGCCCCATCGAGGTCAGCGCGGGTCAGCGCTGAGTAGAGCCCAACCATGGGGTCCATCTCAGCGACGTTCCAGTCGCTCGAGAACGCAACCGGCGCGCCCGCATCAATCAAACTCTTCATGGCCCAGGCGTAGCGTTCACGGTCTTCGCCGACATTTGCACGCCATTCATGAACAATGTCGGGGCCACAGTGACGAGGCTGCATACACGCCACCACACCGAGTTCCTCGAAGCGAGCAATATCGTCATGGTGCAGGCACTCAACGTGCACGATCTGGTGACGGGTATCACGAACGCCGTGTGCACGTCGTCCGGCCGCGAAGCCATCAAGAGCGGTGCGTATCCCACGATCGCCTGTGGCGTGCACAAAGCTCTGGAGACCACGTTGCTCTAACTCCACAATCAGTGAGGCGAAATCATCAGGAGACCAAAACGTGGAACCCACCCCATCAAAGTTTGCGTACGGCGCCAGCATCGCTGCCGTGTGAGGCTCAATGACGTCATCGATATAGAGCTTGATCGGTCCGACCGTGATGCGAGGGTGGTCATAGCCAGCAATGAACGCGGCAATCTCGTCGAGCGTCCCCGGCAGTGATTCTGGGGTGTGAATCATGGCAGCGATCAATTGTGCATGAAGTTCACCTTCGGTGAAGGCCCGCTCAAAAAGTTGGACGTCGTCGATTCCGTTTTGTGGTTCGACAATTGTTGTCAGACCAAAACGATTGGCGTCTCGCAAGTTTTCGACAACCCGTGCATACTGGGCATCTTTTCCGTAGCCCGGAAGCATCGCCTCTAAGGCACGCTGGCCTTGAGGGTGAATACCCCGCACGGCAAAATCATGAATCCACCCGGTGGGATGTCCCTGAGCGTCAAGTTCTACTCGCCCAAAGGGCACCTCGGTGTGCTGGGCATCGAGACCCCAGCGGCGAAGTCCTTCGCTGTTGAGCCACACCGTGTGCACGTCATAAGAAAAAATCCAGGCCGGCTTGCCCGCGCAGACGTCATCAAGCATGGTTGCCGTTGGCGTGCCGCCCACCACAGAGCCATAGTGCCATCCCTCACCTTCGATCCACTCCACCTCGGGATGCTCCACGAGATGTTGACTGATCGCTGCCTTGATGTCATCAAGAGAATTGGCGTCAAATAACGAGACGGCAGCCGGATTTGCTCCTAAGCGAATATGATTGTGTGCATCAATAAATCCCGGCATCACGGTCTTGCCACCCGCATCAATCACCGTGGTTGACGGCCCGACAAGTTCTACGACCTGCTCGCCAAGAGCAACGATTCTTCCTTGGGCAATGGCGACACCTGTGGTGCGCGGCAGGAACGGGTCCATGGTGAGGCCTGCCCCATTCACAATGATCAGTTCGGGATGAATCATTATTCCCTCACCTCTTCAGCAGGGAGGTGAGGGCGTATGCTTGCATGGTGGACGAAATATAGGCCTGAAAAGGGATGATCGCAATGTGTTTTTCTTTCCATGACCCAAAGGAGTCCTGTGTGCCGGTTCTTGGCCTACGCGTCAACCACTGATCAAGCGATAACCGGCTTGCTCTCACCCGAAGAGTTCGCTCAGTTCACGGCCATGTCAAAACTCCATGGTGATGGATGGGGAATGGCCTGGTTACCTGGAAGCGAAACCGGCGAAGAGGCTCATGTGGGCTCGACCCGCTCGGCCAACCGCGCCATTGATGACCGTCAGTACACGACCTTTGCCAATACGCCGATGGGAAGGGCAGGCATGGCCCACATTCGATGGGCCACTCCGGGCTTTGCCGTCAACGAAGAGAACAGTCATCCCTTTCGTATTGACGAGTGGGCCTTCGTCCACAACGGAGCTATTCCAAACTCCGATCGGATCGACGAGTTGTTGACCCCTGCCTCAAAAGCTCGGCTGGACTACCACCATGACTCACGTCGTCTCTTCCTCTTGCTCGTCCAGCGCATCGAAGAACACGGTGATATTGCAGCTGGTGTGCGCCACGCCGTTGATGATATTCGCGAACGTTGTGCAACGGGAAGTTTGAATGCGGTGCTGATGAATGACTCGGTGATGATCATTCTCCAAGCTCAAGGCGACACGGAGCCTCCGATATCGTCCTTGTTACGTGCCGTCAACGACCCTTCGGATTTACCAGACGGCCACGATGAGAACTACTACAAGTTACGGTTCTGCCAGCGGGGGTCTTCGCTCATCGTCACCTCGACCGGCATCACCACGCCAGGGTGGACCTTGCTCGAAGACGATTCCCTCTTTCTCATCGATCTCGATACCCACGACGTCACCATCACGCCATTGGCATCAACCACACCAAGTGACACCTTGTCACTTGCCTGAGAGGCACTGGAAGAGTTCATCATGAGTCACGAACCTTTACGCAATGATGCAGGACTTCTTGATGCGTATCTCACGAACTTAGAAACTCATCCCACCCCGATGACCGTTCCGGGTCATAAACGACTCGCCGGTCTCCTCGACGACGGTCTCGGTATCGTGGTTGATCGAGACATCCAACTCTACGGAGGCCTCGACACGGTCAAACTCACGAACGACACCCTCGGCCACGCAGAACGACGCATGGCGGAGTACTACGGCGCTGACTGGTGTCGCTTCTCCGTTGGTGGATCAACGCACGCCAACCAAGCGCTCTGTTTGGCATTAGGCCAACCCGGCGACACCATTATTGTGAATCGGTCGCTCCACCGATCAATGTTGATTGGCTTTGTGTTATCGGGTCTTAATCCTGTCTGGCTTCCCACCGAGATCGATGACGGATCAGGTCTGCCGATGGGGGTCTCACTCGAGAGTGTGACCGCTGCGATCAATGCCCACCCTGATGCGGTTGCCGTCGCACTGGTTGAGCCGGGTTATTTGGGAACAACGTCGGAGGTAAAGGCAATTATTGATCTCGTCCACGCAAGCGGGATGCGCGTTGTTGTTGACCAGGCCTGGGGAGCGCACTTCGGCCTACACCCTGATCTCCCGGCTCATGCCATGGCCTTAGGCGCCGACGCGTTGGTGACCAGCGTGCACAAACTCCTCGTGGGCTATACCCAAGCGAGCATCCTGGTGGCCAACACAGATGTTCTTGACGTCGACCGCTTAGAGCGAGGCTTCGAAGCGACGAGTACAACCAGTCCGGCGGGTGCGATTTTGGCCAGCATCGATGGATCGCGTGCCCTCGTTGAACAGCGGGGCGAAGAACTCATGGGGCACACCTTGGAACTCGTCCGCGGAGCGCGTCAACGTTTGGCTGCGGAAGTTCCCGACGTGGGATTACCCGATGAACACAGCGTTCCTGGTGGTCGCTTTGATCCGACACGCTTTATTATCCAACTTCCCCAAATCGGCGCCGATGGTATCTTGATTGAACAACAATTGCTTGACGACGGAATTTCGTTTGAGTTAGTCGATCGTGACACCTTGCTCGCCATGGTGACCGTCGCCGATACCCAAAAGAGCGTTGACAGCTTGTTGGACGCGCTCATCCCTGCGCTTCAATCAGGACGAGGCGAGCCCCGCAGGCTCCCCGCGGCGTTAAGTTGGCGGGTCTCACCGACCACCGCCACGAGTCCTCGTGAAGCATTCTTTGCTCCTCACGAGCGCGTGAGCGCCGATCAAGCGGTCGGGCGCGTCAGCGCTGAACTGATTGCTCCTTACCCTCCGGGAGTTCCCGTACTGGCCCCTGGTGAAGTGATCACGAAGATACTGCTCGATGGTTTGCGAGAAGCCGCGGCCGATGGTGTCCGCATTGCCTACGCCGCTGATCCCACCTTGGCGACCTTCGAAGTTGTCGCCAAAGAACGCTGAGCGAAGCGATAAATTTCACGCCGGTGCGTTGCCCAAACCTTGCCTGTGATCACGCAGGTGCTTTACCGATCTCGTTGCTCCTCACCATGATGAGGCCATCGAACGAAACAACCAGATCGGTCATCCGTCATGGTCGTTCCAACGCCGGTCGGACTTGCGACGTGATTGACGGGCTTTATTTTTGAGACGTC
>TBL_comb47_HYPODRAFT_10004302_pt1 | contig 16423 bp, 9 predicted proteins | sample TroBogypolimnion_40_FD_10682 | JGI IMG/M metagenome (IMG submission 10682)
ACCCTTATCCCACATAATGGAGGTGTTTACCGATACTCCGATCCCTTTTTTTCCGGCTTTACCCGATTTGGTAGTGATCATGATGACCCCGTTACCTGCAGCTGAACCATAGAGTGCCCCGGCACTGGCCCCTTTCAGAATAGATATACTTTCAATATCTTCCGGATTTAACTGGGAGAGTAAGTTTCCAAAGTCAGCACCACTGGTTGCACCCGTTACCGGATCAATAACCGGATTCTCAACGGCCGTTGTACCAAGTGGAATACCGTCAACAACAAAAAGTGGTTGAGCTGCCTGGGTTGAATTGGTAAGACTTAAGCTTGTCGCACCACGAATGGTTACGAAAACAGAACCCGAAGGATCTGTACTTGTCGAGGTAAAATTGACCCCGCTCACACGGCCATCCAACGATTTAACCACATTCGAACCGGCAGCCCGAACCAGGTCGTTCCCTTGCACCTCAGAGACTGAATAGGCGAGTGATTTTTTCTCCCGTGAGATTCCAAGGGCTGTCACCACCACTTCATCCATCCCAACTATTTTTGAGGCAAGCGTGAGGTCGAGATTATGCTGATTACCAACCGTTACCTCTTTGGATTCCAGTCCAATAAAAGAGAAGACCAATTTAGCATTATTGGCTGCTGAGATCGAGAATTTTCCATTACTGTCGGTAATTGTCCCATTCGTAGTCCCTTTGACGACAACACTGACTCCGGGTAATAATTGTCCGGTATCATCCTTCACACTTCCTGTTACAACATTTTGTGCAAAGAGGTTGTGAGTCACTACAACAAAGAAGCACAGCAATATTGCTCTAAGCAATTTTCTTTTCATCATAAGTAGTTTTTGTTATTATTATAATTGCTAATACCTGATATTAATTTATTTTTTTTGTAAACCTTTCCGGAAGAGCGTATTCCCCTCTCCCGGAAAATCAATTTATGGAGCTATTTCAAAATAAAGGCGTAATGCAAAAGTAGGTACTCCATACGTTCCCGGAGGAGTTGCGACAGAGACAAAGAGATCTGCAATCATTTGGGTGTCGGTGATTGATTCAATGATACATTCACTTTCAGTTGGCCAATCCAGAATACCAAGAAATCCTCCTTTAGTAAAGCTGAGTGTCATTACATTGTTATAGGTAACGGGGGCAGCATGTGCCATATCAGGTGCAGTGGTGATCGTAAAGTTTTTATTCTCATTAATCTGGAAAGTGGCACCGGCAGGAGAGGTAAATGGTTTGGCATAAGTAAGCCCTGATCCTCCGGCATTGCCGATATTAGGAACTGCGTTTAAGGCACAGTAAACATACCCTGCAAATATCCCTCCGCCATTTGGATGGATAGTCAAAGCGCCGCTGCTGTTAAATTCGAAGGAGTCGCCATAGACACTTAATAAACCTACTGCGGCCAGAATACCACCCGGATATGTTTTGTAATTGGGAGTAAAGGTTGCCGTGGCAAAATTAATCAGGAAGGAAGGCGCACTTTGGCTGATTCTCCATTTCCTGGAACTTGGAGCTGCAGGAGTCCCGCCTGTAAGGTACTGCAACTTTGTCTTCGCCGGTATCGTTATCGGATTCGTCACAGTAACCTGGCCGCCTGGTCCCTTAATGGTCAGGGAGACGGTAATTTTTTGATCAACAGCAATCTGAGCGTAGGTATGTACCGGAGCCACAAGGGTATTAATGTAACTGCCATCACCAAAATCCCATTCATATTTGGAGGAGTTTGTCACTACAGCCGTAAAAGTAACTATTCCGCCATTTACCGCGGCCGTAAAAGAGGCTGTAGGAGCTGGTGTCTCCTTTTTGCAACCGACCACAAAAATTAGCCCTACGAATAACAAGCCAGCTAGTTTGAAATACTTTTTCATACAAAAAGATTTAAATTTTAATTAGAGAGAATTCAGCATTTAATCGAAAACACAAAGAGAAGAATCGGTCTTTCATGTGAAAATAATTTGTTTTATTGTAAAGTTGGTTATCTATTTATTTTTAATGTTTATTGTAAAAAATTAACAATTAATTTTGACTTTTGTTTAATTTAATTAAATCTTTATCTAGCCTAAAGTAATGAGGGTTTGGAATATTTTATGCTATCCGTCATTATTACTCATAAGGATGATAATAATCATGATTGTAAAGATTTGTTAAAAACATTAAAAATAACCTGTGATATTTTAATTATTTCAAATGGAATATTCACCCAATCAATTGAAGAGGAAAAATAATTTGCCCTACTAAACGGTTTTAGCAAGGATAATAGGTGGAATGCCCAGTATAATCAGAAAACTTTCAATATGCGCTGAAAATACGCTGACTAATTTGTCTTTTATTTTTTAATCAGCCAGATCTCCGCGACCTGCGATCCCCGTTCCCCTTCTCCCTTGTCATCGTCTCCGCAACTCCATGTAAATAAGACTTTACCGCTATGGGTGACCTCTTTGGGTAGTGGAAATTCAAACAATGGCTGAGTACCCATGCGGATATAATCATGGATCATCACCCCATTTGCCATGAGTTTCATTTTGGAGCGGAAACGACCGGTGTAAGCGATTTTTAAGGTATAGCTTCCTTTAGGGTCGAGATTATCGTATTCGATCTCCAGCGGAGTATCATAAAGGGTATTAATCTGATTCATCCATGCCAACGGAGTGGTCTGTCCTTCAAATCCTTTGGCTACAATTTCATGCACCCAGTCAACACCTGACAAGCCAACTCCGAAGCTTTCGCGCGGCGATTCGAGGCTCCCTGGATCCTGGGCCCAGGATTTCCGTCCCTTTACCCGTTTCATGGCGGCGGGATTCCCGAAGTTATCGTAGAAACCGCCGGGTCCGGGATCGGTGCGATGAAGCATCTTCTCAATGGCTGCGAGCCTCTCCGGTTCGGTATTCAGTTTTTCGGTCAGGTTTAGCTGGTCGAGTATCCATAAGGCGTCATTAAGCGGAATGTCGATGTTGTCGATAAAGTTCCCGCGGCCGGGCATGGCATGATGCTTTTTAACGGTAAGCTGGGCGCCAAAACTTCGGAAAAGGGAATCAGCAAGAGCGTAACAGCGCTGTTTCAGTTCGGGAGAGACCTGCTTTTCGTTTGCCAGTGCAAGGACATTGCGGGCTCCGGCAATCGCAGGTTTTGATCCCGTTAGGATCGCCCTTTCGAGTATATTTCTCGCTTCACGCTCCAGGGATGTTTCGTAAATTAACCTCCGTTGGGTATATCCATCGAAATAGGCCCTGATTAAGCCGCTTTGGAATCTTGGGTTACTTAAAACATAATCAGGAGCGCTTTTTTCCATGGCCTGCCATTGCTGCAGAGTTCCCTGAACGTGTTCGTTCGATAAAAGTGGTCCGCGGAAATTTCTTTCCAGTGCCAGTAATCCCTGGGCTACCCCTTCGGTATAATCCGGCCCGATAAACAAACGGGCATAGTCGCGCAGGGTCTCCAGCACCGGAGTTGAAGGATTCCAGTCCTGACCGCTCCAGACAAATTTATTCACATCATCATTGGTCCCTTCCGAATAGCTGATGCTTCCCTGCGCTAATCCGGCATAGAAGTTGTGGATATACTTTTCATCTTCGGGACGCGGATTGATGCACTCCCTCCCTAAAGTCATTGCAAAGGATATGTCCCATTCAGGAACCGGGTACTGCGAACTATAACTATGGGTGATATCCGGATACAAACGGATTGGTATCGACGGGTTAATTAGTTTTTTTACCTCAGGAAGCGGTGTCTTAATCCACGGGCCGTAGACGAGGCCACCGAACCAGGAATATTGTTTGTTTACATGTGCATAAAACCGGGCATACCACTCTTTACTGGGTTTAAATACCTGTGGCGAGACCCATATTTTGGCGTTTGGATGATATTTATGGAGAACCACGGACTCTTTTTCGAGCCAGCTGAATAAAACATCCGGTTCAAGATCGCCGGGATCACCTGCCGGTACAAACAAGGCGTCCAATTTTGGCAAAACGCTGAAGATTTGTTCCCTTTCGGCCAGTTCACTTTTAATCGAATCGGGCGAAGTGTAGTCGCTTCCCATATTGGGATACCACATCCATACATCCAGACCATAGTTTTTACAGATTCGCGATTGCTCCACGATCATCTTTATGGCAGGCATTTTCATGTTTACACTTGTGGCATCGTCATCGGTCCGGGGTGGCATAATCTCAATGCTGTTGACCCCGAAAATAGCCAGATCACGGATGTAACGGTCATACTGAGCCACACTCCAGGCGTCGTAGGCGTTGGTTTTTGGGCGGTAACCCAGCTGATGCCCACGGATCGGATAGACCGGTGTGGAGGAGATATTCAGTTCTTCCGGAACCAAGGCAACTCCCTGGTTCAGCTCCATTTTTTGCAGAAGTTTACCCACTCCGTAAAGAGCGCCCCGTTCATCGTGGCCCGCAATAACAACCGTTTTGTTTTCAAGAACGGTAATTTTATATCCGTCTTTCCCTGTTTGGGGCAATTTGCTGAGAGATGACATTATGCTTTCAGGCAATTTCTCCATTCTCCCTTCAACACCAACAATAACAGATTGCTTCACTTCCGATGCAGGTTTATAAATCACAGGAAGTGAGAGATTGGTCCTGCTTTTGATCTCTTCTGATAAAACCTGAACAGCTTTTTGCAGCTGAATATTTTTCTTTTCCTGTAGAAAAATTGATGCCTTTGAGAAATCGACCATTTGTGAAAAACCTGGGGAAGACAAAAACAGGGATAAAACAAAGGTCCCGAAAGTTATTTTTAATTTCATAAGCTTCGAATTAGTATTACCAGAAAATTTAATTGCAATAAATTTCTCCCGCAGATAGTGCAGATAAACGCAGATAAAAAAGATAAGTCTATCTGCGCAAATCAGCGATATCTGCGGGCTAAAACCGGTATGATTCGTTGACTTCAAAATTTACAATACCGGGAGGTTATTTATTTCTCAAGAGCAATTTATTATCATTGGTGACAAACATTCGGGTACTCTGTGTAAAATCCTCTCCGAATGGTGATTTGTATTTCAGATCAACATAAAATGCCTTAAACCCTGATTCAGGAAGCTGAATCTGGACGGTAATGTCGGCTTTGTGGGCAGATTCCAGACTTTTTCCTGACCACTTCTCTTTTCTGAAATCCTGATTTTTGGAGTCAGCACTCCAAATCAACGCGTCAACAAGCAGATCAGGAGTCGATTTGATCTTTAAGGTGACCGTTTTTCCTTCCTGAGAAATGGTGTATTTACAAATCGGATATTTGCCGTTGGTAACGGTGGTTCCTACAAAAGCACTTAATGTAGCGAACGCTGTTTTCTTATCACCCAGATTGTGAGCGGCATTCGGAGTATAACAAATGTGGTTGTCGCCTGGAATGCTGTCAATATAGTTTTTAACGGCATCCGATGGCCAGTATGGGTCATTGGTTCCCATGAAGATCATCTTTGGCATGGTTAACGTTTTGCGGTAGGAGTAGGGGTCAACCATTTTCACCAAGTCGCTGCCGCCGGCGGTATTAAACTGCTGGGCAATTCCCAGTTTTACGTAATCTTCGATTTCGATGCTGTAATCACCCCAAACAACTTTCTGATAATCAATGTTGACAGGCATATTCAGTACGTCGATTACCATGGGTCCGATCGCTTTTACCCGTTTGTCATTGGCTCCGGTTAACCAGGTCGTCCAGCCTCTTTTTGATGCGCCCGAAACGATGAAGTGTCCGATGGTTCTTTTAATCTCTTTTTTGGAGAATATCTGTACCACATCCATTGCCCTGACGGCGCTTTTGGTCATCGGGAACAGCAGTGGCCAGGTAAAGTCATGATCCTGAAGATAGCTGTGAAGGGTGTATGAAATCAGTGCATCTTCGGTCCGGTCGCCATAGAGTGGCTGATTGGGAACCTGCCAGATCAGGGAGACAATACACTTGTTTGTTTTGGCCAGTTCACTCAGCGGGAGGGCGATATCATCATCCCATTTATGGGTGCTTGGAACCGTTTTATCATTGTGGCCGCCGGTGATAAACAACAGGGCATCATTGTATTTCAGGATATCGGGAACCATGATAAACATTTCATGTTTCCAGGTGATCCCGCGCCAGATCTGAGAGGTGTATTCAAGGCGGTACAACATAACACCGTCGCCCTTCTTTTTTTCAATAACTTCCCATTTAAAGGATTTATCGGCATTGTGAAGGTAAGCCTGGAGCGCGGTCTCCGGGGTGATCGCTTCGTGCGAAACCGCAGAAACGGTCAGAACAGAACAACATAAAATTAAAAATCCTACAAGTACTTTTTTCATCTTTTAAAATTAAATTTATAATCTATAATAATAATCAGACAGGAATATTTTGAAAATATCACCTGTCTGATCCTATGCCAAATCCGTTTTTACCAGGGGATGTTTGTCCCTTGTTCAAGCCATGTTTTCGACCAATTGCTATTTTGACCGTCAGTAGAATAGGTGGTTGTCTGGAGTTTTCCGATAGCGGTCTTTGAGTTATCAGGGTTATAGAGCAGTTCGTTATTGCCGTACATAAAGCGTACAGGTAACACTGCCCTTTTGGCGGCCGGACCTGCAACCAAGGCAGGCAGCCCTGTTCTGATATAATCCATCCACGCTTCAGTTGAAGCGGTCCAGCTGGCGATCCATTTTTGCTCCATGATCTTAGCCAGAGTATTATTAAAGGCAGCGCTGCTGCCGGCAATGTAAGCATCATAATTGCCGCTTACTCCCCAGGTATCGAACGAAGTTTTTACTCCGGCATTGTAATAGTTGGCTGCAGTTCCACCGGCATTCCAGCCTTTAAGAGCTACCTCTGCAAGATCAAAATTAACTTCAGCGGCCGACAACAAACGCACTTTCAACAGTGGTCCGGATGCGCTTTTGTAAATATCATTCAATTGTGAAACGTGCGGGTTCGGATCACCCTGGTTCAGATTCGGACTCAGGTTATACATGAATTCGAACGTAGACCATGCCGGTGGTATTCCCACGTAATTCTGATCCAGGTTTAAAGGTAATCCGAATTTAGTGACATAGTCATTTGCAATTTTCTGGGAGATAACCCGTTTCCCATTTACAATCTGATCATAGTTGTCGGCTTTGGTCGGATCAATAACCAATGGCGTTTTTACTTTGGCAGCCCAAAGACCCAGACGGGGATCGTTCAGCGCTTCGAGTTTCAGCACCAGTGTTGCGCACATCTTGACCCGTGTAAACCCGGATATATTTGAACTGAACTGTGTGGCTGTAGGCCATGAATCGCCTGTGCTTAGGCCGATAAAGCTATAGGCTGCATCGTCGGCTGCATCCAGAATGAGTGGATAATTTGCGGGAGATCCGGTAATTTTCTCGATTCCGGTTTTGGCAAGCGCAGGTTCCTTGGACGATATCCTCAGATAATACCTCAGCGCAAGCGAATTTGCAAATTTCCGCCATTGGGTTACATTTCCGCCATATAACACATCCTGAACCGGATCAATTTTGTATTCACTCAGATTCTTTGATAATAATGTATTTGCACTGTCGAGCATCGCAACTACTCCGAGGTAGATATCCTTTTGAGGATCAAAAGCGGGTTGAAAATAAGCAGATCCTAGTTCTCCCTTTAATGCCTGGCTGTACGGAGCATCTCCCCATGTGTCGGCAATTATCCCAAAATTATACGCTTTGAACAGCATAGCCACACCTGCCTGGAAATCAAGTTTTGATGCCTGAGATTTTTTCAGCATCTCATCTGCATTTCGAAGTGTGGCGTAGTTTCCTGCCCAGGTCTGATCACTCCAGTCATAAAAATTGTGTCCGCCAGACCACCCGTCATATTCGGTATGTTGCATCACCCCGGCGATATCGCCATAACCCATTCCAATAACCGTTGATCCGGTCATTGTAATGACGGTGGCCATCAGCAGATTTGGAGAAGCGACTGTAGGGTCAACCCCGTTGGGGTTAACGTTCATCTCGGTCAGATTCTTACAGGAAGAGATGAGTACCGCAAAGAGCAATAACGCTACTGAGATTTTATTTATTTTAGTGTACATAACGTCAGTTTTTTTAATTTTCTAAAAAGTCAGGTCAAATTTAACGCCAACAGGAATTACCCATGGATCAAGATTGTATCTCTCGATTCCTTGTTTAAATTGTATTCCTCGCTTACCTTCGTTAGAGGCTTCGGCCTGAAATGCCCGCTCTGGGTCGATTCCAATTTTGGCTTTGGTCCAGATCATAATGTTTCTGCTGTATACCGAGACAGATAAGCTTTTAATTCCACCCATTTGGGCAAGCAGTGAAGCGGGTAGTTTATAACTGATTGAGACTTCCCTTAGTTTTACAAAATCGGCATCAAACATAGCATCTTTTGTAAAATTCCAGCCATTGCTGATAATATACGGTTGATAAAGTGTTCCTGTATTTCCCAGGTTTTCCTTATAGGTGATTCCTCCATGGCCATCAGATACGGCAATTACCCCCGGGTCAAATGTCCCGTCGTGTAACGCTGTTCCACCCAGGTTCTCCAGAAATCCTCCGGTCTGCTGGGTTAAACCTCCAACCACGTGAAATCCGTTTAAGATATATTTGTTCTTATTTGCCATCAGCCAGTTGCGCAGATCCTGACCTGTTCTTCCGCCCGGATTAATCAATCCTTTGAGCCATGAACCCGATAATCCGTCATCACGGCCATAACGCTCGGTTTGTGAAACAAATTGACCGCCACATCTCCAGTCGAGGGTGAAATTCAAGGCAAAGGATTTGTAAGTCAGCGATGAACTAACCCCTAAAATAAAGCGCGGATTATAATTGCCGATCTTGTTTCTGGTATCCTGGAAGTTTTTATCAACCTGCCATTCATAATCGGGTTGAGGGCTGATAATGGGGAAACCATAATATGGGGAGGTTTTATCCTGAACTACAAGCATTGATGCATCATAAATGGCGCCTACCTCATCTCCTACATAGGACCAGGCGCCCCCTTTTGCATCTTCCCAGAATTTGATGGCATCGATTCCCGGTGCAATTGATTTTACCCTTGTCCGGTTGCGGGTCCAGTTCGCATTGATATCCCAGGCCCAATCTTTAGTTTTTATTGGGGTAACGCCTAAAGATAGTTCCAATCCCTTACTTTGAAGTAAACCTGCATTGATGTTTATGGCGTCAGATCCCGTTGAGCTGGCAATTGGAATGTTACGTAAGATCTGATTGCGGTTATCGGCATTATAATAGGTTCCTTCAAATCTTAACCGGTTATGAAACAGCCCAAGGTCAATACCTGCTTCCTTCGAAGATGCTTCTTCAGGTTTGAGGTTAGGAGTGAGTAAGGTTCCCGATTTTGACAACCTGATGGCACTACCCCATTGACCTGCATTGTTATAGGTATTTACGAGCTGGTATGGATCGGTATCATTACCAACTTTGGCAATGCCTCCGCGCACTTTGAACAGGGAGACATTATCTCCGAGAGGAATTAACTTATCGACCAGGAAGCTTAACGATGCCGAAGGATAAAAGTACGACCTGTTTGCCTTTGGCAAGGTGCTTGACCAATCGTTGCGGGCAGTAAGATCGAGGTAGATTTTATCCTGCCAGCCAAGATTTGCGAGTGAATAAATACTGTTGGCCGCTTTTTGAGAAAAGCCGCTTCCGTAGGATAGCGTTCCGGAGGTAATGTTATTTATCGTATATACATTGGGAACAACAAGTCCTGCGGTAGAACTATTTGACATTCCCTGGCTTTTCATATACAAGGCATTCCCTCCCACAGAAACCGAGAGACTAAAACTTTTCAGATCCTTTTTATAGGTAGCCAGAAAGTCGGTATTCGACTGAAGGTTTTTTCCATTTGACATCCCATAGGCTCCATTGTTTGGCTCCCCGGTATACCCAGGTCCGATTTTCGATTCACGCACCTCATCAAACTGGTCCAGTGCGTAGCGAACGAAGAGACTAAGTTCTTTGGTGATCTGCCAGTCTGCCTTTAAATTGCCGTATAACCGATCGCGGGTATAACTGTTATTAACTTCATAAGCAAGAAAATAGGGATTGTTGTAAGTGTAATAGGGGACCTTTTGCTGAACTCCCTCTTTACCTGCGGCCCAGTAATTTTTCAATTCGCGGATGTCGGTGTTTTGTGGCACTGCGAAGGCCCACTGCATAGGATTGGTTCCCCTGTTGCTGGAAGGGCGGTTGTTCGACCATGACTTATTGATATTGATATTCGAACTGATCGAAAAATTATTCCTTACTTTGATTGTGGCTGAGGTGGTCAAATTATTTCTGAACATATCGGAGTTCGGAATAATTCCCTTGTTGGTCATATTGGATACTCCAATTCTGTAATTAAGCGCTTCGGTATTGTTTGAAATGGCAACTTCATTGGTGGTTGTTACCCCGGTTTGAACGAAATTTTTCACGTTGTTGGGATGTGAAACCAATTGAGTGGGAACCTGAACGCCGTTGGCGTCCCTTGGGCTATCCCACTGCACTGCAAAATAACCTTTATCGAGCGGAATACCGGCTCCTGCCATCTGTGAAGGATCGACAACCATGGTTGCTCCGGTAGGGAGATCTGATGGTGTAAACGGGAATGCGCCGTTGGCATTTCCCTTGTTGATGTCCCAGAATTTATAAGGATTATCCAGCACCGTATTGGATGTAATATCAATTTTGACCCCTTTGTTTTTCTTTCCTGATTTGGTTGTAATCAGCACGACTCCATTACCGGCACGTGAACCATAAAGCGCTGCGGCGCTTGCCCCTTTTAATATCGATACATTTTCAATATCGCTTGAGTTAATGTCTGATATCGCATTCCCGTAGTCCACAAGGTTGTCTGTGCCAAATCCCGAGATATTGTTTAACGTGTTTGAGATCGGTACACCATCGACCACAAAGAGTGGCTGGTTGTCGCTGCTCAGGGATGTTGCACCCCGGATGACCATGCTTACCGAAGATCCGGTACCCCCGGTTGAGTTGATTTGTACCCCTGCGACCTTGCCGGTCAGACCATTAAGGGCATTTTCCTGTACCACGCGGGACATATCTTCACCACTAACCTTGGCAACGGCAAAACCGAGTGATTTTTCTTTTCTCGTAATTCCGAGAGCAGTAACCACCACCTCGTCAACGGCCAAAACATTTTCGGCAAGGACGATATTCATCGATTTTGTTCCGCTAACCGCTACTTCCTGCGATTTGAAACCGATAAAAGAGAATATCAAAACGGGATTGTTTCCCTGTATCTCGATGTTGAATTCCCCATCTCCATTGGTTACAGTACCCTTGGTGGTCCCTTTAAGCTGGATACTTACACCAGGCATAGCAGTGTTGTCAGTACCTGAGGTGACTTTACCGCTAACTGTTTTCCCCTGTTGTGCTTCTGAAATCTCCTGATGCCCCCGGGGTTCAGTCGCTGCACTACCGGGTAATGGTGCTCCGAAAAGGAATGTTGTGAACAACATTACCGGCAAAAGTTGCCATATGATCGATTTAAATGAGCTTCTATATTTCATAATTAATTTTTATTCGGGTTTGAAATTATGATTTTTACTGTCAGTGCTATATTTGATTGACTATTTAACGGCATCAAAGGTCAGAATCAGTCCATTGGTGTTTAATGGAGCATATTTCTGAGATAATGAGGCAAAAACGACCAATCGCATGGTATTGTCTGTGATTTCCTGAACAATCACTTTGCGTTGGAAATCCATAAAACAAATAAATTCGGTTCCTGAAAAATCAAGGGTGCTCACATTGGAATAGGTTACCTTTCCACCGGCTCCGTAAACTGAGGGAACCGCGAAATTTTCCTTGCCAACATAAGTGAAAGTGGCATTGGTTTGTGGGGTGTATTTACAGGTGACCAGACCATAATCTGAACCTCCGGTATTGACGATTCCTGCACCACCTGTACTTACGTAAGCATAGACCATCCCTGCAAATGAAGCTCCGTCAGCTTTTACGTCATGTACATATTTGCCATCAAACGAAAAGGTATAGGTATCATCATAGATTTCTCCCATTCCAAAAGCGGTTCCGAAGATTCCCGCAGGAAGCATTCCCGGACCAGCATCTGAAAAAGAGGCATCTGCATTGACAAATTCGTCTCCTGAGTAGGAGGAGCTGAGTTTCCATGTTTTTCCCTTATAACCCGGGGCTGTATTATCTCCGGTAAGGAGGGAATAAGGGGTTAACGATACTGCTGCGGTAACTATTGCTGAGGCTGTATCACCTTTTGCATCGGCGCCAATGAGTTTAACCTTATAATAACCCCCATCCTTATAAATATGAACGGGACTTTTTGAGGTACTATTGGTTCCGTCGCCAAAATCCCATTTCCACGAAGTTGCTCGCAGGGTAAGCGCAGTAAAAGCTACCTGCTTGTCTGCAATACTGTAAAAAATCCCTACCTGGGGAGGGAGATTAGGAACCGACTCTTTCTTGCACGATTGGAGGAACACCGTTCCAATGGCGAATAAAAAGCACAAAAAAAGCAATTGCGTTCTCATAGTTTTATTGAATTGGTTAATAAATGTTTCAATTGTTTAATTCGGAATTCTGCACCAGAGAAGATGGAAAAGCATCTCCTCCGATTGTTTTCAAACCTATAGGTTTCAATAGTCTCAGATGAATAAGTTAAAAATTATAGTGGCAGTAATTTATACAATTGCAGATTAAGACTTTTTAACTTCTAAAGTGGAAAATTAACTTAATCACATATCGAATATAGATGGAAAATTGTTCGTCTTTAATGGTTTTTTAACCAATTAGTGGAAAACATAATAAAAAAAGCTGTTATTTAGTTAAAAATAGATCTATAAATTATACTTTGGCGGAATCATTATCGGTTGGAATAGTTCCGGATCAGGAAATGTTTCAGCTGAACATATCGTTTTAAGATCAGACCAATAACAGCTGTTTTAATGAAAGCAATAAATGAGTTATCCGCGGAACTGAAAAAAAGCGCACTATGGACTGTGCTGCTTACCATCTTATTCCTCTTGTTTTACCGGCCGGCCAATGCGCTAACCGAAATGATTATTGCGCTCCCGTTTTTTATTGTATTCTATTATAGTTTCTTCACCATCGGGAAGGATGCCGTATCATCCTGGTTAAGAAGCCGGATTAATGGGGATGTTAAAAAAATGGTTCTTTTTCCGGCAATCCTCTTGTTCCTCTATTTTTCCTATGTACTGATCAATGGGCAGAATCCTTATCATGGAACACTGGCTCTGGTTCCTTACCTGATATTCTTCCCGGTCCTACTCTTTGCAGCGCGCCGACACAAGGTTGAGAAAATTGACTGGCTCGATTTCACCGCTTTTGTGATCTATCTGCTGCCCACAACACTTATTGAGGTTAATCCCGCCGGCGATCTCCCGTTCAAGGGTGAAAGCTTTGATTCGATCTACCGGATTATTCTGATTCTGTCAGCAGTTTATGCCTTTGGCACCATCCGGGGACTTAAGGACATCGGCTTCTTCCCGGTTTTTAAACTGAAATTTCTATGGACCTCAGTCTGGGTATGGTTTCTGTTTTATTTGTTCGTGTTAATCATTGGATTTAATGTCAATTTTATCAGATATGTGGGGCATGAAGTGATCGATCAGCCATTGATCCATAAAATTTTCTTCACCCTTATCGCCACATTTTTTCATACGGCCATTTTTGAAGAGCTCTTTTTCAGGGGGATATTGCTGAATATGCTCACCAAACGGATCGGACAGGCTAAGACATGGAAAATTTTCTGGTATTGGGGGCTCGCTCTGGCAATACCACTTGCCTTACTGGTTGGCTATACCCTGAAGGGGGGAATGCACTGGTTCCCCGCATTAATGTCTGTCTGCCTTTTTATTGCCGCCTTTTTCCTTGAAAGGAAAAATTATGCACCCTCAGGAGTCTATACCGGCCTTGCCATAACCAGCACGATCTTTGGTCTGGTACATTACCATTCAGGAGCAATTGTTTATATTGGTTTTGCCTGCATTGCCGGCTGGGCTTACGGATATACCTACCTCAAAACAAGGAATGTCTTTTATAGCGCCATCGTTCATATGCTGGTCAACTGTTCGGTTTTAATTTTTGGATTTGAGTTCATTAAATAATGACTAAAATAGCATGCCGTATTTAATTTTTAACGGAAGGATTACTTCGTCACTTCAGGTGTCGCTCAGCATAAGGACAAGGTCGTTTTTTAAGCGTTGGGACAGGTTAGAGATAGCGGCTCTGTCCACCAGCTCTCAACTGTCCCCATTTCACATGACAAAGCCGGTCATTGCGGGGAGACACGACGAAGCAATCTTTATACCATTGAATTATTCTAATTACTTAAATAACCGGGAAAGGGAAAAATTGCAAAATTCAAAGTGATTTTTATAAAATGAAAATCGCTTCCTGAAAAGTGTCATGTGCTTCCTGAAAAGTGTCATGTGCTTCCTGAAAAGTGTCATGTGCTTCCTGAAAAGTGTCATGTGCTTCCTGAAAAGTGTAATGCGCTTCCTGAAAAGTGTAATGCGCTTCCTGAAAAGTGTAATGTGCTTCCTGAAAAGTGTAATATGACTTCTGCAAAGTGTAAAGTGCTTCCAGAAAAGTGTAATATGACTTCTGAAAAGTGTAAAGTGGTTCCTGAAAAGTGTAATATGACTTCTGAAAAGTGTAATATGCAAAGTGCAAAAGATAAGCGATCAGAACCGGTTTCCATTTTGAATCCTGCATATTCTGTTTTGAAAGTGTTAAGCTGTTAAATGTTAATTAAATAACCCAATAATATTCCAAACTAAATTCCATTATGAAAAGAGAGTCAGGCAGCAGAAAAATCTTAAAATATCTGGTAATCATTCTATCGGTATTGTCTTTGATTTACTATTTTCTATGGGCATTTCCATTCCGGGGAGAACCTTTTAATGCCCAGCGTCATGGCAATCCGCCGCTTACACCCCCATGGGCCCTGGAGTGCTGGCTGTGGGAGGATGATGTCAATACTTCGGAACGCGTTGATACGTTAATTCAGGGGTATGCCAAATATGATATCCCCGTGCGTACTGTCATCCTGGACAGCCCCTGGAGTATGCGCTATAACGATTTTGAAATCGATACCTTACTCTATCCCAAACCCAAAGAGTGGTTTAAAAAAATGCAGGACAACGGCTACCGGATCGTGATGTGGATGACAACAATGGTTAACAGTCAGAGCCAGGATACCCGTGTCCGGAATTCGGAACCCTGGTATAATGAGGCAAAAAAGAAGGGGTATCTGGCCGGAAATGGTGACCTGATCAAATGGTGGAAAGGAAGGGGAGGCTTTATTGATTATACCAATCCGGAGGCGGTTAAGTGGTGGCGCGGACTGCAGCAAACGGTCTTCGATTACGGCATCGACGGCTGGAAACTGGATGGTACGGCAACCATGTTTTATAACAAGATCGGACCAATCCCCATTTTCTATAAAATGACCCATTCGGGCTTGATGACGGCGCGGACCTATATGGACCATTATTACCGCGATGAATATTTTTATGGCCTGACCCGGAATCCGGAGTTTGCAACCATGTCGCGGGGTATTGACCGGTGGTTTCATCCTGAAGGTTTTGCCCCCATTGATGCTTCTCCGGTAAATTGGGTGGGCGATCAGAAGCATAGCTGGGAATCGACCGGAAAGATCACCGAAGAGGACAAGCAAAACCACGATATCGCCCTGGATGGGATCGACGGTATTGAACTGGCATTGCAGAATATTCTGGCAAGCGCCAAAGTGGGATATAATGTGATCGGTTCTGATGTGGCAGGCTTTTCGGGAAAGATTATTCCTCCGCGTCTCTATATTCGCTGGACACAGCTTTCAACCTTCTGCGGATTATTTCTTAACGGAGGCCACGGTGAGCGGTCATTATGGAAAAGGACCCCCCAGGAACTGGAGATAATCCGGAAATTCTCGTGGCTTCACACTGAGCTGGTGCCTTACATGTATACCTATGTGGTGAAGGCGCATCAGGGTGGAACGCATCTTCAGACTCCGGCCGAAGGGAAATATCATTATCTTTTCGGAGATAATTTTCTTGTAGCTCCGATTTATAAGGATCAGTTAACGAATAAAATCACCCTTCCGGAAGGGAAATGGAGATATTTCTTTAATGACAAAGAGGTTATCACAGGCCCGTCAACCTTTGAACGGGATTACCCTCTCGATGAATTTCCTGTTTATGTGCGCGAAGGGGCCATCATTCCAATGGATATTAAAAGGGACTACACCGGTATCGGAGACAAAAACTCCTCAGGTCATCTTACGCTGCTCATCTATCCTCACGGGAAAAGCGAATTTACCGTTTATCATCCCGACAAAAGCGGAAGCACAACAGTGAAGGTAGAGGAGATTCCCGGGGAGGTCCGGATCTCTCTAAACAATTTGCATAAGCCTCATATTTTAAATGTCCATCTG
>TBL_comb47_HYPODRAFT_10004303_pt1 | contig 16422 bp, 12 predicted proteins | sample TroBogypolimnion_40_FD_10682 | JGI IMG/M metagenome (IMG submission 10682)
TTTAAGAATATTTCTTACATAAGTAGCTGAAGTTGTCATTATTTTTATATTAGATAAAGCCCATAAAACGTTTGAAAATTGTTATACCATAATTTGATTGCAAATATAAGCATTTTTTAGCACGAAAGGTCTTTTATTTTCATTTATTTTCACTTTGTTAGCATTTATTTTCAACATCTCTTTAACTAATGCTAGTGCTTAGCTTCTTATCTTTTTCATAAAAGTGATTATTATTAATATAATGTATTGATATAAGAAATAAGTAGTATCTTTGTTGTCTTATTTTAAAATGAATCTTATTATGAAAAAAGTATTCCTTCTCTTAATTGCAATCTATGTAATGAATGTTGCAAATGCACAAACTCCAAACTGGCTTTGGGCAAAAAGTGCAGGTGGAACAGGTAATGATGGAGCGAATTTAGTTGCGGTGGATGCTTCGGGGAATGCATTTGTTGTAGGAATTTTTTCTAGTACTACTATTACATTTGGCTCCACTATTTTGACGAATGCAGGAGGGTATGATATATTTCTTGCTAAATACGATGCTTCCGGCAATGTCCTTTGGGCAAAAAATGCAGGTGGTATCAATGATGATGAAGCGAATTCCGTTGCTGTAGATACTTTAGGTAATATATATATTACAGGATTTTTTTCAAGTCCAACCATTACCTTTGGTTCCACAACATTGACGAATGTTGGAGATACTAATAGTTCTCCGGGACAGGATATTTTTCTTGCTAAATACGATGCTGCAGGGAATCTGCTTTGGGCAAAAAGTGCTGGTGGTATAAGTTATGACCGTGCGATTTCTGTTGCGGTGGATGCTTCTGGAAATGCTTATTTGACTGGAGGTTATAATAGTCCGACAATAAGCTTTGGTTCTGATACTTTGATAAATGTATCAAGTTCTGAGGATATTTTTCTTGCTAAATACGATGTTGCCGGTAATGTGCTTTGGGCAAAAAGTGCAGGTGGAACGAATGTTGACAGAGCGATTTCAGTTGGAGTGGACGCTTTAGGAAATTCTAGTATTACAGGTTTTTTTTTAAGTCCTACCCTTACTTTTGGCTCAACTACATTGATGAATGCTGGTGGTACTAGTAGTACTCCGGGACAGGATATTTTTCTTGCTAAATACGATGCTGCAGGGAATGTGCTTTGGGCAAAAAGTGCCGGTGGAACGAGTGATGACATAGTAAGTTCCATTGCAGTAGATGCATTAGGGAGTATTTGTATTACCGGTTATTTTTCAAGTACTACAATTAACTTTGGCACTGATACACTAACGAATGCTGGTGATTATGATATTTTTCTTACTAAATACGATACTGTAGGTAATGTGCTTTGGACAAAAAGTGCAGGTGGTACAAGTATTGATATGGCAAGTTCAGTTAGGATGGATGTTTTAGGGAATACTTATGTTACAGGAGTATTTGAGGGTTCAACCCTCGCATTTGGCTCAATTGTATTGGATTCAGCTGGTATTTTTCTTGTAAAATACGATGCTGAGGGTATTGCACTTTGGGCAAAAAGAGTAAGTGGCTCAACTTGCGATTTGTGGATTTCAATTGCTTTAGATGCTACTGGGAATACTTATATGTCAGGATCTTTTTCAAATAACATCCCCCTTACTTTTGGCTCCACTACTTTGACAAATGCAGGTTCTTGTGATATATTTCTTGCTAAATTAAGTAGTGTTGTTGGAATTAAAGAAAACTCCTTAAATAATATATCTGTCTACCCCAATCCCACCAAAGACAACCTTACCATAGAAACAAACTCTACTAAAGAGCAAAGATTAGAGATAATAAACCTTATTGGGCAAACCATATATACAATATATATTAATAAGAAAGCAACAATTAATACTTCCGTTTTCGCGAATGGAGTTTATATTCTAAAGCTAAGCTCAGATAAAGAAACAGTAGTGAGGAAGTTTGTAAAAGAATAGAACCTCTTAAATCCGCTCCAAAGGAGAGGACTTTATTTAAAAAAAGAGGCTATCTCTTTCGAGAAGCCTCTTTTAAAATTAATCAATTATTCGAGTTATGAAAAGCTTTCTTCTACTTATTTTATGATGCTATTATTGTTTCTTACCTGAAGTTGTATTATCAAAAGCTAATGTTTGCAATACACTTGTTATAGCATCATTATCTAAATTACTTTCTACTTTAATCTCAGCATCCAATATATTTTTATCCTTATGTCTCAATTCAATAGTATTATTCTTTAAAGTAATATTTTTCTCATTTGATTTGTTTAGATCTCTTACGTTTTCGAAATCCTTAACACTAAAACGTACAATCCAACTATTAGAACCTGTATTACATGATATCCTTTGGTCTTGAAGATTACCGTTAAGAGTATAACTTACTGTAAAAGTACCTGCTTTATCTCTACCTATATTTTTTATTCCAGTATATTTAAACCCTTGAAAAGGTTCAGTTCCCAAATTAGGTCCTTCATTTAATGAAGCGTAAGACATAGTGCCGGCAAGCAAATATAAACTTACGTTAGAATAAGTTCCGGGCAAAGCCTCAACAGCAAATTGCGATAGCTCTTTACACGAAAAAGCATTACGACCTGTATTAGCCACACGCAATACAATAGAATAAGTGTCATCATGATTATCCACAACAGATTCAATTGCAACTGTAAAACCTTCACTATTTGTTCTTGTTATCTCATACTTTTCGGCTCTTGTATTAATTGCAAATAAAAAAAGAAATGCAATTAAGGATGTTGTTAGTGTCTTCATGTTATTTAATTTAAAATATTAATCAAATGTTATATTCTCTAATATACAAGATGCACACCATTATTTATAAATAACAGTAATATAAGTTTATGCTATAATATTGGTTTGTTAATAAGACAAGAAAATATTCAAGAATGAAACCTTATGTTTCATATTGGGACACCGTACCGCTTCCGAACTAGAGGAAAAAAAAAGAGGCAAGCTCTTTCGAGTGCCTCTAATATAATTAAATGATTAAGCTATATTCTTTTTATATTGAAATGCTATGTTAATAGTTCCTTAACATAAGCTGCAACTATCTTATTATCGGCTTTACCTGTAAGTTGTTTGCCAGCAAGACCCATAACTTTGCCCATATCTTTAATTCCCTGAGCTCCGGTTTCAGCAATAATAGTATTAATGATAGCCTTTATGTCCTCATCAGACAATTGTTCAGGAAGATACTTCTGGATAATATTCACTTGAAACATTTCCACATCATACAGATCTTTCCTGTTTTGAGCAAGATAGATGTCGGCAGCTTCTTTGCGTTGTTTAATAAGTTTCTGAAGTAAACTAAGTTCTATTTCTTCAGGAACTTCAGCTGTAGCAGTATCTTTACCTGTTTTTATAAGAAGTAAAGCAGCCTTAATAGCACGTAATGCTTCTAGTTTATCTTTATCTCTGGCAAGCATTGCTGCCTTAATGTCGTCGTTTATAATTATTTCTAAGCTCATGATTGATTAATCAACGTTATCGTGTAAAAACTGATTGTTTTGTTTTATCTCAACTTTATTATCACTGCCTTCATTAAGCGTATAGCGTGATATTTCGGACTCAGAAGAAGGAGTAACATCGGCTAAAGGCATATTACGACGAATATAAGCAGGTTGCTTTTCAATTTCAGATAAACCTTCTGGAGTACTTAACTTCATACTTAACTCCCTAAGTCTTTGTATGCGTTCATTAGAAACACGATTATGTTCCTTCTCTTCTATCTCAGGATTATGATTGTGTTCAACCTGAGGTGTAGGTTTAAGAGTTTCTGTTTTCTCAGTCCTATTATATATATAAGGCTCATCATTACCTATTGGTTCAGGAGTTTTAAACGAAAATTCAGGATAGTTATCTTCATTTGCAAGCCTGTTGTCAACTGTAAAAGGAATGTCATCAACCGGGATTGGTGAATTTGTTATTGTAAAATCATTAAGATCAGTAACAGTATTAGTTTCTTTAAATTCATTAAAACTTGGAGGAACAGGTGCATCTTCGTTAAGAATATGAGGTTCTTTCTTTACATAAACCTTAGGTGGAAAATTACTAAATTCTTCATCAGCTCTATCAAAACCTGTAGCTACTAATGTAATTACTAGCTTATCACCTAAAGTAGCATCTTTACCCGCACCCCAAATTATATCTACATCAATACCGGCTTCATTTAAGATATAATCGGTAATTTCGGTAATCTCATCCATAGTAATTTCTTTGTCCATCGATGAGAAATAAAGCAATAGATTCCTTGCACCTTTAATATTATTATCATTTAAAAGTGGTGAGTTAATAGCCATTTCAATAGCACGATAAGCACGGTTTTCCCCTTCAGCAATACCTGTGCCCATTAAAGCTACACCACTATTTTTCATTACAGTGTTAACATCTCTAAAGTCAATATTAACAGCAGACTTAACAGTTATAATTTCGGCTATACCTTTAGCAGCAGTAGTAAGAATATTATCCGCTTTTTCGAAAGCTTGCCCCAAAGGAAGATCTCCAAATTCTCTTAGTTTATCATTATTAATAATAAGGATAGCATCAACATATTTTTTAAGTTCCCTAATCCCTTCTTCAGCTTGAAGCTTTCTCTTTCTTCCCTCAAAAGAAAAAGGCAAAGTAACAATAGCAACTGTAAGAATTTTCTTTTCAGTGTCGTCAAGAAGTTCTATTTCTTTAGCTAAAGCAGCAATTACAGGAGCAGCACCTGTGCCTGTGCCACCACCCATACCGGCAGTTATAAATAGCATCTGTGTGTTTTTCTCAAGCAAAGCTTTTATCTCATCAGCCTTATCTTCAGCAGCTTTCTTGGCAACTGCAGGAATGTTTCCGGCACCAAGTCCTTTTCCTAATTGTATCTTATTAGGAACTGGGCTAATATCTAATGACTTTGCATCAGTGTTGCAAACTATAAAGTCAACCCCGTTTATTCCCTGGTTGTACATAAAGTTTACAGCATTACTTCCGCCTCCGCCAACTCCAATAACTTTTATTATCGAAGATTGATTTTTTGGTAAATCGACTTTTAACATATCCTTAATATTATGATTAACACTTTTTAATTCTATAAAGAAACTATTTAAAACCTACTGTTATTAAGATTATTGATGCATTAAATCACTAGCTTGTTAAATAACATAATGCACGTCCAAATCAAAGTATAAATGTAGTAGAATTAATAACACAAAAACAATAAAATATATTTATTTATTAACAATTAAATTGTTAATTACTTTACGTCTTCTTCCAACAGTTTTCTAAGCCATGGAAACAAGCCATTCGATGGATTCTTAGGTACTTTAGTCTTTTTGCCTGGTTTGTCTGTTGCTTCTTGAGGATTACGTTCATATTCCGCTTCCATACGTTCAAAACCTTTAATTACTAATCCAACTCCGGTTGCATATATTGGGTTTGCTAACTCCTCAGGTGAATTAGGAGATAAATGTTCACTAGGATAACCTATACGAGCATCCATTCCGGTTATATATTCTGTTAGCAGATTAATATGACGCAACATAGAACCACCACCGGTAATTACAATACCCATTATAAGTTTCTTTTCATAACCTGAATTCTTAATTTCATACAACACATGTTCTATGATTTCTTCCATTCTTGCTTGAATAATATTAGCAAGGTTATTAAGAGATATTTCTTTTGCAGGTCTGCCTCTTAGACCAGGGATAGCTACAATTTCTTCTGCTTTATTTTCACTTGCTAAAGCTGAACCAAACTTAACTTTTAAAGCTTCGGCCTGACTCTTTATAATAGTACAACCTTCTTTAACATCTTCAGTAATAATATTACCTCCTAAAGGAATCACAGCTGTATGGCGGATAATACCATCTTGGAAAATAGCAATATCAGTAGTTCCTCCACCTATATCAACTAAGCAAACACCAGCTTCTTTTTCTTTTTCATCAAGCACAGCTTCTGCTGAAGCTAGCGGTTCAAGAATAAGATCTTTTACGTCAAGCCCCGCTTTCTTAACACTTCTAACAATGTTTTTAATAGCTGAAATCTGACCGGTAATTATATGAAAGTTAGCCTCCAGACTAATGCCTGAAATACCCACTGGTTGTTTAATTCCAGGTTCGTAATCAATAATGTATTCTTGAGGAATTACATCTACAATTTCTTCTCCCGGCTTCATTACCAGTTTATACATATTTTCTTTCAATGTATAAATATCATTTAGACTTATCTCCTCTTCATTAGAGTTTCGAATCAAACTTCCTCTTTGCTGAATGCTTTTAATATGCTGCCCGGCAATACCAACATATACTTCAGCAACCTTAACATTTGATTTTAACTCAGCTTCTTCAACTGCAAATCTTATAGATTCCGCTGTCTTTTCAATATTAATTACTGAGCCTCGCATAACTCCTATTGAATCTGTCCTCCCTGAGCCTAGTATTTCAATATTACCTTTTTCATCCTTTTTTCCTATGATAACAGCTATCTTAGTTGTGCCGATATCAACGCCTACAATTATTTCATTTGTTTTCATTTACAATAGCTTTGTGTTATAAGATATAATGTGAATTTGTATCCAAAAAATATTCTCCAAAATTAACTAATTTTTTGTGCATACAACCTGATTTTTGAATTTTAAATTAATTATTTTATACTTATCCCATCCATTTTCACTAATTCCCTCTTTGTAAATTGAAAAAAGCTTATCAAACTTCTCATCTAAATCATTTGCATCTCCCAATATTATTAGTTGATTACCTATCTTTGGGATTAATTCAAACTCATGGTCACGTGTAACAAAAACTTCTTCAATCATCGCCTTAATAAATTCATTATTATTAATAAACCTTGCAATTTTAAAAAGATTATACATTAAAGTATCTTTTTGCAAATTTAAGGTGTCGTCTCTTTGCTTATGATTTGTTGTTGCAAAAGGAGCATAAACAGAATCTATATATCCATTAGCAATTAAAACCCTCATAGGATATTTATCATCTAATGGCATCTTTACCCCTTTATCATCAATATAATATTGTTGATTCTTTGTATTATAAATCCTAATTATCGGTTTCCGTTGAACAACATTTATCTTTAAAACACCATTCATTGTTTTAAATACATCAACATTGTACACATAAGGATTCGATAGAATTAGATTTTCAATCATTCCAACATTAATATCGGATAGTTTCTTCCCAACAATTGTATCGTCTTTGTAAATATAATTCTGTATATCTTCTTTACTAAAAAACATTTCCGTTTTATTGTAATCAATTGCTATATCTACCGATTGACAAGTTTTATTCCTATTAATAACACCTGTATAGTAAAGTGCAAATATAACACCTGCTACAAAAAGTATCCAAGCTGAAATGATAATAATCTTCTTCATTATGTTAATAGCTTTTCAATTGGTTCAACTAACTGATCGATATCTCCTGCTCCTAATGTTAATAGCACTTCGATATTATGATTAAGCAGATTGTTTAGTAATTCATCTTTAGAATACAAAAACTTCGCTTTAATCTTTATCTTATCAAGTAGCATTTTAGAATCTACACCCTCTATAGGAAATTCTCTTGCAGGATATATATCTAGTAAAATAACTTCATCCAATAATTCTAGACTTTTCGCAAACTCGTCTGCAAAGTCCCTAGTTCTAGAATATAAATGTGGTTGAAAAACCCCAGTTAGCTTTTTATCAGGATACAAATGTCTTACAGAATTAATACAAGTTCTTAATTCTTCAGGATGGTGAGCATAGTCATCAATATAAACTAACTTTTCTGTCTTTATTCTGTAATCAAACCTTCTTTTAACACCTAAGAAATTTAATAACGTTTTTTTAATTTCATTTTCATTAACACCTGTATTTAAAGCTACACTAACTGCAGCAATAGCATTTTCAACATTATGTAAACCGGGATATCCTAATTTTACATCTCTAATAATTCCTTTAGGATGGACTAAATCATAAGAATAGCAACCATCTTTTATGACAATATTAATGGCATAATAATCTGAATTAATATCATTAAGCGAGTAAGTAAATACTGAAATGTTCTTATTACTGTATTTTAATTCAATCCCCTTTTTTATAATTAAGATACCAGTATTCTTTATTTGATTAATATATTCTTCAAAGGATTTCTTTAATTCATTTTTGTCCCCATATATATCTAGATGATCCGCATCAACAGAACTAATAATAGCAATCTGAGGTTTTAATTGTAAGAACGACCTGTCAAATTCATCAGCTTCAATTACTACATAATTACTTTTATTTGACAAGAGCAAATTACTATCAAAGTTTTTGGATATTCCACCTAGAAAAGCACTACAGTCAACACTCGATCCTTTCATTATTGATGCTAACATTGTAGATATTGTTGTCTTCCCGTGTGTTCCTGCTATACCAATTCCAATATTTGAATTTGTAATCATTCCTAATATTTCAGAACGTTTCTTTATTTGATAGTTATTTTTGAGAAAGTATTTATATTCTAAATGTTCCTTTGGTATAGCGGGTGTGTATATAACTAAATCAATATCTTCCGGTATGCTTTCAACGTCTTCCTTAAAATGTATTATTATTCCTTCAGCTATAAGTTCTGAGGTAAGTTTTGTAGGAGTCTTATCATACCCATATATTTTTATTCCATTAGATAGGAAATACCTGGCAATAGCACTCATGCCAATACCCCCAATACCAAGGAAATAAATTTTATGTATATCGTTAAGATTCATATTTTACAAGATTTAATATTACTTCAACAATCTTATCAGCTGCATTTTTATGTGCCATTAATTGGATATTTGCTGATAATTCTTTTTGTTTTTCTGAATCAGTAATAAGTTGAGATAAAATTTCACTTAATGACTCTTTTGCATCGATATCTTTCACAATAATAGCAGCATTTTGGTTTGATAATGCTAATGCATTTTTTGTTTGATGATCTTCTGCAACATTTGGAGAAGGGATTAGTATTACAGGCTTCCCAACTAAACATAATTCAGAGATTGCTATAGCACCTGCTCTTGATATTATGAAGTCAGCTACTTTATAAGCATAATCCATTTTATTAATAAATTCAAAAACCTTTATATTTGCATTAATAATATTATTTACATTTTCATTAGCAATAGAATAATAATTTCTTCCAGTTTGCCATATAAGTTGAATATTATTAGTTACAAAGAATGGCAAGATATTATTAATGCTTTCATTTATTGTTCTTGCTCCTAAACTACCACCAATTACTAATACTGTCTTTTTATTACTGTCTAATTCAAAAAACCTTACTGCAACTTCTTTTGAATAAGATGAGTTTATTATATCTTGCCTAACAGGATTACCTGTAAGAACAATTTTATCTTTAGGGAAAAACTTTTCCATTCCTTCATAAGCAACACAAATCTTATTAACTTTTTTTGCAAGTATTTTATTGGTAATGCCCGGAAAAGAATTCTGTTCTTGAATAACTGTTGGTATACCTTTGCCAGTTGCTGCTTTTAACATAGGACCACTTGCATAACCTCCAACTCCAATAACTACATCCGGGTTAAATGATTTAATAATTTTTTTTGAAGTATAAATACTTGAAAGCACTTTAAAAGGGAACAATAGATTCTTATACGTTAATCTTCTTTGCAGTCCACTTATCCAAAGCCCTTTAATTTCATAACCGGCAGCTGGAACTTTATCCATTTCCATCTTTCCTTTAGCTCCAACAAATAGGATGTCTACATCCTTAACACTTTTTTTAAGAGCATTAGCAATGGCAATAGCTGGGAATATATGTCCCCCTGTTCCTCCTCCACTGATTATTACTTTCATTTGCATTACCTGTTTATTTTAAATAGCTGGTGAAACATTATTATCAATGTTATTTACAACTTTTACTTCTTCTGCTTTTTCGATATCAACATCATTATCAATTTCATTACTTACACTTAACATTATTCCAATAGCAATACTTGTAAACCAAATTGATGTCCCTCCCATACTAATTAATGGCAAAGGTTGACCAGTAACAGGGAATATGCCTACAGCAACAGCCATATTTATTATAGCCTGAAAAACTAAAGTAAAACACACACCCATTGTTAACAATGAAGCAAAAGTCCCTGAACTTCTGGATGCAATTCTCATTCCTCTATATAAAAGAATAAGATAAAGTAAAAGAATAAATAACCCACCAATTAAACCATATTCTTCTATAATAATTGCATAGATAAAATCAGAATATGGGTGTGGCAAATAATTCCTTTGTGTGCTATTACCCGGGAATTTACCTATAAATTTTCCACTCGCAATTGCAATTTTACTTTGGTCTGCTTGATAATTTACATTATTATCGTTGTGCCTAAAATTCTCAATACGATTTTTCCATGTTCCAAAACGACCAACTTTCGGATAGTTATATATCAATGTTACGAATAGCACTCCTCCTATTATTAACAATCCTATCAATCCAAAAATGTATTTTAGATTTATTCTTCCAATAAACATTAAAAGCAAAGATGTAGAAAATAATATGGCAGCTGTTGAAAGATTTGCAGGGAATATTAATCCACAGATAATAAATATAGGTATAATTACTGGAATAAAAGCTTCTTTAAAACCTTTTATCTGGTCTTGTTTTTTGGCAAGCATCATAGCCACAAACATAATTAAAGCTATTTTAGCAAAATCTGAAGTTTGGAAAGTTAAGTTTACTAATGGAACTGTAAGCCATCTATTTGTTTCATTTATATTTGTACCGGAAACTAATGTAAAAAGAAGTAAAGGAATTGCAATAACTAAAGCTATTATTGAAATCCCTGAATAATATGTGTATTTAATTAAATGAGCTATATACATTAAAAAGAAACCAAACAGAAGTATTCCTAGATGTTTTAACATATAATATTCAGTGTTCCCTGACTGATATTTATATGCTAAAGTTCCGGTTGAACTATAGACTGCAAGTAATGAAAAGATAGACAGTGCTATTACAACTGCCCATATTACCTTGTCCCCTTTTACGTTTTTAAATAATTTAAACATTATTTTATTTGAATTTACAATTCATTAATTGCAGCTTTAAACTTATCACCTCTATCTTCATAATTTTTGAATAAATCAAAACTAGCACAAGTTGGTGATAGTAAAACTACATCTCCGGTTTGTGATAAACTATATGCCTTCTCAACAGCTTCTTTTGCATTTTGAGTTTCCACTATTATTGAAACTAAATTACCAAATTCTTGAAATATCTTTTCATTGTCTTTGCCAAGACATATTATTGCTTTAACTTTAGATTTTACTAAATATTTCAAGCTAGTATAATCATTCCCTTTATCTTGCCCACCAACAATCCAAATTGTTGGTTTAGTCATGCATTCAAGAGCATACCAAGTTGAGTTTACATTTGTTGCCTTTGAATCATTAATATACTCAACTCCATGAACATTCGCCACGAATTCAAGTCTATGACTCACGTTTTGAAAATCTGAAAGACTATTTTTTATTACATCTTTTCTTATTCCAAGAATTCTTGACGCAACACCTGCAGCCATAGAGTTGTAGATGTTGTGTTTGCCTTGTAATGCTAAAGTCTCAATGTTCATGTTTATATTATTTGAATTTGTATTAACTATTATTTCATTTACCATTAAATATGCACCATTTCCAGTTATCTCTTTTTGTATAGATATAGGATAAGTACATGATATTATATTCCTTTTCTTTATTTCATTCGTAATTACTATATCATCTGAACAATAAATAAATGAATCTTCAAATGTTTGATTATTTATTATTTTAAATTTAGAGTTTACATAATTATTAAAACTATAATCGTATTTATCAAGATGATCAGGAGTAATATTACATAGTATTGCTATGTCAGCTTTAAAATCATACATGTAATCTAGCTGAAAGCTGCTAATTTCTATTACATAATATTCGTAATTATCGTTAGCTACCTGCATTGCAAAACTTTTTCCAACATTCCCTGCTAGTCCTACATTATATCCTGCATTCTTTAAAATATGATAAGTAAGTAAAGTAGTTGTTGTTTTACCATTACTTCCTGTTATACATATCTTCTTTGCCTTGGTATATCTTGAAGCAAATTCTAGTTCATCAATTATTGATATTCCTTTATCTTTTATTAATTGTACTATTGATGCTTTATCAGGAATACCAGGGCTTTTTATAACCTCATCAGCTTCAAGAATTACAGTTTGACTATGTTTATTTTCCTCAAATTTTATTTCTTGACTTAAAAGAACCTCCTTATATTTCGCTTTTATAGATCCACTATCTGAAACAAAAACATTGTAACCTTTTTTTGTTGCCAATACAGCAGCGCCAACACCACTCTCACCAGCTCCTAGAATTACAATATTTTTAATTGGCATTATCTTAATTTTAAAGTTACAATAGTTATAATAGCAAGCATAATACCAACAATAAAAAACCTTTGAACTATCTTAGATTCATGGTAGCCTAACTTCTGAAAATGATGATGAAGAGGTGACATTCTAAATATTCTTCTGCCTTCTCCATATCTTTTCTTTGTATATTTAAAATAGCTAACTTGCATCATTACTGACAGATTCTCTACAAGAAAAATCCCACATAAAACAGGGATTAATAATTCTTTTCTTATTAAAATTGCAAATACTGCTATAATACCACCTAATGCTAAACTACCTGTGTCTCCCATAAAGACCTGAGCAGGATAAGAGTTATACCATAGGAAACCTATAGTTGCTCCTACAAATGCACCAATAAATATTGTTAACTCCCCAGTATCTGGGATATACATTATGTTAAGATAATTTGCAAAAATGATATTACCCGAAACCCAGGCAAGAATTCCTAAGGTCACACCAATTATAGATGATGTCCCAGTAGCAAGTCCATCAATTCCATCTGTTAGATTCGCTCCATTTGAAACTGCAGTTATAATTAAAATCACAATTGGAATAAATATTATCCATCCCCATTTAATATAATTATCACCTCTCCACGGAATTAAAATAGAATAATCGAATTCATTATTTTTTACAAAAGGGATCGTTGTCTTAGTAGATTTAACAGAACCATTATTAAATACTTCTTTTGCTTTCTCGTAATTAGCTTCGTTTAAAATATTGTGAGTAGTAACATATTGTTTTTCTTGCCCCTTTTCCCTAATAACAATACCATCATGAAAATACATTGTAGCTCCTACAATTAAACCCAATGTAACTTGGCCAATAATTTTAAACTTCCCGGCCAACCCCTTTTTATCTTTTTTAAATACTTTAATATAATCATCGATAAAGCCGATTAAACCCAACCAAACAGTTGTTATAAGCATTAAAATAATATAGATATTATGCAGTTTTGCAAATAAAAGTGTTGGGATTAATATGGATGCTAAAATTATAAGTCCTCCCATTGTTGGAGTTCCTTGCTTTTCTTTCTGCCCTTCCAACCCTAAATCGCGAACTATTTCTCCTACTTGTTTTTTCTTTAAATAGTTAATTAAACTTCTGCCAAAGATCATCGAGATAGTCAAAGATGTAATGACAGCCATCGCCGCTCTGAAGGATATATATTGAAATACTCCTGCTCCCGGAAAGCTTAATGCTTTGTTTAGATAGTTGAAAAGATAATATAACATTGTATCCTATTTTAATTTATTACATTAAAAATTCAGTTAAAATTTCTTTATCATCGAAATGGTACTTAACGCCCTTTATTTCCTGATATTTTTCATGTCCTTTACCGGCTACTAAAATAATGTCACCGGGTTTTGCAATTGTACACGCTGTCTTTATAGCTTCTTTACGATTAATTATTGTTAAAGCTTTTCTACTTAAGGATGGATCTATACCAGCCTCCATTTGTCTGATTATTTCTTCTGGTTCTTCATCTCTTGGATTATCGGATGTTAGGATGACAAGATTACTCATTTCACAAGCGATACGTGCCATTACCGGACGCTTTTGTGAATCCCTGTTTCCTCCAGCCCCTACAACTGTTATCAATTGCTCATTATTTGTTCTTATAGCTGAAATTGTTGACAATACATTAGTAAGTGCATCAGGTGTGTGAGCATAATCTACAATTGCAATGATATTGTCTTTTGATTTTACATACTCAAACCTACCTTCAGCAGCATTAAGGTTGCTAATTATTCGTAAAACATCTAACTTTTCTGCACCTGAAAGAATAGCAGCTGCATATACAGCTGTAAGATTATATGCATTAAATGTTCCTACTAATTTTGAAAAAACTTCAATACCATCAAAGTTTAGATGTAAGCCTGTTAAATTATTCTCTAGTATTTTACATTTATAATCTGCAACATTCTTAATACTATAAGTAAATTTCTTTGCTTTAGTATTCTGAAGCATAACCATTCCATTTTTATCATCAACATTTACAAGTGCAAATGCATCTTTAGAAAGATTGTCAAAAAATAGCTTTTTAGCTTTAATGTATTCTGCAAATGTTTCGTGATAATCGAGATGATCATGCGTGATATTACTGAAAATAGCTCCTTTAAATTTCAGACCGGAAATCCTGTTTTGAACAATAGCATGTGAGCTTACTTCCATAAAACAATAACTACAGCCACTATCTACCATCTTTTTTAATAAAGCATTAAGTTGAATAGCATCTGAAGTAGTATGCGTTGAAGGATATTCTATCTCATTAATCTTATTACTTATTGTTGATAATAATCCAACACCATAGCCCAATTCTTTAAATAAATTATAAAGTAAGGTCACAGTTGTCGTTTTTCCATTAGTTCCTGTTATCCCCACCAAACTTAATTGCTCTGAAGGATTATCATAATAATTAGATGCAATTATCCCCAATGAAAAACTACTATCTTTTACCTGAACATAAGTTACATCCTTATTTATATTAGCCGGTAACACCTCACATACAATACAGACAGCTCCCTTTTCAATAGTCTGTTCGATATAATTATGACCGTCAGATTTTGTACCCCTAACGGCAATAAACATTGAGTTTGCTTCAATATTTCTTGAATCAAAAGTTATATTATCAATAACAATATCCTTATTACCGATAATTTCGATAATTGAAGCATTATTTAATATGTTAGTTAATTGTTTCAAGTTCTTATTAATTTGATGTTTCCTTTTTTTTCTTATCTGACTTTACTTTCTTATCCGTTTCTTTCTTTTTTGCTTTTTCTTTAGTATCCCCTTTTTTCTTAGGTGCTGGTTTAGCTTTATCTTTTTTATTAATCGGTTTAGCCTTATTTACTACTTTAGCCTTAGGCATTGTCTTTACTATTTCCTTTTTTGCTACTATAACTTTAGCTTTTGGTTTTTCAACTTTATCTTCTTTATCTTTCTTTGGGATCACTTCTTTTATTGTTGCTTTCGTAGAATCAGGGATTACAGCTGCTACAACAGTTTGCTTTTCTACAATTCTATTTCTTAAATAAAGAATAATTTGTTGTCCTTTTTCATAATAATTTCCTCCGGGAATTGATTGACTTTCTACAGAGCCTTTGCCAACAATATTTACCTTTAGCCCGCATTTCTCTAAAATATATACTGCATCTTTTACTCCCATTCCGGCAGTTTCAGGTACAACTTTTGGTTTAATTACTTTTGCTTTATATTTTGTGATTGTATCTTTCTTATAACTCTCTACCCAATCAGCTTCAGGATTATCAGAACTAAAAGGAAAGTTAAGTTTAGAAAATATTGTACTGATGTCTTTCTGATTTCCTGCTGCTACATAAGGTATTTGTCTTGTGACTGTTTTCTTTTCTTCCTGATGAATATTTAATTGTGTTGCGTATACTTTATCTGCAATTTCTTTGAATACCGGTGCAGCAACTGCCCCTCCATAATATTTCCCTTTTGAAGGATTATTAATGATTACTATACATGAATATTTAGGATTATCAGCAGGGAAATAGCCTACAAAAGATGCTCTAAACGTCTTTTGATTGTCAGCTTTTCCATAATCTAACTGAGCTGTACCTGTTTTTCCTGCTATCTTGTAAACTGTATTAAATAAGTTCTTAGCTGTTCCGTGTTCTACAACTTCTTCTAAGATTTTCTTAACCTTTTTTAAAGTTTGTTCCGTACAAATTGCTTTGTTTATTACCGTAGCTTCATTTAACTTTATAAGCTTGCCTGTTTGACGGATTTCTTTAACAAACAAAGGTTTTACCATTACTCCATCATTTGCAACCGCATTATATAAGGTTAATGTTTGCAAAGGAGTTACTTGTAATTCATATCCTATCGACATCCATGGCAATGATGTTTTTGACCATGTTGGATTCTTTGTGTCTTTTATAAATGGAGCTCCTTCACCTTTAAGTTCTACTCCTAAAGGTTTATTTATTGACATTGCATATAATCTGTCGATAAATTTCTGTGGTTCATTATAAAATGTCTTG
>TBL_comb47_HYPODRAFT_10004305_pt1 | contig 16421 bp, 16 predicted proteins | sample TroBogypolimnion_40_FD_10682 | JGI IMG/M metagenome (IMG submission 10682)
GAAGCGGGAAGCAGGTAGCAGGGGTCGGGCGTCTGCATCTGCGCCGCCTGGAGCGCGCCGTCCACCATCTGCGCCAGGGCCGCCGGGTCGGGGGTCGTGGAGAAGGAAAAGCCGAGCCCCTCCCCGCGCTGCACCCGCACCGCGACCCCGAAGGGCTCGGCGCACCGGAAGGCGTCCAGCCTGCCCCCCTTGGCCTCGGCGGAGAGATCACGGGACTGCGAGACCATGATCTCGTAGGCGTCGAGCCGGCGCCCCTTCAGGAGGCGCGCGACGGTTTCGGCGTGGGGTTGCAGGTCCATGGTGTCACCTACTTTTTCCGGCTTTCTCGGGCGGTGTCTGATTCCGACCGATCGGTCGGATCGGCGCCTGAAGTGCCGGAGGAGCGCTCTAGAGGTCCAGGATCATGGCGATCTCGTCGCAATCCGGGAACTTGACGCACTTGATGCAGTCACCCCAGACCTTGTGCGGCAGCTCGGACTTGTCCACCACCACGAAGCCGAATTTGGCGAAGAAATCCGGCTTGTAGGTCAGGCAGAAGAGCCGCTTCAGCCCGAGCACACGGGCCTCCTCCAGGCAGGCGCCCACAACCTGGCTCCCGATGCCGCGCCGCCCGGCGTCCGCGGCAACCGCCACCGACCTGACCTCGGCCAGGTCCTCCCAGACGATGTGGAGCGCCGAGGTGCCGATCACGCGCCCGGCGTCCTCGAAGATGTAAAAATCGCGCAGCGAATCGTAGAGTTCGGAAAGCGAGCGCGACAGCATCTCGCCGCGGCTCGCGTAGTTTGTCAGTAGTTTCTGAATGTCCTTAACGTCGCTGATCTTGGCCTTACGTATCATGCTGCTGCCTCCTGAATCATCTCCCTGGCGTGCTCGAGGGTCTTCTCCGTCACCCGCGCGCCCCCCAGCATCCTCGCCACCTCCGCCACCCTGCCCTCTCCCTCCAGCCTCTCGACGCAGGTGGCGGTCCGCCCGAGACTGATCGATTTTTCCACCCGCAGGTGCAGGTCGGCGAAGGCCGCCACCTGGGGCAGATGGGTGATGGCCAGCACCTGCTGCTTGGCGGCCACCTTCTTGAGCTTCACCCCGACCAGTGCCGAGGTCGCCCCGCCGATGCCGCTGTCCACCTCGTCGAAAATCAGCGTGGGGACCTCGCTCTCCGGGTGCAGCTGCTTCAAGGCGAGCATCAGGCGGGAGAGCTCGCCGCCGGACGCGATCCGGGCCAGCGGCTTGGGGGGCTCGCCGGGGTTGGGCGAAAAGAGGAACTCGGCCCGCTCGAAGCCGTGCGATCTCGGCTCGGCGCTCGTCTCGAAGGAGGTCTCGAAGACCGCGTGCGTCATGGCGAGCTCGGCGAGTTCGCGCTCCATGCCGGCCTTGAGCCCGGCGGCGCCGCTGCGCCTGGCCTTGGAGAGCTGCGCCCCGAGCTTCCCGAGCTCGGCCTTGAGCCCGGCTATTCGCCCCGTGAGCTCGTCGCGCGCCAGTTCCCTGCCGCAAAGCGCCGCGAGCTCGGCGGCGATCCCCTCCTGGTACTGCAGGATCTCCGGGATGTCCGCGCCGTATTTGCGCTTCAGGCGGTTGATGGCGTCCAGCCGGTCGTCCAGCTGCTCCAGGCGACCCGGGTCCGCCTCCTGGTCCGCTGCATAATCGCGCAGCGTCAGTGCCGCGTCCTCCAGCTGGGCATAGGCTCCCTCGAGGGCCTCGCTAACCGGCGCCAGCGCCCGGTCGATGGCGCTCGCCTCGACCACGGAACCGATCACCCGGCGCAGGCCGCCCAGGAGCGCCGCGTCCCCGCCGTACAGGGTGTCGAAGGCCTGCTGGCTGCAGGTCAGGAGCTTCTCGCCGTGGGCCAGCCGCCCGCGCTCCTCGGCAAGCTCCTCCTCCTCGCCGGCGTAGAGCTTGGCCTGGGCGATCTCCTCGTTTTGGAAGGAGAGCAGGTCCAGGCGGCGGGCCGCCTCGCGCTCACCTTGCTCCAGCGCCTCCAGCTCGGCCTTGGCCTTCTGGTAGGCGTCGAAGCGGGCAGCGAAACCCTCGCGCAGCGCCAGGCACCCCGCGAAGCCGTCCAAAAGCCGCAGGTGCTGGTCGGTTTTCAGCAGGGTCTGCGACTCGTGCTGGCCGTAGATGTTGATCAGGGTGCGGGAGATTTCGGAGAGCATCGTCGTGGTGGCGAGGCCGCCGGCGATGAAGACGCGGTTCTTGCCGCCCCGGGTCACCACGCGGCGCACCAGCAGTTCGCCGTCGCACTCGACGCCGATTGCGGCGAGCTCAGCCAGCAGGCTCGGGCGACCGGAAAGGTCGAAGAGCGCCTCCACCGCGGCCTCCTCGGCGCCGGAGCGGATCAGCTCGGAGCTGGCGCGCCCGCCCAGGATCAGGTTGACGGCGTCGATGATGATCGACTTCCCCGCTCCGGTCTCGCCGGTCAGAATGTTCAGGCCGCCGTGGAACTCGACGTGGAGCTTCTCGATGATGGCGAGGTTTGTTATCTGGAGTTCTCTCAGCATGATTTTAAAATTACCGCTCCCCCCACTTGAGCTTGGTGCGCAGCACCTCGAAGTAGTCCTTGCTGCGGGACTGGATCAGGCTCGTGGTATGCGCCGCCTTGCGGATCTGCACCACGTCCCCGCAGACCAGCTTGACGCCGACCTGGCCGTCCAGAGTCAGGAACACCGCCTCGTCCAGGGCCGACTGCAGCCTGATGGAGATCTGGGCGTCGGCCGCGACCACCAGCGGCCGGTTGGTGAGGGTATGCGGGCAGATGGGGGTGATGGAGATGCTGTCGAGCGCCGGATGGATGATCGGGCCGTTGGCCGATAGGGAATAGCCGGTGGAGCCGGTCGGGGTGGAGACGATCAGGCCGTCCGCCTTGAAGGTCGTCAGGTATTGCCCGTTCACGTAGGTCTCCATGTCGACGATCCGGGCCAGGGCGCCCTTGTTGATCACGACGTCGTTCAGGACCCGGTGCAGTTCCACCTGCTCCCCGCCGCGCTCCACGGAGGCGTGCAGCATCATGCGCTGGCTCACCTCGAAGTCGCCGGCCAGGCAGCGCTCCACCGAGGGATAGAGCTCATCCAGCGTGATCTCGGTCAAAAACCCGAGGCTCCCGAGGTTCACCCCGAGGATCGGCACGTCGCGCTCACCGACCAGCCGGGCCGCGGCGATCAGGGTGCCGTCGCCCCCCAGGACGACCACCAGGTCGGCGTCCCGGGCGATCTCGGAACTGGCCGCGCTCTCGGCTGCGCTCGGCCGCCTGAGCTGTTTGGAGAGGTGTTCCTCCACGCAGGCGACCATGCCGCGCTCGGCCAGCCACTCGGTCAACTCCTCGGCAATGCCGAGACATCGGGGGTCGTGTACTTTCGCGAAAATAGCGATTTTTTTCATCACAACCCCTTTACTTGTATTGTAATCTAGGATTTACTAGCATATATACTGTACCATGTCCAATGGAAACTAGATAGCCGCGCGCCCCCGCCAGACGGGGAGCCAGCCGCAAATCGCAGCAAACCAGCAGGGTGACTCATGAGCGAAGAGGTGATTGAAGAGGCAAACGGCGTCGTCGAACAGCTCGACAAGGAAATGGTCATCATCAAATCATTCCTGGAGCATCTGGAGTATACCCTCGGCAAGGACAAATACTCGGCGACCAAGTACGACGGCTTCAACGCGCTCGCCTATGCAGTCCGGGACAGCCTGGTGGAGCGCTGGCTCGACACCCAGCAGGCCTACTACAACTGCGACGACAAAAGGGTCTATTACATCTCCATGGAGTTCCTGATGGGGCGCGCCCTGGGGAACTCCCTGATCAACCTGGGGGTCATGAGCGACTTCCGCGAGGCGATCACCTCGCTTGGCTACGACTTCGAGGCGATCCTCGCCGAGGAGCAGGACGCGGGGCTCGGCAACGGCGGCCTGGGGCGGCTGGCCGCCTGCTTCCTGGACTCCATGGCAACCATGTCCATCCCCGCCTACGGCTACGGCATCCGCTATGAGTACGGCATCTTCCGCCAGGCGATCGTGGAGGGCGCCCAGGTGGAGATCCCGGATAACTGGCTGCGCTACCGTAACCCCTGGGAGCTGGACCGCCAGGAGCATCTGCACACGGTGAAGTTCTACGGCCGGGTCATCACCACCATCAACGCGGCGGGGCAACTCGTGAAGGAATGGGTGGACACCGAGGACGTCATGGCGATGGCCTACGACACCCCCATTCCCGGCTACCAGACCCAGAGCGTCAACACGCTGAGGCTTTGGAGCGCCAAGTCGAGCCGGGAGTTCGACCTGAAGTTCTTCAACGAGGGAAACTACATCCGCGCCGTCGAGAAGAAGATGCAGTCGGAGACCATCTCCAAGGTGCTTTACCCCGCCGACAACGTCATCGAGGGGAAGGAGCTGCGCTTCAAGCAGGAGTACTTCCTCGCCTCCGCGACGGTGCACGACGTGCTGTACCGCTTCAAGAAGAAGCACGCCGACCTTAGGCTACTGCCCAAGAAGGTCGCCATCCAGCTGAACGACACCCACCCGACCCTCGCCATCCCCGAGATGATGCGCGTCCTGATCGACCTGGAGGGGCTGTCCTGGGAGGAGGCCTGGGAGATCACCCGCACGACCTTCGCCTACACCAACCACACCATCCTCCCCGAGGCCCTGGAGCAGTGGCCGGTCTGGTTTTTCGAGCAGATCCTGCCGCGCCACCTGCAGATCGTCTACGAGATCAACGACCACTTCATCAAGGACGTGCAGGCGCGCTTCCCGGACGACCCGGAGCGGCTCTCCCGGATGTCCATCGTCGAGGAGCACTGGGAAAGGAAGATCCGGATGGCGCACCTGGCGATCGTCGGGAGCCACTCGGTGAACGGGGTGGCAGCGCTGCACTCGGAGATCCTGAAGCACGAGTTGTTCCGCGATTTCTTCGAGATGTACCCGGAGCGGTTCAACAACAAGACCAACGGCATCACCCAGAGGCGCTGGCTCAAGATGGCCAACCCCTCCCTGGCGGCGCTGGTCGACGAGTACATCGGGGACGGCTGGACCCGCGACCTCTACCAGCTGGAGAAGCTGCGCGCGGTCGCCGGCGACCCGGAGTTTCTCGGACGCTGGCGTGGAGTGAAGCGCGCCAACAAGGAGGAGCTCTGCCGTTACATCAAGCTCAATAACGGCATCGAGGTAAACCCGGACTCGCTCTTCGACGTCCAGGTGAAGCGGATCCACGAATACAAGCGCCAGCTGCTGAATCTTTTGCACATCATCACCCTCTTCAACCGGATCAAGGAGAACCCCCAGGCCCCGGTAGTACCGCGCACCTTCATCTTCGCCGGCAAGGCCGCTCCCTCCTACGTTGCCGCCAAGCTGACCATCCGGCTCATCAGCGCGGTCGCGGAGGTCGTGAACCGGGACCCGGACGTGGCGGGACGCCTCAAGGTGGTGTTCCTCGCCAACTACGGCGTGTCGCTCGCCGAAAAGATCTTTCCGGCCTCCGACCTCTCCGAGCAGATCTCCACCGCCGGCACGGAGGCCTCCGGCACCGGGAACATGAAGTTCGCCCTGAACGGCGCGCTCACGATCGGGACCCTGGACGGCGCCAACATCGAGATCATGGAGGAGGTGGGCCGGGAGAACATCTTCATCTTCGGGCTCACGGCGGCGGAGGTTTCGGACCTGAAGGCGCGCGGCTACAACCCGAAAGAGTACTACAACGGCAACCCGGAGCTGCGGCGCGTGCTGGACATGATTTCCTCGGGGTTCTTCTCCCCCGGCGCGCCGGAACTCTTCACCCCGATCACCGACTCCCTGCTGAACCTCGGGGACCACTACCTGCTGCTGGCCGACTACGCCTCCTACGTGGATTGCCAGGAGCAGGTGGGAAAACTGTTCCAAGACCAGGACGAGTGGGCCAGGCGCGCCATCCTGAACACGGCCGGCATGGGGAAGTTCTCCAGTGACCGGACCATCGAGGAGTACGCCCGCGAGATCTGGGGCATTAAACCGGTCGACATCCGACCCGGAGCAGTCGAATTGCAAAGGTAGTGACACACGTGGATCTTTTTACCGTTAACAGTACGGAGCACGCCCCCCTGGCCGAGCGTATGCGGCCGCAGTCCATCTCGGAGTACCTGGGCCAGGAGCACATCCTGGGCGAGGGTAAGCTGCTGCGCCGCATGATCGAGACCGACCGGCTGAGCTCCCTCATCTTCTGGGGTCCGCCCGGCTCCGGCAAGACGACTCTCGCCAGGATCATCGCCAACGCCACCAAATCCCACTTCATCTTCTTCTCCGCCATCATGTCCGGGATCAAGGAGATCCGCGAGGTGGTGAAGGAGGCCGAGGACACCCTCAAGTACCGCGGCAAGAAGACCATCCTCTTCGTGGACGAGATCCACCGCTTCAACAAATCCCAGCAGGACGCCTTCCTCCCCTACGTGGAGCGCGGCACCTTCACCATGATCGGCGCCACCACGGAGAACCCCTCCTTCGAGGTGATCGCGCCGCTCCTGTCGCGCTGCAAGGTGCTGGTGCTGAACCCGCTGTCGCAGGCCGAGGTGGTGGCCATCCTGGAGCACGCCCTGCAGGACGCCGAGCGCGGGCTGGGCGAGCTGCGGCTCACGGCCACCGAGGAGGCCTTAGGCTTCATGGCGGACCAGGCGGGGGGCGACGCGCGGGTGGCGCTCAACACCCTGGAGACCGCCGCGCGCCTGGCCCAGGAGGGGAGCATCACGCTGGAGGCCGCGCGCGAGGCGGTGCAGAAGAAGCCGCTCCTTTACGACAAGGGGGGCGAGGAGCACTACAACGTCATTTCCGCCTTCATCAAGTCGATGCGCGGCAGCGACCCGGATGCGGCACTCTACTGGCTCGCGCGCATGCTGGAGTCGGGCGAGGACCCGATCTTCATCTTACGGCGCATGGTCGTCTTCGCCTCCGAGGACGTCGGGAACGCCGACCCGCGCGGGCTGCAGCTCGCCGTCTCCGCTCTGCAGGCCTTCCAGCTGGTGGGGATGCCGGAGGGGAGGATCATCCTCGGGCAGGCGGTCAGCTATCTCGCCACCGCCCCCAAGTCGAACGCCTCCTATCTCGGTATCGACGGGGCGCTCGCCGAGGTTCGGCGCTCGGGCGCGCTCCCGGTCCCGATGCAGATCCGTAACGCCCCCACCTCGCTCCTGAAGGACCTGGGCTACGGCAAGGGGTACCGCTACCCGCACGACTTCGCCCCGGGAGAAGCCGCCAAGGGGTACCTGCCGGACCAGATCGCCGACCAGCGCTTCTACGAGCCCAAGGGAAGCGGCTACGAGAAGAGCATCAAGGAGCGCATGGAGTGGCTCAGGGGTGAGCGCGAGAAACAGTAGCGCCTCCCCCCGGGAAAACGAGGTGCCCGCTCCCCGGGCCGGGCCATTGTAAACCGGTGGCTCCATGGTATATTCAACCAGCCACAATTCCACAACCGGGCGGCTGCAAGGAAGCATGTTTCCCGTTACAAATGAGAACGACCTGGAGTCAGAAATGAGGAAAATAGGGATACTAACCAGCGGCGGGGACTGTTCCGGCATGAACGCCGCCATCAGGAGCGCGACCAGGACCGCGCTGGGGCACGGGGTGCAGGTGATCGGCTACCGCAAGGGATATGCCGGGCTTTTGAAGGGAGACTTCCTGGAGATGGGGACCAAGGACGTGGCGGGGATCCTGCACCGCGGCGGCACCTTTTTGCAGTCCGCCCGCAGCGACGAATTCAGGACCGTGCTCGGGCGCGAGAAGGCAGTGCGGCAGTTGGGAGAGCTCGGCGTGGACGGGCTGGTCATCATCGGGGGAGACGGCTCGCTGAACGGCGCCCTCGCGCTGCACAGGATGGGGGTCCCGGTGGTCGGGATTCCCGCCAGCATCGACAACGACATCCCGTTCACCGACATGGCGCTGGGAGTAGACACGGCGCTCAACAACATCATCTACGCGGTCGACTGCATCAAGGACACGGCGAGTTCTCATGACCGGGCCTTCGTCATCGAGGTCATGGGGAGGAACTCCGGCTACCTCGCCTCCATGACGGCGATCGCCACCGGAGCCGAGTACGCCATCGTCCCCGAAGTGGAGTGCGACATCGCGGACCTCTGCGAACAGCTGCGCCACCGTTACGAGGAGGGGCGCAGCAACGCCATCATCATCCTCGCCGAAGGTGCCGGCCGCGCCCAGAACATCGCCGACGCCATCAAGGACGCCATCGGGTTCGAGACGCGGGTGACGGTGCTGGGCCACTACCAGCGCGGCGGCGCGCCCTCGGTCTTCGACAGGCTGCTCGGCTCCCGGCTGGGCAACGCCGCAGTGGAGCAGCTTTTGGCGGGACAGCAGGGAAAGATGGTGGGCCTTTGCTGCAATGCCATCGTCCCGACCCTGCTGGAAACGGTCGTGGTCAGCGAGAAGCGACCGCAGGACGACCTGCACGGGATGTCACTGATCCTCGGCATCTGATTTTCGGATGGGAGAACCAGAACGAAGGGCGCGGTAGCCGGCGGAAAACCCCGGTGACCGCGCCCTTTTATTGCTGGAGACGGATATTTTTTCGAATCGCGTAGTCGGTGGCGTTGGTGCCGCGTAGGCACGGAGTGCCCACCCTACGGCCTGAAAGAACCGGCATGGTGAACTCTCGTCGGTGGCGTTGGTGCCTACGGCCTGAGAAATCCGGTCTGGTGAACTCTAGTCGCGGCGATAGGTGATCGCGGTGATGACTGCCCCTTGCGGATCCTGAATGACGCAGAAGCGGCCCACCTTCGGCATGTCGGTGGGCTGCACCAAGACCTTCCCTCCGAATTCCGGCACCCTGCGGGCCGTCTCGTCCACATCGGTGACGGTTATGTACACCCCCCACCCGGCCGGTCGCCCCCCCTGATCCGCGGGCGCCGCGACCATACCGCCGACCTCCTTGCCGTCCACCTTAATTAGGGTGTAGGTCCGCTCCCCGATCCAGGGTTCCGTCGTCCAACCAAAAAGCCTGCCGTAGAAGGCTTCGGCAGCATGTACATCCGTCGTCGTCAGTTCGAACCAGCTGAACGCCCCTTGCACCCTGAAACGGTCGGCCATCTGAGCCACCTCCCTACCCGGCTTACCAGCTATTATTAATTATACTACATAATTCCTCCTGGCAATCGGGGCTGCGCAGGATTGGCGTGGCGTCCCGCCCCCCGCCGGCAACGCTCCTACCGGGCGCGGCAGTTGCAGGGATCGCACCTGGTCACGGGGCCGCTGCATGCACCGTAACCTCATGAAAGGACGAGCTGGTTCATCTTTCACTAAAGTTTCTGGCTCTCTGGACCGAATAGCTCTCAAACGGAGTTTTAATGAAATGCAGATCCGCGCGATAATTATCTGCAGCAAGCGGCAGTTGGCGGCGGCAAGCGCGAACTGCGTCGAAAGGAAGCTATTCCAAGGAGCAAAACCATGATCCAATTCATCGTCAATATGCGCTTGGCCAAAAAGCTGATGCTGTCGTCCGCGGTCTGCCTGGCCTTCATGATGCTGTTGGGGCTCGTCGCCTACAACGGGCTGCAAATCCAGAAGAAATCCATTGTCGACATCTTCGAGGTACGCTTCAAGACCTACCAGGCCTGCGCTCGGGAGTTCTCGGAAATCACCAACATGCATTCGGGGCTGTACAAACTGATCAGCTGGTCAAACGCCAAGTACGACGACAAGAAGATCGCCGACCTGGGCAAGGAGCTGCAGAAGAGCCAGCAGGGCACCATTGCCAACCTGACTGCGGTCATGAACGGCAAAGGGATCAGCGCCGATGAGAAGAAGATCCTGCAGGGAATCCTCGCCAAGCTCGCCGTTTACGGGAAGAACCAAAACGACCTGTTGGACATGCTGCAGACGGACCTCAATGCCGCCACCATGTACATGGCGACCGCCGACGACGTCTACCAGGAGATCCACCAGGGGTTCGACACGCTGCTCGCCATCGAGAACAAACTGAGCAGCAGCCAGTACGCGGGGTCGCTGGCGAGCTTCAACAGCACCAACCTGCTGGTGCTGATCGTTTTCGGCCTGGCTGTCGTCCTCTCGCTCGGCCTCAGCCTACTGCTGCGCGGCATCATCCTGATGCCGGTCAAGAGGACCGTAGCGGCAATCCGCTCCGTCGCCTCCGGCGACTTCACTCAAAGGATAAGCCTCGAGTCGAAGGACGAGATCGGCGAGATGTCCGAGGATTTCAATAGCCTGGTGAACAAGTTGAGCGAGACGCTGCGCGAGGTGAAGCAGACCTCCGGCAGGGTCGCCCTGGCGGCGGGGCACCTCCACGAGAATTCCCAGCGCATGGCGGTCGGAGCGGAGCAGGTTGCGGCCCAAGCTGCCACGGTGGCGACGGCCGGCGAGGAGATGGCCTCGACCTCCCAGGAAATCGCACGGAACTGCCACGCCGCTGCCAACGGAGGGAACGAGGCGAACCTTTCCGCGCGCGCCGGCGCAGCCGTGGTCGGGGAGACGGTGCACGGAATGCAGCTGATAGCGAGCCGGGTCCAGTCCTCGGCGCGGACCGTGGAGGCGCTGGGCGAGAGGTCCCTGCAGATCGGCGAGATCATCGGGACCATCGAGGACATCGCCGACCAGACCAACCTGCTGGCGCTCAACGCGGCGATCGAGGCGGCGCGGGCCGGTGAGCAGGGGCGCGGCTTCGCAGTCGTGGCGGACGAGGTGCGCGCGCTCGCCGAGCGGACCACCAAGGCGACCCGGGAGATCGGCACCATGATCAAGTCGATCCAGCAGGAAACCAGAAATGCGGTAGGGGCGATGGAGGAAGGAGTCAAGGAGGTCGAGACCGGGAGCGCCCGCGCCGAAAAGTCGGGGCAGGCACTCCAGGAGATACTGGGCAGGATCGGCGACGTGACAGAACAGGTGAACCAGATCGCCGCCGCCGCCGAGGAGCAGACCGCCACGACGGGCGGGATCAGCCACAACATGCAGCAGATCACCCAGGTCGTGCACGACACGGCGCGGGGCGCCCAGGAATCGGCGGCGGCAGCCTCCGAGCTCTCCGGGCTCTCCGAGGAACTGCAGCGCCTGGTGGGGCAATTCAAGTTGGCGGTCTGAGTCAGCTAGCTGGCGCCAGCACGGCGATTCGCGCCGGCGGCGCAGTCATCAAAAGCGGTAACTACAAGGGAGAGCAAGCATGAAAAGGATTTTCGGCGTAATGGTATCGGTTGTGGCACTTTTAGGGTGCCTGACTGCGGCATCCGGGTCACAGAAGCAGGATGAAGCGAAGGGACTGGTCAAAAAGGCGGTGGCCTTCGTCAAGAAGAACGGCGACGAGAAGGGGCTGGCCGAATTCAACAAGAACCCGGGCCCCTTCGCCAAGGGCGAGTTTTACATCTTCGCGTTCGACGCCAAGGGGGAAACGGTCGCCCATGGCGGAAACCCCAAGCTGATCGGCAAGAACATGCTCGGTCTGAAGGACTCGGAGGGCAGATTCTTCGTGCAGGACATCCTCAAGACCGCAAAACAGGGCGGAGGCTGGACCGAATACAAGTGGACCAACCCCGCGTCCAAGAAGATAGAATCCAAGGTATCCTATGTGGAGTCTGCGGGAGACCTGACGCTGGGGTGCGGCTTTTACAAGTAGTTGATATCAGGACCCTCCTTCCCCTTCAAGGGGAGGGTCGGGGTGGGGGGTAAACTGAGCGGAAAATCCGGCGGTTTCGACTAGCGCAGCCGGATTTTGTCGAGCAGCAGCCCGAGCAGGCGGTTCACGGGGTTGGCGCGCGGCAGAAAGGAGAGGACAGGCGGCTTGCGCGTACCGATCCGGTCCAGCAGGGCGACGATAGCCGGGCTCCCTCCCAGGGACATCCCCTTCCTAAGGGCCTCAAGCGCTTCCGGCTTGCCTCCGGCCACCAAATGGACCTTCGCCAGGTTCAGGAAGTGCGCCGGGTTTTCGGGTTCGAATTCCAGCGAGTCGAGGCAGAGGTCGCTCCCCTTTTTGACCTGGCCCCGTTCCTTGGCGATGCAGTACCCGAGATAGGAATGCCAGGAGCGATTGTCGACCAGTTTGAGCGCCCGCTCCAACAGGGCGAGCGCCGACGGGGTCTCCCCGGCAGCCAAGGCATCTATGGCCCGGCTGAACAGCTTCGCACCTTCTGCTTCAGGACTAAGCCCCATCCCGTCCCCCTTGGCGCCGGTAACCGAATCAGCGCGGGCGCCCGGCCTGCTGCCTGCCAGACCGACATACCGTTAGAAAAGCGACAGCAGATCGAGGTGCCGGTCGATCCTGGCGATGGCCTGCATGTCGCCGCGATAGGCGACAAACGGCACGCCTGCGGCGTCCGCCGCCTGCCGGTCCACTTCGGAATCACCCACGAAAAGCGCCTGGCTCGCCTCAATGCCGTACTGCTGCAGCACCTTCAATAGCGGCTCGGGGTGAGGCTTGGGATTGGTGACGCGCCCCGCCGTCATGACGCAGCTGAAGTACCCCTCGAGCCCGAAGGACTCCAGGAGGAGATCCATTGAGCTGGCCCTGTTGGTGCAGACCGCCAGTTCCACCCGGCCGCGCAGGCAGTCCAGCGTCTCGCGCAACCCCTCCTCCATCATCATGAGGGGAAAAAGCTTGCGGTAATCGACGGTCGCCGAGAAGGCGCGCACCTCGGCGAGCCTGGGGTCTCCGTTGAAAAGGTAGGCGAGCACATCCTTGTTGCAGTAGGTGTGCAACACCCGCATGGTCTCCGTGTCGCCCCGGTCCAGCGGAGGCATGCCGAAATGCTCCATCACCTGCAGGTAAAAGGTGAGGTTCGCCTCGAAGGAGTCGAACATCACCCCGTCGCAGTCATAGATGACCGCTTTGATATCTTTTTGCACCGTTAATTCCCCACTGGTTGCGTGCTTCAACTCCCGCCGTCGACCGGATGTGCGGCGTCCAGGTACTCCTGCCACTCGACCGGGAGCATATGCTTCTTCTTGTTGTTGCACTCCTTGCAGCTGGGGACCAGATTCCCGCGGGCGCTGGCCCCGCCGCGGATGACCGGCACGATATGGTCCATGGAGAGCTCGGAAGGCGGGAACTGGGCGCGGCACCAGTGGCAGACCCCTTTGGCGACCCGGTTCTTCCACCACTGGCTTTTGCGCAGCTCGCGCGCCTTGTTGCGTTCTCTCTTGATCTCCTCCTCGGAGACTGAAACGATGAAATAATCCAAATTGCTACCCCGCCCGGCTCACCGGTTCTTGAAATCCACGATGGCCGCACGCGCCAGTTCGTCGCAGCGCTCGTTCTCCGCGTGCCCGTTGTGGCCGCGCACCCAGACCCAGCTGATCTTGTGCACCTTGGAGAGGGCCAGCAGCCGCTCCCAGAGGTCGCGGTTCAGCACCGGCTCCTTCTTGCTGTTCACCCATCCCCTCTTGAGCCACCCCGAGAGCCACTCGGTCATCCCCTTCACCAGGTACTGGGAATCGGTCGTGATCACGACCTCGCAGGGGCGGGTGAGCGCCTCCAGGGCGGCGATCGCGCCGCTCATCTCCATCCGGTTGTTGGTGGTGGCGCCCTCCGCGCCGGAGAGCTCCTTCACGCTGGTGCCGCAGCGCAGGATGCTGCCGTAGCCGCCGATACCGGGATTGCCGCTGCAGGCGCCGTCACAAAAAACCTCTACCTTCATGCGGAGGTACCCCGCTCGAGCTCCAACAGGGAGGCGATCGCCTCCATGACCCGGTCCACGATGAGCTGATGGGTCTCCTTGCAGTCGGGAAGCAGGTAGAGGTCGTCGAAGCTAAGGGGCGCGCCGAAGCGCACGCCGCCCCGGGCGCAGAACGAGGGAAAGCTCCACTCGTTCACCCCGGTGAGCGCGGTGGGAATCACGGCGGGACGGGTGTCGTAGATGATCTTGCCGACCCCGCGGTTGCCCTTGCCGAGCACGCCGTCGCGGTGTCTGGTCCCTTCAGGGAAAAGCATGACCTTCTGGTCCGCCAAAAGCTCGTTCAGCCGCTTGCCGGCGCGCAGGTCCCTGCCGCGCCGCACCGGGAATGCGCCCCAAGAGCTGTAGAGCAGCGCCAGGAGACGGTTGTTGAAGAGCTCCTCCTTGGCAGGCGCCCAGAGCATCTGCAGCGGGTTGTGCCTGAGGACCGCCCAGGGTAGGAAGATGGTGTCGTAGGCGGAGATATGGTTGGAGGCGATCAGCACCCCGCCGCTGTGCGGGATCAGCTGCGCACCCCGGACGGTGAAACGGTTGACGGCGGAGGCATAGCAGCCGAGCACCCAAATGGAAAAAGTCACCCAGGAGCGACGCAGCAGTGAAACCTTCAAGGAAACCTCTTCGAGGACGTGATTTCCGGCGAGCCGAATAGCTGATCTATACCATGAATGACGGACCGGGGGCAACCGTTTCCGTTATTGCCACACCCCCTCGACGGCGCGGCCGCAGCCCGGGCAGCGGCCGCGGGCCAGCAGGTTTTTCTCGATGATGTAGCCGTACCTCTTGACCAGCAGCCCGCCGCAGGCGGGGCAGCAGCTGTTCTCGCCCCCCTCGCCCGGCACGTTCCCCTCGTAGACGTAGCGCAGCCCGGCCTCCTGCCCGATGCTACGGGCGGCCCGCAAGGTAGCGATGGGGGTGCGCGGCTCCACGGTCAGGCGGAAGGTCGGGTAGAACTGGTTCACGTGCCAGGGCGTCTGGGGACCGAGCTCCGAAGCGATGAAGCGCGCGATGCCGCGCAGTTCGTCCTCGGCGTCGTTTCGGTTCGGGATGATCAGGGTGGTGATCTCCAGCCAGATGCCGAGCCTGCGGTACTCCCTGATGCAGTCGAGCACCTCGTCGAGCGACGCCCCGACTACATCGCGGTAGAACTCGTGGCTGAACCCCTTCAAATCGATGTTGGCGGCGTCCAGGTAGGGAGCGATGGCGGCGAGCGCCTCGTTGGTAATGTAGCCGTTAGTGACGAAGACGTTTTTCAGTCCGGCTGCCCGCGCGAGGACGGCCGTCTCGTAGGCGTACTCGAAAAAGATCGTCGGCTCGGTGTAGGTGTAGGAAATGGAGCTGCATCCTGCGGCCAGTGCCCGTTCCACCAGGGTTGCGGGCGACAGGAAAGTCCCGGAGTTCTCGACACCGGCTGCCTCGGGCTGGGAGATCCGGTAGTTTTGACAGTGCAGGCAGCGGAAGTTGCACCCCACGGTCGCCACGGAGTAGGAGCGGCTGCCGGGCAGCACGTGGAAGAGCGGCTTCTTCTCGATAGGATCGACCTGCTCGGCGACGGCCCTGCCGTAGACCAGGGAATACAGCACCCCGCCGCGGTTTTCCCGCACGGTGCAGTGGCCCCGCTGGCCGACCCCGATCAGGCAGCGGAAGCGGCAGAGCCCGCAGCGCACGCGCCCTCCGTCGAGCTTTTCATAGAACAGCGCTTCTTTCATGAGGCCCTCCAGCTGATTAACGGAAGCAAATAGTAACATAGTTTGCAGTAATATCCAGAGGAAAACATGCCGGGTCGGATTTGTTATGGGAAATACACCGAAAGTGGCAAAAAAACAAACCATCGTTCTTGAAAAACGGCGGTAAAAATAAATCGAGAACAGTCGTGACGTTTACGTAAAGACTAAGCAATCACGCCAATTTCAGCATACTCTCGTTCTATTGCGAGTAAAGCCTGTAAATACGGTTACTTATAATGTTTTACAGGCCTCATTTCATTGAGCGATCAGCAGGTGTTTTAAAATAGAGGCTCGCAGGAAGGGTGACAGAAAATCTCTAAACAGTTGTTTTACGACATTTTTTTGATAAAATTAGTCTTGCACCGGCGCGGCGGGTTATATATAGTTGGCTCAACAACAACTTTGCAACAGGAGAAAATAACATGCAATGCCCGAAATGTAACAGCACCAAGGTTGAAATCGACATGCATTCAGACGGCTACGCCAAGGACCTCTTGGAGTGCACGACCTGCGGCACCATCTGGCTCGAAAAAATGAACGAGATCATCACCGTCAAACAGGCCGCTTAATTGGGTAAAGGGGCGCCCCTCGGCGCCCCTCCTCTCTCATACATCCCTCGGCTCTATTCCCTGCAGACCCAGTCGACCCGCAGCACCTTCCAACTGTACCAACTTCCTCATAACCTGCAGCAGTTAAACCATCGCTTCAGATGGATAACCCAAATTTGCCGATTTCACGCCGGATCCTCCATTTGCAAACCTCGGTTTGCGTGAGCTTGGTGGCCTGTAGCGCGGTCACCGAATCGGCGCAGGTTATTTCCATGAGCAGCACGACCCGAGGGGTGGGAAAACTATACGGCAGCTGCCGGGAAGCAGTCAAGCGGCGGGACCTCGCCCTGGCGACCAGCGGCTAGGGCCTCGAAAAAGTCGTCATAGACCGGCGCAAGATGCTCCCAATCGTAGCGTTTGACAAAGACGTCCAACGATCCGGCGGCGCGAACAGGCTCGTCCAGAAGCAGCCTCAGCCGATCCGTCAGGCATTCATGGTCGCGGTACAGCAC